>OBLU010001690.1_pt1 | contig 20425 bp, 17 predicted proteins | sample 1518681 | NCBI WGS metagenome assembly OBLU01 (sample SAMEA3539304, study PRJEB22396) | soil metagenome | biome: tundra; feature: field; material: soil | place: USA | collected 2010-05 | depth 0.15 m
ACAAGCGGCGAGCCCGGCGCCGGCAGACCGGTCGGCGCCGTTGGTTGCACGCGATTGCAGAAGCCGTCGCGATCGGCGTCGCTGCTTGCTGATAAGGGCCGGGCAGCACGCGACAGCTAGCGGCGGACCAGTTAGCGGTGTGTGCTTGCGAGGACCCGACGGCTCGAGCGATGAGCGATCTTGGTGGTTGTGTAAAACGGGATTCCATAACCGTGGAGGCCGACGTCCTCGCCTGTTGTCGTGCGGGCCGGACCTCGCATCCGGGCCAGTCGTTGCGAAGCCGCAGGCGAGACTCGGCTGGATTTGCGGAGCGCAATGCCGAACATGAGCAGCACAGCGAAGCCTCACCGAGAGGCTCGACGACCTAACCCTGCACCCTGTCTGGCAGGCGAAAGGCAGCGCGGACCGCGTCCGCGAACCTCCTTGCGAAGCCGAAGTCAATGCATCCAGGCCCCCGGAGCAAGGGCCGTGCGGCGCCAGCCGAATGGGCTACCGTGGCGAGCTGGTAGGCCGGCGCTGACCGGAGGCGACGAACGGCTGGCCCACCGCGGCTCGCGACAGTACGGTTCGCCTAGGTTCAGCACCCCTACGGGGCGATAATGACGCAGGTGGTTCGCGCGACTGACAGGCGGTCTGCATCTCCGAGGGCAATTGAGCGCGACCGTGGACGCCCCGACGCTTCGTGTGGCCAGCTGCGCGGCTGCGAACAACGTGGCGCGGCTGCGAGACGGCGACGATCCATAAGAGTTCGCCCGTGATTGCAGAGACAACACTCGCCGTGATCGCAAAGGCAGTGATCGCAAAGGGCGGCAGCGAGGCGGCGTTCGCAGCAGCAAGCGGTCTGCGTGACCGGGTTCGAGGGACTCCAGCCGAGCGGGCGGTCCAAGCGTCTCTCCGCTCGGCTCTCACGCGATTCCGGGTCTCGCATAGGGAACTGCACGACGAGGGACTGTTCGATGAAACGTTGCTCATCACTGATAGCGCGACCGCCATGCTTGCCCGTTGCTTGGGGTCCGGCGACCGACCACGGCCCGAGGAGCTCGCCCAGGAATGGGCGAATCAGTTCTGGCGGCCGACACATGCGCACGTCGAGCCCGAGGTGATTTCTGCTGCGCGCGACTTTCTGCTGTATTTCAGTGAAGAGCTGCGGCGGAAGGACGCGTTGCGGGACGTACTCAACAGCAGAGCAGCCGATGACGCTGCAGCGGCATTGACCTTCCTCGCTGACCGCCTCGTCGCTCAGGGACGGCGAGCGCTGATTGACCCCACGCCACTCTATCGCGAGCTCGACGTTGACTCATTTTCGGGGCGAGAGTGGCTCCATGGAGAGGTAATCGACTTCCTCGGGACGGCGTCAAGCGGCTGCCTCGTATTGGAGGGAGCCCCCGGCGTCGGCAAGTCCACCTTTCTCGCATGGCTGGCACGCGAGCACGGATACGCTCAACACTTCGTCCGGCTCGCAGCCGGGCAAGATGACACCGGTGCCGCTCTGAGCAACCTGGCAGCCCAGATCATTGGTGAAACACGGCCAGACCGGGCGGCCCACACGAAGATGTTCGAGGCTCCCGTACGCCCTAATGAGTTCGCCGAGCTCCTCGAGCAAGAATCAAAGTCTAGAAAGTTTCGGCGTACTCCGTCTTGGTCATCGGACGAAGCGCCAACCGGCCGTCGCATGGTAATGGTCGTGGACGGGCTCGACGAGGCCGCGCCACCCCCTGCCGGGCAAAACGTTCTGGGGCTTCCACACACTCTCCCGCCGGGCGTCTATCTAATCGTTTCGCAGCAACCGGTCGCCGTAGCACTCAATATTCGTCCTCGGCGCGTGATCACACTGTCCGCAAACGACGAGCGGCAGCTCGCCGACCTGCGATCCTACGCTCATAAGGTGATGAGGCGCGCTCCATTAGTCCAAGCGTTGACAGCTGCGCATATTGACCCCGACGATCTCGGAGAGGCACTTATCCAAAAGAGCCGCGGCGTGTGGCTCTATGTGTCTCTCGTGCTTGGGGAGATAGAACGAGGCGACCGGGAGCTCGCAAATCTTGGCGCGCTGCCTTTCGGTCTCTGGCAATACTATGCGGAACGCTTACGCCGACGTCGCGACCGCAATCTTCAGCTCTGGAGTAGCACGGATCTCCCCCTGATCGGGACTCTCGCCGCAACCATGGAGCCGCTTCCTGCGGCAATGCTGACTCGACTGTCCGGATTGGATACCACTGACACCGTCACCTCGCTTCTTGATGAGTGGGCACCGTTTCTCGATCGTGTCCCCGCGTTCAACCCCGCCGAGCAATTGAACGAGACGCGGTATCGACTATTCCACGAGAGCTTTCGAGCGTTTCTTGGTGGAGAGAAAGTGGCTGGTCTACTCCGTGCCGAGGAGGCGTTCGCTGAGTATCTAGCTCGGTCGACCCAGGCCGCACACGAGCGAGCTATCACGTGCTACCTAGCAGATTGGGGAGGTCTACAGGAAGGCCTGCCACTGCTCCAAGATCGGCGGTCCTGCGACAGGGTCATGCGCTTCGGCGTTAGGGCGCTCGGGGCACATCTCCAAGCAGCAGGCCGACGCGAGGAACTCCTCGAACTGGTAGGACTAGAGTGGATGACTGATGACCGCCGGACGCAAAGCGCTTGGTACGAGGCGCACGTGTTTGCTGGCGAAGGCCTCGGTGGGTACGTTGGCGATGTATATCGGAGCTGGCGCGAGCTCGCAAAAGAGACCGATCGTACTATTGGGGGCGCAACCGCCGGGGTGAGCTTGGGCGATGAGATCGGCATGGCATTGCTGGCGGGGTTATCCGTTCACCGTGAAGCCGGGGCGCTCCCCGCCACCCTGCGCGCGGAGTTTGTTCGTCACCATTTCTGGAGCGTCAGCGAGGCACTCCACGACTTAGCGAGGATCGTCGATATGCGGGAGCGTGTCGCGGCGCTTTCGGAAATTGCCCCGGAGATCGGGGCGGCAGCTCTGAAGGAAGTAGTTGTACGACACCTTGCCGCGGTCCGTCACCTAACGGACGACTTTCGTAAGGCTGATGCCCTTGTCGCGTTGGCACCTCTCCTCAGTGAACTCGATGTCGATGAGGCGATTGACCTTACACGGTCCATAACGTCCACCAACTCGCGGGCGCGGGCGATGATTGCCCTGCTGGCACGAAAGCATGGGCTCGCCCGCTCTGAGTTGCTCCAGGAGACACTTGGAGCAATAGACGCTATCCCTGCTGACGATTGGCGGTCCCTCGCACTCACGAATGTTGCGCCTTATCTTGGAGGTCGGTGGATCGACGTGGCGCTCGATTGTGCGGGCCGCATCCGTAACGAATATTGGCGTGTCCAGGCATGGATAAGCCTTCCGTCCTGTCTCACTATTCGACAGCTAGAGCACCTGCTGGATGCCGCCGAGGGCATCACAGTCGAATCGTGGAAGGCCCAACTGCAGAACGCGCTAGCGCCATCTTTGACTGGTGCTCAGGAGCAGCGGTTACTCGACGGTGTTGGCCTGATCGCCAGTGAACATTCGCGGATGGTGGTCTTGACCGGCCTCGCACCCAACCTGACTGGCGACCGACTCGAGCGTGCGATGGGAGAGGCGCGGGCTATGAAATCTCAGTCGTACAGGGCCGTCACGCTGGCAACGCTCATCGCACGCACCCCCGAACTGATCCCAGAGACCTACCTCGACGAGGTACTGGATGCGGCGAGCCAGGTCGAACCTGACGACTGGCGATCGCGCGCGTTGCTCACGCTTGCTCCGCTGCTTTCAGGCCCCCGACTCGAGACGGCGCTCGGCGCCGCGCGGTCGATCGGCATCGGAAGTCTCCGGTCAAAGACGCTGCTGGCGTTTCCAGAGCAAACGGACGAGTCTCTCTGGGAAATAATTGAAGGAATATTGGCCCACCCAGACGAGTCGAATCGCGTAAGCGGCCTTGTCAACGCGGCGCCGCTCATCAGCGCAGACCTCGCCGGGCGGCTTCATCGCACCAAGCTCACAGAATACGCCTCCCCTCGAATGTCTCCATCGGCTCGGTTCGCTGTCTCCCTGGCGTTGGTTCGCCGAGAGGAACCCGCGACCCGTGGTCTCGCTCAGACTTGGCGGGTACTCCTGACTTTGGCGGCGTCGCTCGGGCGTAGGGAATGCTATGAGACCGTCGAGACGCTGCTACCTCTACTAGCCGCGTCTGCCGGCACTCAGGCTCGAAGCAGGGCACTCTGGTGGATGGCACGTGCTGTCCGCTGGTGGCCGGAGGCTTCCGGATGACGTTCCCTCGCGGACAAGGCCCTCGATGCATGACAGGGTTTGCGTCGGCCGCTACGTGGCGTTCCGCCGCCTCCCGGTGAGTGGCCCGCTACTCCGCATCCTAGCGGTGGCGCTCCGCCCCCATGTTGCCGTCGGAGCCTTACTACGAGCGGTCATTGCTGGCCGACCCGTTGGCTCAGGCGTCCGCTCGCAGAACCGCGACGACGTGTTCTGCTCGGGCGCTTGCTGGTCCGACACGTCTCAGCAAGCGTCTCGTGCGTTAGCTGGCCCGCCGTGGTGAGGCTTCGCAGCGAGCGATAGGGCCCACCTCGGTCACTCTCGCAATCGCGTGCAACCAGCGGCGCCGACCGGTCTGCCGGCGCCGAGCTCGCCGCTTGTGCATTCGCCCAAGAGCAGTAGCGCAGTGGCCGCGCGATCCGCCTGCTCCGGGTTGGTGCAGGCTTGCGCACGCGGGCTCAACAGGGGCCTGATCCGCCGGTGAAGCCCACAGAGCTGACGTGGTCGGCCCATTGGTCGAAGGGTCCGGATTATCCGAACCCCGAGTGCGACGCGACCAAGCACAGCACATCCCGCACGAGCCCGGTCCGCATGATCACGAAGGCCAGATAATGGATCGACCAGGGCCGCCTGCCGGCCGTGCGAGTCTGGCCGCGGCGCGTGCGGGTCAGGCAGACCGATCTCGATCAATTCCTCGAGGCCGCCGAGGCGGTACTGGCGGCGCTCGCCAGATCGTTTTCGGCCGATGCGTCGGCGCTCGTCGATCAGGTGATCGGCGAGTTCGTGACCGAGCTCGACGGGGCGCTGAGCGCCGGGCATGGACCGTTCGGGCTTACGGCCACGAGTTCCTGCGGCGCCATGACGCGCTGGGAACCGCGAAGCTCACCCTTGCCCCGAGGTGATCGAAGAGCCCCGAGCCGACCTCGCCACCCGCTGCTGGCGATTCGCTTTCGCCCAGCGGATCTTGTGGAGGTGGCCGCCGAGTCGACGCAGGGTGTTCGGCTTGGTTGCGTCCGTGGGCACCAGCGCGTGAAAGAAGGCGTCGAGCTGCGCCTTGGCCTCGACCGGCAGCATCCGCCCACCCCGGCGGCAGTGACGGACACGTGCGCGGCTTGCCTCGCCTTATCGGCGCGGTGGCAGAATCGAACCGTCCCGTTCACACCGCTGCGCGTCGCACGGGCCTGGTCTAGAGCCCGCCTTCGTCGCCCGCACTGGTGGAACACTCTGGGTGGTCCGATCGCTCGACTCCGAACCCTGGCAGGCGGCGGCCCGATAGATGAAGCAAGCACGGCGGCGTCACTCACCCGGCGTGAGCTGGGCGAGGCCGGACACCAGCGAGCATGTCGGATCGGCGATGTAGCATCGCTTCGGCATACCGGGAACCCAAGGAGCCAGAAGACCTCGTGATCGACCGCATTCGTCAAGACATCCAGCAGCGGCTTGACCAGCTGCTCGCCGAAGCCGACAAACTTCGTCGCGCACTCGTCGCGCTCGACCCCCGGGAACGGAAGCCGGCATCCCGTGCACAACGCTCGAGCCCCGCGCCCGCCCCGACAAAGGCGGCGCCGAAGCCGTCTGCGGTCAAAGCCCGCGCGACGAAGCCCGCGCCGGTGCCGGCCAGCGCCGAGCCTCCAAAGCCAGCGAGCCCCGCGGCACGAACGGCGCCGGGCGTGACGAAGGCCAAGGTGCTGGGCGCGCTGTCAACGGACGGAGCTTTGACCGCCGGCGATGTCGCCAAAGCGACTGGGCTGGCGCGTGCGACCGTCAGCACGACTCTTTCAAAGCTCGCCAAGACCGGGGAGGCCGTCAAGGCAGAGCGTGGCTACCGGCTGGCCGCACAACCGGCTGGTGCGCGAGCGGCCGCCGCGCCCGTCCCCACCGAGGACGCCAACAGATGAGCCGAAGCACTCGCCAGCAGCGCGTTAGACGGACTCGGCAGCAGAAAGAGCAGCTCGGGGATGTGCGCGGCCAAGCGTGAGCGTAATTGGTCGCGTTGAGGTCACCTCGACATCGGGCAATCGGGCCAATAGTGCACAGACAAAGCTCGAGCGCTTGACGTTGAGGCCGGCCTTGTCGAGCAGGTGGCGGTTGGTGAGCGACCCGTGTGCATTGAGGTAGTCCCAGGCGACCTGGATCATCCATGCCTCGACGAGTTGCGGCGGACGACCCGCCGCTCGGGAGCGCAGCGTCTCGATCCAGACTCCGTCGGAGGTGATCTCTCGGATCCAGTTCGGCCTGCGATCACCGAGGGTTGGTAGTTCCGTGTCGATCGCCACCGCCGCCTCGATGCGTCCCAGCAAGACGGGCTCGAGCACCTCCTTCGCCGCGCTGATCCGGTCAGGCGACCAGTCGACGGCATCGTCGTGATGCCACCAGGACTCAGCCAGCGCCCACAGGCTCTGAAGCTGCGGGGCGGAATCGCTCCCGCACAGAACGGCGACCACCTCGACGTTCGCGACGAGCCCGCTGGTCAGATTCGCCGATCCGACCGCGGCGGTGAGCCGGTCGCCGTGACGGGCGAGATAGAGCTTTGGATGAAATGTCCCGTGCGCCGGGTTGAGCACCCGGACCCCAAAACCGCCGGCTCGCGCCGCGTCGAGGCCCTGACTCGTGGTCGAGCCGAACACCGTCGTCGCGATCAGCCGGCCCGCTGTGACGCTGCGAAGCTGGCGCTCCAGTAGGTTGACTCCGCGTTGTTGAACGAAGGCGACGCCGAGCAGCGCCTCGTCTGCGCCGTCGAGCACCCGGCGCACAGCGGCCAGCGGGTCGGCGTAGGTTTCGATCTTCACGCTCACCATGCCGACTGTCTTGCGTCAACGTGCCTGAAAGACTTCGGCCTCGTGCCAGGCCAACAGATCGCGATCGGGCTGTGCGGCCGGGTCGACCGGCAGGCGGATCTCCCTTCCATCAAGCTCGTAGTAGGTACGGCCGTTCGCATACTCGTCGCGCAGCCGGCGACTCACGGCGAACCTGAAGTCAGGTCTGATCGTGACGTAGCCGAGGTCAAACAAACGATGCAGATCGCGGCGTAGCGGCATTCCGTTGGGGATCTCATGCGCGCCGCCGGCGGCCCACGGACGAATGTGGGCGGCTTCGATCACCGGCAGCGAGTGCTCGGTGGTCACCGCGCACTGGTCACCATACGCATCAAGCACCGCGAGACGGAAGCTCGCCTGTCCGAGCCGAGGGAGGATCACGATCGGCCGGCCCGTGCGCTCGCCGGAGAGCGCCTCGAGCGCCCAATCTGCGGCCGCCCGGCGGCTGGCTGCCCGCTCGAGGCAGGACCGCCACAGACGCTGCCCCTCTCCGTGCGTCAAATCGTAGGTGCGTCCCGACACGATGTTGCGCGACCAGTCGGCCGGTGTCGCGACCCATTCGTCGGGTGCGAAGAAGACGGGCTCGGTCACGCCGATGCAGCCGATGACGCGGTCTAGGCCGTCCGTCGGTGCGGCGTTCGCGCTGAGGCGCTGCAGCCGAAGCAGAAGGTCGTACTCATCACTGGTTCCGTTGGCCTGACCGAATACATCCCATGCCCGCCACACCGCCAGCCGGGCGAAGCGTGTGAACAGTCCGAACCCGCCGATCGCGTCATACGGCGCCTTGAGCTTGAAGAACAACGGCTCCCCCGGCTGCAGCGCTCCGAAGCCCGCTCCGCCTGGCCGCCAGAAGTTGACCTCGGTGATCTCCGGACGAGCGAACAGGAATTGGTACCAGCCGTGGTCAGTTGGAGCGACGAAGCCGCGCATAGGTTGCAGATCTTCTCCGGCCATGCACGCTCGAGCAAGTGCGCAGCGTCCGTCCCAGCTCGACGAGCGCTGCGATCAACAACGAACGCCCGCCCAGCGTCCGCCAAGGTCGACCCCAACTGGTCTCCCGGGGAGGGGGAGGCCTTCTCAACCGGCCGTCAATCATCGGCGTCTGTGACGCTGAAAACGACCGAGTTCACGGACTGCGTCCGCCGGCGACCGTCGCTCGGAACGCGAGATGGTGCTGAGACGCAGCGCCTGCTGCGATCACGCGATAGGGGAAGCGCCGACGGTTCGAGCTCTGGCTTATGCCTTGCATGGAGGCTGTCGCACAAACCAAACCGCTTGTACGAATTTGACAATGGCCGTTTTTGCTGACCTCGTGAGAGCCGCCCAGGCGGCACGAGCGGGTCCTTCGCGAACCAAATGGTTCACCCCAAAACCGTCACCTTGTGGCAAACCTACAAAAAGCCGACCACGACGTTGGTTTGTGCGACAGCCTCCATGGAAAGCGGCAGCCGGTACGGCTCACAGCCGCGAGGCGCTTCTGCTCGAGATCGCATGGAAGCGGGCGAAACCAACCGTTCGTTCTGCCTGGTTTGAGCGGGTTGCTGGCTCCTGCTGCACACTGGTCCGGTGAAACTGGACCGCAACCACATCATCAGCGCCGGCTACATCCGCAACTGGGCGGTGGACGACCTTGTCGAGTGCGAGCTTGTCCCAGAGGGGAAGAGGCTTCAGCTCTCACCAAGCCAAGTGGGCGTTCGCAAGAAGTTCTATGCCGGGTCGCCGGCGCCTGACGGCACCCGGTCAGCAGCTCCCGCCGAGCGGGCGCGTGGCGCGGTCGAGACCAAGGCGTTGCCGCTGCTGCGCAATCTTGCTGACCGCTGGCCGGTGCCCGACGCAGAAGAGCGTGCGTGGGTTGCGTTGTGGTTAGCGATGACCATGTGTGCAAGCCCGCGCCAGCGACAGCAGATCCCCGGCACGGTCGCGCGTTTCTACGCCGCGCTCGAACGCGAGGCGCCGCTGCTTGCGGCGCTGACCGCCAGCCAGCGGCAGGAGCTAACGGCGGCGGAGTTCGAGCTCGACTCGATGTTCGAGGAGGTGAGCACCGTCGCGTCGTTACTCGGTCAGATGCATTGGACACTGCTCCGCTTCGTCTGGCCGGCGCTGATCTCCTCCGACCATCCAGTTAGCACCGTTTTGTGGACGAGCGACACGAGGCGCTCTGCTGGTTCACCTTCTGTGCTCCTGCTTGACAGCCTCGAAGTGCGCGTGGCGGTCAGCCCGACTACGGCCCTGCTGCTGACCTGGGCTGACGCCGATGACCGCGTCGACGCCATGCGCGCGGAGGGGCATCACCTACGCGCTTTCAACCGGGGCGCGTGGGAGCAGGCCGAACGGCACCGGTTCTGGCAACTGGGCACGATGCCACGCAGTATCGACGAGCGGCGGCCAGTCACTCCGATTTCAGCAGGGCTGTTCCGTGCTTACGACCCGAGGAGCAGCGCGCGGCTGGATGCGGCGCTTGCCTGGATCCGACGACGCCTGCTTGAGCAACAGGCCGGCGTGAAAGATGGTGCCGTCGTGACGGCCTGGATGGAGCAGGCGGACGGGACACCGCGGGTGGTACCCCGCCGACACGCAGGGGAGCACGCCTCCGTGTTCTCAGCGTTCGGGTTATAGATTCGCAGTCGCGGGAGGCCTCGGCGCCGAGAGGCGTAGACGTCAAGTGGCGCGCACCGGCATCCTCCGGGCCTCCAGTAGTCGCCTCCAGACGGCATGCCCAGCCATCTCCTCGACGCTGAGGTGAGTCGGCTTGGCGCGGGCGATCGGACTCCCGCTTCGGACGACGTGCAGCGACAAACCTCAACCGCGCGATCGCGAAGCCTTCGGGACCGAGACGGGGGCTAGGGCGAACTAGGAGGCCGTAGCCGATACTGCGTGGGCTCGCGATCAAGGTCAGACGGCCGGACGGAAGCGCTGAAGCCGTACCTTCGAGCCACGTCTTGAACCAGCTCCATGAACCAAGCGGGCGAGAGTGGAGAAAGACGAATGCCTTGAACCAGGGCGGTCAATTCGACAGGCACCCGGATTCCAGGCAGAGTGATCTCGCTCGTCATCCCAGACGTGTTTGCCGGATCCAGGGCCCAGAACATCAGCCGCACTTCGCGCTCGTGGGAGAAGCTTGGGCGCTTTATCCCGTGAGCGGAGAAGCCGTTGAGTGCAATGTCGTCTGGATCGACGGGTGCGGCCTCCGGATCCAAATAGCGAACACGGCCCCCGATCATCTTTGTCGCTGGATGCTCAGGCTCGCCTAGGCTGCTGACGAGTCGTTCCCACGTTGATTCGATCGCGACGCCCGCCCCGGAGGACAAGTAAAGACGCCACATCGCAGCGGACTCGATCTCGCTCATGTGCCAGCAGTTCACGTAGATGGATCGCTCTGTAGCTACGAGGTTCCTGATGAAGCGATCCTCGTCCGCTGCGCTCATGCGAGCCGTATTTCTCAGACTGGATATCTCCGCCAGCCGCCGCTCGAGATTCGCCCGGGTGTAGGCCCCTTCCCACGGGTCGCCGAGCATCGATGATCGGGAGAACCAAAGGCTCTTCGTGCTCAACAACGACACGAATTTCGTGAAGTCCATGTACCTCCAGAGCCTTGCGCCGGCGTCTGCGGGTGCCTGCAAAGACGGGTGTCCTGATTCGAAGAAAGGAGATGGCACGACCGTCATAGCCCAAAGGATCGTAAGTGGAGGCTCGTGCGCAGGCGCGCTCCTCGGCGGCCGCAGCGGAACCATCAGTGCTGCTTCGGACGACAGGGAGCAGTCTCGAAGACGGCCCCGGACGCTCAGAATCGTGGCGAAGCAGTCGCCGGCCTACCCGGCGACCGAGCGCGGGGCGCGGACAAAAGCGATTGCCCGCGCCGTCGCCGAACGGGGCGGCCGCGGACGACCCCTCCGTCGCCGAAGCGCTCGCCCGCTGCGTGCGGGCGGGAAGGCGAATGCGATCGTCCGCGGAGGCGCGCTTTCCGCGCGGAGCAGGGCTTGGTCAGCTTTCTGGCCACTCAGACGCTCGCAGCCCGCAAGATCTCGTTCGCTCGGCGAAGCTCGCCGTTCTCCCGCTCCAGCTCAACAAGCCGCTGCCGCTCCGCACCGTTCAACACATCGCCCCTGGCCTCAGCCCGGCGCACGCGCAACCGCAACGCCTCGGCATGAACCCCGAGATCACGCGCAACCTGAGCGATCGGCCGACCCGACTCGAACACCAACCTCACACCCCGCTCGAGCACCTGCTCAGGGTACTTCCGTCGGCGTGACATCGACAGAGATTCTTCTCCAACCAGGACCGACCCTGCTTTCAAGGCCGCCGTCGACACCGGGATAGCTCGCTCTAGGCCATCCGCGTTCTTCCTGGTGCGTGTACCGGGCGCGGTCACCCTGCGCCGCTTGGTGGGCTTGAACGCGTCCACATCCTTCTCCCCGGAGAGCAGGAATTTGAGCAGAGACTTGTCTTGAAACCGGCACGTTTGGGCCAACCCCAAGAGCAGCAGGTACGCTGGCGCGAGCGACTCGTAGAAGGACCCCGAGATCTTCCGCTGCACCGTAAGGTGCCGGAGGGCTCGTTCGCCCATGTTGTTGTTCCAGGGGATCCCGTCGTACTCCAGAAACGTGAACAAGCTCTGCCGATAGCGTTGGAAGCGCTTCTGATAGGTGCGGACCGGTTCAGACCGGTACACCCGCGAGGTAATGACCCGTCGGTAGAAACTGTCTACCGATTTCGTGAACTTGCGGAGATTCCGTTTCTTCAAGCCATACTTGTTGGCGGCTTCCAAGATGGGCACCAGGAGGTCCCGCACATCCAGGACGAAGGTTTCCACCTCGGTGTCGAACGGTCTACGCCAGAGATCGTTGTTGAGGTCTCGAATGAGGTGGACCAGGCATTTCTGTTGTCGACAGGGTACGGCATCGTAGCCACCGTAGAAGTCGGTGATGAGGATTCCGGTGTACTCGCCTAGCACTTCCCGTACCACGACACTTTCTCTGGTCGCGCTCAGTCGGAAGAGTACATGTCGCCCATCTGTGAAGACCCAGGTGTAGTAGTTCGTGCCCAGGATATTGATCTTGGTCTCGTCGGCGTGAATGAAGGGGCTGCGCAGAAGTTGTTGGCGGCAACGTTCCTCGGTCTCAGCATAGTCGCGGGCAAAGTTGCGTATGAAAGCGACGATAGTGCCCTGGTTCACGCGCACGTGGAATTGTTCTTCTATCGCTTGAGTGATTACGTGGTAGGGCAAGCGCAGCACCAGACGCTGGTAGATGGCCCAGGTTTGCAAGCCGCGCCCGAAGGAATACCGGGGGAGTGCGCCGATCGTTGGGGGAACGCAGGACTGCCCGCCACATCGCGGGCAGTAGGCCGTGGACCCGACGTACTTGGTGACGGTCTTCCTACAGGCGTTGGCCGTGAAGACCAGGTCGACGATCGTCTTGTCGGGTAGCTTCGCGGTGGTCCGCAGACTCTGGCCGCACCGCGGACATTCGTGGCCCGGTGATACCTGCACGACTTTCGTGGGCTTGGGTGGCGTGGGGTAATGGCCTGGGTGTCCCGGCTGTCCGCCAACCCGCCTCTTATCATCATCGGGAGTTGCCGGCTGATCCCGCCGCAGACTGATTTTGGTGTGCTCGTATTCTGCGTGCGCGGACCGGAGGATCGTTTCGAACTCACGGTGGAGTCGCCCACCAGTGTCCGTGGCGTATTGTTTGGGGCGCGTGCTGGAGTCAACGCTGGGGTCTTCAGCACCGGTGTCGCGCAGGCGCGTGAGCTCGTCGGCCAACACGCGGAGAGCTTGGCAATCGGCTTCATTGTATGCGAGCAGTAGCTGCTTGTCCGCGTCGTCGTGGCTCTTATCCCAGCGATGGCGCCATACCAGGCTGTCGAAGCCGGATACCTCGGCGGTGGGCCAGGACACGCCCAGCCAACGGCCGATGTCCTTCAAGCGATTTGACCGAACGGGGAAGTACACCTTGCCATACACATAGGCGTTGAGATTGACCAATCGCCCCAACAACGCATCAGCGGCAGGTTGATACCGTTTGAGCAGTACCCTTATCGCTCGTGCCTCATACTGCCCGTAGTGATACACCGGCGCATCAGGATAGGCGGCGAGCGTGGTCAGCAACTCCTGCCAAATCCGTGCTTCGTCTGCGTCCGTGTCGGCCCAGAAGGCGTGGTAGCTCACGTCGTCCTGCTGACGGACCAGCAAGCCGAGGAGATACTGGGTGTCCCGGTCTGGGATACCCTCGAAGTCTAAGAAGATCTCGAGCTGCTGGCGGACGAGTGCGGGTGGCTCGTGCAAATAGGTCTTACCCGTGCGGAGCGCTAGTGCCTGCAGCTCGAAACGGTGTTTTACCGGGGACCGAGGCGAAGATTTGCGCCTGCGACGTGGTCTAAACGCATAGGACAATTGCTTGACGGAGAAGATGCCGTGGTCGTGGTAGCGCTGCCGTGCTCGCGGCGTCATTCTCTCCAGGAGGCTTAGGTCATCATCGTGCTCGGCTTTGGCCCGACAGTCGGCTCGAAACGGGCACAGCGGACAATGCTTGTTCAGGACTACGGGCGGCGGGTCTGCTGATGGCGTCTGTATCCACGTGCGCAGGGTGTCGATGATTCCTTCAAGCTCGGCGTAGCGGCGCGGGTCCAACGACACCTTGTGGACCCGTCCGTCAAGGCCGACAATGGCGCCAGCCGACGGCGGTGCGTACTGTAGCTGCCCAAGGACATAGGCGATGAACAGGAGGGCAAGCCGCTGTTCTTGAGTGAGCTTATATGTGCCGCTCACCAGTGTCGGCTCGTATTGTTGGCCGTGCCCGGCGGTCACTCGAAGCCCTGGGGTTAGGCTATCGCAATAGGCTTCACAGTCCAATGTCTTGATGACAGCGGCTAAGAGCGGCCCACCGCCACGACGTAGCAGTGTCCCACCATAGACCGATGCGTCGCCATGCCTTTGTTTGAGGCCGTTGAGGTAGCTCGCCTGGCTCCGGCGCTGGTCCGCGGCGAGGATACGTGGATAGTCGTGTGGGGCACCCTGCTCAGGCGTGCATAGGAGAAGATACGCCTTACGCGGGCAGAGGGTGTATGCGACGGCGACATCCGGGGTAATGGGCTTTGGCATCAGTTCTCCCACTGCACGGTTCGGCTCACACGAAAGGGTGGCCACCTCAGTGCAGTAACATCGTGGGCCAGCGGACCGTGGTCGGCGGCAGGGCTTGAGGCGACGGCCGAGGAATCGAGCGGCTCGCCGGCCAGGCTGGCATGGTGCAACGCGCTTGCCGGACGTGGGGGCGACATGTTGCGGCCGCCAGGGCTGATAATGACCACCGGCGAGCGGTAGTGCGGGGAGCGGCGTCCATTGCCCGCTTTGGCAGGCGGTGAATAGAGCATCCCTCTGGCTCGTGAGCGGCTGCGCGCCGGCAGGAGCGTCTGAGCGTCTGCTCTCTCCTGCGTGTCGGAGATGACTTCCAAGGCACCCCGTAGGAGAGCCAATCGTCGATCTGCTCGCGATCATCATCGCGGAACCACCACCCGAAGAGCTCGCCATCAGCACTGTGGAACGGCGCATCGAAAGCACTCGCGGCCCGGCTGCTGCGTAGGCGCCGACGCTGAACCCGAGTCCGAGGAACCGCTCGTGGCGAACCTGCAGGAACAGGTCGGTGCGGAAGTCGTGCTGAAAACTGCGAACTGGCCTCCATCCCGGGCGCTCGAAGTCACTGGCGACCTTGTGTTCCCCTGCCATAGCGGTCTGCTCTTTCCGCGATGCGCTCATGCTCACCGGAAATCTGACAGAAGATGACGCATCCAGGCGGCAAGCAGCCCCGCTGCGACAGCCCATCGCCTATGCGGTTGCGAGACAGGCGTACGAAGAGCAGCTCCCCGTCGGCGAGAGTCCCATTCGCGTCCCGTCGAGGATGCACCGCCAGCCAGCACCGATCAACCGGCATCGTCGAGGAGGCCATCGCGCTGCTCTCCCCGTTCGTGCGGTACCACCTGAACTCGAGTCCACGGCAGATACTGGTTCGGGCTGCCCGAGATCCCCGCTGGGGCTGCATGCGCAGCGACAACGATGACGGCGACCACCGCTGAACACATCCGCCGCGCTTGGTTCCCGCCACCACGAAAGCGGGACTCCCGCCCGGGCCGAGCGCTTCCCTGCCTTTCGCCACTAGCACTAGCAGGTGACGCGACCTCGTCCGACGCCCTCGACGGGCGAGCGGCTGGCTCCCGGTCCGATCGGCAAGCAACAGTCCCGTTCGGGACTGCCGCAGCTTCACGGAGCGGAAGCCGGCGAGGCCTCCGACGAGAATGTCGCAGCTGAGCAGAGGCGATCGTCTGAATACGGGCTTGGCGCCCTTCTGCATTCCGACGAAGCGGCAGAGATGTCCGTGCCCTTTGATTCTGGCGCTGTTTCGGTGGCGGGCGCCCTGCTTCGGCGTACGTTGCTGGGGAGCCGCGGCGACTCGTGCGGGGTGGCGTTGCGCGGGTCGCGTCGCGTTCGGTCACTACGCCGCCGGCTGGTGCGGGGTCGTCTCCGGATGGCGAGCCGGGAACTGGCAGCTGGTCGGGACCGAGTGACAGGTTGAAGCTCGGGCCCGTGGGTCGGTTCTCGCCGTGGGAGGCGGGCAGCACCGTGCGGATGCCGTGTGTGGGTGTCGAACGCCGGCTTGCTGGTGGGCGTCGCGATCGGGGTGGATCTCGTAGCCTGCGCCGGTGAGCTTGGATCGGTGGTGCTATCCGCGGGGGCTGATCGATCCGCCGGTCGCGGTCGAGTTCGCCGGCGCGCCGCTGCGGTTGTAGGAGCGGGGGGTGTGGATTCCCGGCGATGAGTACTGGGGCGAGCCCCGGGGATGTCGTCCCGGTAGCGGTTGTCGAGGTGATCGCTGGTGGCGCGCGGCGTGGCTATGAGTTCGAGCAGTTGCTGCCGGGCGGTGATGACCCGGACCCGCGGGATGTGATCGGGGGGGCGCTCGCGCTGCGCGACGGCGGGCGGCACGAGCGGGCGGAGGCGGTGCTGCGTGGTGTGGCGGCGTGGGATCCGCGCTGCCTGGACGCGCACGCGCATCTTGGGTTGCTCGCCTTTGATGCCGGCGATGTCGAGGCGGCGCTCGCGCATTACGCGGCGGGCGTCTGGGTCGCCGAGCAGTCGCTGCCGGACCTGTTCGATGGTGTGCTCTCGGGGGGGTGGGTGGATGGACCGCCCGTTTCTGCGCTGCCTGCACGGGCTGATGATCAGCGCGTGGCGTGTCGGCGACCTTGAGCGGGGCGAGATGCTGTGCTGGGGGCTGTTGTGGCTGAATCCGGGCGATCACCTCGGCGCAAGCGACCTGCTCGCGAAGCTGATCGCCGGCGAGCCCTGGCATCCATGATCGGGGCGCTCGGCCCTCGGGGGTTGTGGTCGTGGCGCTGGCGGCAGGTGTAGTTTGCCGTCGAGGTGAGTGCAGGCAACGGGAGCAAGCTCGAGCGGCGGGTGGTGCGCGCCGCGGAGGCGGCGTTGGCGGAGCGCAAGTTCGTTACGGCGATCGATGTGCTGGTCGGCGTGGGTTGGCTTGAGCCGCGGCGGGTCGATGAGTGGCGGCAGGGTCGGGTCGACTATCTCGAGCGGGTGGTGGTAGCGAGCCTGGGGAAGATCTCGACCGCGATGAAGTGCTTTCGCCGCTGGGCGAAGGCGCGCGGGCTTGAGCCGAGCGAGACGGGGTATGTGGCGCGCACCCGTGACCGGCGGCCGCTGCGGTTCTCGAAGTCCGGGGACCCTGGGATCGAGCGGGCGTATCGAACGCACTGGGTCTCTCCGGAGTTGTCGGAGCGAAAGCGAGCTCGCCTGGCTGAGCGTCAGAGCCGCCCGCCGGACCTGGTGGTCGTCTCACCGGTCAAGGACTGGGAGTGCTCGGTCTGTGGCGCTGAGGGCGGGGGGTGGCTGATCATGGAGGACTCCGGCCCGGTGTGCATGAGCTGCGCCGACATGGGGCATCTCGTGTTTCTGCCCTCGGGGGATGCGGCGCTGACGCGCCGCGCGAAGGCGGCCAGCCGCCTGTCAGCGGTCGTGGTGCGCTTCAGTCGTTCACGCGGGCGGTATGAGCGTCAGGGGATCTTGGTGGAGGAGGGCGCGCTCGAGCGCGCCGAGGTCGAGTGCCTGGCGGACGAGGACGCGCGGGCGCGACGGCGCGAGCGCGACGCGCTCAGGCGCGTCGACGAGGACGTTGAGCTGCAGGCGCAGATGGCGCAGGAGATCGCGCGCCTGTTTCCCGGCTGTCCGGCTGATCGGGCGCTGGCGATCGCTTCGCATGCCGCGGTGCGCGGGTCGGGCAGGGTGGGTCGTTCGGCGGCCGGGCGCGCGCTCGAGCCCGAGGCGATCGAGCTTGCGGTCGCGGCGGCCGTCCGCCACCAGGACACCCGCTATGACGAGTTGCTGATGTCCGGCCTCGAGCGTGGACAGGCACGCGCGGAGGTGCGAGCGGACGTCGCACGCGTGCTCGACAGTTGGCGGCGGCCATGACCAGATCGGGACGGACGCCGATCTACGGACCGGAGCCGTGGAGAACGAAGCGCAACGCGGTGTGGAGCTACTGGGATCTGTGGTTCTGCGTGGTCGCGGTGGCCGACCATGACGGTGATCTGGACGCTCTGGCCGCGGCGATCGAGGACGGCGACCGGTCGTTCTGGAGTGGCACGGTCGAGGCAAAGCTCTCGCACCTGGACGACCTCCGACTCCGGCTCACCGAGGCAGGCATCGACGCTGCGAAGCTTGCCGGCGACGCCGACGCCGATCCGCGTGTTCGCGACAAGGCCCGCACGAAAGTCCTCAAGCAGGGCCTATACCCGCGAGATCTGACCGAAGCGATGCGCCACCCGCCGCGCGACCGTCTGTACGAGCGGGCACTCCGCGGCCGCTGGAATCTGTTCCCGGTCTCGCCCGAGCCGTTCTACGAGCGGCTGGCGAATGGGCTCGGCGAGGGGTACCGGTCGAAGGGCCAGACGTTTGCGCTCGAGCGCCGAATCGAGGTCGCGCGCGCGCGGCTTGACCGCAACACCGCCAAGGACCCCGCGGCGCGGCTCGCCGCCCGACGCGCACTGCTCGCGTTCTGCTACCGGGCGATGGAGCGCTGCGATGACTCCTACGGTCTGATCGGCGAGCTCGCACAAGAGGCGCTGTTCACCTACGCCCGGCTTGCGTTCGCGCCGGCGGGGATCGCCGCCGAGGACTGGTGCGAGGACCTCTGCGAGCTGCTGGCGTGGGAGGACTGGGGGCTGCTTCACCGCCACGAAACCAGGCCGTTCGCCCAGATCCACGGTCCGCTCGCCGATCACGCCGAACGCTTCCTGCTCGCGCTCGCAGACGAGCTGCGCGGCCACCGCCTGCGCCACCAGGCAGACCAGGCGCTCGCGAACATCGCCTACCTGCACATCGCCGCCGGCCGGCTCACAAGCTTCGCGCCAGCCGCCGCCAAACTCGGCTCGGACCGCTGGATACCGATCGTCGCGCTCGCCCAAGCGGCGATCACCCGCGGCCGACACGACATCGCTCGCGAAGTGTTCGCCGCAGCCGACCAGCCCGGCCTCCAGCGCGACTACCTGCACGAGCGCTGCACCGAGCTAACCGGCACGCCACCAACAGCCACACCATCCTCAATGCCGAGTACGCGATCGCGCCAACACTGACGCTCCCGCGTCAAGCAGAAGCGCGACCACCTCTAGACTCAGCTCCCGCTACTCCCCACAGGCGCGCGTCAGGTTCGTCGGCCCTCGGACGATCGGTTTCGTGCTCGAGGCGACCCGCGGCTGGCCATCGCTTCGGCGACGGAGGGAAAGTGAGCGCTCGGCCAGGCTGGCGCGGCCGTCGTATTCCGAGCGGCAATCTCGCGAACGACGCCGAGCGGCGCGAGGAGTGTCGCGTGCACCCCTTTCGGTAGTCGTGGCTAGCGCCTATCGGCCACACAAGCGTCTGTCATCGGCCACACGAGCGAGTATTATCGGCCACACGATGGCGACAGACTCGCTACGCACCCTGGCTCGCAACTTGGACGTGCCGGAGCGGACGTTGCGTCGTGCGGCGGCGGAGGGGTTGATCCGCGGCGAACGGTTGAGCGAGCGACGGTTCCGCACGACGCTCCGGGAGGAGGCGTATCTGCGCTCGCATTGGTCGTTGCTGCGCTTGTTGAGGGCGGCGTTGCGTACCGAGCCGAACGTGCGGGCTGCGGTGTTGTTCGGGTCTGCGGCGGTGGGTCGCGAAGCTGAGCACTCTGATCTTGATCTGCTCGTGTGGTTGCGCGAGCGTGATCCCGTGGCGGTCGCAAGTTTGGCTGGCCGGCTTGGCGCTCGGGTGGGTCGGGATGTGCAGTTGGTGCGGATCGAGGATGCGGAGCGATCGCCGGCGTTGATGGCGGACGTGCTGGTTGACGGGCGGGTGCTGGTGGATCGCGATGGCCTGTGGCGGGCAGTGAAAGCGGCTGAGAGCTCGTGGCGGCGGCGGGCGGCGGGCAAGGCTTCGCTTGCGGATGCGATGCCTGATCTGGAGCTTTCTTAGGTGCCGCCGTCTCCTCCTCCGGCGCCGTTGGAGGCGAGGGATCCTGATCGAGCGCGGGTGTTGAAGGCGAAGATCCGCGATCGGATCAGCGACGTGCGCCGGCATCTGATCGCGTTGCGCACGGCGATGGCGGACTTTGGGGAGGACTTCGACCTGGACGTGTTCCAGCGCGCGTACGACTCGGATGATCCGATTGAGCTGAACCGTGTCAAGGCGGTCGAGCGTGGCGTTGATCAGCTGTACAACTACATCGCTGAGCTCGCCGCGTTTGGCCTGGAGCTGGCCGAGGTGCGGTCCCGACGACAGGAGACCAACGCGAGGGTCGACATCAACTCGCTTGAGCGGATCCGGGTGATCGGCCGCGAGCGGGCGCGGCGCCTGCAACGGCTGCGGGAGCTGCGCCGGCAGCTGGTGCACGAGTACGCGACCGCGACGGCAGAGCAGGTGCATGAGGCGGCGCAGATCATCACCGCCGAGTTCGTGGCGTTCTATGACGCCTACCGCGATTGGATCGCCCGCGGGTTCAGCTCGACACGACCCGGCTAGGGCGTCCGCCGCGGCAGCCAAGATCGGGGGCGTGAGCATCGAGATCGACGACAGGACGCAGTCGAAGCTGTGGTCCCAGACGGAGGATCGCCGTCTGAAGGATCCCGAGCGTCAGCTGCTCGACGCGATCACGGCGGGAGAGCTTGATGAGCATCTTGTCGCGATCGCTGACGCCGTCAAGCGCGCGTCGGCAGCTGCTTCGGACGGTCCGTTCCGCGCAGGCGGTCGCCGAGCTGTGCGTGGGTGACACGGTGATGTTCACGAACCGGATCCGGCCTCGATACCTCGAGCACGAACTCGCCGAGGTCA
>OBLU010001692.1_pt1 | contig 20408 bp, 19 predicted proteins | sample 1518681 | NCBI WGS metagenome assembly OBLU01 (sample SAMEA3539304, study PRJEB22396) | soil metagenome | biome: tundra; feature: field; material: soil | place: USA | collected 2010-05 | depth 0.15 m
TGATCACCACGCCCTTCACGTTCTTTGCCACAGCCGGATCCATCGCGCGCACCGGTGCCACGCCGGTGTTCGTGGACATCGAACCTCGCACGTATAACATCAATCCTGAGCTGATTGAGGTGGCCGTGACCAAGCGCACCAAGGCCATAATGCCGGTGCACCTGTTCGGCCAAGTCTGCGACATGGACCCCATCCTGAAAGTGGCCAACAAGCACGGCCTCCTCGTGATCGAGGATGCCGCCCAGTCAATCACCGCGACCTACAAGGGGCGCAAGGCTGGCAGCATCGGAACGGTCGGTTGCTTTAGCTTCTTCCCAAGCAAGAACCTCGGAGCTGCTGGTGACGGCGGCATGATCGTGACCAATGATGAAACTTTATACGCCAAGACCGCGCTATTCCGGAATCATGGCGCAAAGCCCAAGTACCACCATAGATTTATCGGCGGGAACTTCCGTCTGGACCCGATCCAGGCTGCCGTCTTACTAGTGAAGCTGCCCCATCTTGACGACTGGTCGGAAGCCCGCCGTCGCAACGCAGCCTATTACGGTGAGCGCTTCCGCGGATCGCCCGTAGGGGCGCCTTACGTCAACCCTGACTGCGTGAGCATCTACAACCAGTACGTCATCCAAGTCCCGAATCGCGACGGGTTGGTCACACACCTGAAGGCAAACAACATCGGTTCCGAAGTCTATTACCCTCTGGCATTGCACCTGCAAGCCTGCTTCACGTCGCTCGGCTACGCTGAAGGTTCTTTCCCTGAAGCCGAACGCGCAACAAGAGAAGTTCTAGCTCTGCCGATCTATCCAGAACTATCGACAGAGGCTCAGGGCGCAGTAGCGAGCGCAATCCTCAATTTCTACAAGTAGTTCTCTCCCATCCGCAGGGCAATCGCCATTTTAGCGGCCCTGCTCGAGTGGGCGAGTCAACAGAAGATGAAAGTTCTGACCGTGGTTGGTGCTCGACCACAATTCATAAAGGCCGCGCCTGTGAGCTCCGCGCTTTCTGGCGCAGGGATTCAGGAGATCCTTGTGCATACCGGCCAGCACTATGACGATAACATGTCCGATATCTTCTTCCGGGACCTTGGCTTGCGGGCTCCAGACTCGAACCTGCAGGTTGGCTCCGGAAGTCATGCGGAGCAGACAGCGAGCATGCTGCTCGGGCTGGAAAGCCTTGTGCGGACTCACGCGCCCGACTGGGTCATTGTCTACGGCGATACTAATTCCACCCTTGCAGGTGTGCTCGCGGCATCGAAGCTGGGTATTCCGGTGGCCCACGTCGAGGCCGGCCTCCGTTCCTTTAACCGGCGTATGCCTGAAGAGATTAATCGAATCGTCGCCGATGCCCTCGCTGATGTCCTCTTTACTCCGTGCCGCGCTGCAACCCTCAACCTACAGCGCGAGGGCATGCCGTCTGAGCGTATTCTTCAGGTCGGGGATGTCATGTACGATGCGGCCCGCCTTTACTGTTCACAGACGGAAGGCAGGGGGCCAATCCTGAAACGCCTCAACGTAACGTCCTACGTGCTGGCCACGATTCATCGGGCAGCCAATACGAATGATGAAGCGAGGCTACTTTGCATTTGGAGTGGGCTGGCTCGTCTGGCTGAGCGTATCCCAGTCGTGTGGCCGGTGCATCCTCGGACAAGACTCGCGCTCGATCGGATGGGACATGCCTCTACGGCGCCCGCTGGCCTCCACCTGACCGAGCCGGCCGGGTATTTGGAGATGGCTCGACTGGAGCGGCAAGCTGCTGCCATCGTTACGGATTCCGGAGGTGTGCAGAAAGAGGCGTTCTTTTGGGAGGTGCCTTGTGTCACCTTACGGACCGAGACTGAGTGGACAGAACTCATCGAACTGGGCTGGAACCGACTCTGTCCTCCTGCTGAGCCCGCCGCGATCGCAAACTCGGTGTTAGCGGCCGTAGGCACCAGGGGGCGAGACGGCGAGCCATATGGAGATGGACACGCGTCGGAACGTATCGTTCAGCACCTTTGTGGGGCAACGGGGTCGCTCGGCAAATGATCCCGACACGTGATGATGCAGCGCTGCTAACTGAAGCTAGCATCGCGCGACCGTGGTTCCGCTTTGTCCCGCGGCGGCTCCTCGTTGCGCTGCTGCGAAGCGACAGGTTCCAGCGCGACATGGTCCGGCTGGGTGGGGGCACGGTCCTGGGGCAACTGTTTGTCGTTGCCGCTGCTCCGCTGCTCACGCGGCTCTACGCGCCCACAGATTTCGCTTTAGCGGGTCTGCTCCTTGCGTTCGTTGCGCTTGCCGGGGTTGCGGTTGGTCTGCGTTATGACCTCGCCATTGTCGACGCGAAAACGGAACGCGAGGCGCACATCCTGCTGTTGGGAGCGATGCTCTCAGCGATCCCGGTTTCCCTCCTGTCCGCTATCATTTATCTGTGGATGATCCATCAGCGGGTTCTGACGTTCGAGCAATTGGCACCATGGACAGCCGGCCTGGTATTTACGGTGCTTCTCCTTTCGGGCCTGTTCATGTCCTGCCGGTTGTGGTACGCACGCGTGGCGAACTTCCGCACCGTGTCGCGCGCCCTAGTAGTGCAGGGCGCCGGCCGGGCGGTGCTTCCGCTCCTGTTGGCCCCCCTTCATCTGGGCTGGGCCGGACTGATATCCGGCGAGGTAGCTGGGCGCGCGCTCGGTGTGTCCAGGATGATTGCGCACGCGGTAGTTACGTTGCGAGTTCATCTGGCCGGGGTGACAGCGGCGGAGATCCGCAAGACGCTGAGCGGGCATTGGCGGTACCCACTCATTATGCTGCCTTCCTCGCTGATCGATGCGTTGCAGGCATTCCTTCCGTTGCCGGTCATCAGCACACTGTTCGGGCCGCTTGCCGCCGGGGAGTTTGTCCTCGTTATGCGGGTCAGCGCGTTGCCGATGACTTTTATCGCCGCCAGCGTAAGTGATGTTTACCACTCCCGCATCGCCGATACGCTGCGCAACTCGCCAGATGAAGTGGAGCAGGTGTTCAAGAAAGTGGCTTTGCATCTGGCGTCCATTGCAGCCGTGGTTTACGTCCCCGTTATCCTACTTTCCCCTTTCCTGTTCGGCGTCGTTTTCGGAGCAAATTGGCAGCGCGCGGGTGCTCTAAGTGCCATTATCGGGCCAGCAATGGCGATTCGACTCGTGTCGAGCCCGCTTACTCGTACGCTGAATGTACTCGGCTATCAGTCCTGGAAACTCAGCTTCGATGTTCCTCGCGTCGTTGTGCCGCTCGGTGGGTTATGGTTGGGCCAGCACCTCGGACAGAACTTCAAGTACTCTCTCGGCTTGTTCGCCGCCGGGTCGTTCTGCGTTGAAATTGCAATGCTGGCAATCATCTGGCGGGCAACCCGCAGGGTAACACCGTAAAGGTGATCGAACATATTGGTCTTGTGCTTTGGGTCATCCTGATTGCGTACGTCCCCTTGCTCTTTCGGACTTATTCGGATGTCGGCCTAGGTCAATCCCCTATCGACTCCGGTTTTGCCGTGGTGACCTGGTTTCTCTGTGTCGTCGCCGCGCCATGGATGCCGGGGGGTCAGGCACCCGTCGAATACTGCAGCGAACCGAAGCCGGATAACGCGATGGGTTTTATAGAGTTGTCCGGCCGGATAGGCTACTAACAGTCGCGACTCAGCATGAATCCACATTTGCCTTCTCTTGGAGGTTTCAAGGAAAAATCGCGCTCGCGATTCACCCTGGCAGGGTCGTCGCTTGCCGGCGGCTTCAGTATATTGGGCCTGCTCGTGCCACCGCTATACGCCTTGCTGCTTACAGGGTTTCCTCTGATCTCCCCTCTTTCTCAAATACTTGGAGTCGATTCACGGTCAGTCTCCATCCCTTATAGGTTGGTGTACTTGGCGCTCTCCCTGCTTGTGATCCTCTGGGGATTCGACCGCCATCGTTACTTTACCGGGCACATCTGGGCCGTTATACTGCCCTTCTGGTGCCTTCTTATCTTTCGAATGGTTTCTGATTTAACGACGAATCCGAGCGGCCTCGCCGGGTTGAGTCCGGGTGCCACCGCCTCCGCAACTGAAGCCTATGAGTGGACGGGCGGCGTTGTGTTGATCCCAATGCTAGCATTCGGGGTGATTCCAACAAAGAAGATGCTGCAACTGGGAGAGCGGTTGATGTTCGCTCTGCTGTGTGCCAGCAGTCTCTTGCTCCTCTATTTCGGATGGGGAGGCGCCGTCAGCCAACAGATAGGCAGGCTATCAGCAGGCAGTCTTGGTGCAATCTCGGTGGGCCATGTTGGCGCTTCGCTGCTAATGCTCTCGCTACTGATGGCTGTACATTTGCGTCACAAGCGCGCTTGGATGCTTCTTCTGCCGTCGGGCCTGCTTGGATTCTTCTTGCTGTTGGCCGCAGACTCCCGTGGGCCCCAATTGGCAACCGCTATATTCTTCGCCCTTTATACACTAATCCGGAAGAAGGGTTGGAAACTGTGGGCGGGGCTCGCTCTAGCAACCGTCTTGCTTTTCTATTCTACGAGCATTTCAGTCGAGTTCATCGAGAACAACAGCACTATTAAGGTTTTTGGCAGGTGGTCCCAAGACAAGGTGGACGTCGCAGGGTCTTCCAGCGGCACTCGAGTGATGATAATGGAAAGCGCCTGGAATGAATTCCTCCGAGCGCCGGTGCTCGGATCAACCTGGGTTGAACCGAACACCCTGTCTTATCCGCACAATATAGCAGTGGAGTCGCTGATGGCTACCGGCATTATTGGAGGCTGTCTCCTGTGCCTTATGGTAGGCGTCTCAGCCTCTCGGGCTGTGCTAATCATCCGCAAACATCCTGAAGTGACCTGGATCGCTGCGTTGTATATCCAAAGTTTAGTGCTCTCCATGACTTCAGGCGGCCTCTACGTAGATCCGGAGTTCTGGGCCTGGTCGCTGGCCGTGATAATTGCGTATCGTGTGTATGCCGGTAAGGTGACGGCCAATCGACCCGGCAATCACTATTCGACGGTTTCTCATTGGCAACCGGAGTCGAAGGCCGCTTTTGGAAGAGATCGAGGCTCACTGCGACGCCGAGGGAAATACGCCAATTCGTATTGCCAGGATATCAAATACGCGCTTCCCGTCAATTGATCGTTCCCTTTTGTCGACAGAGGAAGCAGGTTCGTCTCGGCTAAGACCAACACGCGACCCTCTCGTTCCCCTTATAAGGCCCAACCAATGCGCTGGCGGTTTCTGATTCTTACTCTAGGCCTGCACGTGCTGCTCTCGCGAAGCTGGGGCGCTGAGCCGCCGAGCTTTGAACAACTGGCCTCCTATAAAGGACTAGGCGGTGTTGAGTCGGAGATCGTAGGGCCTGGGCCGAGGGAAGGGGTCCAACGGTATTACGCGATTTTCTCTTACGCAGGAGACACATTCGATCTGGTCAGCGTTTCCCCGGACGGGGGCACGACCAGCGTCTTCCCGAACCCTGTTGCGGGCGAGTTCGGCGCCCGTGCAATGGTAGCCGGACCAGACGGCAAGGTGTACATCGGCACTCTTCCTCACGCTCATCTCCTGCAATTTGACCCCAAGACCGGAGAGATCGTGGACTTAGGGAGGCCAGTGGCGTCCGAAACCTATATTTGGGATTTGTGCCTCGGTTCCGACGGCCGGATCTATGGTGGCACTTTCCCATCCGCCAAGCTCATACGATACGATCCGAAGCGAAAAGAGATGACTGATTTAGGGCGTATGGATCCAACGGAACAATATGCCCACACTGTCGCCGCAAGTAGGGATGGCTTTGTTTATGCCGGGATTGGCGCGTCTAAGGCAAACATAGCAGCGTATGAGATTGCGACTGGGAAGATGCTCGAAATAGGCCCACCCGAGTATCGCACCGCCGGGATTGCGAGTGTCTTCCGCGGGGACGATGGGAAGGTTTACGTCGCGATCAACGGGCATTACTTCCGCTTGAATCAATGGGAGTTGATCCCTATCAATTCGATGGACGTGCCTTCCGCGCATGACAAGGTTACATTCAGCAGCGGACAGTCAGCGGAGTTCCAGGAGAGTTCAATTGTAATCAAAAACTCCCAGGCCGCCGTTGTTTCCCGCACTTCGACCTCTTATGAAGGTCGGGCGTTATCACTTTTCAGGCTTGGCGCGGGCCTTCCGGGCACGATTTACGGTAGTACTGCTATCCCTATTCATATCATTAGATACGATGCCGGGTCGCGCCGCTTGTCAGAAATAGGATCAGCTGGTGCCGGAGAGACTTACTCCTTCCTGTACGCTCAGGCTCGTTTGCTAATGGCCGCGTACGCAGGCATTGCTCCGCTGTTGGAATTCGATCCGTCCAAGCCGTTTTCCCGCGATCCAAAGAATCAAAACCCAGTCCTCGTTTACTTCACCGGACAGGACCTGGCCTGGAGACCTCAGGCGATGATTGTGGGCCCAGACAGCCAAGTCTATATTGGTTCAGTGGCTGGTTACGGGAAGCTCTCGGGTGCAATCAGTGCCTGGGATGTGGGGAAGGACGTGGTCGTTTCTTACCCGGATGTGGTGCATAATCAAGGGATAACTTCTTTTGCGGTCTACAAAGACCTGCTTGTGGGGGGAAGCACAATCCTGGGCGGTGGAGGCAGCACCCCTAGTGAAGCTGAGGCTGTTTTGTTCCTCTGGGACACGCGTGAGAAGAAGAAGGTGTTCCAATTGGTGCCGGTTCCCGGTGCGAAGGGGATCAGTGATCTCATTGTTGCGCGAAACGGACTCATCTTCGGAATTGCTGGAGAACAGATGTTCGTCTTCGATCCTGCGCAACGGAAGGTGATTCGAACGCAGCCACTTCCATTTGTAATGGGAGCCGCAATTCAGACGCTCTATAACAGTGTTGGCATGGGGCCGGATGGCCGAATATGGGGGCTTGCTCCTGGCGGTGTATTCGAAATCGTTCCTGAGGAACAGAGTATACGACTCGAGAGAAGTGCGCCCTGTAAAATCTCTGCAGGATTTGTGCTGAGTGAGAATTCGATTTATTTCGGCTGCGATTCAGAGCTTTGGCGATTCCATCTTCCGCGCGCTACAGATTTGAAATAGACGTCAAGTTGAGTTAGGTGCGCGTCTGGGGGTGCGGGACGGCGCCAGTCTTAGCGGTTGTGGCTCTGCCCGGTCGTGAGTTGGGCTTCCGCGTGCTACGCGTCAACTAAGTAATTCTGATGTGCGGACTTTTGGGCTACCTCAACACGAGTCAGATTGACCCCGCCATCGTGCGGCGCGCGCTCCACAAAATACGGCACCGCGGCCCGGACGACGAAGGCTACCTTCTGGTGAACACGAAAATGGGGGTAGCGCGTCCATACGCCGGGGATGATTCGGATCGGCGGCTGGATCTGCCCCATGTCGCCACCGCCGACCGACTGGAGTATAACCTGGCTTTCGGATTCCGGCGGCTCTCAATCCTTGATCTCTCGACGGCGGGTCACCAGCCCATGGTTTCTCCAGATGGGAGATATTGGATCGTCTTCAACGGCGAGATCTACAATTTCATCGAACTGCGCAACGAGCTGCGCCACATGGGGCATGCGTTCCGTTCGGACTGCGATACCGAGGTCGTCCTGGCGGCATACGCGCAATGGGGCGCCGCTTGTCTCCGCCGTTTCGTTGGAATGTGGGCATTCGCTATTCTAGATCTGCGCCGCTCCGTTCTGCTGCTAGCGAGAGACCCATTCGGTATCAAGCCCCTGTACTACAGTTTTGTGGATCGAACGTTCAGCTTCAGTTCCGAGATCAAGGCTCTGCTGGAGGTTCCCGGCGTTCGCCGGAGGGCCGACGCTCAGGCTGTCAGCGACTACCTCTACCACTCACTTACCGATCATTCCGAACGCACGCTCTTCGCGGATATTCGTAACTTTCCAGAGGGTCACTACCTGGAGCTGGACCTCACGACGTTGAACGGCGCCCGATTGCAACCGACACCGTACTGGACCATGACCGCGCAGCCTCGCGAGTATTTCAGCTTTGGCGAAGCCGCGGAACGTCTGCGAGAGATGTTCTTGGAGAACGTACGCCTTCATCTGCGGAGCGACGTGCCGGTGGGGACGGCGCTTTCCGGCGGCATCGACTCATCCGCCATCGTTGCTGCCATGCGGCGCTTACACCCATCTTTAGATATCCGCACGTACACGTACACCGCAGACGGCGAGGGCATCAACGAAGAGTGTTGGGCGGACATGGCGGCGCAGGCGGCGCAGGCAACGCAGAACAAGATCAATGTCTCGTCCAACGAGCTCGTCGATCGCCTGGAGCACCTCGTCTACATGCAGGACGAGCCGTTCGTGAGCACGAGCATCTTCGCGCAGTTCTGGGTATTTCGCGGCGCCGCCGAGGACGGTGTCAAGGTTATGCTGGATGGCCAGGGCGCCGACGAGCTACTGGCGGGATACCCATCGTACCGGGGTGGGCGGCTGGTTTCGCTGTTGCGGCAGCGAAAGTACGTACGGGCTCTTCAATTCCAGCGCAGTGCGGCGCGCACGCAGTCCAACGCGGCGGGAAGTTATCTGATGATGACCGCCGCCGCCGCCATGCTGCCGCGAACGGTTCAAAGCGTGTTGCGGCGCTTGTCGGGAAACGATTTCGTCGCGCGGAATCTGGACCAGCGGTGGTTTGCGGAACGCGGAGTGATTAGGCTCGTCCCGCTACGGACCGTCGGCCGTGAAGCGCTACGCGAGCAACTCGTTGAATCTGTAATCAGGACGCTTCCGCGGCTGCTGCGCTATGAAGACCGCAATTCCATGGCCCACTCCATCGAGAGCCGTGTGCCTTTCCTGACCACAAACCTCGCCGAGTTTGTGCTATCGCTCCCGGAGGAGTATATCGTCAGTGCGGATGGCACGACTAAGTCCGTTTTCAGGGAGGCGATGCGCGGCCTTGTGCCAGACGCGATCCTCAATCGCCGTGACAAGCTCGGCTTCAACACACCCGAGAAGGATTGGCTGCTCGAGCTGCATCCGTGGATCACTGAAACGCTTCATAGCGATGCTTGCCACTCCATCCCTGGAATCAACTGGGACAAGGTGCGCCGGCGCTGGGAAACCACAAAGGCCGGAGGTCACCCCTGGGACCAGCATTTTTGGCGCTTTGTCAACCTAATCGCCTGGACGCAGGTCTTCAAAGTTGCTTATGAATGAAAGAAGCCGTGAAACCCGTAGTCCCCCAAGCCAAGCTTTTTCGCCCTGTTCTTGCCTGGAGGGTCATTTAGGGCCATATGCCTTCTGCTGACGCTCGGGCAGTCTCCTGGGAAGGAGCTGTCGAATGGCTGCGAAAACAGCCCGACAAGCAGGATTTGGTGCGGGCGTCGTATTTCGATGACCCGTTGCTCGCCGCAGCCGAGCGATTCGCCGCGAGTGACGAATGGCAGGCAACCCTGGCGGAACTGCCGGAACCGCCAGGGGGCAAAGCTCTGGATCTTGGCGCCGGCCGTGGCATTTCGAGCTTTGCCCTGGCACGCGCCGGCTGGCTAGTGTCGGCGCTCGAGCCGGACCCGAGCGGCGTTGTCGGGGCCAATGCGATCCGCGCGCTGACCGAGGAGTCCAAGCTGCCGATTACCGTGTTTCAGACCTACGCCGAGAACCTGCCGTTCCCGGACGCCCACTTCGATCTGGTTTATGGGCGCCAGGTCTTGCACCACGCTCGCGATCTCGAACAACTCTGTCGCGAGGTCTTTCGCGTCCTCAAGCCCGGCGGCACCTTCATGGCGACGCGCGAGCATGTCATCGATAATCGGGAAGCGAGCCTCCAGGCATTTCTCGAACGTCACCCGCTCCACCAGCTTTATGGCGGCGAAAACGCCTTCCTGCTGAAGGAGTATGATGATGCGATCAGCACCGCTGGTCTTGATATGATCAAGCGCTTCCGGCCCTACGAAACCGCGATCAATTTTTCCGAGCCGAGCCGTGCACAGCAACATGAAAAGTACCGCATGGCCTTGGCTTCAGTTGCGGGTCGGGGCGTCAGTTCTGTGATCTGGCGGGTACCGTTCGTAAGAGAGCCGCTCGTCCGTACCGCGGCGTGGGTCCTGAACAACTTTTCCCGCTACCCGGGCCGCTTGTTCTCTTTCGTCGCAAAGAAACCTGGTCGCTGAATCCGAATACTGCGGGCGTGTCCCGCCTCCTGGTATACGATCTTGCGAATAGCCATTCTCCACGAGGCATTTCCCCGAAACATGGGATACGCAGCTACGCAACTGCCGAAGGCGCTTGCCCAGCTTGGCGCCGACGTCCACTACGTTACGGCGGGATTGCCCCCCTACAACGCCATGCCGAATTTCCCTGAAACCTACGGCGAGTTCATTTCCGAGGCGCAGAAGGGCGTCACGACGGAACGGCACGAAGGCTACACGGTTCACTTTCTGCCGTACAGGATGCAATTCGGCTATGTCCGTATGCAAGGGCTCTACGCGAAACTGCGGGAGCTGAACCCGGATATCGTCCAGACATTCGCCACCATTTCCTGGACTGCACTTGACGCCGCGTTGATCAAACCGCGCCTCGGCTACAAGTTCTTTGTAGGCAATCACACTACCGCATCCGTTTTCCCGCTTGCCCAGCGGGTCTCATCGCGCTGGGAGCGCGACCGCATAAAGAATACGCTGACGCGTGAGCTGTGCGGCCGAGTTGTCAGCGTGTTTGCGGAGAAGTGCTACGCAGCAACGGTAGACTGTGCGGACGTGGCCGTGCGGTTCTTCGGTGTCCCGGCGCCGAAGATCGACACAATCCCTCTAGGAGTGGACACGGATACGTTCTTTCCGGCAACCACTCCCGAATATGTTCGCGATCGCGCGAACACAAGGGGGGAGTTCGGATACCGGTCCGAGGAGATCGTCTGTATTTATACCGGACGCTTCGCCGCCGACAAAAATCCGCTGCTTCTTGCCAGAGCGGTCGAGACGCTGGCTTCGGCTGGCCGGCCGTTCCGATCATTATTCTTCGGCAATGGTGTGCAGTTTGAGGGAATCGCGAAGTGCGGTGGGGCGACGGTTCGGAAATTCGTCCCGTTTACGCAGCTCGGGAAGTACTATCGCGCCGCCGACATCGGTGTTTGGCCGGCGCAGGAATCGACATCCATGCTGGATGCCGCCGCTTGTGGTCTGCCCCTTGTTGTCAACGACACATTGAGGGCCGTGGAACGCATCGAGGGCAACGGCCTGCAGTACAAGCTCAGCGATCTGGACGATCTGGTGCGGGTTCTCGAACGGTTGCAGGATGCGGGATTGAGAAAACAACTCGGGGCCTTGGGAGCACAAAAGATGTGCAAGCAGTTCAGTTGGTTGTCACTCGCGCAACGCCGCATGGACGATTACGAGAAGGTCCTGCGCGGGAACGGTAAGGAAGAAGGAGAGTGACTATGCAGTCCCAGCCGATCATAGGGAGATTCGTTCCGCCGATCGCGTGGCGTGGCCTTGAAACAGTCAAGCGCCGCTTGGCCCGATGGCGGAGAGGGCGAAGCGGCTCCGACGCGAACACCCAGGATCTCGCGCCCTACTGGGAAGAAACAATGGCGCAGACTCTGGAATCCTGGGGCGAAGGCACTGCCTGGAATGAGGCGCAAATGTTTTTTCTCGAAGCCCAAGGTAAGGTGCTGGACATCGCCTGCGGCACCGGAAAAACCATAGAACTTCTGTCCCGGCTGAATCCGTCCCTGGAGATCTATGGCTGTGACATTTCGGAGTTTCTGATTCAGAAAGCGGTCGAGCGGAGAGGGGCACGCGATCGTCTGGCGGTCTGTGACGCAACCAACATGATGCAGTATAAGGATGGATCTTTCGACTACGCTTACTCGATCGGATCCTTAGAACATTTCACGGAAGACGGTATCGCGAAACTGTTATGCGAAACGCACCGCGTGGTGCGCCGAAAGTCGTTTCACATGGTCCCTGTGGCAAAATCGGGGACCAATGAAGGGTGGGTGAAGACGTTTCAAAGCTATCATAACAACTCTGTCGAGTGGTGGCTTGCGCGCTTTCAGAGGGAGTTTTCATCCGTTCACGTATTTGAATCGGCGTGGGAGGACAAGAGCTCCCGCGGAAAATGGTTTGTGGCTGGCGGCAGTTTGTGAACGGGACCTGCGAGTCTGGTCAAGTCATGAGTCCGATCACTCCGAAGATGTTTTGGGAAGAAGCCGTACTCTGGCGCAAGGCGCAGCCGGAGCGAGCTGATCTAGTAAAAGCCTGCTTCTATGACGATCCGCTGCTTGCCGCCGCGGAACGTCATCATTCCGGGACGGAATGGCGAGCGGTGCGCGGACTGATTGGCCCTCTGTGCGGCACGGCTCTGGATGTTGGCTCCGGCAGGGGCATCTCCGCCTTCGCTCTCGCCAAGGACGGGTGGACCACCGTCGCGCTGAAACCCGATGCAACTCATGAGGTGGGACTCGGTGCCATACGCCGTCTGGCCGCCGAGGCCTGGGCCTTGGATAGACGGGACCGCTGGCGAACGCGTGTAGCCGGTTCACTGCGCGCCGTTTCGGGAGGGCGACGAATCTTCTTGTATGGGGATATCGCACGCTGCAATTTGGACCAGCTACGACCCTGGCGGCACTGCTGCCTTGGAGGCAGTTTCGCGGCTGCGGTCTAATTCCGGGTTCGGCTCAAGTCGGGCTCCTCGCCTTGTGTGTGAACGGCAAATCTGGACGCGACAATCTCAGCATCGGAGACCGCGTCATATGTCGTGGCCTGTTGCGAGTGGAAGGATACGGCGAGGGGATTCTGCGGATCGCACCCGATGTCTATATCGGCGACGATGTGCTCATCAGCGTGGTCGAACGAGTGGAGATCGGCACGATGACCCTGATCGCCCACGGCACTCAGATCTTCGATAACGACTCCCATCCGCTCGATTCTCGTGATCGGGAGCTCGACTATAGGATTATCTCGAAGATGCAGACCGGTCAACGGCCGAAAGTAAATAGCGCGCCGGTGATCATCGGCAGTCATGTCTGGTTGGGCTTCAACAGCATCATCATGAAGGGGGTCACCATTGGTGATTGTAGTATCGTGGCCTCCGGCAGTGTTGTCACGAAGGACGTACCTGCAAACACGCTGGTTGCGGGAAACCCCGCGCGCCCCATTCGAGAAGTGACATAGGAAGCCGGTGCAACATCAGCGGTCGGCTTCAGTACGGCGGACTCCTGAATAAGCGAATAGGAACTCGATTACGGATCATGAGCATGAAATGGAAAAGGATCGTGGGGTGCCTGAGGAACATTGCCCTAATGCCGGCGCGCATGGAGGACCTGCAGGCCGCTGTGGGCAGGATCGAAGGACGCCAGACGGCGCTTCTCGATTCGGATAACATTCACGCGAATGAATTCAAGGTGTTCTCGCAGACCGGTGAGGACGGAATCATTCAGTTCCTCCTGCGCCACGTCGATACTCCGAACCGCGTATTCGTGGAATTCGGCGTGCACAACTACACCGAATCGAACACCCGCTTCCTCCTGAAGAACAACAACTGGTCCGGACTTGTTATGGACGGTTCGGCGAAGGCCGTCGAGCGTATCAGGAACGACTTCGTTTACTGGCTTCACAACCTCAAGGCCGAATGTGTGTTCATCGACCGCGACAACATCAATGATCTGATCGTCAGAAACGGAATGATGGGTGATATCGGCATCCTTTCGATCGATATCGACGGGAACGATTATTGGGTGTGGGAAGCGATCGATTGCGTCAAACCGCGTATTGTCATCTGCGAATACAACAGCCTGTTTGGACCATTCCGAAAAGTGACGTCGCTTTATGACAAGTCTTTCGTTATCACACGTGCCCATTATTCGGGGCTGTACTGGGGCGCCTCCATCGGCGCCTTCCATTATCTCGCCCGCAAGAAGGGATATTCGCTGGTTGGCTCGAATACCGCGGGCAACAACATCTTTTTTGTGCGCGATGACGTCGTTGGCACCCTGCCCACTTATTCGCCCGAGCAGGCTTATGTTCAATCGCAGTTCCGGATCTCGCGCGACCCCCAGGGGAATTTGTCGTATCTGGATTTCGAGGCCGGTCTTCGGCTGATCGCCGACATGCAACTCTATGAAGTGGATACCGGCAAGACGATCCGCGTGACGGATCTCTTCCCGCGCCCGGCGATGCCCACGCAGCCATGAGTACAGTTCTGGTCACGGGGATTAATGGCTTCATTGGGAGTCACGCCGCGTGTCACTTCCTGAAGCGTGGCTTTCGTGTCGTCGGGATCGACGTGCACGCCCAAGCCTCCGGCCCGTGGTCCGAATACGTTCCCATGAAGCTGCCCTCCACCGACCTCGTTCCGCATATCCGGGCGTGGCAACCGGCGTTTTGTCTTCACTGCGCCGGCCCATCCTCGGTGGGGAATTCGATCCAGGACCCTACCGGCGACTTTCAGGACAGTGTGGCTGGCACCTGCAGCCTGCTGGACGCTCTCCGCCGCGAAGCTCCCGCTTGCCGTGTCGTCTACCTCTCGAGCGCGGCCGTGTACGGGAACCCTGTCTCGCTGCCGATTGACGAAAATGCGCCCGTTCAGCCGATCTCGCCTTATGGCTTTCACAAGCAAATGTGCGAGTGGCTGTGCCTTGAGTTTCACCGGGTATTCGGCCTGCACACCGCCACGCTCAGAATATTCTCCGCCTACGGCCCGGGCCTGCGGCGCCAGGTGGTGGCCGATATCTGCGCCAAACTGGCCCGCCCCGGCACTAACCCCGTCGAATTGCATGGCACCGGCGGCGAGTCCCGCGACTTCATCCATGTGGCCGATATCGTCGCCGCCATCCAGGTGGTCATCGACAAGGCAGCGTTCGAGGGCGAAATCTACAACCTGGCTAGCGGCCGCTCCGAGAACATCGCGACGGTTGCCGAGGTCCTGCGCCGTCACCTCAACCCGGACCGCGAGATCCGATTTACGGGCGCCCAGCGCTCCGGCGATCCCCTGCATTGGTCGGCCAATATCGAGAAGTTGCGTGCCCTGGGATTCCATACCGCCGTATCAATCGAGAACGGCCTGTCTGAATACGCTGAATGGTTTCGAAGCTCCACATAGGCATCGTTGCCTTAGACAATTGGATGGGAGGGATTGTGTACACGCACAATCTCGTCCGCGCGCTCGCCACGCTGCCGCCGGAGGAGCGTCCCCGGACGACGCTGTTTTGTCCACGCAGTGCGGACCTCTTTAAAAGCATCGAGCCGCTGGTCGATCGGGTCCGGGTATATAAACCGTTGCTCGAAGTCCCTCCCCAGCGCAAACTGCTGTACGCGGCACGTTATGTGAAGACGGGCATCACCGTGTCCCTGCTCGGCGAAGCCCAGCCCGAACTCGCCTTCGCAGCACGCCGGGCTCACGTCGACTCGGTCTTTGCGGTCTCAAATCCCTACACGCGGCTTCTGCCAAACGCGATTGCCTGGATTCCCGACCTGCAACATTGCGCGTTGCCGCACCTATTCTCCGCGCTCGAGCGAAAAAGCCGCCATCACCGCTTCACCAGACTTCTGCGCGACTCTTCCCGCCACGTCGTGTTCAGCAGCAATCACGCGCTGGGACATGCCGGCGAGAGCTATGGCCCTGTGACCGCTCGTACCCACGTCATGCCCTTTGCGACGGTTCCCGAGCCATCCTGGTGTAATGACCCGGCTCCGACCCAGGCGCAGTATGGCGTGCCGCCGGTCTATTTCATGAACTGCAATCTGTGGGCGGTCCATAAAGATCATGCCACTCTGATCCAGGCCGTTCATATGCTTGCGCGCAAGGGCATCAAGGTCCACGTGGTTTGTACCGGTGACACCTGGGACCGGCGTCATCCCGACCATTTTGCCGCGCTCCAGGAGGAGATCGGAAGGCTCGGCCTGGAATCGCAGTTTCAAATCCTCGGCCTGATCCCACGAATCGACCAGGTGATGCTCATCCGTGGCGCCAGCGCCGTCGTTCAGCCGTCCCTTTTCGAGGGTTGGAGCACTGTCATCGAAGATGCTCGCGCGCTCGGCACCCCCGTTATCGCATCCGACTTCCCGGTCCACATCGAGCAGAATGCGCCCGGCAGCCTCTTCTTCCGCCAAGGCGACGCGGAGGATTGCGCGCGCGCCATTCAGGAGCATCTAGTGCGGCCGGAAACACGGTGTCACCCGGACGGGCAGCACATGCAGCGGGTGAAAGCTTTCGCAAGATGTTTTGTTGAAATCGTCCGATCCACTGTTTCTCGGAACTAGTTCCGAATCCGATGCGCGTCACGATAGTCAGTTGCGTCTTCCCGCCGGAGCCTGTGGTGTCGAGCATTACCAGCTCGCATCTGGCGCTGGAACTCGCCCGGCTGGGCCACGATGTGACAGTAATCACGGCTTTCCCCAGTCGTCCCGCTGGTAGATTGTACCCGTCTTACCAGCGCAACCTGTTTCAGAACGAGCAGCATGAGTCTGGCTATCGAATCGTGCGCTGCTTCGCCACGACTTCACCCCAGTCGACAATGGCCTCGCGCTTCCTCGAGAATCTCTCCTTCGGCGTAACCTCTGCCTGCGCAGCCTTGTTTAGCAGGCGCGCGGATGTCATATACGCGAATACGTGGCCTATTTTCGCTCAGGCCTTTGTTTTGATCGTCGCCTTTCTACGTGGCTCCAGGCTCGTTCTCAGCTTACAGGATGTCTATCCCGAGTCGCTGTTGTCGCAACAGCGCATTCGCAAACTGGGTTTTGTTGCGCGCACGCTGCGCTGGGTGGACACGATGATCGCTCGCCGCTCGGACGCATTGGTGGTCATTTCGGACTGTTTCGCGCAAATCTATAAGCAGGATCGGGGCGTTGTTCCCGATCGTGTCCACGTTATCCCGAACTGGATGGAAGAACAAAGTATCCGAGCCTCCTCCGATCCGGCCGCCTTTCGCGCGGGAAAGGGCATCCCAGCAGACGCCTTCCTGGTCGTCTACAGCGGGAATGTTGGCTTCGCTTCGGGCATCGACACTGTTGTGGAAGCGTGGCGGCACCTGGCTGGCGAGCAATCATATTGGCTGCTGGTCGCGGGCGAAGGTGGGCTACTGGCCACCTGTCGTGGACTGGCAGCGGACGTTGGCACGGTGCGTATAGTGTTTCATTCACCTTATCCGGTGGAGGACACGTCCAACGTGCTGGCCTCAGCCGACCTTCTGGTGCTGCCAACACGCGGCCAGCAATCGCTGTATTCGGTGCCTTCGAAGATTGTTTCTTACATGCTGGCCGGCAAACCCATTCTGTGTCAAGCTCTGCCGGAATCCGACCTAGCCAAAACCGTTAAGACCGCCGACTGCGGCTGGGTCGTGGAACCGGATCGTTTGGAGTTACTCGCCGAAGCCATAGAGCAAATACGGACATCGTCTGCCGCGGAACGCCAGCGGCGTGGCCGAGCCGGGGAACAATTCGCTCTCCAGAATTTCAGCAAGAGCGCTTTGCTGCCCCGGATTATCAACATCATTGAGTCGTCCGTCACAAACACCGCGCTAACAGCGTCGGCGAGCTTACCCGGAGCACACGAATGACACCGCCAGTTGCATCGCAAATCCTCGTTATGCCTGCGGACGCAGCGGCCCTGGCGGACATCGTTGCCATCCACATCCGAGCGTTCCCCGGTTTCTTCCTAATTCAGAGGCCTGACCGGGCCGACGACCTCGGCCGAAGGGCAAGAGTCACATTTCAGGAACATTACACGCTCCACAGAATGGTGTCCGCGTACCGACAACTCTATCTGCAACTACTTGAGTCGTGAAATCGTGACGCACTCGGTCGGAGATACCCCCTGGCTCACTTTTCGACTGAAGCCTGTCTACCTAGGGTGATCGGAGTGCTCGAACAGGCGATGAGAACAAGGCGACGGGATTCCACTGGGCTAGAAACCTACCTGGACCAACGCGCCTAGCCGGGCGGGGCCGCTGAGGGTCACCTTAATGGCGTCCACAACCTGCACCAACACGGTTTCGACGATGACGCCCCAGGATCTAAGGGAGGTTGTAGCGGTTCACCTTCGATCATTTCCTGGCTTCTTCCTGTCGCAACTGGGTCCGCGGTTTCTCCTAAGCTTGTACCAAGAACTCCTCCGCGATCCAACCGGCATTGCGTTGGTTTGCAAGCAAGACCCTCGGGTCCTCGGTTTCGTCGCAGGGACTGCTGAGCCACGCGGTTTCTACAAAAGACTCCTGGTCCGCAGGTGGCTCCGATTCGCCTTGGCCTCGGTAGTCCCCGTGCTTCGGAATCCGATTATTGTGCCAAGGCTCCTCAACGCCTTTCGGAAGGCGAAAGAAGAACCTGACGATGAGGGACGCGCTCTGCTCATGTCGATCGCCGTCGACCTGGAAGCCCAAGCGGGCGGAATTGGCGCCGCACTGGTTGAAGGATTCCTAGCGGAGTGTCAAAGGCGAGGACTATCCTCCGTGCATCTTACGACGGACAAGTGCGAGAATGACCGGGTTAACCGCTTCTATTCGAGGTTGGGATTCACCATCTCACGCGTAATCACCACACCACAGGGTCGGGTAATGAACGACTACCGGATTGAGATCGCCGACGGGGCACAGAAACACTAACATGGCACCCGCTGTTCACAACCCATTCCTCCCCTTCTGCGTCCCCGACGTCGGTGAGGAGGAAATCGCGGAGGTAGCTGACGCCCTTCGATCCGGATGGCTGACCACCGGACCCAAGACCAAGCGATTCGAAGAGGATTTCGCACGCTATATGGGTTCGGACGTGGGGGCGCTGGCAGTCAACTCGGCCACGGCAGGTCTGCACCTGGCCTTGGAAGCCGCCGGTGTGGGACCCGGCGATGAGGTGATTACCACGCCGTATACGTTCACCGCCACGGCTGAGGTCATCCGCTATCTGGGTGCGCATCCTGTGTTCGTCGATGTGCGAGAGGACACGCTGAACATCGATCCGGACTTGATCGAGGCAGCGATCACTCCGCGCACGAAAGCGATCATGCCTGTCCACTTCGCTGGGCTGGCATGCGATATGGAATCGATCCTGCGGATCGCGAAACGGCGCTTCCTCAAGGTGATCGAGGACGCCGCCCACGCCCTGCCGACGACCTCAGGGGGTCGCCTGATCGGCACTCTCGACAGTGACGCCACCGTCTTCAGCTTCTACGCGACGAAGACCCTCGCTACTGGAGAAGGCGGGATGATCGTCACGCGCGATCGGGCGTTGGCTCGGCGGTGCCGTGTCATGCGCCTGCACGGCATCGACCGCGACGCCTTTGATCGGTATACGTCGCAGGCGCCCGCATGGTTCTACAGCGTTGTGGCGCCGGGGTTCAAGTACAACATGACGGACGTCGCCGCCGCGATCGGTATCCACCAGCTACGCAAGCTGGACCGCTCCCTCCGCAGGCGGGTGGAATTAGCGCACCGATACGATGAAGGGCTTCGAGATCTTTGTCTGCGGCTTCCTGAAAAGGCTCCGCCGGATGAAGTGCACGCGTGGCACCTCTACGTAGTCCGCCTGAACGATGACGCGCCCGTCTCACGTGACGATTTCATTAACCGGATGGCAGCCGCCGGTATCGGCACGAGCGTGCACTTCATCCCGCTCCATCTCCATCCGTATTGGCGGGACACATATTCCCTACGGCCGGAGCAGTTTCCGAATGCCACGAGGGCTTTCAACCATGTCGTGAGTCTTCCGTTGTACACGCGGATGACTGATTCAGATCAGGACCTCGTCATTCGAGCTACGCGTTCGATTCTCCAGGGGCGGCACCAGGGCGTTGTTGCGGTTACCGGGGCAGCTGCGATCTCGGGCTGACAGGCATGCTGGTGAAGCGCTGCGTAGACATCGCGCTGAGTTCTCTGGTGCTCCTGCTGCTGAGCCCTATTCTGATCGTAGTCGCTCTGGCGGTTTGGCTGGGCTCCGGGAGCCCCATTCTTTTTCGCCAACAACGCGTGGGGTTGAGATTCCGCCGCTTTCACATTCTGAAGTTCCGAACCATGCGGGTCGGAGACGGGCGGCCAGTGACGGTCGCTGGCGATGATCGAATCACGCGGGTTGGTAGGCTTCTGCGCGCCACTAAACTCGATGAATTGCCGCAATTCTGGAATGTTCTGCGGGGCGACATGAGCCTCGTCGGGCCTCGTCCGGAAGTTCCGGAATACGTCGAGTTATTCAGAGAACGCTACCGCACAGTTCTGACCGTTCGGCCCGGGATCACAGACTTGGCTTCCATCCACTTCCGCAACGAAGAAGAAGTCCTCTCCAGGAGTGCGGATCCGCTGAGGGAATATGCAGGGCGCGTCCTGCCGGCCAAATTAGATCTAGCGGAAGAGTACGCCAGCACACACACGGTTTTCGGGGACATTTGCATCTTGTTCCGCACGGCAATTGCAATCGTAAGAACCCACTGACGCACACCTCTTCCGCCGCGGAATCTGTCTCCCCAGCTCCAGCAGCCTCGGGCTCGAAGACCAGCTCTACGTCGTCAACCAGG
>OBLU010001694.1_pt1 | contig 20402 bp, 17 predicted proteins | sample 1518681 | NCBI WGS metagenome assembly OBLU01 (sample SAMEA3539304, study PRJEB22396) | soil metagenome | biome: tundra; feature: field; material: soil | place: USA | collected 2010-05 | depth 0.15 m
GGCGCCATCCTGCACTTCGCGCATCGGCAGATGGAGACGCTGACAATGGACCGCGAGGTCATGCACCTGCGGGACTCGCTGATACCGCGCTATGCGGAGCTGGTGTATTACGGGTATTGGTTTGCGCCGGAGCGGCTGGCGTTGCAGGCGTTCGTGACCGAGAGCCAGAAGAACGTCACCGGCACCGTGCGCGTGAAGCTCTACAAGGGCAACATCATGTGCGCCGGCCGCAAGTCGCCGGTCAGCCTCTATAACCCGGCCATCGCCACCATGGAGGCCGACCCGACCAAGGCGTATAACCAGGATGACGCGACGGGATTCATACGGCTCAATGCGCTGCGGCTCAAAGTGGCGGCGAGGGTGCAGAGGAAGAGGTAATGCGTGGAACCTGAATTAGGGGGCGAGGACTCAATGTCAGCCGATGGATTCACCGTTTTCTACGCTTGGCAAAGCGACTCTCCTTCCCGCGATAACAGGAATTTCATAGAATCGGCGCTCGAATCGGCGCTGAAGAACATACATAGGACCGGAACCATTGAGCAGTCTCCGCGGTTAGACAAGGACACAAAGGACGTTCCGGGGATACCGGACATCGCAAACACAATCTTGGAAAAGATTCGCACATCTGACGTCTTTGTAGCCGACGTCTCATTCGTCGGCACGGTGGGCGCACAAGACAACAGCGGCAACGAGCCAATTCCGAACCCGAATGTAATGCTAGAGCTTGGGTACGCTCTATCTGAGCTGGGTTGGGAACGGATCTTACTCGTCCTCAACACAGCGACGGGAAAACCTGAAGACCTGCCCTTCGACTTGCGCAATCGGCGGTGGCCGAATGCGTACGAAGCTGCCCCTCTTGCAACTGACGCCAATAGGGCGGAGCAGAAGCGAAGCCTGACGAAACAGCTCCAGGACGCCGTTGAGAAGATCGCGAAGTTGCCACCTCGTCAGAAGCGCGGGACAACAGAGCAGCGGTTAAATGCGCTTGAGGACATGGTGTCCAGGCTAAGCGGGAACGTTGCCCAGTATACGACGCTTGCCAACCTTGTTAGCGGATTGCAGAAGACCGCCCCTGGAGGCTCAAATCAGGTTGATGATGCCCAAACTCGGTGCCGGAAGCAACGTGACGAGCTGATCAGGAGGCTGCTTGAAGGGAAATTCGAGAAGGTTACGGTTCAGCAAGGGATGTTCGTCATGTCCCTGTGTCCATCTTCTTCGCCTGCTCCGTTGCCACTCGGGAGCAACAACGAACACATGCTGAATCTGGGGCTGCCACCTCTCGGCGCTCCCGGTTGGAGTTCTCGCACATATGGTGAACGGTTTGTGACCATCTGCAAAATGGAAGGCGTCGTTGATGCAGCAACCGAGATAAGAGCTGACGGCTGCATCAACGCTGCGGGCCACACGGTGGTAGCCATTTCATCCGAGTTTTTTAAGTTCGCGGGACAGACACCGCCCAATGACGTACTCGGTATCCCCAGTGTGGCGTTCGAAAAAAGGGTCGTTGAAGCAATCTCCAGCTACCTGAAGGTGTTGAAGGAGTTGGGCACTACGGGACCGTGGTATGTTGCCGTTGGTATCGTTAATGTGAAACAGTCGATTCTTTACGTCAACCCCAGGTTGATGTTCGGAGGACGAGCGTTTGAGGGTGATGAAATTCTCCCGCAAGTGGTCGAGATCGGTGCAGACATAGAGCTTGGAAACCCCCAAGCCGCTGCTCGCGCCTTACGGCCGGGATTTGATTATATTTGGCGAGAACATGGCTATCCCCAGTCACTAAACTACGCTGAAACCGGAGATTGGGTTGGCCGTTAGGTTCATGCCAAAGCCCGCGCCCGTGCGCCCCGGCCGAAACGGGCGCACTAGCCCTCAACACCTTCGGGAGGTCTGGCCAAATTCTGAAGCTCCCCCGCTGGACAGAAACCGTAACGGTGAGCTACGTTTGAAGCGTGAGCACGCTGGAAGAAATCAAAGCCGCCACCAAACGCCTTAAGCCGGACGAGCAAGTTGAACTCTTCAAGTGGTGGGTTGAATCGGACACGTTCAAGGCGTGCCAGCTTACCGCCCTGAAACGAGAACTGGCGGTTGGGATTGACCAGTTGGAGCAGGGGCGATACCGAACCTACGACGACAGCAACGTCATGCAATTGGCGGAGGAGGTTGGCAAGTCGGGCCGAGAGAAGCTGAAGGATGGTCGGAAGAATCCGTCGAGATTAGCTAAGCCGTAGCCACGCAGTTGACGGAAACCCCATTAAACCGCAGAGACGCGAAGAGCGCGGAGAGGGACCCGTCTCAGTCGCTTGAGAATCTGCAACCGGAACGTAATTGGTTTGAGCGCCCTCGCTCTCGGGCTTTTCTCTGCGCTCTTCGCGTCTCTGCGGTACCTTTCTGCGCGCCCGGATTGAATAGACACGGCTAAGGCATTTATCGTCCGATGGGGCGAGGGATTGAAATCATCCGCCTGCTGCACGGTGCGCGGGATCTTCCACCTTTGTTCGAGTAAACCAAGAGAGATGGTCCCCAGCGGGTCACTTGCACCCGTGGCGCGGCCATGCGAAATTTTGTTTATTATTGGTATAAGCGTGTTGAACCTAACGCTCTGCCACGAGGAACATGAAAGAATTCATACAATGAATACAAAGACAATATTGGTTACCGGCGCCACAGGGCAGCAAGGCGGGGCCGTCGCGAGGCAACTCTTGAAACAGCCGAGTTTCGCCGTCCGGGCTTTGACCCGCGATCCGGCCAAACCGGCCGCCCGTGCCCTGGCGAAATCGGGCGCTGAAGTAATTCGAGGCGATTTGAGCGATGCCGCTTCAATGAGGCGCGCCCTGGAAGGCGCCTACGGCGTCTTCTCAGTCCAGAACTTCATGGAGACCGGCTTTGACGAGGAGATTAGTCAGGGAAAACATCTCGCCGACGCCGCCAAGGCAGCGGGGGTGCAGCACTTTGTGTACAGCTCGGTGGTCAGCGCCGACCGCCACACGGGGCTGCCTCATTTCGAAAGCAAATGGCAGATCGAACAGCATATTGACCAAAGCCGTCTGTCGCACACGATTCTGCGGCCCGCTTTCTTTATGCAGAACTGGCACAATTACATGCGAGAGCCGATTCTGCACGGGACGCTGCCTTTGCCGTTGAATCCGCAAACGCCGCTGCAGCAGATCTCTGTGGATGATATTGGCGCGTTCGCCGCGCTGGCGTTCCAGAACCCGCCCAGGTGGCATGGGCGGACCATCGAGCTGGCGGGCGAGGAACTGACCATGCTGCGAGTGGCCGAACTCCTGACGCGGACCTTGGGCCGGCCCGTAAGATACGTTCAAGTGCCTTGGGAGCAGTTCCGGCAACAGGCTGGCGAGGAGATGACCAAGATGTATCGGTGGTTCAACGACGTGGGCTACCATGTCGATATCTCCGCCTTGCGCAAGGAGAACCCAAATCTGGCCACACTGGAGAAGGTGTTGAGTCAGCAGGATTGGACAGCCGGCGAGTTGGCGGCCAGGAAGGCGGCCTGAGGGCGGGAGGGTGAGCATCACCCCCCAGCCGGTATTTGCGATTTACGATTTGCGATTTACGGGGCTGGGGGGCGGTCGGGTGAGGGATTCACCGCGAAGACGGGAAGGCGGGAAGACCTGGGTGAAGGGCGGCTGGGATTAGGCGGGGCTGGCAGGTTGGAGGCAGGATTTGCGCCGCAATAGCGGTGTAACTTTTCGGCGGCGGCAGCGTCCGTATATTGGGAGGAGTGCGGAGTGCGCAATGGGGAGACCGAGGGTGAAGGAAAGAGGCAAATCCTATGTGAATCTTATGTGAATCCTATGTGGCTCCTATGTAACTCCTATGGCACAACACGCTGGCAACGCGCTACCACCGCGCTCGCAACACGAACGCAACACGCTCCCAACCCCCAGGTGCCACGCGAGGCGGGCTGGGAATTAGAATTGTTCCAAATATTGACAAGCGGGGATGCTGGGCTAGGTTCAGGGTGAGATGGACCGAGCGGCGAACATAGAGTGCGATAGCGGGCTGGGAGAACGGCTCGCGCGGGGCGGTTTTCGTTTTACCCCGCAGCGGGAGCACGTCTATGCTGTGCTTTTGCGGAAACGGGATCATCCGACGGCGGAGCAGGTGTTTATTCGGGCGAAGCGGGAGATGCCGGATATTTCAATGGCGACGGTCTATAATTGCCTGGATGCCCTGGTGAAATGCGGGATGGCGCGGCAGGTGACACTGGAACGGGGCGCGGCCCGGTTTTGCCCCAACATGCGGGAGCACTGCCACTTCTATTGCGACGGCTGCGACAGCGTGTTTGACATTGACCTGCCCGCGGAGACCGGCATCGCGCTGCCGCGAGGTTACCGGGCGGAACGATATGATATCGCGATTCATGGGCGATGTCCGGCGTGCAGCGGTGCCGAGCGAGCGGTGGAGCGAACGAGCTAATTAGCTCAGAGCAAGATTTATACGACGTATTGAATTAAGATGAGCACAGCGACGGAGACAATCGAAGGCTTGGTCCAGCAGGAATACAAGTACGGCTTTATCACCGATGTGGAGGCCGACGCGGCGCCGCCGGGCTTGAACGAGGACATCATCCGGTTCATCTCGGCCAAGAAGAACGAGCCGAACTTCATGCTGGAGTGGCGGCTTAAGTCTTACCGTCATTGGCTGACGATGAAGGAGCCCTCGTGGCCCCATGTGCATTACCCGCCGATCGACTATCAGGGATCGGTGTATTATTCCGCGCCGAAGAAGAAGGGGGATGGCCCGCGAAGCCTGGATGAGGTCGATCCGAAGCTGCTGGAGACCTATGAGAAGCTCGGGATTCCACTGAAGGAGCGGGAACGACTGGCCGGGGTGGCGGTGGACGCGGTGTTTGATAGCGTTTCGGTCGGGACGACTTTCAAGAAGCAATTGGCTGAGAAGGGGATCATTTTCTGCTCGTTCAGCGACGCGGTCCACGAGCATCCGAGCCTGGTGAAGAAGTATCTCGGGATGGTGGTGCCCTACACGGACAATTACTTTGCGGCGCTGAACTCGGCGGTGTTCAGCGACGGGTCCTTCTGCTTCATTCCCAAAGGGGTGCGGTGCCCGATGGAGTTGTCCACTTACTTCCGCATCAACGCTGCGAATACGGGGCAGTTCGAGCGCACCCTGATTGTGGCGGAGGAGGGGGCCTCGGTTAGTTACCTGGAAGGCTGCACGGCGCCCATGCGCGACGAGCATCAGTTGCATGCGGCGGTGGTGGAGTTGATCGCGCTGGATAATGCGCAGATCAAATATTCGACGGTGCAGAACTGGTATCCGGGAGACGCGCAGGGGCGGGGCGGCATTTACAACTTCGTCACCAAACGCGGCCTGTGCAAAGGGAAGAACTCCAAAATCTCCTGGACGCAGGTGGAGACGGGTTCGGCGATCACATGGAAATACCCGAGCTGTATTTTGCTCGGGGACAATTCGGTGGGGGAGTTTTACTCGGTTGCCGTAACGAACAACTACCAGCAGGCGGACACGGGCACGAAGATGGTGCACATCGGCAAGAACACGCGCAGTACGATTGTGTCCAAGGGCATTGCAGCCGGGCACGGCCAGAACAGCTACCGGGGCCTGGTGAAGATCCAGAAAGGGGCGACGCAGGCGCGCAACTTCTCGCAATGCGATTCGCTGCTGCTGGGCGACAAGTGCGGGGCGCATACGTTTCCGTATATCGAGGTCAAGAATACGACCGCGCGCGTGGAGCATGAGGCATCCACCTCGAAGATCGGGGAGGACCAGATTTTCTATTGCAACCAGCGGGGGCTGGCAACGCAAGACGCGGTGAACATGATCGTCAACGGCTTCTGCAAGGAAGTGTTCCGGGAGCTGCCGATGGAGTTTGCCGTCGAGGCGCAGAAGCTCCTCGGGGTGAGCCTGGAGGGCAGCGTGGGGTGAGGCCCCGGCGCTGAAGCGTTAGACCCGTTAAAGAGGCTAAATACGTTATGGGGGCCAAAAGGGGTGATGGGTTAAACGGATGTTAGCGCTTGACAGACAGAGGACGAGTCGGAATTTACGAGACCGCAATAGCCAGCTATGAAACAACAAATATTAGAAATTCAAGACCTCACCGCCGGGGTGGAGGGCAAACAGATTCTCAAAGGCATTAACCTCACGATTAATCTGGGCGAAGTCCACGCCATCATGGGCCCGAACGGCAGCGGCAAGAGCACGCTGGCGGCGATCCTGGCGGGCCGGGACGGCTACGAGGTGACTGCGGGCCGGGTGGTCTATGACGGCCAGGATTTGCTAGAAATGGACCCGGAAGAGCGTGCCCGGGAGGGGCTGTTCCTCGCGTTCCAGTATCCGGTCGAGATCCCCGGGGTCAACAGTACGTATTTCTTGAAGTCGGCCCTGAACGAAATCCGGAAGCACAAAGGCCAGACCGAGCTCGATGCGATGGAGTTCCTGACCTTGGTGAAGGACAAGATCCAATTGCTGGAGCTGAATGAGGACCTGCTGCGGCGGTCGGTCAACGAGGGCTTTTCGGGCGGGGAGAAGAAGCGCAATGAGATATTTCAGATGGCGGTGCTGGAGCCGCGGCTGGCGATCCTGGACGAGACAGACTCGGGCCTGGACATCGACGCGCTCAAGATCGTCTCCAACGGAGTCAATAAACTCCGGCGGCCAGACAATGCGCAATTGGTGATCACCCATTACCAGCGGTTGCTGAACTATATCGTGCCGGACTTCGTGCATGTGCTGGTGGATGGACGCATCGTCCGGACAGGCGACAAGAAGCTCGCATTCGATCTGGAGGAAAAGGGCTACGACTGGATCATCAAAGAAGAAGCGGTAACGGCTTAAGGGGCAATTCTGGGGTTGTAGGGCGGTGTCGGCAGAAGCGCACTCCGCCAAGGTTATCTCCCGCCGGCGCCTAGAACTTTCAACTCACCTTCCGAAACCATCCCCGGTTTCGGTTGTTGATTAGGGGTAGCGGTTGGCATCAGGCAATACGTGAACAACCATTGTAATCATAATAACCCGCCTGCTGCCTTGTTCACGCCGCGACAACAGAAAGGTGAAGTATGAAGAACATCAGTTCCCACAAGAGCGGGTTCACACTGGTGGAAATCATGATCGTGGTGGCCATCATTGGCCTGCTGGCTTCGATCGCGATTCCCAACTACGCGCAATCCCGCGAAGCAGCGCACCGGGCGGTGTGCATCAACAATCTCCAGCAGATCGAGGGCGCTATTGAGCGCTGGGCGATGGAGATGCATAAGGATGAAGGCCAGGCGGTCGCTTACAGCGACATCCAGAGTTATCTGAGGCGTTCGGTGGTCTGCCCGGCGGGCGGCACGAGCTTCGAGGATAGCTACACGATTATCACGGTGGATGCGGTGCCGACCTGTCAGAAGAAGCCAGGCAAGCACAAGCTGTCGCCCTAACGGTTTGGCCGCGGGCCGCGAGCCATTTCATTCCTGATTGAAACCAACCGCGCTTCCGGGCATCCTGGGCGGGTGAATCACCTGGCCCAGGCCCGGAAAGTGTTCGACATCGAACTGGCTGCGCTCAAAGCCGTGCGCGCGCAACTCGACGGCGCCTTCGCTCAGGCAGTCGAGCTGGTTGTCGAAACCCTGCGCCGGCGCGGGAAGGTCATTGTCGTCGGCATCGGCAAGTCGGGGCATGTCGGCCACAAGCTCGCGGCTACGCTCACCAGCACCGGCTCCACCAGCGTCGTCTTGAACAGCGTTGACGCTCTGCACGGCGATTTGGGAATCGTGAGTGATGGCGACACGGTCCTGGCGCTCAGCTACTCCGGCGAATCGGAGGAGTTGCTGAATCTGCTGCCCGCGCTGAAGCGGTTTTCGGTGAAGGTCATCGCCATGACCGGAGCGCCGAAGTCATCCCTGGCCCGTTACAGCGACCTGGTGCTGAATGTGCGCGTGCCCAAGGAAGCCTGCCCGTTCAATCTCGCCCCGACGGCCAGCACAACGGCGATGCTTGCGATGGGCGACGCGCTGGCGATGTCGGTGTTGCAGGCGCGCGGCTTCAAGCGGCAGGACTTCGCGAAATTCCACCCCTCGGGCGCCATTGGCCGCGCGATGCTTTCGCGCGTAGCGGAGATCATGCGCAGTGGCCCGCGCAATGCCGTGGCCGGAGAAGACCTTGCCGTCAAAGAGGCGTTATTGGTCATGACCCAAGCGAAGTCCGGCAGCCTGAGCGTTGTCAACGGGCGCGGCAAGCTGGTGGGGGTATTCACGGATGGCGATTTCCGCCGGCACATGGCGGTGAGTGAAGATCTGCTGGCGCAGCCCCTCAAGAGCGTCATGACGCGCAACCCGATTTGTATTCGGGACGATGCGCTGGCGGTGGAAGCCTTGAAGGTCTTTAACGAGCGGGACATAGATGACCTGATTGTGGTGAATGCGAAGCACGAGCCGGTTGGCCTGGTGGATTCGCAGGATTTGCCGAAGCTCAAGCTGATGTAGGCCGAGCGTCTCGCAAGAGACGCAACTCCACATGCCTTTTAAACTGAATGAAACATGATACCTATGCGAAATGTAAACCAACTCCTGACCGTTGCGGCCTTCCTGGCGCTGGCCGCGCAAATGGCCGCCCAACCTGCAGCCACTTCGGCTGCGCCTTCCCCACAAGTGGCTAAGCATCTTGAATTCGCCCGGACCCAACACTTCGACGTAAACTACCTCTTGTTCCTGCCGGAGGGTTATGATGCAAAAGCGGAGAAGCGCTGGCCGCTGATCTTATTCTTGCACGGCGCGGGCGAGCGTGGCACAAACGTCTGGAAGGTGGCGACGCACGGCCCGCCCAAGAACGTCAAAGCGCACCCGGACTTCCCGTTTATCGTTATCTCGCCGCAGTGCCCGGAACGTCAGTCCTGGTCGAAGGATGTGCTGCTCGGCCTGCTCGACGAAATCACGGCTAAGTACGCGGTGGACACGAAGCGGATTTACTTGACCGGGCTGAGCATGGGGGGCTACGGCACATGGGACCTCGGCATGGCTTACCCGGAGAAGTTCGCGGCCATCGCGCCGATTTGCGGCGGGGGCGAGACGATGTCCGTCATGCGAGCGAGCCGCGAGAAGGGGCCGGCGTTAAAGTCGCTCGGCGTATGGGCGTTCCATGGCGGCAAAGATCCGACCGTGCCACTCGAGGAATCGCAACGCATGGTGGCCGCCTTGAAAAAGGCGGGCGTGGAGGACGTGAAGCTCACGGTTTACCCGGAAGCCCAACACGATTCGTGGACGGAGACTTACAATAACCCTGAACTCTACGACTGGCTGCTCAAGCACGAGCGAGGGAGGTGAACCTCACTCCAGCCCGCTGGCGACCTTTGCGCGCTGCAAGACCTTTTGCGCGATGCTGCGCGCGCTGGCGGCGCCGTCGGATAGAACCTTGTGGACGTAGTCGAGGTTTGCCGCCAGTTCGGCGCGCCTGGCACGGGCGGCGGCGAAGTGGTTCCAGTAGTGCTCGAACAACGCCTTCTTCAAATCGCCGTAGCCCAGCCCGCCGACGCGCAATCGGTCCTCGTAATCCTTCGCCACCTCGGGCGGAGCGACGAGCTTCAGGATTTGGATGGCGATGTTCTGCTCGGCGTCGGGCTTCGGCTCGGCCGGCGTGCGGCTGTCCATCTTGATGCCCATCACCTTCTTGCGCAGGTTCTTCTCGTCGCCAAAGATCTCGATGGTGTTGCCGTAACTCTTGCTCATCTTCTCGCCGTCTAGGCCGGGGACCTTGGCGGTCTCGGCGCGGATTTGCGGCTCGGGGATAACGAACGTCTCGCCGTATTGCTCGTTGAACTTGATGGCGATGTCGCGCGTAACCTCGACGTGCTGTTTCTGGTCCAGGCCGACGGGCACCACGTTGGAGTCGTAGATCAGGATGTCCGAGGCCATCAGCACTGGATAGGCGAAGAGGCCGAAGTTGAAGGCGATGCCCTTGGCGATCTTGTCCTTGTAGGAATGGCAACGCTCCAGCAGGCCCATGGGCGTGACGGTGCCCAGGATCCAGGTCAGTTCGGTGACCTCCGGCACGTCGGACTGGCGGAAGAACACCGTCTTCTTCGGGTCGAGGCCGCAGGCGAGGAAATCCAGAGCCACATCGAGCGTATTCTGACGGCGCTCGGCGGGATCGACAAGCGTGGTCATCGAATGATAGTTGGCGATGAAGTAGAACGCCTGGCCCTTTTCCTGAAGCTCGAGAGCGGGCTTCATCATCCCGAAGTAATTGCCGAGATGCAACGTGCCCGAAGGCTGTATGCCGGATAAAATGCGCATTCCCGGAGGTTAATGGAGAATTTGGAACTCAGGAAAGCAGGAAAAGCGGGTTCCGTCGGCGCGTTGACACATGCGCCGGGTGCTGTCTATATTCTGGCCCATTAATATGAACCGTAAACCGCATGTGGCTGTGGTCGGCGCGACGGGTGCCGTCGGCCTCGAAATGATCAAGACGCTGGAGAAACGCAATTTCCCGGTTGGGAAGCTGACGTTGCTCGCGTCTACCCGGTCACTGGGCAAGACGCTCAAGTATCGCGGCCAGGACATCGCGGTCACCGAACTAAAGAAGGACTCCTTCGCCGGCATCGACATCGCGCTGTTCAGCGCGGGCGGCAGCATTTCAAAGGAGTTCGCGCCCATCGCCGCCCAGGCGGGGTGCGTGGTCATCGACAACTCAAGCGCCTTTCGGATGGACGAGAAAGTCCCGCTGGTCATCCCCGAGATCAACGCCTCGGACATCAAATGGCACAAGGGCATTATCGCCAATCCGAACTGCACCACGGCCATCGCGCTGATGGCGCTCTATCCGCTGCACCAGGCCTTCACCTGCAAGCGCATTTTCGCCTCCAGCTACCAGGCCGTGTCGGGCACGGGCGCCAAAGCTATCGCCGAGCTGGAGCGCCAGGTCGATCAGATCGTTAAGAAGCAGCCCGTGACGCGCGAGGTCTATCCGCACCAGATCGCCTTCAACGTTCTGCCCCACGTCGATTCCTTTCTGCCGACCGGCTACACGAAGGAGGAGATGAAGATGGAGAACGAGGGCCGCAAGATCATGCATCACCCCGCTTTCCGGGCCAGCGTGACGTGCGTGCGGGTGCCCGTGTATCGGGCGCACTCGATTGCCGTCAGCGCCGAGTTCGATAAGCCGACGACTGTCGAGGCCGCGCTGGCCGTGCTCAAGAAAGCACCCGGGCTGGACGTCATCGACAACCCCGCCAAGTGCGAGTATCCGCTGCCGCTTTACCAGTCGGACAAATACAACTGCGCCGTCGGCCGCCTCCGGAAGGATTGCGCGATGGACAACGGCCTTTGCTTCTGGGTCAGCGGCGACCAACTCCTCAAAGGCGCCGCCCTCAACGCCGTCCAGATTGCCGAAGAGCTGATGAAGTAGCGCTCAAGGTTTGCCAGCCTCTTTGGTGAAGGCGTTGACCATCTTGATCTTCGCCTCCTTGGCCGCGTCCATGACTTTGATGATCATTCCGAAGGGCGCGGCGGTGTCGGCGCTGATGGCTAGCTTGAGGCCGGGCGTCTTGGCGACCGAGGCCAGCAGTTCCTCTTTGAAGTGCTCGACCGTAATCGGCCGGGCATCGGCACCAAAGCGCAGATTGCCTTTGGGGTCGATGCTCACGACCAGGGGCGGGGCTTCGTTGTCGCCGGTCTTCTGGGCCTGAGATGATTCGGGCAGGGCGAGCTTGAGGGCGGGCTGCTGCTTGAAGGTGGTCGTTACCATCAGAAAAATGAGCAGCACGATCAGGATGTCGATCAGCGCGACAATGATGACCGCGGGCGCCTGCTTTCGTTTGCGGACGTAGAAACGCATGTTGGGACCCTGAATCGTGATGCGCGATCGGCGACTTTAGACTTTGGCCTTTAGACTTTGGAGTTCTTCCCGGTATTGGCGGCGGAGGAATTCATCGCAGAGGGATTCCATCTCAACCGCGAGCGACTCGACCTTCTTGGTGTAATAACTCCAGAAGACGAGCGAGGGGATCGCAATCAACAGACCAAAGAGCGTCGCGCGCAAGATGAGCGAGATGCCCTTGGCCAAGTCCGTTGGGTCGATCTGCCCGGACTTGCCCACATTGCCGAAGGTGGTCATCATGCCGAGAATCGTGCCGACCAGGCCGAGGAGCGGAGCGATGCCTACAATGATCTCCAGCACAACCAGGCCGCGTTCCAGACGGGTCATTTCCTGGCGGGCGCGGGTTTGAAGGGCATCGACCGCCTCCGCTCTGGGCCAATCCAGATGGTCGGCGGCGAGCAACAGCAGGCGGCTGATGGGGGACTTGTGCTGCTGGCACACGCGCCGGAGCATGGGCACGTCTGCGGCCGCCTGACACGATTCGACCGCGGCTTCAACTTCCCGTGGCACAACGCGCCCCCAGCGCAAGGCAAAGGCGCGTTCGACGATAAACGTAAGTCCCACCACCGAGGTCAGAAAGAGCAGGACGTAAACAACTGGTTCCATAGGCAATCAATAATAATAAAACGTGAACTGGATATTCCGGGTATCTCCCAGCGTGCGCCGCATGTCGCTCGGCCAGGCCGCGAACGGCGCCGGGTCGTGCACCGCACTCTCGCAAATATACCCCAGCACTTCGCCGGCGGTATTCTCGGCTACTTTCATATCAGTGACGCGCCCGTCGTAATGCAATCGAAATTGCAGCACGACCTTGCCGCGGCTGTCCTCGGCATAGCCTCGCTCGTCCAGCAGAGTGTACCAGCGCTCGCGAATCGCGTCGATTAAGTTCGCGTCGTACGCGCCGAACGGCGTGGCCTTAGTGTCCAGCGAGGCGGTGCCATGGCGGCGCTCCACGCCGCCTTCCTGTTTCATCTTTTCCCCGGGCGGACGGCTGTCCGGCTGGCGGGCCAGCGCCTCTTTCACCGTGCGCGGCCGGGGAGGTTTGGCCTCGGTGGCATCGCCCACATCCTTGCGGGGGGGCGTCGGCAATGGCCTGGCCATCGTGAGATCGCCGGGAGTGTACGCCGGCTTGGGCTTGGTCTCCGGCTGCTCTTCCTGCGCCTCCTGAGCGGGGCGCGACGGTTGCAGCGGGACATACTTCTTCTCGCGCGGAACATCCTCGGTCTTGGGGACTACAGTTTGCTTGCCTTCGATTTTGGGCGTCTCGGTGATCTTGTCCGGCTCGGGATTGGCCGCGCGCGAGTTCTTGTCTGAATAGAACTTCGCCTCCTTCGGCGCTTCAGCGGTGGCCTGGGCGGGGCTTACATCCACAAACATCAGCGGAACTTCCTGCTGGCGCGGTGGCGGCGGTTGGCTTTCCTTCCTTTTCAGCAACTCCGTCAGCACCTTGGGCGCTTGCAGCCAGGCGGGCCAATGGATGTTCTGCCACAGGTGATACTTCTTGCCGGTTTCATAGCCGCCGAACACCGCGAGGTGCAACGCGAGCGAGATGGCAAACGCCCAGGTCAGGCGCGATAATTCGGCCTGCTCCAGGCGCAACGACCATCTTGGCGTTCCGGCAATAGACATGCGCTATCAGTCTGCCGCAGCGTAGCGGCAGCGGCAACTGTTTGTATGTCTCCCCACCCGGCGTTATCCGGCGGCCTGAGCGCTGACGCTCGGGACTTGGAGCTTCGCCAGGACCTGCGCCGCCGCGGAGCGGACCCAGCCGCGCTGATCACTTAGTGCCGTTTCGAGGTGCGGAATGGCGCGCTGTGCCGCCTCCGAATGCACCCAATCCGCGTCGATGCGGCCGAGTGCACGCTCAGCCGCCTGCCGGACGGCGCGTTCTTCGTCCGTCAACGCCAGGACGAGCGCGTCGATGGCGGCCGGCTCTCCCATCGTGCCCAGCGCCTGGGCTGTAGCCTGGCGCACATCGCTGTCGGAGTCCGCGAGCAGGGGCAGCAGGGCTTGGGCTGTCTCCGGATCGCGCATCCGGCCGAGGAACTGCACCGCGCTTAACCGGACTTCGAAGCTCGGGTCGGCCAGCAGCCGCAGAAACTCGGGCGCGAGTGACGGGTCAATCCGTTTGGCGAGCACTTCCGCCGCCGCCAGGCGCACGCAAGGTTCCGGGTCGCCGAAATGCTCCAGCAGTTTCACCGTCACCTCCCCGCCGCCGTCTTTGCTCAGGGCATGAACCGCCGAGACCCGCACGGTGGGATCCTCGTCATCCAGCGCCGCCAGCAAGGGCCGGGTCGCCTGCGGATCATCGACATCCTCCAAAGCTTCGGCCGCCGCCCGGCGCTGAAAGCTGGTGTCGTTTTTGAGTTCCGTGACGAGCGCCTTGACGGCCGCGTGGCCCGAAAAGGCAGCGGCGCGGGTGTGCCCGAGGGCGACTTCGAACAAGGCTTCCTCCTCGTGGGTGGACGGTTTCCAGCCCAGACTTCGCAACGCGGCGGCACCGGACCTTCGACCGCCGGGATGGGGGTCTTTCAACAAGCGCACAAGGTGAGGGAAGGTGCGCGCATCTCCCACCCGCGCTAAGACTGCCGCCGCCGCCTCGCGCACCCCGCTGTTCAAATCTTGCAAGGCGGTGGTCAAGGCGATCACCGATTGGTCGTTCTGGACTTGCTCAAGTCCTCTAACCGCCGCGCAACGCACCTGGGAATCTTCGTCGCCGAGGCCCGCCAGCAACTGATCGAGCGCCCGCGCATCCCGCGTGGGATCCAGGTTCTCGATGGCTTTGCGTCGCACCTCGGGGCTGTTTGATTTCAGTCGTAATGTGTTCCACCAAACCATAAGCGCGATCCTGGCATTGTTTTCTGTTCGTCTAAACAAGACAAAGTGTCTTGGCTCGGTACACCGTTGCTGCCCGTTCCCGACATGGCGGCCATGTCATCGAACTCCCTTTCTGCTTCCGGCAATAAAGGGCATTCGGCAGTTGGCCTGTTTAGAGCGTCTGCCGTGCCAAGCGTTATACCCCTCGTTGGCATTGTGAACAAGTGGTGAACAACTTCTGGTTGAGGCCGGCCCGGAGTTGAGGTAAACAATCCGTAGCGAGGCATAAGCTCGGGTCCAAGTACCGGGTTTGAGATCGTTGTCCGGGGCGTCAGGACTCGCCTATGGCACCAATCCCGCTTGCGGGAGCGCCCATCTCATTGAGCTATGCCTCGCTCTTGTCTTTTGGCAGTCCCGTTGGGTGGTCTTGCCCTGGCAATCGCGTTAATCCCGCCGTGCCAAGCGGATTGCCCGGTTTTGAGCCCCCTAAGGGTGAAGGGTGGTCTGTGTGAAGCGTGAGGAAGCTCGAACGCGACTACGAGATTTCGTGCTCGGGTGTCCGCTTTAGCGGACATTTGGTTAACAAAGAGGTGGAAAGTAACTATGCTAAGTGGGGTGGGTAACACCGTAGCAGGTCCGAGGTAGCACCGTAGCAGCACGCTGCCAACCGCCTTGAAGGTAAGGAGATTCTGCTTGTGCAGGGTGGCTCGATACCGCCCAATGAATGCATGAACCGCAGACAATTCATCCAGACTGCCGCACTCGCAACCACTGCCGGCGCCTTCCTTGCCCCGTCTCGCACCGCGGCTGCCGAGAAACCGCTAGGGGAACGCTGGCCGATTGGCTGTTTCAATCGCCCCTGGCTCGGCGACAAGAACAAGTGGGACTACGACACCGCCTTGGACGGAATTAAGGCCGCCGGCTACAAACTGACCGGAATGCTCACGCGCACGGCCAAAGAGCCTTTCATTGGATCGGACGCCACGCCCGAGTATCTGGCCGAGTTAAAGAAAAGGATCGCCGCCCGCGGTTTGGCGGTGAACATGGGCGCGCTCCGAATAAAGGACACCCTGCCGCTTGCCGAGCGGATCGAGGACACCCGCCAGCAGATCGATAACGGGAAGACCGTCGGGGTCGAGTTCCTTCTCACCTTCGGCGCCAACAACGAAAAGCAATTCGAGGATTACTACAAGCTCATGCACGACGCCTCGGCTTACGCCCAGGAGCGGGGACTGAAGGTGGTGTTGAAGCCGCACGGTGGCGCGAGCGGCGCGGCGGAGGAAATCCAGCGTTGCCTGGACCAGGTGAAGCACCCCAACTTCAAGATCTGGTTCGATGCTGGGAACATCATTTACTACACGGGCAAGGACCCTCTGGAGCAGCTCAAGCCCATCGCGAGCCAGGTCACCGGCTTCTGCGCGAAGGATTGCGACAAGCAGAAAGGCTCGGTCTGGCTTGAGTTCGGCACGGGCAAAGTGGACTTCCGGGCGGTGTTCGCCGAATTGAAGCGGACTGGCTTTAACGGGCCGGTGATGGTCGAGTGCTGCGCTCAGGGCGACACGCCGGACATCGTGACCGCTAACGCGCGGAAGAACCGGGAGTATCTGGCAAACCTGTTTGCGACGCTCTAGCCCACAGCGCCGCAACTACGGTGCAGCGCTGGTGCAGCGGCGGTGTTGTTCCATAGGAAGTCCATAGGTACTCCATAGGGAGTCCATAGGGAGTCCATAGGGAGTCCATAGGAATTGCCTGTTTTCTGCACCCTCTGGCCTTCCGGGGGCCTGCAATTCAATCCGCTTCCCACCCCACGGGAACAAACTTGCCGGATGAACTTTATTTCGGCTGCGCTGGAGCCACCGCCTGACCATTGTCGGCGGTCCAGCCGGCGCCCAGCGCTTTGATCAGCGAGACGGTGGCGGCAAGGCGCTGCGCGTCCAACTGCACGACCGTTTGTTCATGTGACAGTTCGGAACTCTGGGCGATCGCAACGTCAAGGTAGGTGATGACGCCGCCTTTGTATTTCGTCATGGAGATATCCAACGTGCGGCGGGCGGATTTGAGCGCGGCACTTTCCTTTTCAAGCTGGACGGCGAGCAGGCGCATGGCCGCGAGTTGGTCTTCCACATCCTGGAACGCGCTGAGGACGGTCTGGCGGTAGTTGGCCACGGTGGCGTCATAGTTGGCGCGGGCGGCGGCAAGTTGGGCGCGGTTGCGGCCGCCGGTGAAGAGCGGCAGGGTCAACGAGGGTCCAATCGACCAGACCCGGCTGGGCCAATCGAACAGCGTGCTGGTGTCGATCGATTGGTAGCCGGCCGCGCCGTTGATCATCACGACGGGATAGAACGCCGCAGTGGCCACGCCGATACCCGCGTTGGCGGCGGCGACGCGGCGTTCGGCGGCGGCGATGTCGGGCCGGCGTTCCAGCAGTTCGCTCGGGATACCGAGGGGGATGCCAGGAGCGGCCAGGGGCACGTTCGTCGGGACGTTGACGGTAAAGGACATGGCGGGTTGGCCACAGAGTGTCGCCAGGGCGTGAAGCGCCTGGGCGCGTAGCAGTTGCACCGCCGGAATCTGCGCCTCGGCGCTGGCAAGCTGAGTCTCAGCCTGCGATACATCCAAGTCCGTCGCTATCCCGCTCTTGCGGCGGTTCTGGGTCAGTTCGAGTGAACGGCGATACGCCACAGTCGTCTCGTCCAATACCCGGTCTTGCGCATCGAGTGAGCTGAGGGTGATGTAATCGATTGCCACTTCCGCCTGGGTCAAGAGCTTCAAGGATTCGAGGTCATCGGCGGAAGCGGTGAAATTGGCTCGCGCGCTTTCGACCGTGCGGCGAACCCGGCCCCACAAGTCGAGTTCCCAACTCGCATCGACTGGCACGCTGAAGGTGTTGAACGTTGAACCTCGGCTTGAAGAACCGGCGCCTGAGGATTGGTTGTCGCTGATGCGCTGGCGGGTGGCACTAAGCGGGGCGGAAATCTGGGGGAAGAAATCGGCGCGGGCGACGCCGATCAGGGCGCGGGCCTGCTGGAGGTTCGCGAACGCGGCGGCAAGCTGCTGGTTGTTGGTGGTGGCGCGAGTTTCGAGGTGGTTTAACTCGGTGTCGCCGAAGACTTCCCACCAGGGACCGCGCGGAAGGTGGGCGGAAGGCTCGGCCGGTTTCCAGATCGCCGCGTTGGTGGGGATAGTGCCGGAAAAAGCCTGCGGCATGGCGTTGGTGCCGAGTGCGGGCGGGCGGTGATAGTCGGGACCGACAGCGCAGCCGGCGAGCAGCAAGGTAACGAGGGGAAATAGCCGAAAGCCGATAGCCGATAGCCGAAGGAAGTCCGAAAGCCGAGTTCGGCAGGCCGAATTCAAGCAGGGCGCTCCTGGAAGGGCGGACGCTTTCTTCCCCCTCACCCCGACCCCCTCCCTTGGGGAGAGGGAGCCCTCGCGCCGGTCGTTCGGCAGATTCAGAGCGCTTCGACTTGGCCCCACGCGAGAAGCAGTCCTCCCTCTCCCCAAGGGAGAGAGTTGGGGTGAGGGCTGGGGTGACTGGGAGGGCGGGCTTGGAATTAGCAAGACCGTTGAGACTTGCAGAGAGCGCTCGGGTTTCGGGTTTCGGGTTTCGGATTTCATATTATTCGATCAGGCGGGCGCGAGTTGGACTCTGCGCTGACGACGCCACGCCTTGACGCGCTGCCCCAGGCTTTCAAACGTCAGATAGATCACCGGCGTGGTATAAAGCGTCAGGGTTTGCGAAAGCAAGAGGCCGCCGACGACCGCGATGCCCAAGGGCTGGCGCAGCTCCGAGCCGGTCCCCAACCCGAGGGCCAAAGGCAGCGCGCCAAAGAGCGCGGCCATGGTGGTCATCATGATGGGCCGGAAGCGAATGACGCAAGCCTTGTAGATAGCGTCGCGCGGGCTCAGCCCCTCGTGGCGTTCGGCCTCGAGGGCAAAATCGATCATCATGATGGCGTTCTTCTTCACGATTCCCATCAGCAGAATGATGCCGATGAACGAGACGAGGGACAGGTCAACGCCGCAGAACATTAGCGCGAGCAGGGCGCCGACGCCCGCCGACGGCAGGGTCGAGATGATGGTGAGCGGGTGAATCAGGCTTTCGTAGAGCATGCCCAGCACCACATAGACGGCGAGCAGGGCGGCGGCAACCAGGAGCGGCGTGCTGGACATGGAGGCGCGGAAGACCTGGGCGGTGCCCTGGAAACTGCCCAACACGGTGGACGGCATTTTCAATTCCTCGACCGCTCGCTCGACGACCTCGGTGGCCTGGCCGAGCGCGATGCCCGGCGCCAGGTTGAAGGAGAGGGTCACGGCGGGAAACTGCCCCTGATGATTAACCGACAGGAAGGTGTTGGACGGTTTGAATTTGGCGACTGCGGCTAGCGGCACCTGGAACCCATTGGTGGAGCGGACATAGATCTGGTTGAGCGAAGACGGGTCAAGCAGGTACTTGGGTTCAACTTCGAGGATCACGTGGAACTGGTTGTATTGCCTATACATGGTCGAGACCTGCCGCTGGCCGAAGGCGTCGTAGAGGGTGTTGTCTATGGCGATGGGCGAGACGCCCAGGCGCGCCGCCGCGTCGCGGTCAATGACCACCATGGTTTGGAGACCCTGCGTCTGTTGATCGCTGCTGACGTCTTTCAGTTCGGGCGCGTGGCTCAGCTTGTCCACTAGCAGGGTGGACCAGCGGTTGAGTTCATCGAGGTCACCCGATTGCAGCGCATACTGAAACTGCGCCCGGCTCATCCGCCCGCCGACGCGGATGTCTTGCGAGGCCTGGAGAAACAAAGTGACGCCGCTGACCCCGCCCAGCTTTTTGCGCAGGCGGTTGATGATCTGGTCCGCGCTGACGTTCCGTTCCCCCCGCGGTTTCAGGGTAATGAACATGCGACCGTTGTTGACCGTCGAAGCGCCCGCGCCTGCGCCGATGAACGAAGCCATCGTGGCCACTGCCGGATCGTCAAGGACAATCCGGGCGACTTTCTGCTGCAGCTCGGCCATCGCGACAAATGAGATGTCCTGGGCGGCGTCGGTCGTGCCCATAATGATGCCGGTATCCTGCTGGGGGAAGAAGCCCTTCGGCACCGCCCGGTAAAGGGCGATCGTGGCCACCAGCGTCAGGAAGGCCACCATCAGCATGAAGCTGTGATGGAGCAGAACCCACCGCAGCCCCGTTTCGTAGTGGCCCAGCAGCCAGTTGAAGGACTGCTCGCAGGCGCGAACGAAGATGCCGGGCTTCCGGTAAGCCGCTTCCGGTTTCAGGAACCGGGAACAGAGCATCGGCGTGAGGGTTAGTGAGATGAAACCCGAAACCAGAATGGCCAGGCTCACGGTCACCGCGAACTCGTGGAACAGCCGCCCGATCAACCCGCCCATGAACAGCAGCGGAATGAACACCGCCACCAGCGACGTGCTCATCGAGATCACCGTGAAACCGATCTGCCGCGCCCCCTTGAAGGCCGCTTGCATCGGCGCCTCGCCCTGTTCGATGAAGCGATGGATGTTCTCGATCACCACGATGGCGTCGTCCACCACGAACCCGACGGAGATGGTGACGGCCATCAGGGAGAGATTGTCGATGCTGTAGTGGCACAGGTACATGAAGGCGAACGTGCCGGACAGCGCCAGCGGCACGGTGATGCTGGCGATGAACGTCGGCCAGAACCGCCGCAGGAACAGGAAGATGACCAGCACCACCAGCGCGATGCTCAGCATGAGCGAGAATTGCA
>OBLU010001698.1_pt1 | contig 20370 bp, 9 predicted proteins | sample 1518681 | NCBI WGS metagenome assembly OBLU01 (sample SAMEA3539304, study PRJEB22396) | soil metagenome | biome: tundra; feature: field; material: soil | place: USA | collected 2010-05 | depth 0.15 m
CATGGCACACTCCTGTGTGGTGAGATACCAGGAGCATACCGCCGTGAACGCCTCCTGCTCTATGGCCATTTCGAAACCCGCTCGGACCTTTCAGGATCTGTTGGTGGCAAAAGGCCCACAGGTTCGTGCTGGAGGCATACGCTCTCACCGCGGCGTTTCCCAAGCAAGAGACGTACGGGCTGTCTCAACAGATGCGTCGCGCCGCCGTTTCCATTCCTGCCAACATCGCCGAGGGATTCCGTCGCCGTGGGAAAGCTGACAAAGCGCGATTCATGAACATGGCCGAGGGATCCGTCGAGGAATGCCGCTACTATCTGATCCTCGCCAGGGACCTCGCCTACGCGGACACCCAAGGGCTCACTGCCTCGTTGGAAGAAGTCAGTCGACTCCTGAGCGCGTACACCACCGCCATTCTGTCTTCTGCCTCCAGACTCCCTTGACTCCCGTATCCCGCAGGGATATCAAGGGCGAAGCCCTTGGCTAGTTAGTGGGCGTTTGGCAGTCGGTCCTAGTACTTGCAGTGTTTTTGTAGCGTTCTGTTTCTTGACAAGAAGACATCTAGCTAGCGGTAGTGTGGCAGTCGGTACCATTACTTGTAGTGTTTTTGTAGCGTTCTGTTTCTTGACAAGAAGACCCACAACTCATACACTACCATCACGGTTCGGTTTGGTGCGCATCACGGTGAACGATTTCTGATGCGAGGAGACCGTGGAGCGCAGGCCTGTCTGCTGGAGGTTTCATGACGTTCGTATCGTCTCTTGCGCCGAGCACGCCAAAACTGGCGGCAAGGCGGATCTTCTTATCATTCTGCTGCATGTCGGCCCTTGCCTGGGCTTCGGTTGGCCAGGCTCACGCGGGCTTCATCGGAGCATTCCAGGACTTCAGCCTCACGAACAGCGCATTCGCGAATGGCTACGCAGAGACTTTCGACGGCGGCCTGTCGCTTCTCTTCACGGGGCCAAACGACGGCAGTGGAGAATACGGAACGACCGATCTCACGGAGGTCGTCGGAGGTAGCGGAATGTTCCATTTCAGCTACGCGTATTCCTCCCAGGACGAAGCCGGTTATGACTTCGCCGGCTACCTTCAGAACGGGAGTTTTTTCGGGTTAGCGGACACGGACGGTCAATCCGGCACGGTCAACCTACCGGTACTTGCGGACGATATCGTCGGCTTCCGAATCGTCAGCGTGGACAATTTGGGTGAGCCGGGAGTGATGAGCATTACCGATTTCAGCTCGCCGGGTTCGACGGAGGCTCCAGAACCCGGAGTTTTCTCTTTAGTGCTCTTCGCGATCGCGCTGGGCGTCATGGTCGGGAGGCGATGGCGGGTGGTGCGTATCGGCGGAATCAGGGGCGGCACTTGGATTGCCGCCGCGGCTGCGGTTGGTGTGGCGTTCCCGCTTTCGGCACAGGCGCAGGTGGAGTACACCGGAACCAATGTTACAGGCAGCTTGGCCTTCGCTCGCGTCGTGAACCTCGCACAGCAGGCGCAGACAGCCATGCAGTCACTGAAACTCGGCGCGATATCGAAGGAGACGCGGCCGAAGATGCCACAGAAGCTTCTGCGCCCTCCCGTCTCGGTCGCTCCTCTCTTGGCCTCGCTTGGCGCGGTCCCGCTTGGCGCGGTGTCGATGCGAAGCCTGACCCTTACCGCGGTTTCAGGTGTTTTAGGGTTCAACGCGCTCTCTCACGCGGACCAGCGGAATGCCAACCACGAGAACCAGTTCAGCATCGAACCGCCAAATCCAAGCATCGCCGCGTCGAACGATTATGTACTCGAAGGCGTAAACGATGCGGTCCAGGTTTATCTTCCGTCCGGCGTATCCGTTCTGCCGAACCCCGTGTCGTCAAACCAGGTATATGGGCTGGCGCCGGCAATAAACCGAAACACCGGGGTGAACGGCGTCTACCTGACCGATATGCGTGTCTACTTCGACCAGGGTATGAGCCGCTGGTTTATCGTTCAGCGATCGCAGGACAACGATGTGGCCGGCAACACGCTGAACATGTCCCATCTGTACGTCGCCGTCAGCAAGACCGCCGACCCTGCCGGGGATTACAACATCTATGTGATGGACACGACGAATCAGCAACATTCAGGGTGCCCGTGTATCGCCGACTATCCGCAGCTCGGTTCGGATCAATATGGATTCCACATCGCCTTCAATGAATTCAATACGGCCACTTTGGCGTTTGTTGACGCCGGCATCCTGACGCTTTCGAAAGCGGCCCTCGTCAATGGCGCCCTTGCGCCGACGGCGTACCTGTTCCTGCTGCCCTACAGCACGGGATACGAGTTCGCCATACAGCCGGCTGCCACGCCACCTGGCGCCAGCAATTTCGTGGCTAACGGCGGGCTCGAATTCTTTGCCAGCACCTTGTCGCGATTCGCCTACAACGGCGGTGTGGCGCTCTGGGCGATGCGCAATACGAGTTCGATGGCCACTGCGAGTCCCAATCCGATTCTTAGCCAGATTGTCATTGCGAGCCTTGCTTACACCTTTCCGGACGTGGCGGTTCAACCCCCGGGCGCGCTCCCCTACGGCTGGAGTCTCGTTCCGACGGGCCAACTTCCGTTCATTGATGGCGGCGATTGTCGTGTGCAGGCGCTCTCTTACGCCTCCGGACGGCTCTATCTGACGTTTCCGACGGCCATCACGGATGAAGCCGGTCATTATGGCGTTGGGGGAGCGTACGTGGTGCTGTCGCCTACTTACCGCAACGGAGTGCTTGCCGGTTCCGTCCTCAATCAGGGATACCTGCTGCTCAACGGCAATCACGTGCTGCGCCCGGCAATCGCTGTCAACGCACAGGGTCGTGGCATGATTGCGGCGACATTGGTCGGCGCCAGTCGGTATCCAAGCGCGGCGTTGATTCCGTTCGACACGTTTTCCACGCCGGCGGTTTTAGAGGTCGCCGGCGAGGGCGCGCTCCCGGAAGACGGCTTTTCGGGCTACCCGGATGGCGGTGGCGCCGGCATCGCCCGCTGGGGTGACTACAGTTCGGCCGTTGCAACAAGCGATGGAGCAATCTGGATGGTTGCGGAATACATCGGAAACTACCCCAGAACTGAATACGCTAACTGGAACACCTATGTGATGCGGAAGCAGCCATAGGTCAAGCCATAGGTCAACATGTGAGGCGTGACCGGCCCGTCAGGGCGACGGTCGGTTCCTCGTATAGGCCCGCGCCCGTTGGGCGTCTGTGAGACGGCAAATGACAATGAGACAAACCGAGTTGGAAGAAGTCAGCACTTCACACCCCGTCGTAAGTGAGGGAATGGTTGTCGTGGATTTGCGCTTCGAAATGGTCGCGTGCGATCGTGGAGCCGGGGTCATCCTGGCCGACTTCGGCGGCTGCAGCAACCGGGAAGGGCACCTTCCCCCGGAGATCCGCGTGTTGCTGAGTGCACGGCCACTCGCAGAGCTGACCTCTGTGGTCTTGAATCTGGACATCGGAGAGCTGGCATACCATTGCCGCGCCTTCGTGCTGGAAGCCCTGAACGGCAGCGGTCAGCAAACCGTGCTCGCCCTTCACCTGCAAAGGGCGGCATCGTCGACTGATGCGCTGAACGAGGTGTCGCAGGAATACCACCTTACGGACCGCGAATGCGAGGTGCTGGCGGGGGTTTCACTGGGCCTCACCACCAAAACACTCGCGAATCGAATGAACATTAGCCCCAACACTGTGAACGCGTTTCTGCGTCTGATCATGCTCAAGATGCACGTAACCACCCGGGCCGGCGCGGTCGGTAGAGTGCTGGAGCACATCGGTACTACGCCCAGCAAAAACGTCCGTACATTGACAAAGGAAGGATATCATGCTTAATAAGACTGCATTCTCACTCATTGCGGCGCTACTGGCCTCAGGTGCGCTGACCGGTCCGTGTTCCGCCGGATCCATCTTCAATTTCCAATACTCAATTCCTGCCCCGAACGCATCGTTCGATTCGATCTCGGCCAGCGGTACTCTGTTTGCGGATGAGGTGCCGGGCGGTTACCTGGTTGTAGGCATCACTGGAACCCGGACTGTGAATGATGGAATCCCGGAAGCGATAACCGGACTCATAGCCCCTAACGGGTATGCCGGCAACTCGGACCTGCTCTACTATCCGAATGACCCGTTGTTAGACGGAAACGGGTTGTCGTTCACGGTTGCGGGCGCTGGGAACGATGGATTCGGCAACGTCAACCTCTACAGCACGTCCGACTATCTCGGCATCCTCTACACGGAGAACGGGGCCACCATCGGGTGGGGGAGTTTCACCGTGACGCCCTCGCCCGAGCCTTCCACCCTGGGGTTACTGGCGCTCGGGGGGGCCGGTCTCTGCGCCTGGAACAAAAGGCGGCGCGGGCAGAAACAGTCCTGCCGGAACTGTTAATTGCCGCCGATGCAGGCTCCCTCCTGCGGATTGCCAGTCGCCAATGACAACTGGTGAGCGGCGCGTTCATGGACGATGAACGCGCCGTGCCGCCCAGATCGGATTGCTGCGTCATTTCGCGCTGACGGGAGTTCGTCTGGGGGGCATCGACGAGGATTCCGGCCGTGTCGTCGCCATCCTGGGTTACCCCATCCGCCGCCTTGCGGAATGGGGTTGATCGGAAAATTTCAAATATGTTTGGCTAGCTCTTCTGCCAGGTGAGGTGGGCCGTGGACCAGCCGGTTTGCTCGTAGTACTCCACTGTAATGACATGAAGGCCTTGGCTGACCGTCTGTTGAACGGTATACTGCGTGGCAGCCTGATCGGTCCACCGGTCCAGGATCAGAATTCCGTCTACATACAGTCGCATGCCGTCGGACGTCATTGCGGAGAAGCTGTACGCGCCCTGAGCAAAATCAAAGCTCCCCTGCCATCGTGCCGAGAAGCTACTCCGCCCGACTGACCGGTCGGGGGGGTTGCCGCCCCAGTCGAAGTTGATCTGCGGATCGGTTCTGACCAGCGCCGGAGTGCCACTCAGCGTGATATTGCTGTAGTAACAGCCAGTAAAGGTGCCCACCGGGGTCGTGGGACAAGTGCCGCTGGAAACCGGCATTGCGGGAGTTGTGACTTGGCTGCTATTGCTGGCTGCGGAGTAGTTGCCGGCTGCGTCGTACGCCTTGATCGAGTAGGTGTACGATGTGCCCGGGCTGACCGCGGCATCTGCCCATGAGAGGCCCGGTACGGAACCGATCGCCGAGCCATTTCTGAAAACCTGATAGCCTGCCACCGCTACGTTATCCACGCTCGGCGTCCACGCGAGATCCACTTCAATCGAGCTCTTGGCCACGGCCGAAGCATGACACCGCTGCCATCGAATGCTTCCTGCTCATGACGTTTCTGGCCTTCATCCTCTTTCATGCTTTTCTCTATCTCAACGTGAAGCCATCCCTTCGCCAGGGCAAATCCAAAGAATACAAGGGTCTCGCGTGGTCCAGCCTTACGTCCATTCCTGTTTGGTCGTAGGAGTTTTCGTACGTCTCAGCACGTCTTCCATCTTCGCGATGTAAGAGTCATCAAGTTCTGCCACGGTCACGGTAGGGATGCCGCTTGCCCGGTGTTACCGGGCGCCCTCGGCAAAACGTTGGCACCAGTACGTCGTCTTGGCTGGAACTGAGTTAGTCCATCACAACGGCCGGCACTTTTGTTGCATTTTTCGGCGTTGCGAAACCCGGCGGTGTGCTCACCGAGATCACCGTCTCACCGAGGCTCACCGAGGTAAATCGGCTCGCCACATGGTTGGTACCAGGTTGGATCGTCACCGGCGATTCCACCGTTCCGACCGCCGGATGGCTGCTCTTCAAATCCACAGTTGCCGAGGTACCCGGACGCAGCTCTTGTACGGTCATATCGGCGGCCAGTCCGTTAGCCGGATGGAGGTAAACCGACCAGACCACTACGTAAACAGGGTGCTCCTTTGCATCGACCAAGGATGTATAAAACCGGCGATCTTCCGAGGCGCCCATTCCCTGCAGAACGGCAGCCTCATCCGGAGGGCCATAGCGCGAATAGGCTACGATTACGCCGGATCGAGAGAGTTCGACCCGGCCGGTGCGGCTTCGGTAGCCCGGCGCCGTCGCCGTGTAGGTCACAGTGCCCGTATCGCTGAGCGACTGCATAAAATACTGTGCGGTATGGCCACCTGCCTCTATGTCAAGCGTGATCGAAGCGCTTCCCAACTGGTCTCCCCGGGTGGACAACAGAAGCTTGCTGCCATCGCTGCTGGTAATCGTTACTCTCAGGCCCCCCGGTCCAGGCGCCTCGCCTAAGCAAAGTACTCCAGGCATCTGCAAGTCCCGGCCTAGGATGAAGTCGTCGGCCACGGCCAAGCCGGGTTGTTGGACTACCGCAGTGACCGTCGCGAGTTCGGCCGGAGTGCTGAAGCCTGGAGGCGGATGTGGAGTCAGCGTGGCAGTACCCACCGCCGCAGGCTTGAAGTAGGTCCCCGCCGAGGTGGTGCCGCCAGCGAGAGTTAGTTTCGACGCGTCTACCGTGCCGGCCTGGCTAGCGGAGTTGCTGATGCTCACTTCCAAGGGTGAGCCCCCGGCGATCTGCTGCTCCTCCAGGATCTTCATCTCCGGATCGAGCGCTACTGCGACAATCGTGATCTTAGATGGATCCGATCTCGGCGTCGTTGGAAAGCTGGGGGCCTTGAACGGTCCGAAGATGACGATGGCCGACGGTGCGAGGGTTACCGTCCCCGTGACGGTGCCGATACCAGCCGCAGTGGCAGTGTAAGTAACGGTGCCATGGTCGGCCAATCCTTGCACGCAGAACTCGGGGGTCGCGAGGGACCGGGGCTTCACCGTCAGCGTAACGCTGGCCGAACCCGCCTTGTCCAGCGAGTCCGATAACAGCAAGCGCTTCGGATCCTCGCTGGTCAGGACGACCCGCATACCGGCCTGAGGCGCCGCCTCTGCCAAACGTATGGTCCCGTACGTTTGCAGGTTCCGGCCTACCGTCAGATTGGGCGCTGACAAGCTCGGGGCGCCAGCCGCGGATCGGGCCACTGCCAAAACAGCCATTGCCGCCGCGCCAAGACAGTATCGCATTCTGTCACCTCGTTCATTCCCGGTCGAATTGAATCCCAAAACCCGGTCTGTTCCATTCCGCTGCATCAATTCACATTGATTCCTATCGAGGTCCAGGTGGTAGGCAACGTCCAACCGCCGGGCTGTACCACCGAGACGGTTGTACTTCCAACTGCCGACGGCGTAAACAGAACGTCACTGCTGGAGGTTCCGGGCGTAATGATCACCGTGGCCGGCACCGTTCCGGCTTTGCCGGGAAAGTTTGTGAGCGACACCGTCAGTGGCGCGCCACCGGCGAGCGACTGCGGAGTTGCCGGTGAGTTCGACGCGCTCAGTTGAGCCGTGTAGACCGTCAACACCGGTGGAGGCCCTGACACGCCGACGTTGATCGGGCCCGGCGAAAAATTGGGTCCCAGGATCACGACGCCCGACGGCATCATGGTCACGTTTGCGGTTCCCGAACCATAACCCGGCGCGGTTGCAGTGTATGACGCCGAACCGGACGAGCCGAGCGACTGAACGTAGAAGTACGCAATGTTGCCTCCGGCGGGTATATCAAAGCCGATGCTCGCCGATCCGGCTCCCGTCGCTGTCGTCGAGAACGTGACGAGAGGCGAGTTGCTCTGCACCGTGACATGCACACCTCCAGACGGCGCGGTCCCCCCCGGGAGAAGCGCATAACAGGAATCCTGAAGGAACTGGCCGATGGTCAGGTCGCCGCAAACGATCAAATTTCCCGAGCCCGTGACAGTGATCGAGACTGATCCCGAGCCATAACCGCCCGCGCTCGCCGTAATCTGGGCCGTGCCTGTGCCGACAGCTTGAAATTCCGTCGTGGCGCCGAAAGAGCCGCTGCCGATTGTGATCGGTGAAACGGTTACGTTCCCGACCGAAGAGTTGTTGGACGCAACGGCGACGCTGATGGACACGCCACTCGCCACCGCCTGAAGCTCCGCAGGGCTGCCCGTGCCGTCCAGCCACGCCGTAGAGACGGTGACGGTGGCGTTCGGCGGGCTGACAGTCATGGTACTCGGGGCCGTGACGGAGAACCCGGAAGGCGCCAGCGCCACGGTGGCATCCATACTGCCGTAAGCCGGGGAGGAGACGGTATAGGCGACCGGGCCCGAACTGTCAAAAGCATCCGCATAAAAGTCAGGGGTGGTGCTCTGCCCCGAGGGAATGGTGACCTGGATTGTGTCGGACGTTGCGCCGGTCGTCGTCGCCGAGAACTTCAGCTTGGTCGCGTCCTGGCTGTGGACAGTCACCACCGCGCTGTTCAACGTCGATCCCAGCCGGCCAACACTGACGACTTTTTGCAGGTTCTTGCCGATGGTACCAGTGAATGGTACGAGCCCGCCAGCGCCCACCGTCACGGTCAACGAGGCCCCAGCCGACGGCTGCGTAAACAGGCTAACCGGGGGCACCGGTCCCACGCTCACGTTGGTGACGCCTGTGTTGGTGGTCCCGGCTGTAAACTGCGTTGTCGCGTTATCCGAGCCACCGCTCATAGGCACCGTGCCCGACGAGACGGTACCGATGGTGGTCACCGTACTGATGATCGGCACATTGACCGTGAACCCGCCGCGTAGCTGCTCGGTTTCAACCATCAGACCCGAACTATCCAGCCGCGCCGCAGACACCGTCAGAGTAGTAGACACCCCCTGGTAGGTGCTGAAGGCGGCCCCGATGCCGTTCGGGCCGGCGACTACAAATCCGGAGTTGGCCAGGGTCACTGTTCCCGTGCCATTACTGTACCCCGGTACCGAGACCGTAATGGTCACCTGGCCCGAGGAACCAAGGGCCTTGACAAACGTACCGATGCTCGTGGTGCCCGCGGAGAGCCCCGACTGGATCGTGGGATTACCCACCACGGCGCCGCTGCCCAGCGTCACCAGACTCCCATTGCCCGAACTGATCGTAACCGTCTCGTTAATGGGCAGTGCCGGTGTAAAGGTTATGGTGATGGGCACCTGCAGGTTCGCGCCCACGGTGGCGTTGCTCACCGTAATCGAACCCGAACCGTTTTGAAAGCCGATGGCCAGTTGCAAGGTCGTGGAAACCACCTGCGGCGTCGTGGCGCCATCCGTGACCGTGATGGTTACGCTTGTAGTGCCATACGCGGTTGGCGTGCCGGAGAGCACGCCGGCTGAACTAAACACCAGCCCGGGCGGCAGTACTGTGGTCGTGGACCAGGTGTACGGCAGCGTGCCGCCGGTAGCGCTCAGGGTCGTGGAATATGCCGCGTTGACCACTCCGGCTGGCAAGGACGTCGTGGTGATCACCACCGGAACTGGCTTAACCGTCAGCAACAGATCCTTGGTTGCCGTCTGCGGAGGGGTACTCGAATCTGTAACCGTGAAGGTGTAAGGGTTCGCGCTGGGATTATTCGGAGCGCCCGAGAGAATACCCGTCAGGGGGTCCAGCGCCATGCCCCGAGGCAGGGCATTCACGGACCAGGTTAACTGCCCAGCCCCGCCGCTGGCAGTCAACTGGTAGCTATATTGCACACCCGCTGTCGCTTGCGGCAACGCGGCGGTTGTGATGATCAGGCTCTGGATAGTGATCGAAAGGGTCTTCGTCGCCGTCTGGACTGGGTTGCCCGAATCGGTCACCGTAAAGTTCACGCTGCTCGTCCCGCCGAGCGTCGGACTCCCGGTGATCTGACCGGTACTGGCGTTTAGCGTCAGGCCGGACGGCAATCCCGTCGCCGACCAGTGGAACGGAGTGGTGCCGCCCGTGATGCCGAGCGTCTGGTTGTAGGCCGCCCCAGCCTGCCCGCCGGGGAGCGGCGACGGGGTGGTGATGATCAGCGTACCGGGATCGATCGTAATCGGAATCAGCTTGCTATCGGTTTGATGCGTCGGGGTGGTCGAATCGGTGACCGTCACCGTCATAGTGAATGCGCCTTGCACGTTTGGCGTGCCGGTCACAGCTCCGCTTGACGAGTCTATGCCCAGACCGGCCGGCAGGCCCGTCGCCGACCAGGTGTATAGCGGTGTGCCGCCTGTGGCCACGATCGAACCAGCGTACAAAGTACCCTGCTTGCCGTTGGGCAGAGATGTTGTGGTGATCGCCACATGGGCCGCAATCGTAATCGAGAACGGCTTCGTAACGCTCTGATGCACTGGCAAAGTCGCATCTGTAACCGTGATGTTCGGAGTCCCCGTGCCCGCAGCGGTCGGAGTGCCCGTGATGGCGCCACTGCTGGGATCCAGGTTCAATCCCGCCGGAAGACCGGTCTGCGACCATACGTAAGGCGGCGTACCGCCGGTGGCTGCCAGCGTCGCTGCGTTGTACGACGAACCTACCACGCCGCCGGGCAGGGGCGATGTCGTGGTGAGCGCCAGCGCCGGCCGGATAATCAATTGGAGATTCTTCGTACTACTCAGATTTGTCGGGCTGGTGGCGTCCGTGACAGTGACACTCACGGTGAACGTACCGTTCGCGGTCGGCGTGCCTTTGATCGCACTGTTGGCCGAGTCGACCGACAATCCGCCAGGCAGACCCGTGGCGGTCCAGCTATAGGGTGTGGTTCCGCCAAACGCGCTGAGGGGCTGATTGTACACCGAGCCTACGACACCGTCCGCCAGCGACAGCGTGGTGTTTTGCAGGGGCGGCATAATAATCAGCGGGAACGGCTGGGACACGCTCAAATGGGTCGGGCTGGTGGTATCGGTTACCGTGACGGTCACCGTGGAGGTGCCGGTGACGCTGGTCGTGCCGGTGATCGCGCCGGTAGCCGGATCGATGTTGAGGCCTGCGGGCAAACCCGTTGCCGCCCACGTATAGGACGGGTTGCCGCCGGAAGCGAGTACCGTGAAGCTATAGGGTGCTGCCGCCACACCGTTGGGCAACGCGGCGGTCGTGATTGCGAGCGCGGCAACAATCGTCACGGGGAACGTCTTGTTGGCGCTCAAGTGGGTCGGGCTGGTTGCGTCGGTCACGGTGACGACGATGCTGGCAGCGCCCGCTGCGGTCGGCGTACCGGTGATGGCGCCAGTGTTGGGATTGATCGACAATCCGGCGGGCAGACCGGTGGCGGTCCACGCATAGGGCGTGGTTCCGCCTGTGGCCGCCACTGTCCCAGTGTAGGCAGTGCCGACTACGCCGTTGGGCAGGGAGGTGGTGCTGATCCCGATCCCGGCAACAACGGTCACGGGGAACGTCTTGCTCGCGCTCAGGTGGGTTGGGCTCAAGGAGTCGGTCACGGTGACGACGATGCTGGCAGCGCCCGCCACGGTGGGCGTTCCAGTGATGGCGCCGGTGTTGGGATCAATCGATAATCCCGCCGGCAGACCGGTGGCGGTCCACGCATAGGGCGTGGTTCCGCCCGTGGCCGCTAATGGCCCGCTGTTGTAGGCGTAGTTGACAACACCGTTGGGCAAGGAGCTTGTGGTGATCGCAGGCGGCACAACAATGGTCACGGGGAACGGCTTGCTAACGCTCAAGTGGGTCGGGCTGGTTGCATCGGTCACGGTGACGACGATGCTGGCAGGCCCCCCCACGGTGGGCGTTCCAGTGATGGCGCCGGTGTTGGGATCGATCGATAATCCCGCCGGCAGACCGGTGGCGGTCCACGCATAGGGCGTGGTTCCGCCAGCGGCGACTACTGTCACACCAGTGTAGGCGGTGCCGACTACGCCGTTGGGCAGCGAATTGGTGGTAATTGTCAGCCCGGCATAAATGACAATGGGGAACGTCTTGCTGGCGCTCAAGTGGGTTGGGCTGAAGGAGTCGGTCACGGTGACAACGATGCTGGCAGGGCCCGTCACGGTTGGCGTTCCGGTGATGGCGCCGGTGCCGGCATCAATCGATAATCCCGCCGGCAGACCGGTGGCGGTCCACGCATAGGGCGTGGTTCCGCCCGTGGCCGCTAATGGCCCGCTGTTGTAGGCGGAGCTGACAACACCGTTGGGCAAGGAGCTTGTGGTGATCGTAGGCTGCACAACAATCGTCACGGGGAACGTCTTGCTAACGCTCAAGTGGGTCGGGCTGGTTGCGTCGGTCACGGTGACGACGATGCTGGCAGCGCCCGCTGCGGTCGGCGTACCGGTGATGGCGCCAGTGTTGGGATTGATCGACAATCCGGCGGGCAGACCGGTGGCGGTCCACGCATAGGGCGTGGTTCCGCCTGTGGCCGCCACTGTCCCAGTGTAGGCAGTGCCGACTACGCCGTTGGGCAGGGAGGTGGTGCTGATCCCGATCCCGGCAACAACGGTCACGGGGAACGTCTTGCTCGCGCTCAGGTGGGTTGGGCTGGCGCCATCCGTAACGGTCACGTTCACTGTGGCCGCACCCGCGGCGGCCGGCGTGCCGGTGATTGCCCCTGTGGAGGCATTGATGGCCAGTCCGGCCGGCAGGCCGGTGACCGTCCAGTTGTATGGCTGAGTGCCGCCTGAGGCTGCCACCGTGGCATTGTAGGCCCTGCCGACGATCCCGTTGGGCAGCGAGGTGGTGGTGATCCCCAAAGGTCCGGACACCGTCACCGTCGTGGTCACGTCAGGTATATTCGTGCCGCTGGCGTGGATGGTCGTCGTGCCAAATCCCACGGACGTCACCGGAATCAGGATTCCAGGCGACGTGCTGCCGTCCCAGATGAAATTGGAGGTTCCCTGTACGGTTGCCACCGACGAATTGCTGGAGGTCATGTTCACGGTCAAACCCGCCATCGGCGCCGTGGCGTTGAGCCTCAGTTGCAGCAGAACCTGGTTTCCAATCCCGGCAATGGTCGTATTCTGGCTGATCCACGTAATGGTGGCATTCACCGTCACGGGCAGCGGCGCGGACGACGTGAAACCCTGCGCCACTGCGCTGATCGTAACGTTCCCCACATTCACCGCAGCCAACTGCGGCTGCGTGACGGGCGTCATCGATCCGGCTGGTATGGTGACGGTGGACGGCGACACGCTCACCTTGGTGGGGTCGCTGCTCGTCAGGTCGACGCTAAGTCCGCTTCCGGTCGCGGGCGTGGACAAAGTGACGGTCAGAGTGCCCGTCTGGCTCAACCCGATTGTGGCTGGTCCGGATAGGCTGACTGACCCTGGGGGTGCGACCGTGACCGTTGCTGTGGCTTCGGGAACGTTCGGTCCGCTGACGTGAATTACGGTAGTCCCCACACCGACGCTCATCACGCGCGCCCCGGCGCTCGTGGAAGTGGCGCTCAAGGTCACGCTGGGCGGGACCGACGCCACGCTGGGATTGCTTGACGTCAAGGTGAGGTCAATGCCGCCGGCCGGGGCGGGCCCCGACAGCGTCAAGTTCAGGGTTGCGAAGTTCCCGTTCCCCACGATCGTCAGGCTGGCCGGGACGATCGAGAGGGTGTAGCCCACCGTCACCGCCGTTGTCGCATCTGCCAGGGTGCCGTTGGCCGACGTGACCTTGACCGTCGTGGCCCCGGTCGCGACGCCGATGATTCTGACCTGGTTGCTCGACACAGTTTGCCCCACGGGTATCGTAATGCTGGACTGTGACAGCGTAGCCTTCGTTGGGTCGCTACTGGTCAGATTGAGGAACATAAGGGACGCTGCGGGGTTCGCCAAACTGATCGGGTAGATCACGGATTCGCCCGGCGAAACTGACACGCTTGCCGGCACAATGATGTCCGCCAAGATCACCGTCACGGTCGCGGTGGCATCCGTCAGGTTCGGAGCGCTGGCGCGAATGACCGTGGAACCCGCCGCCACGGCCGAAACCGCGATTGTCGTTGTCGTCCCGCCGCCCTGAATTGTCGCCGTCGCCGAACCCACCGTCGCCACACTCGTGTTATTCGAACTCACCGTGAAGGCGAGGCCACCCGACGGCGCCGGACCCGAAAGAGTCAAGGTGAGGTTCTTGGTCTGCGTGCCTGAGAGCGACAGGCTGGACGGCGTGAAACTGATTGTCGCCGTCACCTGGACCGCCTTGGTGGTAGAGGTATACGCCGGTGCGCTGGCCGTGATGTTCGCACTTCCCGGGCTATTCCCCGTCACCTGCGGCTGCACGGCCGGCTGTGTTTGGCCGGCGTCGATGGTAACGGTTCCCGGCGAAATACCAACCTTGGCCGAATCGCTGGTTAAGGTCACGGTTACGCCGCCCTGGGGCGCGGCCCCGGGCAGGGTAACTGGGAATGGCGTCGACTGTCCCAGTGCAACCGTTGCATTCGGTGGCAGGCCGATGGCTCCTGCGCTCTGCACCGTAATGGTGCCCGTCGCGCTGGAAACGTTGGGCGCGCTCGAACTTGCCGTAATTGTCGCCGTGCCTACGCTCACGCCTTTCAATGTCACAGTGGCGGTAGTGGCGTCTTTCGCAATGGTGGCGGTCGCCGGCACAGTCACGACGCCGTTCGGGCTGGCGCTCAGGCTGACGGAAACCGCGGATGGCGCCGGCGCCGACAACGTCAGCGTTACATCCTTCGTGTTGGTTCCGACGATGGTGTTGTCCGGTGGAGTGAAACTGAGCGCGGCGCCCACTTTCACATTCTGGCTCGCCGCCGCAAAACCAGGGGCCGAAGCACTGATCGTAGCCGATCCAAAATCGCCGCCCGTCACCTGGGGCTGCGTCGTGGGTATCAGGCTTCCCGCGGCAATCGACACGCTCGGCGGCGTGATCGACACCTTTGTCGAATCGCTGGACGAAAGCGCTATCGTCACACCTCCCGCGGGAGCCGCGGACGACAGCGTCACCGCGAAGGGCAACGTCTGGCCTGGCGCCACGGTAACGTTCGCAGGCAGGCTGATCGCGCCCACATTCTGCACGGTGACACTGCCTGTCGCGTTCCCTATGTTCGGCGAAGTGGCCGCAGCCGTGACCGTGGTCGTGCCTGGCGCAACACCCGTGACGTGCACCGTCGCCGTCGTGGCGCCTTGCGCGATCACTACGGTTGCCGGCACAGTCACTATCCCGGTGGGACTGGCGGTAAGATTCACCGTGACGCCGCCTGTCGGGGCGGCGACCGGCAGCGTCAGCGTGAAGTCTTTGGTCTCCACACCGCTAATTGCCAGACTCGCCGGGACGAAGCTCAGCGTCGTGTTCCCGGTTACGGACTGAGAGGCGAAGCCGTAGCCCGGCGCCGCAGCCGTGATGGTCGCTTGTCCGATGCCGTTGCCGGTCACTTGCGGTTGCGTAGCAGGCTGCGTCAGGCCCGCCAGGATCGTCACCTGCTTCGGTGAGATATCCACGGTGCCGCTGTTGCTTGTAGACAGCGTGACCGTCGCGCCGCCCGCTGGCGCCGGAGCCGACAAAGTGATCGGGAATGGCACGGACTGGCCAAAGGCCACCGTCACACCGGACGGCAGACCGATGGATCCGTAGATCAGCACTGTCACCGGAAGAGTGGCGGAGGCCACATTCGGCACCGTGGTGCTCGCCGTAATCGTCGCCGAACCGCCCGCTACGCCATGCACCAGGAAACTCGGGCTGGTGGTGCTGCCCGCGGCGATTACCACGCTGGGCGGCGCCGTGACTACGGCCGTGTTGCTGGACTGCAGCGTGATGGGCAGGCCGCCGATGGGCGCAGGTGCTGAGAGGATGAGGTTAACACTTTGATCCCCTGCTGCGCCCACCACAACGGCCTGAGTCGAGAAACTGAGTGTTGCGGACACCTTGACCGTTTGGCTGTCGCCCGCATAGCCACCCGCGGTGGCAGTCACGAGCGCCGATCCGAATGCGACCCCGGTTACCTGGGCGGGTGTCGAAGGTGTCGTCGCGCCGGGGGCAATGAAAACGCTCGGCGAAACTCCCAATATGGATGGGTCGCTGCTGGCCAGCGCGACCGTCACTCCGTCCGTCGGCGCCGGTGTGCTCAACGTCACGCTCAACGCCGTCGATTGGCCAGGCGCTACCGAAAGGCCGGTCGGCAGGGCTATTCCCCCCAAGTTCACTACCAGGATGGCCGCCGTGCCGCTGACGTACCCCCCCGCCGCCGCCGTAACTGTCGCCGCGCCCAGAGTCCCGCCGATCACTTTGAACGTTCCCGTTGTTCCTCCGGCGGGAATCGCAACGTTCGCCGTATCGAAAGTGACCCTTCCCGCCGGATTGGAAGAAAGAGCGATGGAGGCTCCCGTATCGGCAGGTTCGTTGAGCGTGATCGTGCCGTTGATGCTATGCGTCAACCCGACCGCCGTGGAGCTCAATGTCACCGTGATCGTCGGCGTCGCCACCGTTACGGCAGTGGTTCCAGGCTGGTACCCCGGCGCCGTTGCCAGAATGTTCGTGCTGCCGCTGGATAGCGGCGTCACCATCACGGTCGCCACAGTACCGTTCTGCGGCACCGTCACCGTTGCGGGAACCGAGATGACGCTCGGGTCGAAGCCACTCAGAGTGACCACGACGCCACCGGTACCCGCCGCCGTGCTGAGCGTCACGGCCAGCGTCTTGGCCGAACTCTGCAAGTTCAAGGGGTTTGGCGTCAGCGTGACCTTCTGCGTGCTCGCCGTAATCGTAACTGTCGAGGGGTTGCTGTTCGTGAATCCGTCGTTGACGATTAGCTGGGCTACATAGGTGCCGGGCATGTCGGCGAGAAAGCTCGGCGTCCTTGTGACCGCTCCCTGCAAGGTGGCCGTGCTGGACGCAGGACGGCTCGTCAGGGACCATGAGTACGTTAGCGGGTCGTTATCCGCATCCCACGAAGCGCTCCCATCCAGGAACACCATCACGCCCACCGCCACGCCCTGGTTCACTCCGGCTACTGCCACCGGCGGCGTGTTGGTGGTGGTTATGACCACGGTTGCCGGCTGACTGTTGAGAAATCCATTGCTCACGATGAGCTGCGCGACATAGGTTCCGGGTTGGTCCGCCAGGAACGTGGGATGCGGAGCACTGATGCTCGACAATGTCGCCAAGCTGTTGGGTGGGCGCGTGATCAGGGACCACGTGAGGGTCAGCGGAAGACCCTGTGGATCCGTCCCTGAGCCACTGAGGGTTACGATCACACCGTGGACTACCGTCTGGTTAGGACCTGGATTCGCTACCGGCGCCTGTAGGGCACTGGTTGTCACTGTGACGGTGGATGGCTGGCTGTCCACCGTTCCGTCGTTTACGATGAGTTGCGCCACGTACGTGCCCGCGCGGTCTGCCGTGAACGTCGGGTTCACCGCGCTGACACTGCTCAGCGACGCCGTGCTTCCGCTGGGAACGGAGTTGAAACTCCACCTGAACGTGAGTGGATCGCCGTCGACGTCGGTCGAGCCCGAGCCGTTCAGTTGTACCAGGGTCCCCACGGTCACCGTTTGGTTCGGGCCGGCGTTGGCCACCGGGGGCGTGTTCGCCGTGGTTATTCTCACTGTCGCCGGGGCGCTGTTGACGGTACCGTCGTTGACCACCAATTGGGCCACGTAACTCCCCGCTTTGTCCGCCACGAACGTCGGGGAGGGATTCCTTGCACTGGACAGTTCGGCGGAACTCCCCGCCGGCTCCGCGATCAGGCTCCAGAAATAGGTAAGCGGGTCGCCATCGACGTCGGAGGACCCGCTGCCGTTCAGGGTTACTAACGCGCCAACTGCAACGGTCTGATTCGGGCCGGCATTGGCAACCGGAGGCGAGTTCACAGTGCTGATGGTGACCGTGGTGCTGTCCGCCGCCGCCCCGTTGCTCACCGTGAGCGTCACGACATACGTGCCCGGAACGTCCACTACGAACGACGTCAGTACCCCGGAAGAGCCTGACAAAGCGGCGCTCGATGCGGATGGGCGGGACGTGAAAACCCACTTATACGTCAGCGTGCCCACACCGCTCGGGTTCGACGAACCGCTGCCATCCAACGTGACCGTCTTCCCGACCTGCGTCGTCTGATTCGGGCCGGCATTGGCAACCGGATTCAGAAACGTCCACACCAGGCTCGCGATGTCGAAGGGAACGGAGCGGTCCACCAGCAATGTAAAGGTGTCCAGACTGGTCACCTGACCACCCGCCGGAACCACCGGGAAGTGGAGCGTGCCTTGGCCCGCGACCACTTCTACCGTCGCCACGAGGCTCGTGACCGTGGCAGTAGCGGTCATCGGCGTGAGACCCCGATTGACCAAGTCTGCGTGATAGGTGACGTAGAATTGGGTCCGCGTAACACGCTGCTCGTTCACGAACTGGTAGTTCGCTATTGATAAGTCCTTTAACCCGTTTTGCCCGAGGGCAATCGAGGGAGCCAGTACCATAAAGGCTATTACTGCCGCCGTCGCCGAAACAACGTATCGCATGGTGACCTCACAATATATCGAAACGAAATGTCGAATTCCTGTGCCGGCCCAATCCAGCCAGCAACTCGAGTTGTTGTGCACCCTAAGCGGTCCCGTCTTCATCCGTTTCTCTGGTCGGACTATTCTTAGGCCGACCAGAGAACCTCTGAAGTTCCTGAAAAACCGTCCCGTCGAAGGGCTACCTGCATTTACCATCTAACTACTCAAAAATTACTAAGTCCCCAAAACCCGGGGGGCTGTTCGTGCATTGCGGCGTCGGACGACCCACCCAACGCCACATCCCAGCACCGCCAGGCCCAAGAGAAGGAAAGTGCCGGGTTCCGGTGCGGCCGAGATATTCTGAGTGGATCCGGAATCCAGAGTTGAGAGAAACCGGCCATTCGCGTCGTATTGATTGATGAAGTACGATTGCGAACCGGGCTGCCCGGTGCCGGTGGATACGAAGTCGACGCTCCAGGATCCCTGTACCAACCCGATGTTGGTCTCAGCCATTGCGCTGAAGTGGCCGGGCGCGCCGAGCGGATTGCCCGGCTGCAAGAGCACCAGGTCGAGGCCCGAGCCAGTCACGCCGTTGGAGAGTGTGCCGTACGACGCGGCAGAAAAGACGATGTCTACCTCCTGATTCGCCAGGAGTGTGACGTCGGTCAAATAATAGGTGTACCTGTCCAGGGGTGGTGTCCCCGCCCCCAAATTGGTAACCAGGTATTGGATGGTGCCGGCGTGGCAGCAGCCAACGACGAGTAAAACGAACAACAACAGCAAGCCAGTTGCACGTGGATTAGACATTTTGGCATTCCTCCGGTTAAGGCCCTGGGCGCAGTACTATCGCGCCGGACCCTCCTTCTCTGTCGTCCCAACAGCTTCCCGGGGAGCCGCGCCTCGTGCGACCGCCGCGCTTAACTCCTCGGCAATGACCGAACGAAGCTTTTCATACGTAGCTGCCCCGCTCACCGAACGGCCGTTCACGAAGAAGGTCGGTGTTCCTGAAACTCCCAGAGCCTGTGCCTCCGCCGCGTCCCTCTGCACGGACTCCGCCGCGCCGCCCGTGTCCAGACACTTGTCGAACGAGTCGCCATCCAGCTTCAAAGTCCGGGCATGACTTTTTAGCGCGGCAATGTCCAGTTGCCTGGTCGTAACCAGAACGTCATGGTACTCCCAATACTTGCCCTGCAACTGCGCGCATCGGGAAGCCTCCGCGGCCTTCCGCGCGTTCGGGTGCATGGGAAGAGGAAAGTCCTTATATGCGAATGCCAACCTGCCTTTGTACTCCTCGGTAATTTTATCCAGCACCGGCTGAATCTGTTGGCAGTACGGGCATTCGTAGTCTGCGTATTCCAGCAGCGTGACGGGCGCATCAGCCGGCCCGCGCGCCGGTGCGTCTTTCATCGAAATGGGCGCGCGCGGCGGCGCCAGGCGATAGACAATCGTGGCCTGAGTGCGGAGGGATTGCAGGTATTTCGCCTTTGCCTTGGCGATGCGCTTCTCGCGCACTACGTCGATGATTTTGTCGCGAACTTCCTCGAACGGCGCCGTCGTCTCCACTCCTTCGTAGTACACGCGGAGCGCTTCGTCGGACGGGTTCGGCGCGATGGTGCTTTTCACGTGTCGTTCCAGCAGTTCGGCGACGCTCAGGTTTTCCTTTTGCGCCTGTTGCTGAAGCACATAGTCGTCGATGAACTCATCCAACGTCTTTCGTTCTGCGTCGTAGTAGGCAGTGCGGGCTTGAAAGAGCGCTGGGGAGGATTTGCGCTCTAAATCCGACAGGGTGAGGGTTACTCCGTTGACCTCCACGACGGGAGGATCATTGCTCGGACGCACATCGGCGCCAGAGACCAGGATCGGTAAAAACAATACGGAAGCGATAACGCCAAATACAGGGATCGGGTTTTGCACAACTGTCTCCTCTCAGCACGTTTGGAGTTGTTGGAAGCCGGCCCATTTTCGAGCCGACTTGGTTTTGAAAGACTGGGTAACCGGGCGGCAAGCCCCGGTTACCCAAAATTAGATGCTGGGAACGGCTGAAGAAGGGTTACTTCTTGGCGCCGCCCAGCGCGCCGGCGCGGCAGGAAAGGCAAACTCCGAAGCCACTGCCGTTGCCCAGGATGCTCGAGCACCGCCCAGTGATACTCGCGAGTTCCCCAGCACTCAGGGTCGCCGGAGTAAAAGCAGTCTCAGTGGTGGCGTACCCGCCACCC
>OBLU010001700.1_pt1 | contig 20365 bp, 11 predicted proteins | sample 1518681 | NCBI WGS metagenome assembly OBLU01 (sample SAMEA3539304, study PRJEB22396) | soil metagenome | biome: tundra; feature: field; material: soil | place: USA | collected 2010-05 | depth 0.15 m
GAGCACGCAGTCGAAGGCTCCGGCGTCCCATGCGAGCACACAGTCCCATGCTCCGGCGGCCCATGCGAGCACACAATCGAAAGCGCCAGCGTCGCACGCGAACACGCAGTCGAAGGCTCCGGCCTCACACGCGAGCACACAGTCGCATGCACCGGCGTCGCACGGTGGCACCGCAGCCAAAGGTGGCACAGCGGCCAAAGGTGGCACGACAGCCAAAGGCGGCACGACAGCCAAAGGCGGCACGACAGCCAAAGGCGGCACGACAGCCAAAGGCAGCACGACAGGCAAAGGCGGCACGACGGGTAAAGGTGGCACGACGGCGAAGGGCACCACGCATCAGCCAGCCGGAACCCGCAATGTTAGTACGAAGAGTGGAGCACACGCGAGCGTCCGCAAGAACGGATCGGTCCGCTCCGCGGATAAGAACGGCCACCACGTTGAGCGTGGGCTCCACGGCGGGCGCACGTCCATGCATGATCGCGGCCATGGCGAGCGGACCTTCGCGGGTCGGCATGGCGGTTACGTGCAACACGCTTACATGACGCGCGGTGGGAGGTCCTTCTACTCGCGCACTTATGTATACGGCGGTGTGGTGCACGTTGGCGTCTATCAAGGCTACTTCTGGGGCGGCCGCGCGTACTACGGCTGGTACCCTGGGTTCTATTACGCCCCGGCATTTTATGGGTGGGGCTTCCAGCCTTGGGGGGTGCCGGTGGTCTGGGGCGTCTCCGCATGGGGTTGGGGAGGCCCGTGGTGGGGCTACTACGGCAGTTGGTGGACACCTTATCCGGTGTACACTGCTCCGTACTTCTGGCTGACGGACTACCTGATCGCGGCGAATCTGCAGGCGGCGTATACAGCCGCCCACGAACCGGTGGCGGCAGGGGAGGCAGCGGCGACGGAGGAGACAGCCAGTACCACCGAGACTGAGTCAACGACGGCGACAGCCTCGACTACGGTAACGCTGAGTCCGGAGGTCAAGCAGGCGATTGCCGAGGAAGTGAAGGCGCAGTTGGCGGCCCAGCAGACGGCGGCGTCGACGACGACGACGGCGACGGCCAGCACGACCACGACGGCCAGCACAACCACGACGGCCAGCGCGACCACGACAGACAGCGCGACCACGACTACTCCGCCAGCGGCGTTGGATCCAGCCAAGCGCACCTTTGTGGTGGATACGGCTGTGACTGCGGTAGCGGACGGAGTGGAGTGCAGCTTAACGTCGGGTGACGTGGTCACGCGCCTGACCGACACTGCCGATGCAACCGACAACACGGTGAGCGCCAGCATCTCGGCAAGCAAGAAGGGGGATTGCGCGGTGGGAACCACGGTTGCTGTGAAAGTGGACGATTTGCAGGAAATGTACAACCACTTCCAGGAACAGCTCACCACGGGCTTGGGCGAAATGGCGAAGAAGCAGGGCAAGAACGGAATGCCGAAGGCGCCAGACACAAAGACAACGGCTTCGGATGTGCCAACTCCCAAGGCGGATCCCGAGGCGGCAAAGGCGATCAAGGACGAGAATACCGAGGCCGACAAGGTCGAAGCCGAGGTCGTGAAAGAGGCTTTCAGCCAGGGTTCGTGAAAATGTCCCGGAGAGCTGCGGCGAGCGGACTGACGCGGGATAGTTTTCCCGCGACTGCAGATCGCTTGGCATTAGGTAGCCGCGGCCCCGGGTCCGGTCTTCAACGACCGAGGTTCACTGTCGATTCTTGAGTAATTCTTCCTCGGTCTGCTGGGCTCGTTGCGCGCGGTCCAGCAGTTCTTTTGCCCCCTTATTTTTGGGGTCAACCAGGGCTTTGCGGAAGCAATCGATTGCGGACGGATAGTCCCCTGCATCCAGGAACGTGAGCCCTCGATTGATGAGCGACTGCGACGACTCCACCTGTGGCGCCATAAGCCGATTGTTCACATGAGCCACGCCCGATACCGAGGCAGCCAACGACCCCGCCAAAGCAGAGTCTTCTGCGCTGACCACCTTGCCATCAAGGGTCACGGTGCGCTCATCCGATACCCAGACCCGGATGTCTGCGTTGCGCAGGGTCGCCCATGGTGCAGCCTTCAACTTCTCCATCACCTCACTCCGTATCCTCACTCGCCTGACAGATCGGTATTGGAAGTATCCTGCACCGCCTACCACGATTGCCGCTAGACCTACAACTGCCAGACGAAGGAACAGCTTCTCGTTGAAACTCCGGGGCGGTAGAAACACGTGCTGCGAGGCGCTGTTTATCACTGACGGATCCGCGGCGGAATTCGACTGCACTACGATCGGCGAATCCGCTCCGGTCCTGGCGGCCGTCTTCTCGGTCGGCAATGGGTGGGTGGCCACCGCCGAAGCCGGCAACGGCGCCACTGCGGGTTCTGGCCTTGCGTTGCCATGGGTAGCACTGGCGAAGCCGGCGCCCGCCACTTGGTCCAGTGCCGCTACAAAATCTTCAGCAGTCTGAAATCGCTGTTCCCGCGATTTCTCCATTGCTTTCAGGATCACTTGCGAGAGCGCTTCGGGAATGTCCAACTCCGGTTTCAGTTCGTGCGGAGGGCGCACCGTGCCTTGCAGGTGTTGCAGCATCAACGAATATGGAGTTTCCGCTTCAAACGGCAATTGTGCGGTCACCATTTGGTAAAGCACGACACCCAGGGAATAAATATCGGTCCGGCCGTCAACCTCTCCTGCCGTCTTCTTCCCCATGAACTGCTCGGGGGCCATGTACAAGGGCGTGCCAACCACCATGCCGGTCATGGTCATTTCAGGCCGAGCTTCCCCCACGACTTCGCGGAGCTTCGCAATCCCGAAATCGAGAACCTTGGCGACTTCCTGACCGTGCTCGTCGGTGGTGAGGATTATATTGCCCGGTTTAAGATCCCGGTGCACGATCCCGAGTTTGTGGGCCATGGCAATGGCCAGAGCCACCTGCCGGGCAATCCTAATCGCCCGCGGAACCGGCAATGCGCCTTCGGTTCGGATGATCTCGCCTATGTTTTTGCCCTCCAACAATTCCATCACGATGAAAGGGCGCCCGTCCTCGGTGTAGTCGAAGTCATCCACTCTTACTGCGTTCGGATGCCGCAGCTTTCGCGTGACGACGGCTTCGGTCTGGAAGCGTTGCAGGAAGTTGGCATCCCCTGCAATCTCGCGGTTCACGATCTTGATAGCACACGGCTCGTTGAACGTGAGGTGACGGCCGCGGTAAACCAGGCCCATTCCACCAATCCCTATCAGATCCAGGATTTGGTACTTATTGCGAAGAATCATGCCAGGCTGAAGTTCGTGCGCGACCTGCAGTTGAGTGTGATCGGTTGGGCACACGTCTTGGTCGGTGGGATAAGTCTTCTGGCAAGCGGTACAGTACTTCATAAGGTCACGCTGGGACTGGCGAACGGCGTCACACGACTACCACTGGAAAGGCGTAGGTTAGCACGGAATTTCTCACATGAGGTATTTTCTTGGACAAGGCTTTGTCCATCGGCAGGGACCAGGCAGCATGAATGGCGTCCGGGCTGGCGGTGTTGACTTCAGCGGCGGGCCGACTTAATATCGGCGTCCAGGAACGGCCACACCCGCTATTTCAGGGTTGACTGCGGCGTTTATCTTTCGCGGCAGAACGGGGTGCGGCTTCGATGCGTAGGGTTCGGGTTTGCGTGGGACCTTCCCGCAACGGTTGTCTAATGAATTTGCGCCCTTTTCTCGTTGGTCTAATCCTGGGTTGCGCCATCGCCGCATGCGGGCCCTTGGGGCCCGTGCACGCCGTCGCGCAGGATTTTGCCAGCACCCTCCGCAAAGCCCAGGCTGGAGATGCCAAGGCGCAATTTGACCTGGCATCGCTTTATTACAGTGGTAAAGATGTTGCAAAAGACCCAAAGCAAGGTCTTTTATGGTTGCGCAAGTCCGCTGACCAGGGCTATGCATGGGCAGAAAAGGCGTTGGGAGTTATGTATCGAGTGGGAGGTCCGGAAACGGGTGTTCCCAAGAATCCCCACGAAGCGTCCGTCTGGTTTCGCAAGGCAGCTCGGCAACAGAATGCCCCCGCCCAGACGGCCCTCAAGGAAATGCTGGCCGAAGGTTTGATCTCCAAGCAAGAAGCGAATTGGCGAGTTCCCGATCAAGTCGTTCCGGTCAAAACGCCGGCCTCAAGGGCCTTTTCGCTGGCCGAAGTAGAAAAGGGGCTCTCAGGCGGAATTACGTGCAAACGGCTGGCGGCTCTGATCGAGGAATTTAAAGTCGATTTTAAGCTGACCGATAATCTACGGGAGCGCTTGGGCGGAGAAGGAGCCGACGACAACTTACTGACCGTTATTTCTGCATCGAAACAGTCGCTCTGATCTATATCCTAAAGACTTACGGTCGCACGATTGCTACCTCCAACCGATGAGGCGGTCTACAACGTGAACCCTGGTCATTCCTTGCCCCGAAAGCCTTATCCAATTCCCGGGTGAACGAAACTCAATGCTTACAGGAGGAAACCAATCAGTACTCCCCGCAGCCTCCGGAACTTCGGTAACCTTGAAGGATCGAGTGGCATCTTACAGTATTGAGCGAGGATTGCCGAAGAAGACAAGTAGAGCCTGTTGAACCGCGAAGGATCAAACCAATGGCTAAAACCAGAGTCACCTCGGGAATGTGGCGAATCGATCCGAAGAAGCGCTCACGGGTGATCGACAGGTTTGGCCGAACCGTGGCGTCCGTGGAGGCAGAGGTTGACCCCAGCCTGATCGCGGCTGCACCTGACATGTTCGAATTGCTGGAGAAGCTTGAGAACGACGACGGCTCGATTCCGGAAGGGCTGTGGGAGGAAATCCAAATGGTTCTCCGCAAAGCTCGTGGAGATTTTGGTCTTGCGGTCTTCTCCACTAGCCACCCCAGCCGGCGTCGCATCGGGAACCAAGAATGGTTGGAGTTCATGAGTGGACTGTGGAAGCCTCCGTTCGGAACTGAAAGATGAGCGCTGTTTCGGCGAAGTTGTTCTCGCCCCAACAAACATTGGTCCAAACTTTAGTCCGAACGCACACCGGCTTTCTAGCGCGCCTGCGCTGTGTTTGTTGTCCCGGCAACCTCACATGCGCCTCGCGTTTCCATCCGTCAACGTCGCGTCTCCTGGGGCACTGAGCCATACCGCACTGCAACAACCCTCTTAAAAGGAGGAGTGGGAAGTCATTCCTCCGCCCGGGTGATGGCAGTGTCCTGATCAATCAGGACAATAATGGCTCATTTGTCCTTTGCTTCCTGGCTCAAGAATTGTTATTGTGGGCAGCCGCCGGAAATTGCCTGAAAAACGCATACAGGCTTAGTGCCCAGGCGACGCTCGGCGATGCTATGAGGCAATTGAAACCCGTTCTCTGGACTAAGGGGACCTTTCTAACCCCGCAGCACCTGCAGGTGCAGGACCGCTACATCGAGGATGCGCTCAACTTCCGCCTGCAGACGCTGAAATTCTCTGCCTGGGGGTTTAGCGCACTGGCGATCAATCAGGAACTGCTGACGGAGGGCCAGTTTGTCGTCTCCCGAGCAGCCGGCATCTTTCCCGATGGCTTGTTGTTTGCTGTCCCGGAAGCCGATGCGGCGCCGCCCTCCAAGGCTCTCGCGGAGTTCTTCGAGCCCGGAGCCAACAGCCTGGATATTTACCTGACCGTTCCTGACTACCGTCAGCGCGGCCTCAATGTATCCACCGGCCAAGCAGGGGGCACGCGCTACCTGGCGGAGGTCACGGCCTTTCGCGACGAAAACACGGGTGTGGGCGAGAAGCCAATCCAGATTGCACGGAAGAATATGCGGCTGCTGGCCGAGACCGAGAACCGCGAGGGCTCTTCCGTGCTGCGGATCGCGAACGTGGAACGCAGCCCGGCCGGTACTTTTCAGCTGAACCCGCGATTTGTTCCTCCGCTGATCGAGATAGGAGCCAGCGAATATCTGGCGGGATTACTGCGTGGCCTGGTTGAGTTACTTTCTGCCCGTAGTAGTCAGCTTGCCGGTAGCCGGCGGCAGAAGAATCAGAGTTTGGCGGATTTCACCGCCGCGGACATTGCGAACTTCTGGTTGCTGTACACCATTAACTCGAACTTTCCCGTCTTCAGCCATTTGTTCGAAAGCAGGAAGGGCCATCCCGAACAGCTCTACACCGCGATGATAACTCTCGCGGGTTCATTGACTACGTTCTCTCAAAAAATTCGCCCCCGCGATCTCCCGCTCTATGCGCATGACTCTCTAGGTCCGATTTTTTCCGAGCTTGACGAGAAACTTCGTTCCCTGCTCGAAACGGTCGTGCCCACCAACCTGGTGTCTTTGCCTCTGAAACTGGTGCAGAACTCGATTTACGCGACCGCGATCGATAACGATAAATACCTGGCCAATACGCGCATGTATCTGGCGGTCAGCGCCGAAACCAGCGAAGAAACAGTCATTCAAAAAGTGCCGCAGTTTGTGAAGGTCTGCTCGGCGACCCACATCGATCACTTAGTGAAACAGGCTTTGCCTGGAATACAACTCCGCCACCTCACCAACCCGCCCAGCGTAATCCCAGTGAAGTTGAAATACCAGTATTTCAGTCTTAACCAAACAGGACCTGCATGGGAAGCCGTCAATCGGGCACGGAATTTCGCCGCCTATGTTCCGGGAGATCTTCCGAATCCTACGCTGGAATTGCTCATTGTTCTTCCCAACGTGGGTTGAGCTGGATCAGTGTTTGAGCGCGAAGTAAACCACCAAAAGAGCCGCAAGAAAAAAAAGAACGGTCAGAGTCAGGATCAGAGGCCAATACGACATCGTGGGCTTCGGAGTCTCTGGCAAGGCGACCTTCGGCTTTGGCGGAACGCCGAATGCTGGTTTTGCAATGGCAGGTAGTGCCGGCGCATGGAATAGTGGAGGAGCCGGCGGTGGGACCATGGCAGGAAAGTTCGGCAAAGAAGCGGCTGGCATCGATGCTGCCGGCGTGGAAACCGCTGAGATCGGAACGTTGGCGTTCATTGGCTGCTGTGGTGCAGAGAAGACTCGCGTGTATTCGCCGGGCCCGCTGGGGAACTCGGGCTCGGTAATCTCCGGTTTCGCGCCCGGCCTGGAAAATACCTGGGTCGCGCCCGACGACGAAGATGCGCGCTCAATCACGGGCGCGCGGCTCTCAATGACCGGGACGGCGGGGATCGGTGGAGCGACTGGCGCGGAAGGTATTGGCACGCTCGGCGCAAGGAAAGAGTCTCGCGCGGGCTCTCGGATGGTCTGCCAAGTCCCGCCGGCCGGTTCGGACGGTCCTGTCGATATGTGGGGCTCAAGATTGTCCGGCGCTTTTGAGGTTCGATCCAAGTCGAACGATCTCGCGAATTCGCCGTGTCCTTCGTTCAGGGCGCCCCTTCCACTCCCGCCTGAGCCCGGAGCCTGCTCCTGGTTCCAATTCATGGGTGGCCCAAACGTGGCCGTAAATTCTCCGATGACTTTTCGTGGCGGCGATGGCTTCTGAGAAAGAGGCGTAATCGGTTCACTCGGTTGTCCTCCGGCAAACGGGCTCTGGAAAAAGCTGGTGAACTCCCCAGGTTTGCCGCTGTTTGGTTTGATGACCGGGCCCATTTCGCCCGCGGGAACTTCGGTTGACTTGAAATCGTTTGGAAAGGACCCGGCAGCGGTGGGGGCCGGGGTAGCCGGTTGCGCTTTACCGGCGGCCTCACGATCCGGTTCAATTCGCACTCCGAGCGTATCTACGGACGGCCTGCTTTCAGGTCGTAACTGATGTGCCTCTGATCCCATGGCCGATCCCGTGGATGGATTCGATCCCAGCGGTGAGTCCGCCTGCAGTCCGAATCCCCCGAATGCCCTTGTGAACGTTCCCGCAGACGGCGAAGGCTCGCCCGCGGCCAAGTCTGCGGTTGGAGAATCGTAGTCCTTCGTGGACACAGGAAGCGGAGTTGCGATCTCCTGTGTTTCCTGCGCGCAAGCCTCGTAACGCTCCACCCAACTCAGCAACGCGGCTTCCTCGGGAAGTTGCGTTACCAGGTAGGCATATAGCGTACCGCTATACCTGCCAGCTTCCAGCACCACTCCCGCGGGTTCGGGGGCGATTCCGCGAAAAGCCTCCATCACCCACTGAATTGTAGGTTGGTTGGTTTTCTGCTCTCCGCATTCGAGGATGTGCACCAGGACGAGCTCGCCCCGGCGGATATCCTTGGCAACAAAAGTTTCTACCGGACCGGCAGCGACAGACTTGACAAGTTCGTATTTGTCCCCGAATTTCATCCGTTCCTTGAACAACGTTAGATGGATGTCGACGAATGAACTGCCGCCAAATGGGGCGGCAATGATCCGTCATGCGCGCGACAGGCCTCAAATTATACCGCGCAGTCGCAAATCCAAGTGTGGTATTTCGGTTCACCGCCTCTTAATGTCCAGAGGCGCGAAAGTCATTCTCACGTGCTCTTTAACTTGTATCCTGGCGGTATCTCGAACAGCGAAGGATGGGGTTCTTCCGTCGAGGTGGGCTTGCAGTACGTTGTCTGCTCTCCTGCGGGGCTCGTGACTTTTGTCAGCACCGGCGTCTTCAGCTTTACGCTCGTCCACACCTCGGTCACGGTGGGCTGCGGCGGCTTCGGTAACTGGGGTGGCTTCGGAGGATTGAGCAGTTTTGGGAACTGCGGCATCTTCGGCGCCGGCGGTGTCGGCGGCGGCGGAAGAACGTAACGCTTCCCCTCCACTTCATGCCCCTCGATCAGGCTCTTGCCCAAATCATGCACCTGCATCGGCGGAGGCTGCGCCGCTCCGCCAGGCATCGGTGGACTTCCCGGCGGCGCAGGTCCAGACGCCGGCGGCATCGGGATCACCGTTGCCTCCTTTTTCAAATGATTGAGCAAAATGGTTCGCTGGCCGGCCGAGTCCGCGATGATGCTTGTGTTGGGCGTATCAATCCGCATGTTTCCGTTGCTCGACCGCCACATGCGCGAGGCGGAATGTGCCGGCGGACGGCCCCCGGCTAACTGCGTCTTGGTGGCGCACTCGGAACACGAAGAGGGTGTCGGCGGTGGTGAAGCTTGCTCCACAGCGCCGCAGTCTATCACGGCAGCACAAGGTAAAGACACTCATCTCTAACCCACCTGTAGTGTCCTGACACTTGGGTGTGGACGCGAAAGTTGTGCAGGAACTCCTGCGACACGCCTCGTTCAAGACAACGATGGATGGATACACGCAGGCTCTCGAACTGCCGAAACGCCAAGCGCAAGAACAACTTGCGGATCTGATCGGTTCGTTCTGGTAAGGATAGCGGTCTTGAGTCGCAGACGGGCTGGTCATGTTCCGGTCCTCCGTGGCCGCATTCCATGCCTTGCCCAGATGCCTTTTCTACAGCAGTGGAGCTTGTCACTGTGACACCTTCAACATCCTTTTCTTGTGGCTGCACGTCCGTTCTGAGATCAAAGAGATCGTTGACCGGATGCCCAAGATTTTGTTTGCAGCCGAGATAGCGTTCCGTTGTTTGGACAGATGCATGTCCGAGTAAGAATTGAATCTGCTCCAGCTCACCCCCGCTGCTGTGGCACAGCTTCGCACAGGTTCTCCGCAGGTCGTGCGGTGCAATGTGCTCTAGGCCCGCTCTCTCGCAACAGGTCTTGACCACATACCACACAACATTCTGCGAGATGCCTTTCCCCCACACCTTTCCCGTCCTCGCAACGGCTCGAAAGATCCTTCCCTCCGTGACACGGCTGCTCGTGTCCACTGATCGAGGGCTGCTTTGACCCATTCTGGAATGGGCACGGTGCGGATGTGGCTCCCTTGCCGATCAGATCGACCACCGCCCAGTGCCCTTGGCGCATCTGGATTTCATCTATCTCCAGGCCGACCAGTTCCGATCTGCGAAAACCACAACCGAACAGCATGGCCAACATCGCGTAGTCACGCTTCGCTCGCATGCTATCCCCACAAGCATGCTTGAGCACTTCCGAACTTTGCTCTGCGCTCAGCCAATTACCGGAGCGAAATCCGAGTTGCTTGAGCCCTTTCACTCGGCTGATGACCGCCGCCAGTTCTGGGCTGAGCAAGCCAGAATCCGCAGCTTCGTGGGCAAGCCGTCGAACCGCTGCGAGTTGTTGGTTGATGGTGTTTGCAGCCAGACCGCGTGATTCCAGGTGCATGCGGTAGCGAACGACCACGATGCGGTTGAAGGCCAGGCGGGGCTCGGAGCAGTACCAGGTAATGAATTGATCGATGGCGTACTCGTAAGCGCGGCGCGAGGCCGGCGAGCCGAGGCTGTTGAGCACGGCCAATTTGCAATGATCCAGATCGGGCAACCGAAGCAGTCGGCGACGGTAATTCGGCTTAATTCTCTGTCTGCCCATGGCGACGGCCTCCCATGCCGCAGCATTGGAACTACGGCAGACCCTCTGGGCAATGCAAGTATTGGTAGTAGGTACTGGGTCAGCGGGGTTTTGAGCGCTAAGGCCTGTTCTCGACAGTTATCGTTTTTGGGCGACGATTTTTGTTTTTCCTATGACGTTGGACCGCGTACGGGGACATCGTCAAGGATGGGCAGACGGTGCTCACCCGCGATCTCGACATCGAGAGCGAAACGTCTTGCGGAGCACAAGACTGCACCGGTTAATCGCTAGTTGCTCCCTTTCCCCGAACGCGAAAGGTTCTGAGTGCCGATTTCAGCATGGTCGACGACCGTCAGTTCGGCGGAGGTTTCACGATGGAAACATCAAGATCGGCGTCTTTCCACTGAGTAAAGACTGGTAGGCGGTAGTTTGCAATTCCCGGAAGCCGGCTGTTTGACAAATTAGTTTGCGGCCAGCTCTAACCTCGCGGAAGAGGACTTCGGCACAACGTCAAACTTCGGCAGATCGTTTCCAAGCAGGCCGTCAACCGCTTATGATCTACAACATGAAACGTGGTTTCTTCAATCGCTGTGTGGTTGGGCCCAGCGTGGCCCTTCTGACCCAAGGAATCACGCCCGAGAAAATTGCTCTGAGCCTAGCTTTTGGGATTGTGTTGGGCGTCTTTCCTGTGCTCGGTTCCACAACGATACTATGCGCCGGGGCTGCCCTGATCTTCCGCCTGAACCTCCCGTCGATCCAGTTGGTAAACTATCTGGTTTATCCCTTGCAACTGCTCTTTTTGTTGCCGTTCCTCCGCTTGGGCGAAATGTTGTTTCGTGCGGCACCGCTGCGGCTGTCGCTGACGCAAATATTGTCCATGGTCCGTGCCGACTTGCGGCATGCGGTAGCGACTTTGTGGCTGGCGGCAGTGCATGCCATGTCAGCCTGGCTGCTGATTGGTCCGCTGGCGATTCTGCTTCTTTATTTTGTGCTGTCACGCTTGCTGCGACAAATCGCCGCCTCATCCGGACGGTGTGGCGAAACCACCGAGGTCACCTAACTCGCCGATGCTGACTGCGGGATTCGATCTCGTTCTGGCTCGTGCCGCCCTGGTGATCTCGATGATGTTTCTGTCGTGGCTGATCCACCGGCGTGTCAGCAATGCGAGCATGGTGGATGCGGGGAGACGGCGACGAGCACCTATGGCTGATGCAAGAGTTGTGCCAATGCGAGCATGACCTCATCGGTGAACTCGCGGCGGAGTTTCGGATCTTCGGCAGCACCAGGGTTCTTGAGCACTTGCAGCGGATCTCCGATGACGAGGCTGGTGCGGCGGAACAGACGAGGAAAGCGCTTGTGCCGCGGCCAGGCCTCATAGGTGCCTCGCAGAGCGACGGGGAGGACGGGCGCACCGGTGAGAAATGCAAAAAGCGCTACACCGGTTTGACCCGCCTGAAGTTTGCCGTGCGGCGAGCGAGTTCCCTCGGGAAAAATTCCCAGAGCGTAGCCGCACTCCAGCAACCTGATACCGGCGGTTACGATCTCTTCGGTGTCTCCGGGTTGGCGGCCGACAGGGATCTGACCACCCATCCCTTCCAGTAGAAACGACACCAACCGATTCTTGAAGAGCGACGCTCTACTCAGATAAAAAACCGGACGAGGCATGGATGCAGCGACGAGAATGGCATCCAGGTAGCTGACGTGATTCGATGCCAGGATGACAGCTCCTCTCCTGGGAATCCTGTGGAATCCGCACACGGACGTCCGGAACAAAGCACGCAGTGCCCAGCCTAAGAGGATTTGGCACCCGCGGTAAAACCATATCTGGCAGGCAAGCCGCCGCCTTCGGAATGGACTCGAGTGCGGAGCAATCACAATATCTCTGCCCACCTGCGTACGGCCGGTGCGAGGGAAAGGAAGTATCCGGATTTCGAAATTGTCCAGACTAGTCGAACCAGAACGGCCCTCCGGAGGCATTGAGCCCCGCTGGCGAGGAGGTTTCGACCGCCGTCTGTGCGGATTCGCCGCTCACCGTGAGATCACCTTCGCTTCTCGGGCCAGAATTATTTCGCTTAGTCCGCGCACGCTGATGCCTTCCACAAAGCGGACTGCGGGAATGTCGACGCCGAACTCCGTCTCGATCCAATGTCTCGCCGTTACGGCCATCAGTGAGTCGAACCCCAGGTTGTTCAACGGTACGTGCACATCGACCCGCGAAGGAGTCGTGCCGAGAAGGCTGGCCATCTCCCCCTGAAGCTTCCCTTCAAGCTGCCCCTGACGGTCTGCGTCGCTCGCCGCGGCGGGCACAGACGGTGTTCCGTTTTCTCCTGACGATGTGGCGCCCCGGGCACGCCTTTGCGCCTGGATTGCGATATGCTCGAACCGCGGCTTATCGGTGGAGGCAAAATTTGACAGCTTGTCCCAGTCTACTGCCATCACCGCAGCCTGGGTGGCACCGGACTGGAGCAGATAACCTAAGGAGGCCATTGCGTCCGAAGGGGCGAGCAGTATCACACCCAGTTGCTTCACGTACTCAGCTACCCGAGGCGTATCGGCCACGTAGCCAATCTCACCCAACGCCCCCCAATCCACTGTCAGCGCCGGCAGCCCTTGCTTCTTTCGCGCGTGCGCCAGTGCGTCCAAAAACAAGTTGCCCGCTGCGTAATTGGCCTGGCCTGGGTTGCCCATCAGCGCTGCAAACGATGAAAACATGACGAAGAAGTCCAACGGATCCTTTATGGTTAGCCGGTGCAGGTTCCATGCGCCCGCTGCTTTGGGCTGGATCACCTTGGTCAGCCGTTCCAGATCCATTTGCGTGACAGGTCCATCGTCCAGCACCATCGCGGCATGAATGATGCCGCGGAGAGGACGCGAGGATTGTCGAATATCCGCCAGCAGCCGTCCCAGCTCGGCGGCATCAGTCACATCACACCGGGCCAGCCGGACCTCGCTACCCAATTGCTGCACGGCTTGGACTCCCGCCTGCCGCCTGGGAGGCACGGATTCAGAACGCGAGGCCAGGACCAAGCAGCCCGCTCCTCGTTCCGCCATCCAGCGGGCCACCTCCAAGCTGAACCCCCCGAGTCCGCCCGTGATCAGGTAACTCCCATTCTCTTGGAAGCGAAGCGCGCTGGAAGCGTCCTGCCAGCGGCGGGGCGCGCCGCCCTGCATCGCTATCACGACCTTGCCGATATGCTTTCCCTGAGCCATAAGGCGAAAGGCGTTGCCTGCCTCGGTCAGCGGAAATACCCGGTATGGGAGCGGCCGGTAGATTCCCTGGTCGAGCAGCTCACCAACCTGCCGGATCAACTCGCCGGTTTGCTGCGGACGCTCGCCTAGCAAATGATCCAGATCCACGGCGTAGAACGATATGTTGTTCTGGAAATGCTTCATCTCGAGTGGCGTATTTTGCTCGATGTCTCGCTTGCCGAGCTCGACGAAGCGCCCGCATGGCGCCAGAATCGAAAGACTCTTGGACTGCGCCATTCCGCCCAGGGAATTGAGAACGATGTCGACGCCTCTGCCGCCGGTGATCTCGCGGACGGTCTCGGCGAAGTCCAGGCTGCGCGAATCCATTACGTGTCGGACGCCGAGCGCGGTCAATAGAGCGCGCTTGTCCGCATTGCCGGCGGTCGCGAGCACCTCCGCCCCGGCCGCCTGGCAAACCTGGATCGCGGCCAGGCCCACACCTCCTGTTGCCGCGTGGATCAGCACAGTGTCCCCACGCATCACTTGGCCGCAGGTCACCAATCCGTAATGAGCGGTCGCGAATGCGACCAGCGTGGTTGCCGCTTCCTCGAAACTCAAGTGCGCCGGCTTGCGGGCCACGAACCTGGCATCCGTCGTCGTGTGCGAGCCCAGGGCATGTGAGGCGAAGGCCATCACTTCATCGCCGGCTCGAAGTCCGGTTACTCCGTCTCCCACCGCCGTAACCACGCCGACGCACTCCAGCCCAATGGGCAGGTTCACTTGGGTCAGCAATCCTGTAGCTTTGGCGACATCGCGAAAATTCAACGGAGCCGCCTGGACGGCTATCTCGACGTGGCCCGGCGGGGGCGGCTGCCGTTGGAGCGGGACCGCGACCAGAGTGTCCACCAGCCCCGGCGTCTCGACCTCGAAGTAGAAAGGGCGACGATCCGCCTGAGAAAGCTGGTTGCTTTCACCGTCCCCTGATATCAGTCGATGCACGTATCGGGTACTGCGCCGGAACGCGATCTCATCTTCTTCACTGGCGCAGCGCAATTCCTCGAAGAGGCCGTCGACTTCCTCCGACGAGGGGTTCGGGCTCAGATCCACAAGACGTGGATGCAGATTGGGGAGCTCGTTGCCCAGCACTCTTCCCAGCCCCCATGGGAGCGCCTGCGCCGGGCGAATGTCGCTCAGTCCGCCTGCGCCTTGCGCCCCGCTGGTCACGATCCACAGCCCGCCGCGAACCGTTGTTCGCGATTGCCCCAGCGCCGTGACCAAATTTACAAGGGGCAAGCAAGCCAGCATCTGCGCCGCCTCAATGGCACGGTCACCGCCCTCCAACAAGACGGGCAGATCCAGGGACCAGAGAAAGACGATTCCCTCCCAGACTCGGCTCGGATCATGCAACTCCAGAACCAGCCGCGCCATGTCCTGGGACGATCCCGGCTCGATGCTGAAGGCATGTGGCAGCCGGCAATAGCTGGTCCCGGACTGCACCAGCACCGCCTCACATCCGCTTTCCGCAAGCCGATGCGAAAGCCTTTCGGCCACGCCACCGGCGTCAGCGAAGATGAGCCATCGGCCGTTCGTAATCTCATCCGCCGTTTTGATCTGCTTGCGGCTGTGCTGCAGCCGCGGACCCCGAGCCAGCAGCAGGGTGTGCTCGGCCTGGTCCTCCTCCGTATCGTAAACTCCGGTTGCGCTGAAACCTTGCTCGGACAGAAGCCCGATCCATTGTTGAGGGTTCAGCAGCGGGTGCGAGGGACGAAGATCGTAATCCTGGAATAGCCACCAACCCTCGAGAGTCCCAAAGACCAAGTCGAACCACAGCGGAGCATCGGTCACCTCGATCAGCACCAGCAGTCCTTCGGAAGCCAGCAAACGCCGAATATTCTCCACCGTGCGGCGCAGGTCGCGCGTGGCATGTAGCGCATCGGTCGCCACGACGATATCGAATGCGTGCTCCTGGAATTCCTGCGCCACCGGGTCGATCTCAATATCGAGCTTGCGGTACTCGACGAATGGATACTGCCGAAACTTCTGCGCCGCGTCGGACAGAAACTGTTGAGAGACATCCGTGAAAACATATTGGGAACGGGCCTGAGGCAGCACCGGAAGGATATGGGCGGTAGATCCGCCAGTACCCGCACCGATCTCGAGGACGCGGACGGGCCGCTCGCCGGGCACACGCGCCAGCGCGCTCTGGATCGCGCGCGCCGCTGCGCGATTGTGCAAAGAAACCGTCGGCGAGTCCTGATAGGCATGATCGAGAGTCGGCGCGGAATCGGGCGCAAACAAGATGTGGTGCGGGTCTATCGCCCCTCGCATAATCTCCGCGAGGCGCTCGCCGCAGCGGCGCAGCAGAGTCAATTCCGCGAGAAAGCCCGGCCAGCGCTCGAACAAACTCCTCCACAACGCCGTGGCATTCAAGTGCCCTTGGCGGCCCACAACCACCCAATCGCCATCGCTTGAAGCCAACACGCCGGCCTCCGCGAGGATCTGGATCATTCGCCCGAAGAGCTTCGTATGCTGCGTTGCAATCTTTAGTTCATCGGTGAGCGCTGGAGTGGAGATGCGCTCGCCCGCCGATAGCGGATGCCCCAGCCGGTCCAGCATTTCAAGCAGGTAGACGACACACAGCTCGGCCATCGCAGGCTTGAGCTGTTCATAGTATCGGCGGCGCTGCGCCGACTCCGCCCAGCCTAAAAACTCGGGCCGAACAATCGCGGCAATCTGCTCGGGATCCGGCATTTCGCCACAACCGTTACCCTCTGACTGGAGCGGCCGTGGGATCCAGCGATAGTGGTAAAGAAGATCGTCGCGGTGTCGCCGCTGCGGCGGCGCGCTGCCCACAGCCTGGCAGACCACTCCGCGCAGCTCGGCTACCAGTTGTCCGTCTCCACCCAACAGTTGCACGTGGCCGCGCAACTGGCGGGGATCTGATCCCGGGACCACCCGCGCATTAGCCCAGATAGTCTCTGGCGGCGCACCGTACATTCTTATCGAATCCAGCGAGACGGGCAGAAACAAACCGCCGTTATAAGTACCGTCGGTCCAGCACCAGGAAGCGGCCGCCATGAGCGTCTGCAGGCATGCGTCCAGCAGGGCAGGGTGTATTTGATAGCGGTCCTCTTCCAAGTTACGGGGCCGCTCAATTCGCGCCACCGCTTCGCGAACCCCCGCCCAGAGCTGGGCGATGCCGCGGAAACACGGTCCGTAGTCGAGACCGCACTGATGCAGCGCCTCGTAATAAGCATCCCTGGCAATCTCTTGCTGGCAGCGAGCGCGAAGCTGCGCCAGATCCAAGGTTACCGGTACCGGCCGGCTGGTTGCGGTATGAATCCGACCAGTGGCATTCAACTCCCAATCCGCCTCCAACTGCCGGCTGAGTACTTCAAAGGAGCTGTAATCCGCTCCGATAACCACTTGAATCTCGGTTTGCTGGTCCGCATGAAAGACAATGGCCTTCTTGACAGAGATGTTCTCCAGGGTAAACGACCTGTCCGGCAACAGTCTTCGGACTGCCCCCGCCACTGCTTCCAGATAGGCTGTCAGGGGATACACCGCCGAGCCCCGAACTCGGTGATCCTCCAAATACGCCAAGTGCGCCGCCGGGGTCTCCAACATCCACGTGGGGGGGGCCGACTCAATGCGGAATCCCAGCAAGGGGTGATCGCCCACCCCGAGGCGGCGTTGCTTCGACCGCTCCGACTCTTTCCAGTAGAGCTCACGCTGCCAGGGATAGGCCGGCAGTTTCAGATATTGCGCGTCGTGGGGTAGAATCCTTCGCCAATCGATGGCATGGCCCAGAGAGTACAGCTTGCCAAGGGCACCGAACATCGTGGCCCGTTCGGGCTCGCGCCGGCGCAGCGAGGCCAGCGACTCCACAGCGGCGCCGGTGTTTCTGGCGCATTCGAGCAACGAGTTAGCCAGCGCGGGATGAGGTCCGATCTCGACAAAAGTGGTATAGCCCGCCGCGATCATGCGCTCGACCGCCGGGGCGAACAACACCGTGTGCCGCAGATTCCGGTACCAGTAGTCGGCGTCCGGCTTGCTGCCGTTAACGCATTCGCCAAGCACTGTCGAATACAAGGCCAATTCCGCGGCTCGCGGCCGTATGTTGCGGATTGAGTCGAGAAACTCTTTCCGGACGGATTCCATCTGAGGGCTATGATAGGCAACTTCCACCCGCAGAAAAGTGCATAACACTTCGCGCCGCGTTAGCTGTTCTGACAACTGCTCCAGAATGTCCTGCTCTCCCGAGAGCGTCACCGAACCAGGGCTGTTGATGGCCGCCACCGAGATGCGTCCGGCACAGTCCTTAACCAGTTCCTCGGCCTCGCTGTACGGGACACCCACGGCCAGCATGCCGCCGCGCCCCGCAAGTGTCTGCTGCAACCGGCTGCGATGGAAAATGACGCTCACGGCATCTTCCAGACTTAGGACGCCGGACGTGTATGCGGCCGCCACTTCTCCCACGCTGTGGCCAATGACCGCCTCGGGGACCACGCCCCAGCTCTTCCACAATTCCGCCAGGGCCACCTGAAGAACGAAGACCGCCGGTTGCGCCACTCGCGTTTCCTGAATGCGTGACTGCTCCGGTTCGGCGAGCAGCTCTTGCAAGATGGACCATCCTGCAAGACGACGGAACACGGCATCGCATTGTTCCACTTTTTGCCGGAAGACGGGCTCCGAAGCTAGTAGCTCCTTTCCCATCCCAGCCCACTGCGGGCCCATGCCGGTAAAGACGAATGCGATCGGAGCAGGGCATTTCTGGAGAACGGTGCCCGCCGCCATGGTTGGACGGGTTTCGCCGTCCAGGAAAGCCTGGAGATTGGCCGCGAGTTCCGCCTCATTCCTCGCGGCAACGGCCAGCCGGAAGTCGTGATGACTGCGGCGCGCCAGTAAAGAATAACTGAGGTTATCCAAAAAGCAGCCATCCGAGCGGCCATTGCCCTCGCCGCCATTTTGGAGAACGGAGAGATGATTGCGGCAAGTAGCCTCGCGCGCTGTGGAGCTTCTTGCCGAAAACACGAACAAGCGCACACTTTGACCGTTAGGATTGACGTGAGCGCGCCGCGGCTCTCCGTTCGTTGGCGCTTCCTGGAGAACCACGTGAGCGTTCGTTCCGCCAAATCCGAACGAGTTCACTCCGGCGACTCGCGGGTATCCGTTGTTAGGAGGCCAGGGCTGGCGCTGCGCCGCAACCCGGAGATGAAGCGGTTCCAGTGGTTCGGTCGGTTCCTGGAAATGAAGGCTGGGCACGATCTCCCGGTGATGTAGACAGAGCGCGGTCTTGATGACCCCGGCTACTCCCGAGCCAGTCTCCAGATGGCCGACGTTGGTCTTTACCGACCCGATAAGGCAGTCGCCGTCTTCCATCCGCCGCCGGCTTCCGATCACCTTTGCGACCGCCGCCAGTTCGATCGGATCGCCTACGCGCGTCCCCGTTCCGTGAGCCTCGAAGTACTGGACGCGCTCCGGGGGGATTGCCGCCCCTGCGTAAGCCTGCTCCAGCATCAGTTCCTGCGCGGCCTGGCTGGGTACGGTGATGCCGTTGGTGCGGCCATCCTGGTTCACGGCCGAACCTCGCACCAGGGCGTAAATCGTATCGTGATCGGCCAGCGCCTGGGCCAGCGGTTTCAGTAAAACCACGCCAGCCCCTTCGGCGCGCACGAAGCCGTCGGCCCGTGCATCGAAGGCTCTGCAACGGCCGGACGGGGAGAGCATGGAAGCCTTGCTGAACCCGATAGTGGTTTCAGGCCGGATCATGATGTTCGCACCGCCCGTCAGTGCCAATGAGCACTCTCCGCTCCACAGGCTCTGGCAGGCCAGGTGGATCGCGACCAGCGACGATGAGCAGGCGCTATCGATGGCGAAGCTGGGCCCGCGCAGATCGAATGCGTAGGAGATCCGGTTCGCCGTGATGCTCTTCGACGACCCGAGGTTGGTGTAGGCATCGAGCGAGTGGCGTTCGCCCGTGCTCAGCTGCATCGCGGAGTAATCCTCGCTCGCAACTCCGATAAAGACCCCAACGCTCGTGCCCGCGATGTCTTCAAGTCGCAGGCCCGCGTCCTCAATCGCCTCGTACGCCACTTCCAGCAGCAGCCGTTGCTGCGGGTCGGCATCGGCCGCCTCCTTGGGCGAGATGCCGAAAAATCCCGCGTCAAACTGGTCGATGCCCTGAATGAATCCGCCCCAGCGCGTATAGGTCTTACCGGGCCGGTTCGGATCGGCGTCATAGAATGCGGACGCATTCCATCGATCCGCAGGAACCTCGGTGATAGCGTCGACTCCGTTCGCTATAAGACGCCAGAACTCATCGGGCGAGTTCGCTCCGCCAGGGAACCGACATCCCATACCGACAATTGCGAGGGATTCTTTCAAACCCGAGTTCACATCCATATGGGCGCTCATTCTAACAAAGTCGTTCCATGGGCACACGCATTTTCGCGCGTCCGTTCTCCGTGTGCTGCACTGCGTGGGGGCGCTCGCGGGGCTTGAAAAAAGTAGCTGGTGTAATCTAGGGCCCATGGGAGACCATGAGGATGGCGGCGCTAGTTCCGGTAGCCGGATACTGATACCGCAAAGCTACGGAAGACTTGTCCTGCTGTTGCCGGGAGCCCGGAGGGAGGAATACACCCTATCCAAGGCCCGCATCATGATCGGGCGTGCGTCGACCAGTGACATTGTGGTGCCGGATTCCAGAGTATCTCGAAGCCATGCCTTGCTCGAGTGCGCCGCGGCAGGCTGTACTGTAGTCGATGCTGGCTCGCCCAACGGTACATGGGTTAACGGTGTCCGCGTCGAGCGACGCCTGCTCCGTTCAGGTGACACCGTCGTGGTCGGAGGCGCCACAGCGCGCTTCGAAACTGGCGCGTCGGAAGAG
>OBLU010001701.1_pt1 | contig 20364 bp, 18 predicted proteins | sample 1518681 | NCBI WGS metagenome assembly OBLU01 (sample SAMEA3539304, study PRJEB22396) | soil metagenome | biome: tundra; feature: field; material: soil | place: USA | collected 2010-05 | depth 0.15 m
AATTTTGTTGCCGACTTCGTCAATGGAACCGACCATATTGCAATGATTAGCTTTGCTGGCGGTGCACGGGTAGATGTACCGTTGACAGCCAACTTTGCGCCGTCGGGGGGTGGGGGCATTCCTACTGCCGTTGCTAATTTACACTTTAATGGCGGTACCTTTGGTACCGGTGCCGGGACGAATCCTTCTTATAGCACAGCCTATGGTCCGCCGCTTTCAATGGCAGACAATCAAAACAGTACCGTGTCCTACGTACAAGAGACCAAGGTGGTGGTTTACTTCACTGATGGCTTAATGAATGAGATTCAAGACACTTTACCTTGTACCAACACGCCTCCCGGACCCACGTTGTACAATTTTGGCGGATATGACTCCGCCTCTGGTAACACCTATGATTTCTTTGATCCTATCTTAGATACATATCCATCAGATACATATCCGACCAACGATATAAGCTATTCCTACGGTGGTGCGTACTGCACCGGTGGCAATGGGGTGGATTGCAACAACTATCCCCCCTATAATGCTACCCACGATTGCAGGCTGACCTCGGTCACGTTCTATTCCCAACAGTATCAAACGCAGAAAGCCTTTAGCCGAGCCAACATTACCGCCGAGGCCCAATGGCGGGCCATTTATACCGCTAACGCCATGCGCTCCGAAACCCCAGTCGCCACGTACATCTATGTGATTGGGTTGGGTAGCGACGTGAGCGGGAGCGTACCAACGGAAGCTTTCTTAGCGACACTAGCTAACGACCCGAATGGTCCATCGAATTACTCTGGGGCCGTTTACAATGCTAGCTTACCCGCAGGATTGTTCCTGGTTGTGCCCGACTGCCCTTCCTCAGCTTGCACAACAGAACTGAATACGGCTTTTCAGACCATCGCGGCCAAGATCCTGCTCCGCCTGACGCAATAGGGGATTTTCCATCAGTCCTCTGTGACTTGGCATAATCTCATTTTTGCGTGTCATTTCGAGCTTGAAAGCAAGCGTCCCGTTCCGCGAAATGATCATGGCGGATCGGCGAAATAATCATGGCGGACCAGGCCCTGCGCCGCTAATCTGTTGACTTGAGATCGGTCCATTGAGTCAGTACCTCCACCATGAATAATGTGCCGATTAATGGGCTTCGCCTGCTGCTGGTGGAAAGCTGCACACTGGCTGCCGCTTTCGCCCTCGTATTTGCATTGATCTGCTTTGTCCATGTATCTCTCAGGCGGCCGCGGTGGCTCGATTGGATACTCGCCAGTAATTCGCGCGCAGTATTGTTCGTGATCGTAGCCGCTCTTTTCGGCCGAGCCCTGCTGCTGCCTTTCATCGGAGTTCCCGAACCTCGCATCAACGACGAATACAGCTATTTGCTGATGGCTGACACGTTCTCCCATCACCGGCTCACCAATCCAACCCCGCCGGCATGGCAGCATTTCGAGACATTTCATGTGAACCTGACACCCACCTATCATTCGAAATATCCGGTGTCTCAGGGACTGGTGCTGGCTTTCGGCGAGATAGCTTTTCATCAACCGTGGGTGGGCGTGTATCTGAGTACAGCGCTCCTGTGTGGCGCAATCTGCTGGTGCCTGCAAGTCTTTGTGTCCCCGGGCTGGGCGCTGCTGGGCGGGTTGCTGGCTGTGGTTCGCATCGCTCTTTTCAGCTACTGGATGAATTCGTACTGGGGAGGGTCCGTGGCGGCGCTCGGCGGCGCCATGGCACTCGGTGCTGTCGTCCGGCTGTTCCAGCCCGGGCTTACAAACCGGCGCCGCTCCATACTTGCAAGTGCCTTTGCCATCTCGCTGCTCATCCTTGCTACATCGCGTCCCTATGAAGGTTTCGCATTCTCCATTCCGTTGTTGGCGTACTTCGGCTATCAAATAGTGCGGGCCAGGATTGTGAAGAATACGACATTCCGCACGACGGTTCTGCCAGTCTTAATTATCGGACTGGCCGGGATTAGCCTCATGGGCTACTACAACAAGAAGACTACCGGCGGTCCCCTCTTACTGCCATATGTCCTATATCAACGTACCTATCCAGATCTGCCCCTTGCGCTACCGCAGTTCTTTGGGCAAAAGGCCAGACCTTATCTGTCTGCTAGAGATCCTGTCTTCGAACAATGGTACACAGTCCTGGCAGAGGAGCATGGCTACAAGCAAACCAACACGGTCTCTGGACTCGTCGACTTGGAAGCTCGGCGGCTTGGGATCAATTGGCTTTTCTATGTGGGCCCGGCGCTATCTTTCCCAGTATTACTTGGCCTCTTGTCGTGCATAATGCAGCGCCGGCTGCGGATCGCGGTAGCCTCCACTATCACGACAGGAACTGCAATTGCAATATGCATCGTCTCGCAACTCCACTACTTCTCTCCTGCGACGGTCGCCGTGTACATTTTTGCGGTGGAAGGTCTTCGATATCTCTGGCAGCAGCAGAAAGACGGGGAGCGTGCCTTCGTTATTGCCGTGTGCCTCACTGTGGTTGTGGTATCGCTGACCAGGCAAACCGGCAGCTCCGCTATGAACACCGCCTTTAGTTTTTCCGATGCTCGAAGGCAGGTGACCCAGCAGCTGGAAGATAAGCCAGGAATGCACCTGGTATTGGTTTCGTACGACCTCGAACGGCATTATCCGGGAAATGAGCTGGTGCATAATGGGGCCGAGTTCAACGCTGAGAAGATTCTATGGGCACGATCGAAAGGACCTAAGAGCGATTTGGAACTTTGCCACGATTATTCCGACAGGACGTTCTGGAGCGTAACCACCGACGACAAGAATGTGTCATTAAACCCTCTCGACCTCTGCAAATGACACGCGGGTCGCGGAGGGTCAATGTGATGGATTTGACACGGGCTGCTACGGCAGGCCAAAGCCAACGGTGACGCTCTTTTGTTCCAGATAGCCGGCGACTCTACGGTTCCCGGCAAGGACCTGCGTCTTTCGCTGCCAGGTTCCGAAATCCTTTTTGCGCATGGTGATCGTGTGCTCACCAGGCGGCACTGTGAGGGAATATGGGGTCTTCCCTACATAGGCACCATCGAGGAAAATGTCGGCGCCTATTGGACTCGACCAAAACTCGAGAGTGGCATCTTGCACCGGTTGCTGCGGCGCCGGTTCGGATCGGCCCGGTTCCAAGGAAGGCACCGCGGGCGTCTCGACAGGCGGCCCGTCAACGTCGCAATTGACATAATAAACCGACAAAGGCGCCACGAAAGGCCGCTGATTCGGCGATGCCTGACTATGACCGTGGATGTCCGCAATTATGCGCTCAAGCATGTTCTCCCTGGAACTCTTCGTATAGGAACTGTACCTGGCTACCAGGGCCCCTTGCTGGTTGTAAGCGCGAATAAAGAGAAACCTAGACTTGTCCGCGTACTGCAAACTCATCGTTGCCGTGGCGTTCGTGGCCGTTGGTCCAGCATATGAATAATCCCAGGTTCCCCCGTAGCTGCTGGCTACAGCCTCATTTAGAGAGGCCGGCGGTGAGCGAGTGTAGGTGTGAGCTGTGGGAATGAGCCCCTCAAGGCTGGAGTCCGATGTCGAGAATACAACTACATAGTTCTTTGCTTTGGGGTCGGGTATTTGGGAGAAGCACAAGTCCGAGTAGTCTTTCTGATGCTTTTTGTCACTAATCCATTTTGCTGCGAATTTTGGAACAGCCGGAACCGGTTGTCCGCCTTCAGCGACAGAGAACGAGATGCTCTTCGAGCATGCAGGTGAAGCGGAGGCCGCCGTTTGCCCGAACGCGACTGGACTGGCCAGAAAGATCGCAACCAAAGCCGGCAATAGTTTCATCGAAAACCTTTAACCTATCGAACTGCGATAGTTCGGCGCTCCGCGAGCGGAGTACGCTACAGCGACGCGTGGCGCTTCTACCGCTGTTCAAAAGAGCGGCAGATCGCGCGTCATCTAGGGACAGCCGGCCTCTATTCCTCGATGGACAGTTGGTCGCCAACCGACGTTGACGTCTGAGCAATTACTCCCACAGGCAGCTCCAGTACCGATCGTGCCTTCCAGTGCAGGCCCGTCATTCGGAATGGCGCCACGGCAGGCGACAAGTGGATAACGTGCCAGTTGCGGTCCATGAAAACAACATCGATCGCGAACCGCATGGCTACGGTGTGGATTGCTTGCGAGGGGACAATCAGCAGCCCCTCACCAGGCTCCAGGGCGCGCTTGCCGAGCAGTCCCACCAGCCGAGTCAGGCTCGTATCGGCGACACCAATCCGATCGCCCAGGACAGTGTCCCTGGTCGCGTTCAGAACTTTGACCGTCTGCATTGCTATACCGCTTCTAGTGCTTTGAGGTCAGGCGATTCGCCGAGGCCATCCGCTTCCGCCTGGCAACTATGATTGCGAGCAGAATCACGGCGATTACGCCCGCGCCAATTCGAATCATCAATACGCTGTCCATAATTGATAGCCTCCACTTGTTATCTTGCGGTTTAACCTAGGGTCTGTATCAGCGCAATTGCCGCCGGCCCCAGAAGTACTACAAAAATCGCGGGGAAAATAAAGAAAACCAACGGAAAGATCAGTTTGATGGTAGTTTTTGCCGCCCGCTCTTCAGCTTCCATCAGGCGCTGCGTCCGCAAGGCATCTGCGAACTGGCCAAGAGCGTGGGCGATCGGCGTTCCAAGGCGATCCGTTTGAATCAGCATGGCGGCAAACTGGCGAACCGTCTCGAGATCCACTCGATCCGCCATGCTTCTCCAGGCGTCAACTCGCGGTTTACCAGCTCGCTGTTCCCGGCTGATGATCATAAGTTCTTCACTCATCTCCGGATAGACCAGCTCCATCTCTTTTGCGATTCTGAGCACGGCATGGTCCATTCCTAAGCCTGCTTCCATGCAGATCACCATCAGATCCATCACGTCCGGCAACGCCAGCGCAAGTTTTGCTTTTCTCCGGTTCATTGCGTAGATCAGAAAGATGTCCGGAGCAAAGAACCCAGCGGCGCCCAGGAGCAAGCTCCAAAGAAGCATGTTGTCGCGTCCGGTGAACGTAGCGAGAAGGATGCCGACGACAGGGGCCATCAGCTTGGCGCTCAGGAAGGTATCGACATCCTCGAGTTTTCGAAAACCAGCAACGCCCAATCGGTAGGCCAGTTCATCATCTCTGGACCTCAACCAATCGCGGAAAGGAGCTAGCGGTTGGGTAAGCAGAGAGACGAGGTCACCAACTTGATATCTGGAACGGGTCGCGGGAAGAGACCGCAATTCGGCAAGCCTTGCCTCGGTTGGCGACTGCTCCCCCGCGACAGCAAGAATAAGCAGGGCACTCACAGCAAGCAGTGCCACGCCAGCAAAAATCGCAATGAATATCACACTCATATCAGACCTTGATCCGAATGATCCGCCGAATCAGGAATAACCCAATCGCCAGGCTCACAACTGTGCCATATATCATTTTTCGGCCAATCTCGTTCTCAAACAGCGGCTTGGTATAGCCCGGCGAGACCAAGTTCAGGGCGATGAAGCAGATAAATGGCAACGCCATCAGGATGACTCCGGTGAGCCGACCCTGCGCAGTGAATACCCTGACTTTCTGGGCCAGGTGAATGCGCGATCGCAGCACAGCCGCGCTCTTGTCGAGCAACTTTATGAGATTCCCCCCGGATTCCTTTTGCACGAGAATTGCGGTCACCAGAAACCGCAAGTCCCGAACCGGAAAACGGCGTTCTAGGTTCAGCAATGCTTCGCGAAAGGGCAGTCCATAATTCAGCTCGTCCGCGGTACGGCGAAATTCCGGGCCCAGCGGATCCGAAATCTCATCGGCAACCATGGATAGGGCGCTAGGCAGTGCGTGTCCGGCACGAAGAGCGCGGGACATCAAGTCGATGGCGTCGGGAAGCATTAGATTGAAGCGGCGGAAACGGCCCGCGCGACGGTACATGACCCAAGCCAATGGGATAGCTCCCAACGCGATTCCAGGGAGCCACCCAAAGAAGTCCGCCGGTATCCACCAATTGCCAATCGCCGCACCGATCAACATTAGAACTGCCGAGAAGAAAAAGAACCGGCCAACCGTCCAGGGTAGTTTGGCCTGGTCGAGCATCAATTGCAGCCTTATCGCGAATTTGTTGTTTCGCAGGAATCGATCGACGCTGGGGACACTGCTGAACGTGACCTGTCTAACTATGTCGTCTTGGCGATCCTCAGTACTCGAACGCCGATCCAGGCCAACCAGGCGCTCGCGAGTTCGCTTGTCGGTTTCCGAAGGCTCCGTAAAATACGCGACCGTAGCGAACACTGAGACTAGGAGAAGCAGAAATATCGTGATCATGAACATACGTGTGCTCCGGTCTACACCACAAACGAGTGCTCGAAAATGCTTGGCGGAAGGACGATGCCGGACGTCTTTAGTCGCTCGGCGAACTTGGGCGCCACGCCCGTAGCCTTGAACCGTCCCAATACGCGTCCACTGGTGTCGACTCCGAGCTGCTCGAAGACGAAGATGTCCTGCATGGCAACCACGTCAGTGGTTATGCCGGTGATTTCCGTCACGTGGGTTATGCGACGAGTCCCATCGCTCATTCGGCATATCTGCACAATGATGGAAATCGCAGATGCGATCTGCTGGCGAAGCGCCTTCTCCGGCAGATTGAGGTTGGACATCAGGGACATGGTTTCCAGTCGAGCCACTGCATCGCGCGGACTATTGGCGTGAATTGTCGTTAACGACCCATCATGTCCAGTGTTCATCGCCTGCAACATGTCGAGGGCTTCCTCTCCGCGTACCTCGCCCACGATTATCCGGTCAGGCCTCATGCGCAGTGCGTTGATGACCAGTTCGCGCTGACGTACGGCTCCCTGTCCCTCCAAGTTAGGGGGCCGGCATTCAAGCCGAACAACGTGCTCCTGTTGCAATTGGAGTTCGGCAGAGTCCTCGATGGTGACGATACGTTCCGCTTCGCTTATATAACCGCTGAGGACATTTAACAGGGTGGTCTTGCCGGCGCCCGTACCGCCGGAGATGACGACGTTGAGCCGGGATCGCACGGCGCCTTTCAAGACCTCGAAGATCGGCCCGGTGATGGTGCGGTTGCCGAGAAGCTGCTCACTCCCCAAGGGGATCTTTCCGAAACGGCGGATCGAGAGAATTGGGCCATCGACCGCCAGGGGAGGAATGATGACGTTGACGCGCGACCCGTCGGTCAGGCGCGCATCGCACATAGGCGACGATTCGTCTACTCGCCTTCCAACATTGGAAACGATCTTGTCGATGATGTGGCGGAGGTGGGCCTCGTCCTTGAACGTGACGTTGGTCTTTTCCAACACGCCGCCGCGCTCGACATAGACCTTTTTGTGCGTATTAACCAGGATGTCGTTTATGGTGGGGTCCTGGAGCAAAGGCTCCAGGGGGCCCAATCCGAATACTTCGTGCAGCACTTCCCGCGACAGGCGCTCCCTCTCGCTTGTGCTGAGAGGTGTATTCGATTTCGCCATGAGTTCGTGGATTACTTCCTGCACCTGCATACGGGCCTTGACGTCTTCGAGTGACGTGAGCTTCTCCAGGTCGATGAGGTCGAGCAGGTCGCGATGGAGTGTGGACTTCAGTTCCTGGTAGATCCTAGGAGATACACTTATGCTGCGTGCCGAAGTCCAACTCCTGCCGAGGCGCATGTCTGGAGCGAAGCTCTTTCCGTTAGCCATTTGCTATCCCTCAACTCGCGATCCGAAGATGCCGAACCACCCACGAGAACCCTTGTTCGCGCGTGGAATATCGCCTTCACTTCCGGTCAATCGGTCGGCCCAATAGTCGAAAGCCGCGGGAAGGTCAGATCTGTGACCGAACTCGATGGGGGTGCCTGCATTGATAGCGTTCACAATTTCGCCGTAGTTGTTTGGAATCCTTACTGCAATCGGCCGATGCAGTGCGGCTTCGACCTCGTGGTCACTCAACGCACTCTTCTTCGAATGCCGATTCAGCACGATATCGATGCTGTCTGCCGAGTAATGCATGCTCGTCAGATATTCAATCGAGCGGATTGCGTTACGGATCGCTGGAAGTTCCGGAGTGATGACGATGGCTAGACGGTCGGATTGCCGGATGGCAGCACAGCTCTCCTCCGTCAGTCCAGGAGGACAATCGATAATGACGAACTGGTAGTTTTCCCCGAGAAACGACAGCGTATGCTCGATGGCCTCCGGCGAAGGCTGCGGGAATCCATCGATTGCCTCGGGAGAATCCAATACGTCCAATCCACTCGGATGCCGTAGTAAAAACCCTCGCAGCAGGTCAGCATCGAGGCGGTCCGTGTTGTGCACCAATTCGTAGAAGCTGTATTGATGACGGCCTAATCCCAGGTAAAGCGAGGCATCGCCGAACGCAAGATGTTCATCGACCAGCAAGCACTTCTGTCCATGTCTCTGAACCAGGTTCAGCGCCAGATGCAGCGCCAGAGAGGTGGCGCCGGTTCCTCCTTTGGCTCCCATCACAGTCACGATTCGGCCCTTCACAAGGTCCCCCGACTTGCCTTGGGGCCGCGCCGCTACATGCGCCAACGCGTGCGATATCCGCTCCGGCTGAAATGGCTTCACCAGATATTCCGAACATCCTGACCGCATGGCTGCCATGATCTGCTCAGGATCGGAGCCACCCGCAGCGGCGAAGATTCCCAGGCTGCTATCGCAGCCATCGCGAAGCCGCTGGGCGACACGGCAGCCTTTTTCCGTGCCGTCCTCAAAATCGATCACGCAGATGCGATGCTGATACGGTTCCAGCATTTTCATGGCTTCGCGGGGAGTAATGTGCCAATCGACGTTATCTATGACGTAAGCTCCGGGCGTCTGCACTACTAGGACGTCAAGGCTTTCCCGCGAACTGGAATCCATGCCGATGCAGAGGACACCGATGCGCTGTTCGGACCGGCGCGAACCTTGTAAGATCACTTTCTCGTCAGTCATCATCACTTTGTCCCCGGATTCTTGGCAGGGCTTGGCAAGGCAGGGCTTGGCAAGCCTTTGTCGAACGATCCCGTATTAAGGTTTTGAATTGGCATATCAACCTGGGGTTGCGGATTTGGCACGACTCCCGAAACTGGATCCACAATCGTCGCAGTAACCAGCACGATCAGTTCGCTGTTCGTACGATTCACATTCCTGGACTTGAAGAGTTCTCCCAGAATTGGGATATCTCCTATTCCTGGAACCTTACTGAGCTGCACCGTCGTGCGCTGATCCAACAATCCAGCAATTCCAAAGCTTTGGCCATCCTTGAGCTCGATTTCGGTTTCGGCACGCCGGGTTTGGATGGCTGGCATGGTGAACCCGGAGATGGTTACAGAATTCGTATAGTCGAGCGAACTCACTTCGGGAGCGACCTTGAGCCGAATGCTGTTGTCATCCTGGATAGTCCCGAGGAACTCCAACTTCACGCCGTATGGCTTGAACTGAATAGTGACCGACCCAAAGCCGGCACCTCCGCCGACGCCCTGCACTACCGGATAAGGAAACTCACCACCTGCCAGGAAGTGCGCGGGCTGCCCGCTGATGGCCATCAAGTTGGGTTCCGCCAGGATTTGCAATACATTCTTCTGCTGTAGGGCCTTGATGGTAGCGCCCAGGTTTATGTCGGGGCGGAACAGGAAGATATTCAAAAGGTCCGATAGGTTGAATTGCGAAAGGGGATTGACGATTCCGCCTGTGCTCTGCTGCTGGGTGTTTATAGTCGCCGGGCCAAATTGCTGGGTGGACGTCGTGCCGATCGTGTTGGTTGCGCCGGTGCTGAAGAGGTTGATTCCGAAAGCCGTCAGCTTGCCACGATCTGCCTCGGCAAAGCGCACTTTCAGCATCACCTGTTTCAGACGGGGCGCCTGCGCGATCTGCAATCCGTTCACCACCTCTTTGGAGAAGTTCGCGGCCATCTTCAGCATCTGCTCCGCAACGGCAGGTGAGGCCACAACCCCGGTGAGCATTACCTTGTCTCCCTGCGATTGGACGTCGACGCCACTGCTCGGAAAGGACTGGTCCAAGGCGTTCCGCAACGAAGTCACATCCAAATCCGCGAACACATCCATCATGCGGCTCGGACCCGTTTCTCCCCATAGCATCAGACTGCTACCACCGGTTTGCTTGGCCGTAAGTACCACTTCATGGGGCGAGGTCATGACCGATTCGACGACCGTCGGATTGCCGGTAAGAATGCGTTTGATCCGGGAAGGAGTGCGAATCAACAGCGAGTGTCCCACCACGATGTGCAAGCTCTCCGGGCCCTGGTCACTTTCCTGGCCTGGGGGCGCCGCTGACTGCGGGGCTGGCGAAGGAGTCGGTGCCGTGCCGGGTGCTTGCGCGGCGGGAGGCTGCTGGGCCGCCGCTCCCAAAATGGCGAAACAACACGCCATAACTACCAGCAACACGTAGGCTACGCTTTGCCAGGACAACCGTTCCTTGTTCGGTCTCTTCGGTTCCAAGGGATGCTCCGTTTCTACTGTCCCACTAAAACTTAACGACGCCCTTCTTCGCGCCATCGAATGTCTCAACCTCATAAACGCTCGCCGACTTGGGAGGCGCTGCCGCCTTCCTCATCCCAACAGAAACTGCCGGGGCCGCGTTGCCTTGCAGGTCTTTCACGTTGACGGGACGCTGCTGCGCCTGGGCCTGATCGGAAGCATTCCGGAGAACGAACTGCACCGTCCCCTGGTTGCTCGCCAATGCCAGTCTTTCCGCATCATTCGGCGTGAGCAACAGTGTCACTACCTTCACGTTTTGCGGCTTGCCGGAAGGGTCGGGTTGCAGCTTTTCGCCGGCGCTCAAGACCTCGATGTTCTGCAACACTGTCGTGGTCATCGAGTCCCTGCCGTTTTCCGCGCGGAACGTGACCAGCACATCTACGTGGGAGCCGGGGAACAGGAACCCCGAGACGTTGTTCAATTCGTTAGTTATCACTGCCGCGGCGCGCATACCATCCGGAATCTTGGCCGTCAGGCCTACGGTCGCCCCCGGAGCGGCTAATAACTGATCGCGGATGGGTTCTTGGACGGCAATCGGAAACATCACTAGCCTGCCGTTCACCTCTTCCGGCCTGCGAAAGGACCCGGCCAGCGGAATGTTGGAGGGCCAATCCATCAGCGTCAGGTTGTCAGCCGAGAGTGGCGTTCCCGGTTCCAACGCTTGGGAGGCGACCACAATCTTGATTGGCTGCGCGTTCAATGCGTATTGCCGCTTGATGCGGGAATATAGAAAGAACGTCGCTGTGACCGATATGATGACCGCTATTACAAGAGCAAGACCTAGCCGACGATTCTTCATTAATTACCTCCACCAAGTCCCTAGGAACGCGTACAGAGTTCCCGCCGCAATTGCCAGACCATACGGCATACGCAATGCGGAGGGATTGTCCAAGTTAAGTTCCGGATGGGCCTGTATGCCGCTCGAGGAATGGAACTGCAGCACCAAGCCGACATTTCTGAGAGTGGCGCCGATGCGGCGACTATAAACTGCATAAACGATGGCTAACACTCCACCGCAAATAGCCGTGGCAAGAAGCACGACAATGGCGTGACTTGGTCCCACTAGGCTCCCGATGGCAGCTAGCAACTTCACGTCACCCGCTCCCATGGCACGTACCGCGTAAAACAAAAAGACAATCCCGCCGGCAAGCAGGCAGCCAGCGAGACCGCTGCCCAGCCCCTTCCATCCGAAGAACAGCCAACGCAGCAGAATTCCCAGCACCATCCCTGGGTAGGTGAGCCAGTTGGGTATGCGGTGATGCTGCACATCCACAACCGCTGCGGCGACTGCCAGCGCCAACGCGTCAAAGAGAAGAAAGGTGTCCCAGTTCATTGCACGTTATCCAAGACTCTAAGAAACGGAAGCAAGCTCCGTGCCTACGATAGGTTTTCAAGGTCACGCTCCGGCAAGGGACCATTTTCCCTTTGCCCAGCGTGCCGCTATTGTCGGAATTCTCCAACGTCCTTCTGGCACGTAGCTTGCCTCCAAGTAACTCAAACCAACGTTATGTCAGTTGCGCGCTCACCTTCGTGAACTCGCTGTTGACCTTGGTACCGATAGTGCCCAATACGGCTACGCATGTCACGGCAATCAGGGCCGCGATCAGCGCGTACTCGATCAGGTCCTGGCCGGACTCTTCCTTGTGCAGATTCTTCAACATGTTGATCATTTACGGAGGCTCCTTTTTTGAACGATTACCGCCAGTCTCAGCGACTCGAGTCCCACCCAGAGCCATTTGGGATCTGAACACGACTGAGAAAACTGTGATGCTGGACAGCACTGTCGCCATTGCAATACCGCTGCCAATTGGCGCACAGGAAGAATTTGTGGAATTGCATGTCTTCGTATAGCTTGCTTTATCAATCAGCTACCCACCGGATAGGAGTCTGGTTTGGAAAAACAGAGGCAGGGCAGGCCGTCCATAGGAGCCAGCGAGTGTAACCACCTCCCGAGGGCGCGGCTCATTAGTGGCAAAAACTTGCACACGGTGCGTTACTCGATCAACCGCAGGCCGCTGGCACGGCCCGAAGTCCCGCCCGGTTCGTAGTGGCAATCAGGGTGCAAGGTGGAATGGAGCCCATCGCAACCTGAGCTGTAAACAAGATTTACGCCGATCACCTGGTTCATACTGATGAAGAACTCCTGTATTGAAGCCCCGGCGCCAGCCGTCACCTATGCGACCCCGTCAGCCGCGAGACCGGCGGACATGCGGAATCTTAACTTCTTCCCGTTTCCTATACTTTGGTTTTCCATCATTGCACTGGAAATTTCCCTAGTTGCCAACCTGAGCATTGCGGAATCCGATATATGGTTTCACCTGCGTAACGCCCAGCAACTCCTGACCGGCCACTCTTTCTTACATGCCGACTTGTACACGTTCACCACAGCGGGCGCTCCTCTGCTGAATTTCGAATGGCTTTCCGAGCTGCCTTACTACTTCGCCTTTCAGTCCTATGGCCTCAGGGGCTTGCTGGCGGTGTATCTGGTTGTTTTGTGGCTCATCTTCGGCGGGATGTATTACCTGGCATTGCGGCGTGGCGCCAATTGCGGCGATGCGGCCCTGGTCACAATGGTCTCAGTAATCCTCGGGAGCTATTCCTTCGGGCCGCGAATGCTTCACTTTGGCTGGCTTTGCCTGACGGTCGAACTCATCGTATTGGAGCGTTTTCAACGGACCGGAAAAGGGCTGTGGGCGCTGCCACCTTTGTTTGCCCTATGGATCAACTTTCATGGTTCCTGGGTGTTCGGACTGGTCGTGTTGGGTATATATATCGTTTCCGGCCTGGTTGAAGGCCGGTGGGGCAGCGTAAGCGCAGAGCGCTGGACGCCAGCCCAGCTACGGAAACTAGTCGTAATAGTAGTCGCGTCCTCTGCCGCAATGTTGGTCAACCCGTACGGCTACAAACTGCTGTGGTATCCGTTCGATCTGTTGTTCCGCCAACAGCCAGTCTTGGGCAAGATAGTCGAGTGGCAATCGGTGGACTTCCACACAGGCTATGGCAAGCTGGCGATGTTGATGATCTTTGCGTTGCTGGCGGTCACGTTGTTGTCGCGAGATCGCTGGGAGGTCCGCGACGTATTGCTGATCGCATTCGCAGTCTGGACCGCGCTAAGCCACGTCCGGTTTCTGCTCTTTGCAGCCATTATTCTCATCCCCATCTTTGGGCCACGCGTGCAAGTATTCGGGCTCTACGATCCGAAGAAGGACAAACCCTGGCTCAACCTCGCAATGACTGCTGCCATCGTTGGCCTTATCCTGTGGGCATACCCCAGTACGTCGCAGCTCCAGAACAGCGTCGACGCTCACTTTCCCCGTGCCGTCCTCCAATTCATGCAACAAAATCAGATCGGCGGCAGGCTGTTTCACTTTTACGACTACGGCGGGTATATCGAATGGAATGCGCCCGAGGTGAAAACCTTTGCCGATGGCCGTGCCGATGTCTTTATCTACAATGGCGTCTTCGAGGATTACCTGAAGGTCAATGGGATCGAAAAGCCGCTTGAGTTGCTCGACAAGTACAGGATCGACTACGTCCTCTTTCCGGTCGACAAGCACCTGTGTTACGTGCTTGATCACAGCGCCGGATGGCGCACGATCTATCAAGACAAGGTAGCGAAGCTTTACGGGAGAGTGCCCTCGGCTGCGGCACCGTTGAAAGCGGAAACGGACTAAGACTACTCGACCTAGGAGAGATTACCGTGCAAACTTCAGCACCTACAGCGTCGGAGCCAGCCTGGCCGATCGCCGGGAGAAGAACCATCAATGAACACGCAACCATGGGTCGTCTGGCGGCCAAGGTTTTCTCTTTTCCTGTTATGTGCATGTTCTTCCTCGTGGTGCCCGTATTCAGGTTGTCAGCACGAGCGATTGCGGAACCAGACATCTGGTGGCATCTGCGGAATGCCGGTCAGTTAGTACTGCACCACGCGTTCCCGCGGATTGATACCTACTCGTTCACGGCGGCGGGGTCGCCGTGGCTTGATCACGAATGGCTGTCGGAAATCCCATTTTTTCTGGGTTTCAAGACCATGGGACTACAGGGGCTGTTGGCAGTGTATTTCGCAACCCTGGTGCTGATTTATATCGGCGTTTATTATCTTACCTGCCGTGCCGGGGCCGATTGCAAGAACGCTGCCGTGGCAACCGTGTTGGGTATTCTGTGTGGAGTTGTATCAGCCGGTCCTCGCATGCTGCTGTTCGGCTGGCTCTGCATGGTTGGGCTTTTGATCGTGCTGGATCGTTTTTGGAAGACCGGTAAGGGCCTGTGGATGTTGCCGCCGTTGTTTGCGCTCTGGATCAATTTCCACGGTTCCTGGGTCTTTGGAGTGGTGGTGCTAGTTGTCACCATCGCCTCCGGCCTGGTTCAGGGCGAATGGGGCCTGGTCGTAGCTCGGCGGTGGTCCCCCGTGGAGATGAAGAGACTACTGCTGGTACTGGCCGCTTCACTGGCCGCCCTCTTCGTAAACCCTTTTGGCTACAAGCTGGTGCTGTACCCATTTGACCTGCTTTTCCGGCAGCCCGGCAACATGAAGCACATTGAAGAGTGGCAGTCTGTGGACTTTAGTGCCGGGAACGGGAGGCTGGCACTGATCATGATTTTCGCCTTGCTGGCAGCCGCGTTGTTCTCCCGCCGCCGGTGGAGGCTGGTCGACGTGATACTGATGGCGTTTGCTCTTTGGGCCGCGCTGTTGCATACGCGGTTGTTGTTCTTCGCGGGCCTGATCGTGGCGCCGATACTTGCGCCATCTCTGAAGCTGTTCCCGCCCTATGACCGGAAACAGGATAAACCCTGGCTCAACGCTGGCATCATGGCGGCGATAGTTGGGTCGCTGATATTCTTCTTTCCGTCCCCGGCGGAACTACAACAGCAGGTGAGCGAAAAATACCCCGTCGCGGCCCTGGCGTTCATGCAACAGCGCCACATCGGCGGGAGAATCTTCAACAACTACGGGTGGGGCGGGTATATGGAATGGAATGCGCCCCAGTTAAAGCCCTTTATCGACGGGCGCGCAGATATATTCGTGTATAACGGAAGCTTCGACGACTATGCCAACGCTACCGTGATCCAGAAGTCGTTTGAAATCCTGGACAAGTATCGAATCGACTATGCCCTTTTAGAGCCGGACCAGCCACTTTCGTACCTTCTTCAACACTCTCCGGCGTGGAAGCCGATTTACTCGGATAAAGTTGCAGTGCTGTTCGAACGCACGCCAGGAATTGAGGCGCTTGAGATGGTATCGAAGAACTAGACCTGATTACCCGGCTGTACGACGTAGGCAGCCACAGGCACAGGGAGGGGATTGGTCACACCGTGGTTGGCCGGGGACTGGCCACGAAGCAACCTGAGAATTCGCTGACCATCCGATCCGAATGCCGGAATGAGATTGCTAACGGCAAAGTAGGCATTGAGCGCGGCCAGCCAATGGAGAATACCTGTGGTGTTCCAAAACGCGAGGATGATCAGCGCATTCACGGCTAAACCGGCGGAAGCGATAGCCAGATCGGCGCACTTTGAGGAAGCAACCTGCCGGCGGATGTAAGGCCCTTTCAGACAGATACCGGCTGCATCGACCCGCGTGCCAGTGAGCAATGCGACAGCGATGTGGCCCGCCTCGTGTAGAAGCAACGAAAGCACGAGCAAGCATCCAGCAAGCGTCCCCCACAACCATCCAAACCTGGAGATGCCGATCGCAAGAATGGCGGCCGCGGGCACGAGCGCTCCGGCCGATATATGAAACTTCACGGAACCCGCTCCAATCTAACGTTTCGCCTAGCCGCCCGTCCAATGCCAGGGAAACGTGCAAACAAGCTTGAAATAAAACTGCTAGCAATCAAGATTCCAGGTCTTCACCCGACTTGGTGGAATGATGTACCCGTGGCAACCCAGCCTGATCCATTTTGTTGATCAGGGTGCGATAGCTGATGCCCAGTGTGTTCGCTGCTTTCTTGAGATTGCTGTGGTGGAGATCGAGGGCTTTGACGATCATTTCCCGTTCGACCTCAGCCAAGGTTCGCCTGGTGACCTCCTTCAGTAAGGCATCGCCGGGCCTAATCATGCCGTAAGCTGGTACGCCGTCGTTGTTAGAGCTAAGTCCACGGAGCACTCGATCGTCGGAGCCCAAAATAACGTAACGGCAAATAAAACTCTCGAATTCACGAATGTTGCCTGGCCACTCGTAGTAATGCATGCGCTCGACCAGCCTCTTCGGGAAAGGCTTGCCAGGTAGTCCGAATTTTTCGCTGTAGTACAGCCGCAGATAGTTTGCGATGATCAAGAGGTCGTCCAGCCGGTTCCTGAGGGGCGGCACCTCCAGCGTCACCACCGCCAGTCGATAGAAAAGTTCCTGGCGGAATCTGCCTTCATTGGCCTCTTGCCGAAGATTGCGAGTGGTTGCACATATAATGCGCGCTTTTGTCCCAAGGTTTGGCCGACTATCGCCCGCAGTGGGTTCTCCTTCGTGAAGCGAATGCAACAGCTTCAGTTGAAGCTGAGGGGACAACTCTCCAACTTCATCGAGAAATAGAGTTCCTACGGGCGCGGGTTCCGGACTTCCTGGTTCGATTGTGCTAGTGTACGGATGCTCATTTACCACGAATGGGAATGGGTCAGACTCCAGCAAAGTGCCGGAACTGTTGGCGCAGTCTACTCTTGTGTAAGGACCAACGATGCCGGTAGCGTGATTGTGGATAAACCTAGAGAGAAGTGCCTTCCCTACGCCACTTTCGCCGTGCAACAATATAGGCAGGTTGGTGCTACATATGCGCACCAGCCTCCCGCGTAGCTCGGACATCACGGTAGACCTACCGAAGAGCACCGAATCCGGGGGAAGGTCAGTAAATCGATAATTATCCATGATGACTTGTTCAACCAAAATGCCTACAACTTGCAACTGATTGGCCAACTTGTTCCCGAGTGGGCTAGAGCGCTGGAACAGGCGCAATTCTTGACTTCGAGCAGGACAGTCTCCGCGGCGGGGTGAAATGTATTTCATCTTCTGAGACATGCCAGCGGAGTCCGGCAGACTTGGAATTGCCGTCGAAGGCGCTGCTCCAAGAAGACCTAAGTGGGAGACCGATAGCAATACTTTGGGGGGAATATACGTTTTCTTTGCGCGGGGTATTTTCCCCCGCTGGCCGCCGGTCTTAGCGAAGTGAAAAGCGCTTCACAATATAGCTGCCCAGTTGGCCCTATATGGGAACTCTGTGGAAGGAAATTCCTTCTGGAATAAAAAATAAAGATTGACTTTTTACAATAGGGGAGTAGTAAACTGAGTGTAGACCGATTGCGCTTCGTCTATGGTTGTTGTTTCCATCGGTCGTCCCCCTTCCCCTTAGTGCAAGGTCAGAGCCTCGTGGCGATGCCTGGATGTTTCGTAATGCTGGGCCATCTGAGCGGGCCTCTGCCCCGCCACGATGCTGGTTTGCCGCAGTGTAGGTTCATCAGTGACGGAGCAAGGGCGATGGAGTTTGTTAATTTGTGAAAGTTGTTGACCAAGATCCTCTGAGATGGGAACAGAACCTATGGCCGAACACGTAGACGACGGGTCCCCCACTTCGTCCTTCTTATCGGCGACCAATCCAGTTCGATGGCAAGGGGCCGTGTCGTCAAGATCTGTGATGGTGATCGACAACGACCCTCGTATGTTGCGTTACATACGCACTATCCTGGAGGAAGCCCAACACGACGTAACCACCTGTGACTCCGGTAAGTGCGCACTTGAGTGTATTCGAAATGGAGCACGTCCTCACGTGGTGCTTACCTCCAGCAGCTTGCCCGATATGCAGAGTTCGGAATTGCTGCCGCGTATCCACAAGCTGCATCCCCGTGCGAATGTCGTGTTGATCGCACATATCAGCCAATACGGCGACTTGTTGCCGGCAATCCGGGAGGGCGCACGGGATGTCCTGCTGAAACCGTTTCTCGCAGAGGACCTTATGGAGCTTCTGACGAGACTGGCGCCGGTTAGAAGTACAAGACCTGACGGAATTAGTACCGAGGTGCCTCTAGGCCATAGCACATTTTTTGTCTACGCGAGTCCCTGCATGCGCGAGATTCAGGAGCATGCCGCTCTGGTAGCACGGGTGAATCTGCCGGTGTTAATTTTGGGTGAAAGCGGAACCGGGAAGGAAGTTCTGGCTCGCTACATCCATAGCTTGTCGCCGCAGGCCAGCAACCCTTTCTTGAAAGTGAACTGCGCGGCCGTGCCGTCAGAATTGCTGGAAAGCGAACTTTTCGGCTACGAGCAAGGCGCCTTTACCGGAGCCGGCCGTTCCAAGCCCGGGAAATTCAAACAGTGCAACCATGGCACGATGTTCCTAGATGAAATCGGGGAGATGCACCCGGGCTTGCAGGCGAAGCTCTTACAGGTGTTGCAAGATGGCACCTTTTCGCCGCTGGGGAGCCGGGCCACCGAGAAGGTCTCGGTGCGAATATTGGCAGCCACAAACATCGACATGAAAGCAGCGATTGCGCAGAAGACGTTTCGTGAAGATCTGTACTACCGCCTCAACGGGTTCTGCCTCACGCTGCCACCCTTGCGGGAACGCCGAGAAGAAATACCGGTGCTGATCGACCATTTCCTTCGACGGTATAAGGGAGAGCTGAACTTGTCCGACACGCAACCCACACTGTCTTCGCGCCTGATGAATGCCTGCATGCGATATAACTGGCCGGGCAACCTGCGAGAATTAGAGAGTTTTGTCAAGCGGTATCTGGTGCTGGGCGACGAGCAGTTGATGATGGATGAATTGACGCAGGATGTCGATGCCTCCGTCTGCAAGCCTGTGACGATTGGTACCGAAGCCATCTCGGAGGCCCTGAATGCCTCAGGAGGAAATAGGAGAGAGGCCGCGAAAGCTCTGGGGATCAGTTACAAGGTCCTGCTGCGCCGCCTGCGTAAGTTGGGAATGGACTCAGCGCGGAAGCCGGTGCGAGTGTCCTGACTCCGTGAAATGACAAAATAGGTGGTCCAAGATTGACAAAGCTAGAAAGTGTTTCCGCTGACCGGATGATACAAAATGAATTGGTTGTAGTCCACAGAATGGACGGTACCCTCAGCAGAGGCATTCTGGAGTGGGATACGATCACCAGGCAAGTCGTTCCCCCCGCACCTTTACCGGAAGTCTTACACATCCGGTGCGATAACCAAGACGAATGCTCTCTTGTCCAAGTATCGGAGACGAAGGCGGTCTTCTTTGTGAAGAGGCATGAAGGAGCTTTCGATCACGACGAGGTAAAGTTCTTCTCGGACGTGGCCGCAACTGACTTGTGGATTCGGGTCCAGTTCGCAGACGGAGAAGTAGTGGAGGGCCGAACGGAGAACGATGCCCGCCTCCTGTTCGACTCGGGAATTTGGCTGCGACCGTTTGACAGCACCGGCAATAACATCCTGGTCTATGTTCCCAAGTCTTCTGTTGTCGAATTCCATGTGATGGGCGTCGCTGTTCATCGGGCTATGGCTCGCCAAAATTACGAGCGTCCGGAGAATGAATGACTGGGGCATGCCGGCTTGCAGACATCTCAGCTATGATTCCAGCATGTTCGTGTCGCTGCGTCATTCACTCGGCTGGCTGATCGGTGTTTGCCGTTCCCGACATGACCTTCTCTTGGAGAACCTCGCCCTGCACGTGGTTTCGTTCAGGTGCAGGAATTCGCGCAGCACGTCCAGGCTTCCGGTCTGCCGCCCGATGATCTTGATGGTTGTGTTTTTCAGGACGGCCGCTCCGAATGCATTCGGTGCCTGCGTCGTACAGGTTGCAAAGGGATGCGGTGGGCCTCAATCCACATTTGTAACTCCGCCAACGCCCTCTCACAGACCATCGCGTGGCGCTGCTTTTTGTCGCGGATGCGGCGGCGGGTGGTTTCGTCGAGCGGCATTAACAGGTCGAAGGTGATGTTGGCGGGCTGGAAATGTTTC
>OBLU010001702.1_pt1 | contig 20364 bp, 13 predicted proteins | sample 1518681 | NCBI WGS metagenome assembly OBLU01 (sample SAMEA3539304, study PRJEB22396) | soil metagenome | biome: tundra; feature: field; material: soil | place: USA | collected 2010-05 | depth 0.15 m
TGGCAGAGATCGCCTTCCCGCCAGTGGCGCGTGCGTCCGCCGGGTTCCAGCAGCAAAATGGCCGGGCGGAGCGGAGCAATCGGCAGCGGTTGGAACACGTAGGCGGGCAAAAAGACACCCGGAGCGGAAATGACCTCACAGGTCTCCACGTCGCAGCCCAGCGCGCGGTCGCGCGCCAACACTGCCAGTGTAGCCGGCGGCGGCGAGCCGATTCCCAACAGTTCGCGAAGGGCGGCGGCGTCGATAGGCGATGTCGAAACCGGCCGGGCAGGCGGGAGGCCGGGTTTGACGCCGGCCGCGAGCATGGCGTCCGGTTCGGGATGGACGGTGGGTTCGGAGACTGAGCGGGTGGAGTTGTGGAGCCAACGCTCCAGGAAGCGGTAGCTCTGCAGGCGCAGTTCGGGCGCCAGACCATGCGGCAGGGCGGTAGCGCCCCACTCGAGGTGGTCAGCAGCGCCGAAAATCGCGTACACGCGACGAAGTTTCTCGAACTCCGCGATGCCGCTTTCGAGATAGGAGGGCGAGTAGGTGCCGAATGAGTCGCGCTCGCTCACCAATATCAGCAGCGGTTTGGGCGCAAGCGGGTATAGCAGGTCCCAGCGGTCGAAGCCAAGCGGTCCGGAACCGATGAGATTCTGCTCGGCGTCGTCGGTGGAACCGGGCGGGTTGAAGCCGTCGCAGGCGAAGTTCTCGGTATTGCCGGAGGAAACGACGGCGCAGGCGAGGCGCGAATCGACGGCGGCGAGGAGCATTGTCAGCGTGGCGCCCCCGGACTGGCCCATGGAAGCGATTCGCGACCGGTCGACCATGGGAAGATCGCACAGCACGTCGAGACTGCGAACAGCGTCCCAAAGTTGGAGCCGCGTGGCGCTGTCGCCGCGCAGGAGGAGTTGGCGGCCGAGCCGCGTATGTTCCTCGTCGGCATCGCCCGCCTTGTAGTAGGTTCGCTCGCCCTGGCCGAAGGGGTCGAAGGCGAGCACGACGTAGCCGAGTCGGGCGAGCGCCTGGCATGCTTTTTGATAGGATTCGTAGGCCTTTCCATTGAGGCTGTGGCCCATCTGAAAAAGAACGGCGGGGAAGGGCGGCTGCGCCCCATCCGGCAAATACAGGTTGGCCGGGATGCGCACGCCGGGACGGCTCTCGTAGGCGAGCAGCTGCACTCGATAGCCGTCGCGGATGAAGCCGCCCGATTCGTGGACAAGGAGCGGGGTGCGCTCCGGCTCGCCGCCGATGAGTTGCCAAAGGGTCTTGCGAACCCACTGCTGGCGCGCGCGTACGTCCTCCGGCGTCTTCAGGAGTGCCAGCGCCGCCTCGCGCCGCTGGTAGGCCTGGCGCGCCAACCCGGCGAGATAATCGGGCAGGCAGCGGGCATAGAGGTGGAACCGCGGCGCGGCGAGGGCCGCCCGTCCGGCGGCCATGGCGAGAAGAATCGACCGGCGCGTCAGCATCTCCACAACCCTTACACCTTCTCGGGTACTACGAAAGGATTGCGATACTCGCGGCGGAACATCCTGGTGGCCTCCGCGTCGCCCCGCACACTATAAGTAGCCGGATCGAAATTAAGCGTCCTGCCCACCCGGTAGGAGATGTTCGCCAGGTGGACCAGCGTGGTGGAAATCGCGCCTTCTTCAATCGGGGCGTTGAGGTCCTCTTGTTTGCGCGTGCGCAGCGCCGCGATGAAGTTGGCCCAGTTGTTGCCGATGTCCTCGCCGGAAGGGCCGGGCTCGGCGTCGCGTCCCAGGTAGCTCTGGTAACGGCCGTGGTCTTCGTCCCAAATCGCCAGGCGTCCTTTCGACCCGTAGAACGCCGCGCCCACGGTGTTCGGCTTGCTCCCGTCTTCGCCGATGCCGGATTCGTGGTTGCTCATCCAGTGCCGCACTTCGAATATCATCATCTTCTTCTTGCCGTTGTCGTCGAATTCGAAGCTGGCATTCAGGGTATTGGGCGTTTCCTGGTCGTCGTCGAACATGAAGTGGCCGCCGGTAGCACTGACTTTGGTCGGGTACTTCACCCCCAGGCCCCACCGGCACACGTCCACCTGATGGATGCCCTGGTTCCCCAGATCGCCGTTGCCGTAGTCCCAGAACCAGTGCCAGTTGTAGTGAAACCGGTTCTGCGTGAACTCGTGCTCGGGTGCCGGACCGAGCCACAGGTCGTAGTTCACACCCGGCGGCACCGGCTCCGCCGCCTTCCGGCCGATGGTGTCGCGCCACTTGAAACAGAGGCCGCGCGCCATGTAGACGTCGCCGATAAGCCCGTCGTGGACGTGCTTGATGGCCTCCCGGGCGATGCTGGAGCGGCTGTTGGTGCCGTGCTGCACCAGACGGTTGTACTTACGCGCCGCCGCCGCGATTTGCCGGGCCTCGAACATGTCGTGGGAGCAGGGCTTCTCCACGTAGACGTCCTTCCCCGCCTGGCAGGCCCAGACGGTCTGCAGCGTGTGGTGGTGGTTCGGGGTGGCGATGGAGACGGCGTCGATGCTCTTATCCTCCAGGAGCTTGCGAATGTCGGAGTACACGGCCGGCCGCTTCTTTCCGGCCTTTTCCATCTCCGCGACGCAACTGCGCTGCACGGATTCGTCGATGTCGCAGATGGCCGCCACCTCCACGTTCGGCATGGCCCCGTAACGGCTGACGTGCACGCGTCCCTGCCCGCGAACGCCGACGCACGCCACGCGCACGGTATCGTTGGCGCTGGCCGGCATGGCGGAACGAACTGCCGAACCAACAGCCAGGGAACCCATTATGAAGTGCCTTCGCTGCATTTTTTCTACTCCTCGCGGCTTAACGTAACACATGCCGCGCTACCCGGCGCGGCTTTGAACAAAAATGAACCTGCTGCCTAAAGAAAGACTACTACACTTTCGTTTTTGATGTTATTATTGTTTTTTATTTCGTAATAGAGCTGCACAGACCCGAGGAGCAACACCGTAATGACCATCGCACATTGTTCAGAGGGAGCTGAACTGGACCTCTGCATCCCAACCTGGATGACCCGGTGGGCCAGGGAGGCGCCTGCCGTCGCCGCGCTGCTGGACCGTCCCGAGGCTGAACGGCTGTCCGCCGGCTACGGGCACACCCTCCGGGAAATTGGGCAACAGCCGCAAACCTGGCTCGACACGGCGGTGAGGGCTTCGGCCATGGCCGATGAGTTAGCGGAACTCACTGAAGGGGTCCAGCTGGTTCTTACCGGTTCGGGTAGTTCCCAGTTTGCCGGCGAGTGTCTGGCGCCTGCCCTGCAACGGAGTCTGGGGGCCACTGTCCGCGTCATTCCCAGCGGGCAGTTGATTGTGGACCGGCAGGGCGTCGTACCGGTCTCTAAGCGGTGTCTGGTAGTTTCGCTGGCTCGCTCCGGCGATAGCCCGGAGAGTTGCGCCGCCGTAGATGCCCTGCTTGCCAGCGAACCGGCATGCCGCCATCTGGTCATAACCTGTAATGAACATGGTCGGCTCGCCCGCAGCTACCGCCGCCTCGACAAGGTGCGTTGTCTGCTGCTGGACCCGCGAACCTGCGACCAGAGTCTGGTCATGACCAGCAGCTTCACCAACATGGTGATTGCAGGCCTGTTCCTGGGAAGGACCGGCGATGCGGCCGGCTACCGCCAAACCGTGTCCTCGTTAAGCGAACTGGCGCAGGCGCAGCTGCTCCAGTACACGCAAGCCCTAGCGGAAGTCTCGAAGCGTCCTTTTCGCTCGGTCCTCTATCTGGGAGACGGTTGCCGTTATGGCGCCGCGATGGAAAGCGCCCTCAAGATGCTGGAAATCACCAATGGCAGGATCAACACGCGGGCGGAGACATTTCTCGGCGTGCGGCACGGGCCGATGTGCGCGATTCATCCGGATACCCTGGTGGTCGCCTTTCTCTCCTCTGACCGGGTCGCGCGGGCATATCAATTGGATTTGCTGGCGGAGCTTCGCGACAAGAGGCTTGGCCTCTGCCGCGTAGTGGTGGGCGAAATGGTCCCGCCCGGCGTGTCGGGCTCCGGGGATTTGACAATCAGCCGGCCATCGATGCCGGGTGTGGACGATTCCAGCGCAGCCGTGCTGGACGCGGTCGTTGGCCAGTTGCTGGCATTCTTCCGATCCCTCCACGAGGGGATTCGGCCGGACTCGCCGTCCGTCGATGGTGTCATCAATCGGGTCGTGAGCGGATTCCGTATCCACGAGGTCCATCAGGGAGCGCGGCCGTGAAGATTCTGGTGATTGGCGAACTCAACGTGGACCTGATCCTGCAGAACTATCAGGCCTTTCCGGAGTTGGGAAAAGAGGTGCTGGTGGGGGACAGTACACTGACTCTCGGCAGTTCCTCGGCCATCTGCGCCGTAGGCCTGGCCCGGCTCGGGGAGCAGGTCTCGTTCCTCGGGAAGATGGGCTGCGACGTCTGGGGCGATTTCTGCTGCCGGCGTCTGCGGGAGGAGGGAATCGACATCACCCGCGTGATCGCCGATCCCTCGGTGAAAACCGGCATTACGACCTCGATCACCAGCGCAACCGACCGCGCCCTGGTGACCCACCTGGGTGCCATTTCGGAGTTGCGCGCCAGTGACATCCAAGCTGAGGCGCTGCGCGGCTTCGACCATCTGCATATGGCATGCTACTTCATGCAGACGGGGCTGCGTCCGGGGTTCCGGTCCATCTTCCAGCAGGCCAAAGCCGCGGGGATGACCACGTCTTTTGATCCCGGTTTCGATCCCGATGAGAAATGGGGGCCCGAACTGCGGGAGACGCTCGGCAGCGTCGACGTGTTCTTCCCCAACGAGGTGGAGTTGCGAGGCATTTCGGGCAAGAACGATCTGGAAGAGGGTTTGGCCAGCCTGCAAAACGGCCATACCATGGTGGTGGCCAAACTCGGCAGGGACGGGGCCATGGCGTTGTTGCAGGGGCGCCTGGTGCGCGTGCTGGCGCCTTGGGTGGAGCCGGTGGACACCACCGGGGCCGGCGACTCCTTCAACGCGGGCTTCCTCCACTGTTGGCTGGCCGGCCAGTCCGTGGAGGCTGCCATGCGGTACGGCGCCGCTTGCGGAGCCATCTCGACGCAGGCGCTCGGCGGCACCGGCTGCCAGCCGGGCGAGGCCGAGGTGGAGGACTTCTTGCGCAGTCGGGAAATGGCGGCGGAGACGTCGGGATTATGAAGGGTTACGACTTCCACACACATCCGGTGCTGGTCCGCGAGATGACGGCGCGGCACCCGGAACTGGTCGCCGCGGCGCGCGAGCAATTCTACATCGGCAATACGTTCCAGCCGCTGGAGACTTTCCATTTGGAACTGGATGCGGCGGGGCTGGGCAAGGCCGTGATTCTGCCGATCGACGCCACTACCAGCCGCGGCTACCGCGTGTACAGCAACGAGCAGATCGCCGAACTCTGCGGTCTCAGCGACAGGCTGGTCGGCTTCGCGAGCGTGGATCCTCATAACGAGGCGGCGCCGGATCTGTTGGAGCATGCGATCCGCGAACTGGGCTTGCGCGGCCTGAAACTCGCGCCGCCCATGCAGGAGTTTTTCCCCGACGACGCCAAACTGAGCGGCCTGTATCGGCGGGCACAGGAACTGGGGATCCCCATCCTCTTCCACGCCGGGATGAGCTGGGAGCCGGGCAGCCGCCTCAAGTACGGCCATCCCCTGCGCTTCGAAGATGTGGCGGCGGAGTTCCCAAAGCTGCGAATCGTCCTGGCGCACCTGGCGTGGCCGTGGGTGGTGGATGCCGTGGCATTGGCGCTCAAGTATCCCAACGTCTCCCTGGATACCTCGGCTCTGTACTTCGATAACCCACGCGATTTCCTCACCTTCGCGATGAAGCATCAAGTCCCGCTGACCGTCTTCGAACGCAGCCTGCGCCGCCAACTGTTGTTCGGCTCCAATTACCCACGGGTGGAAATCAAGAACATGGCCCGCGCTGTGCGCGGGCTTGGGTTCTCGGAAGAGTGCCTGGAACTGATCTTCCACGGCAATGCCGAGGCGCTGTTGGGAGGCGGGCGATGATCATTAAGCTGGAGCGCGTGGAAGTGCAGTCGCGCAAGGATCTGGAGATGATCGATATCACCGACCACGTCGAGCGTGTGGTGCGGGATAGCGGCGCCACCGGGGGCATGGCGCTGGTGATGACGACCCACACCTCGTCGGGCCTGCTGGTGACCGAAGGCATCGAGTGCCTGGAGCGCGATGTGTTGGCCCATCTCGAGCGACTGGCGCCCAAGGACGCGCCGCCCGGCGCATCGGGCTACTGGCACAACCGGCCGCTGGATTTTGACGGACGCCTGGGCTTCAACGCGGGCGACCATCTCAAGAGTATCCTGGGCGGTATCCACTGCTACTTCCCCATCGAGAACGGCAAACTCGTGCGCGGCGCGCGCCAACGCGTGTATTTCGTCGAATATGACGGACCGCTGGCGCGCACCGTGGTGATTCAGGTGATCGGCGAACGAGCGCCGGCGCAGGCCTGAGGCCGGGATCCCCCCGGGCCGCCGGCTAGACAGTCACGACCTCGACCCCCATGGCCCGGAGCGCGCTGAGGTGCGCCTCGTTTGCCGATGTGTCGGTAATCAGGCGGTGAATCGCCCCGGCCTTGCCGATCACAGAGAGGCTGCGCCTGCCGAGTTTGCTGGAGTCGGCGACCGCCGTGGTCTCCTTGGAGACCTCGATCATCAGGCTGTTGAGCTGGGCTTCCAGGATATCCGGCGTGGTGATGCCGATTTCCGGATCGATTCCGTCTACCCCCAGGAAGAGGTGGTCCGCCCGGAGGCTGCGAAGCGTCTGCTCGGCCTGCGGTCCCACGAGCGAGTAGGACATCGGCCGCACCATGCCGCCGAGCATCACCACCGAAATGTCGTTCGTGTTGGTGAGTTCCATCGCGATGTTCAGGGCATTGGTGATTACCGTCACCGGACGCACTTTGGACGCCTTCAGGCACTGCGCGATTCCCGCCGTCGTAGTGCCGGAATCCAGGATGACAATCTGGTTGGGATGAATCAGCCGCGTGGCGGCCTCGGCGATGCGCGCCTTCTCGCCCTGGTGCAGCATCTGCTTGAACTCGATGGGATAATCCACGCGCGGATCGGTACGTTTTACCGCACCGCCGTGGGAGCGGACCAGCGCCCCCGTGCTCGCCAGTGCATCCAGGTCCCCGCGCACCGTCACGGTGGAGATGCCGTAACGTTCCGCCAGGCCTTCCACGGTGACCCGATCCTCCGTTTCCAGGACAGCAAGAATGTCCCTGCGGCGTTCTTCCACCAGGAGCCGGTTTCGATTCGATGTTATCATCGGCTCCATTTTACATGAAAACGAAGAAAACGAACACTAAAGATAAGCAATCGTGCAGACGGCGAATGAGCCACATTCTTGGGGCCTATTTCGCCGCCACGGCATCTCCAGCGCTCAGGCGGAATTGCCATCGAGTTTTCTTTTGTCTTCGGTTGTCTTCACCTAGATGCCTTTTCGCCAACCCTTAGCGTCCGGCGGCTGCAGCTCGATGAGGAATGCCCCATCGGCCTCGAGGGGTTGCTCGCAGGCCCACCGAACCGGCCGGCGGACTCCCCTGGTTTCGATCTCGGCGCGCAACTTGAATTGGCGGTCCGCCATCTCGCGCGGAAGCACGAAGCTTGCCTGGCGAATCCGGCCCCCGTACGGATGACCGGCATCGAGACCGCCGCTCATGTGGAACCTGCCGTCCATGCTTTCGATGGAGAGCCGCAGCACGCCCGGCACGCCCGCCACGCCATCGTTGCCGACACACACAATCACTTCGCTGGTGCCATAGCGTTTGCGCTGCCACACCCACGAAGGCCGTACGCGGTAGCCCATGCGCTGCTGTAGAGTGGTGAAGCCCCGCGGATAGCGTTCGTGGTAGCGCTTCAGGTTCGCGCCCTCGGTCCACAGCGACCAGTAGTTGGCGCCCAGGTCGAGCACGTGCAGCATGGCTTTTTCACGCGCATTGATGCCAGCTGTATCGGCTGGAATCGTGTTCACATCGTAATCCCGGTGTTCTCCGTCTTCCATGACCGCGGCCAGCCAGGGCGGGCGATTGGCCAGCATCTCGACTTGCAGCGGTTCCTCGATGTCCAGGATCGAATCCGAGCGTACCCAACACCCTTCCCGTACGCACATGTCCTGCACTTCCCGGTTTCCCACGCGGCTGATATCAGGCTCCGTATTGACGGCGAGCGGCGTCTTCTTCCAGCTTTCCAGCTGCAAGCTCGTGAGGCCTGTCATGGTCCGCTCGGCCGTCAAGTAGTCCGGAAAAGGACTCGGCAAATCGCTGGTATGCGCCTCACCCCAGAATCCGTACATCATGAGATCGGCGAATTCCATTTGCGGATGGCCATCGAACTCAGCGGCCAGCAGTTCATTGAGTTCCCGGAAGGCTCGCAGAAACTCGGGATGGTCATAGCGGGGCTCGCGGTAGGCCACCGCGCCCCCGAGATCCCGCGCCTGTCCGATCGCGGCCACTGGCACTTTCCCGATCAGGAAGTCCGGCAGGGCCAGCCTCTTCGGCTGGAATACGGTATTGGAAAGCATCACCCGAAACGCCACTCGCTTGCCCCAGGCTTTCGCGGCATCGAAGGTCAGCTTCCAGACAGGGCTGAGATCGAGCTTGCCCGGCCGGCTTTGGACATCCCGCCACTCGCACCGGATGTAGAGCACGTCGACGAAGGGGAGAGACGCCATCTGCTCGACATGGTTCTCAAGAGTCTGCTTGCCGGCGCGGACCGCCAGCGAAGCTCCAGCCTCTTCCCACGTATAGCCACACAGGCCGACGCCGAAATTCCGCACCGGCTTGGACGATTGGGTGGTGGTGGCGAGGGTCCGCCAGCTCTCGTCCTGCTCCACGGGGAAAGGGCCCTGGTTAAGGCGGCCAGTGACTTTCGGCCCGGGGCCGAAATCATGGCCTTGCCACAAGTGGTCGGGCACATCGGCTCGTAACAGCGGCCGGGCCGCAACCATCGCCGCGCCGGTGCCCAGAAGTTTTCGTCGGGTGACCATAAATCCTCCTCCTGAAGCGAACTTATCGAACTCCGCCGGCCGCCATGCGCTGGCGCTCCCCGGACGCCTTCACGCCAGAATCGTGGAGTAGGGCGAGGCCACAAAACAATCCTAGCAAAAGGTTTCACTTGGTGCTAATATATTTGCGAGTTAATGCTTTCTCTTTCGTTTTGTAAAGTGTTCTCGAGGAAAACTGGGCTATATGCCTGCAAACTGGTTTTGGGAGAGAAGCGCAATCGTCCTTGTCGTTTGCGTTTGCTTGCGATGACTCGTTGTTCGCAAACTATGGAGACCGGAGGAGACCTGGGATTATGCGTCCTGAACTAGACAGCGTAGGCCCGTCCACCTGTTCCACGACCGACAGTTGGCTGAAGGAACTGGCCGGCCGTGTGCCGGCGCTGGGGAGCCTGCTCGCCGCATCCCTGGAACAGCAGGCCGTTCGCGGGTATGGACATACTTTGCACGAGATCTGCCAGCAGCCCCTCACCTGGTTGGAAACCTCCGATATTGCGGTAGCGAACGAGGAATTGCTCATCCGCGCGGTGCGTGGCGCGCGTGGTGAGGCGCCGGCAGAGATGGTTGTTCTGACCGGCTCGGGCAGCTCGATGTACGCGGCCAACTGCCTGGCGCTGCCGTTACAGGGTTCGCTACAGGTTCCGGTGGTCAGCCTGTCCGGGGGACAACTGCTGACCGGGGGCAAACGTGTGTTGCCGCCTGGGAGACCCGCTTTGGTGGTTTCGTTTGCCCGCTCCGGGAATAGCCCGGAAAGTATCGCGGCGGTGGACCTTTTGCTGGAGGAACATCCGGCCTGCCACCACCTGGTAATCACCTGCAACCGATTTGGAAAGCTGGTCACGAGCTATGCCGGCAATCCGCGGGTCGCCAGTATGACTCTGGCGGACCGTACCTGCGACCGCAGTTTAGTGATGACCAGCAGCTTCACGAACATGGTCTTGGCAGGCCTGTCCCTGGCCTACCTGGACCGGTGGGCGCAGTACCGCGGAGTGGTGGAGACGCTGGCTTCCGCCGCCCGCGCCTTGCTGCTCTCGCATGCCGGGTGCCTGGCCGAAGTGGCTCGCGGAAACTTCAATTCCGCGGTGTTCCTCGGCAGCGGCCCCAGTTTCGGCGCCGCCATGGAATCTGCCCTGAAACTGGTCGAGATCAGCGGCGGACGCGTGCGGACATTCGCCGAGACCTACCTTGGGTTGCGCCATGGCCCCCTGGCAGCCGTGCACGACGACACGCTGGTCGTGTGCTTCCTGTCCTCGGATCCACTGGCGCGGGCATACGAGCAGGATCTGATCCAAGAGTTGAACCGCAAGCAACTGGGCATGGCCAAAGTGATCGTGGGCGACGGCATCCTGCCGGAGCTTTTGAATCCGGGGGACCTCGCCGTGGAATGCCCCGGGTTGGCCGAAGCCGGCGACGATGCCGCGCCGGTCCTGCACGTAGTGGTAGGCCAGTTGATCGCCTTTTTCCGGTGTTTGAAGGAAGGCTTGCATCCGGACTCCCCTTCCGTGAACGGCGCCATCAACCGCGTCGTAGAGAGTTTTCAAATCCACCGCCGGTCTCCGCGAGACCGGGAATGAACGAGCCAGACTATGAAGCAACTTCTTGTGTCCCAAGAGCCCAACCGCGGCCTGATCCTACCCTCTTGCCGCTCCTTTCCGCGAGTACGCCGAATTGCTGTCCCGGCGGTGCGGCTGCCGGGCATGCCGGCGGGAGGTGTCCGGTGAACCGCAGAGCGTTGCTCACTCAGACGACTGCCGCGCTGTTGGGTGGCCAGGTTGCCCTCCTTCGCGCGCCGGCCGCCGCCGCCGCTGAACCAGCCGCTACTGAAGCCGCCGGCCTCGCGCTCAAGGATTTCCAGCCCAAGAGCATGCTGCACGTACCCGAAACGCGCGTGCCGCGAGCCAGGTTTCCGGTGATCGACATCCATACCCACCTCTGCTTTGCCGCCAGGCACGAGCGCGGCGTCCCGCTCAGCGAAGAGCGTACCCACCTGGCGCCCACCTCGGAACTGCTCGAGGTGATGGACCACTCCAACATCCAACTCCTGGTGAACGTGACCGGTGGCATGGGCCGCGGCCTGCGGGACAGCGTGCAGCGCTATGACCGCACGCATCCGGGCCGCTTTGTCTCGTTTACGGAACCTTGGTGGTCGCGCGCCGCCGAGCCAGGTTACGCGCGGTTCCAGGCCGACGAACTGGCCGGCGCCAAACGGGACGGCGCACGCGGGCTGAAGGTGCTGAAGGTTCTCGGACTGTATCTGCGCGATCCCGCCGGAAGCCTGATTCCGGTGGATGACCGCCGTTTCGATCCCATGTGGGAAGCCTGCGCGGGGCTCAATCTGCCGGTGACGATCCACGTCTCCGACCCCGAAGCCTTTTATCTTCCGATAGACCGCTTCAACGAACGCTATGAAGAGCTGAACAACCACCCTGACTGGTCGTTTCATGGAAGGGACTTCCCAAGCAATGCGGAAGTGCTGGCGGCCCGAAACCGGATGTTTGCGCGGCACCCTAAGACGCAGTTCATCGCCCTGCATGTCGGCAATGACGCCGAGAACCTGGCCTCCGTGTCGGAATGCCTGGACAAGTTCCCGAACATGCACGTCGACCTGGGAGCTCGCATCGGCGAACTGGGGCGCCAGCCGAGGACCGCGCGCCGGTTCTTCGATCGCTTTCAGGACCGCATCCTGTTCGGCACCGACGCCACCCCTCACGGGAAGGAATATCCACAGCAGCTCTTCGGGAACGCGCTCTACGAGATCTACTACCGCTTTCTGGAAACCGAAGACGAGTATTTCGATTACGCGCCGGCGGCGGTTCCGCCGCAAGGGCGGTGGCGCATCTATGGCGTGGGTCTCCCCGACGGCATCCTGCGCAAGGTCTACCACGACAACGCCGCGCGTCTGCTGGGGCTGCCGGCGCTGTGATCGCGGCTGTTACTGCGCAGGGACGTTGACATCGAGGAGAACCTTTCATGCATCGCAGAGCGTTTCTAGGTATGACCGCGGCTGCTTCCATGCGCGTGACCGGAGCTAACAACCGCGTTCGTGCCGCCCTAATCGGCAGTGGCCTGCGCGGCCAGTACCTGACCGGCAAGTTCGTGGAGTTCGGTGCCGAGGTGGCGGCGGTCTGCGACGTGTACCAACCGAACCTGGCGGCGGCTTGGCGCGGTCCCAAGCGGCGGGCGATGCCGCATTTCGGGCCGGGCTACGCGCCGCGCTACACTGCCTAACAGTGCGAAGAATGTCTGTTGCGCCGGCGGTTGCCGCCATGCTGCTGCTCTCGCCAGGCTGCCGGCACGAACCGGCCCCTGCCAACCGCCTCATTGTCCTCGGAGTGGACGGCATGGATCCCGGGTTTCTGGAGCGCCACTGGGACGCCCTGCCGAATCTGGCCGCCCTGCGCCGGCAAGGCGACTTCCGCAGGCTGGGAACCACCATCCCGCCGCAAAGCCCGGTAGCCTGGTCCACCTTCATCACCGGCATGGACCCCGGAGGTCACGGCGTCTTCGATTTCGTGCACCGCGACCCGGCCACTATGCAGCCCTTCTCCTCCATGGCCGAAACCGAGGAGCCCGCCTACAACCTGAATATCGGTCCCTACCGCCTGCCGCTCGTTCCCGGACGCGTCCGTCTGCGCCGCCAGGGAACCGCCTTCTGGCAGTTGCTGGACACAGCCGGCGTCCCTTTCACCATCATTCACATCCCCAATAACTTCCCACCGCTAAAGAGCCATGGGCGTTCTCTGGCAGGCATGGGCACCCCCGATTTGCAGGGCGGCTTCGGCACCTTCACGTTCTATACCGACGACCCATTGGAGCTTTCCCACGATGTTGCCGGAGGACGCATCGTCAAGGTGAGCCCCACCAATGGCCACCTCGCGCTGCCCATCCCTGGTCCGCCCAACTCGCTGCGCCGGGACCGCGCGCCCACCTCCGTCGAACTGGCGGTGGACATCGACCCGCGCGAACCCGCCGCCCGCTTCCGCACCGGCGACGACCAGTTCATCCTGAACGAGCACGAGTGGTCTCCCTGGATCCGCGCGTCTTTCCCCTTCATCCCGGGCGTCAAGAGCGTCCGCGGTATGTTCCGGATTTACGCCCGCCAGTTTCACCCCGTCGTGCAGCTTTACGTTTCGCCGGTGAACCTCGACCCGGTCGCCCCCGCGCTCCCTCTGTCCACTCCGGATTCTTACAGCCGCGAAATGGCCGAGGCCATTGGCCCCTTCTACACTCAGGGCATCGCCGAAGACACCGCCGTCTATCGCGCCGGCTATTTCGACCTCCCGGAGTACCTGGCGCAAAGCCGTCTGGTGGCCGAAGAGCAGTTCGCCATGCTGCGGCAGGCCATGCGGGACTTCCATTCCGGTTTGCTGTTCTTCTATTTCTCCACGCTCGATCAGAACTCCCATATGCTGTGGGGCAAGCACGAAGATACCCTTCTCGAAAGTTACCGGCAGGTCGACCGTGCCATCGGTTGGGCGATGGCCCGCGCCGGCTCGGCCACCATTCTGGTCATGTCCGACCACGGCTTCGCAAGCTTCGACCGCGCCTTCCACGTCAATACCTGGCTGCGAAGTGAAGGCTTCCTGCAACTGGACGACCCGGCCGCGGTCGCGGCCGGTGAAGGTTTTGCGCACGTCGACTGGTCCCGTACCCAAGCCTATGCCCTCGGTCTCAACGGGCTGTATGTGAATTTGCGTGGACGTGAGAAGAACGGCGTCGTTGCCGATGGAGCGCCCCGCGCCGAAGTGCTGAGCCGGATCTCCCAACGGCTGCTGGCACTGCGCGACCCCAAGGATGGCTCCGCCCCGGTGGAAGCGTTGTACGAGCCCCGCCGGGTGTTTCATGGGCACGCCCTGGCACTGGCTCCCGATCTGATCATCGGATACTCCGCCGGTTTCCGGGGATCCTGGCAGACCGCTCTGGGTGCGGCGCCGGAGGGCATCCTGGAAGACAATCGCGACCTCTGGATCGGCGACCACTGCATCGATCCGCGCCTCGTCCCGGGTGCGCTGCTGGCCAACCGGCCGATTCGCCTCACTAACCCCAATCTTGCGGATCTTACCGTCACGATCCTCAAGGAATTCGGGGTTCCACCGAATTCGGAGATGCATGGCCGTCCGGTGTTTTGATCAACTTAGCGTTACTTTTTTGTGTTATTTGGTTTTCTCTTGCATTGCCTCACACAGTATTTGCTTCCGTTCGTTATCATTTTTGTTGCGTTTCGCTGTTTTTCATGATAGCTTTCCTCCATAGGATCTTAGTTCATGGTGATTGTGGGAGTTGACGGGCGTCGGAGCTCGGGTGAGTTCTTTCCCAACGGATCTCACTCCGCTCACCGTGCGCAGTTTCCGTGGTTCCAGCAAAGGAGATTATGAGCATCAGACGATTCTTGCTTGCAGCAGTATCGATCGCGCTCCTGTGCCTGGCTTCACCGGCCTTCGCGCAAGGCGAACGCGGTGCCATCACAGGTTTAATCACGGACGCCGCCGGCGCTGTGGTTCCCAATGTCGAGGTCGTAGCAACCCATCTGCAGACCAACTCCACCTTCCGGGCTTTCAGCACCTCGGTGGGGTCGTATCGCATTCCGTACTTACCGCCGGGGACCTACAGGGTTACCGCTGCAATGAAGGGTTTCAAAAACGCAGTGGCGGATTCGGTGATGGTCGCGGTTGCGTCAGTGGTAACGGCGGACATGAAACTGGAGGTGGGTTCCTCCACGGAGTCGGTCACGGTAAGCGCCGACGTCACGCGGTTGGAGTCCACCAGCTCAGAACTCGGCTACACCGTATCCAGCGAGGATTACCACGCCTGGCCGGTCTCGAGCAACGATGACGGTCAACGCCAGATCCAGGCTTTCGTCTTCAATAGCCTGCCCGGGACCTCCGGCGATTCCTATTCGGGCAGTATTAATGGCGGCCCCCAAATGTCGCACGAGGTCTACATCGAAGGCATTTCCATCGGGCGCGCCGACATTGCGGGCGATACCGACGAGTTCGAACCCAGCGTGGACGCCGTGAGCGAATTCCGTCTTCAGACCGGCGCCCTGAGCGCGGCCTATGGCGGCGGTTTGACCGCCGTTGCCAACTTCAACATCAAGTCCGGCACGAATAAACTGCACGGCACCGCCTACGACTACGTGACGAACACCGTCCTCAACGCCAACAGTTTCGATAACAACGCTTACGGCACAGCTAGGGCTCCGTTCAAGCAAAACAGCTTCGGAGCCGCCGTCGGCGGCCCCTTGTGGGTGCCCAAGATCTACAACGGCAAGAACCGGAGTTTCTGGTTCTTCAGTTGGGAATCCGACCGCAAACGCAATGGCATGGCCAGCGGTTTCCGCTCCTTACCTACCGCCGGCGAAAAACAGGGCAATTTCTCCGACGTGCCACTGCCCATCTACGATCCCCACACCACCGCCAACCTGGGGAACGGCGTGTATAGCCGCACCCCTTTCCCCGGCAACATAATTCCTTCAACCGAAATCAGCAAGGTCTCGGCCTCTATTCTCAAACTGGCGCCCATTCCGGACCCCACGCTGCCGGGTCTCATCCGCAATATCCTCGGGATCACCAACCAGCCGATCTTCAACCTCGACACTTTTAGCGGGAAATTCGACCAGACCATCACCGACAAACACAAATTGTCGTTCTACATCAGTTCCAACGAGCGCATGCGCTACAACGGTGCCGGCAAAGGCTATCTCCCCGTGCCCGGCAGCGCCTCGGGATCGTTCGCGTTGCAGGACATTCACGGCACTATGGTACGGGTTGGGTATGATGCCACCATCACGCCCAGGCTGATCAACCATCTTGGAGTGGGCTACAACCGCCTCAACAACTCCAACAGTTCGCTTTCGCTGGGGCAGGACTGGCCCACCAAGATCGGTCTGACCGGCGTCGAGCCCACTACGTTCCCGCTGATCACCTGGGCCGGGACCACCGCTCAAGGCGGCTCCCTCACCCAACTGGGCCGCAGCAACGCCGGCGTTGAACCCAATGGCAGCACCATCGTTCAGAACGATACCACCTGGATTCACGGCGGCCACTCCATCAAGTGGGGCGCCGAGATCCGAAAGTACTTTTACAACCAGGATTACCGCGGCAACACTTCGGGGACTTTTAATTTCGGTCCCGCGCAGACCGCCGACCCGTCAAGCATCGGCACCACGGGCTATTCCTTCGCAAGCTTCCTGTTGGGCGCCACGACCAAGAGCTCGCTGACCATTGACAAGGTCAATCCCCAAAGCCGCATCTGGACGCCCGCTTTCTATGTGGCCGACGATTGGAAGGTCTCGCGCCGCCTCACCCTGAATCTCGGCCTGCGCTGGGACATCGTCGGTGGCGTCTATGAAGTCAATAACTACTCCTCGGGTTTCGACCCCTCAACGCCTAATCCTGGTGCTTCGGGCTACCCTGGGGCGCTGGTTTTCCTGAGCGATCTGAAACGGAAATCGTTCCAGAATACCTTCTACGGCGAGGTTGGCCCGCGTCTCGGCTTTGCCTACTCGGTCAGCAACCGCGTGGTAATCCGCGGCGGCTACGGCCTGATGTATACCCCGCCTATCGCCAATACCTGGGGATTCGCCACCATCGACGGCTACTCCGGAAGCAACAACTTCTCCACGTCCAATCGCGATCCGAATTTCTACTGGGATAACGGCTATCCCGCCTACACTCACACGCTGCCGAACAAAGATCCTGCGCTGGACAACGGATCGGGGATCACCTACAACGCCCCGAATTCGGCCCGTCAGCCCTACGCGCAGAACTACACCATCGGCATACAGTATCTGATCAACAGCGATACCACGATCACTGCCAACTACGTCGGCAACCGGGGTTCGCGCTTGAGTTCGGGTAACTTCTCCAATATGAACCAGCTCAATCCGAAGTACCTGAGCCTGGGCGATACGCTGCTCGACGATATCAGCCAGCATCCTGAAATCAAGCTGCCCTACGCCGGCTTCAGCGGATCTGTCGCGCAGGCCCTGCTGCCCTATCCGCAATACGCGGGCGGCGGCGTGGGCTACCAGTTCCCCCACTTCGGGAGTTCCAATTACCACGCGCTGCAAGTCGTAACCTCGCGCCGCCTCTCCAAGGGGCTCGGGTTCCTCATCAGCTATGCGTTCCAAAAGGCGCTTACCAACACCGATAGCGCCCAGTTCTACTATGGCGGAACGTCCCAGGATGTTTACAACCGGAAGCTCGAGAAATCGGTTGCTTCCTTCGACCATACTCAGCAATTGCGCCTCACCTGGATCGCCGAGATACCTTTCGGTAAAGGCCGGCACTTCCTGAACAAAGGCGGCGTTCTGAACCAAGTGGTGGGCGGCTGGACCATTACGGCCAATCAGACCTACCAATCCGGCAACCCCCTGAGCATCGGCACCAGCATCGATACCAGCGGGTATCTCTTCAACGGGACGATTCGCGCCGACCTGGTTGCCGGCCAACCGCTGACTGTGCCGTTATCCGGACGGCCCGATGTGGCCAGCGGTACCGGCATACAGTACATCAACCCCAAAGCGTTCGCGAATCCCCCAACCACACCGAATGGCGTGGTGGCGCATATAGGCACTTCGCCGCGCTACTTCGGCAACCTCCGGGGGCCGTATCAGCCATCGGAGAACTTCGGCATCTTCAAACGCTTCCCATTCGGGGAGGGCAAGTTCGTCGAGATCCGATCCGACATGTTTAACGTCTTCAACCGGAGCGGTCTCGGTGATCCTGTAACTACCGTGGGAGATCCGAAGTTCGGCCAGATCATCGATGTCGCCAGTGGGCCGCGCGAGATTCAAGTGGCCCTGCGTGTGACCTTCTAAATCCTGCCGTATCGTTCGCTGGTGCGGAATGGGTCCCCATGCGGGACTCATTCCGCATTTTTTTCGCGATGTATCCTGAATCCATGGAAGGTTCCCCGAAAGCGCTGTGCTTGTGCCTGTGCGTCCTCCTCGCGAGCGTCGCCTGCCACCGCGCCGCCGAACCAACACCCGGGCCGCCGCGCCCCCTCAATCTCGTCCTCATCACCGTTGACACTCTCCGCCCCGATCACCTGCATTGTTATGGCTACGCCGCCATCGAAACTCCCACGCTCGATGGCATCGCCAAAAGCGGCGTTCTGTTCGAGAACGGCGTGACCCAGACCCCATTAACTCCTCCGTCGCATGCCAGCATCTTCACCGGGCTCAATCCACCCAGCCACAAGGTGCGCGATACCGGAGGGTTCGTCCTTTCTCCATCCACGCCGACCCTGGCCAGCCTTCTCCAACAGCAAGGTTGGGACACCGCCGCCTTCATCAGCTCGTCGGTGCTGAAAAAGCGGTTCGGATTCGATCACGGTTTCGCGGTTTACGACGATCAGATGCCTCGGCCCGGCCAGGGCCACGAATTCCTGGAAGACGCCGAACGCCGCGCCGGCGACACGGTGGACCGCGCCGTCGAGTGGCTGGAAAAGCGCGGCGACAAGCCCTTCTTCCTGTGGGTGCATGTCTACGATCCGCACACTCCTTACGATCCGCCTTCCCCGTTCCGCGAGCAGTATAAGGACCGCCCATACGATGGCGAGATCGCTTACGCCGATCGCGAACTCGGGCGCCTCATGGAAAGCCTCAAGCGCAAGTCCGCGCCCGAAAAGACGCTGGTCGCCGTGCTCTCCGACCACGGCGAGAGTCTGGGCGAACACGGCGAATATTCCCATGGCGTGTTCCTCTACGATGCGACGCTGCGCATCGCGTTCCTGCTCTCCGGTCCCGGTGTTCCTGCAGGCTTGCGCGTGACACCGCAAGCCCGCACCATCGATCTTCTGCCCACCATCCTGGCTTTGATGGGCAGCCCGGCCCCGGCGGGCATCGAAGGCGTCAGCCTGGTCCCTTTCTTCACCGGCAAGGATGCCGACACGGCCATCTCTTACGCCGAAACGCTGTATCCGAAAATCAACATGGGGTGGGCCGAGCTTCGCGGCATCCGCACCAATCAGTGGAAGTACATTCGGGCGCCGAGACCGGAGCTTTACGATCTCACCCGGGATCCGGGAGAAACCAACAACGTGCTGGCCGAGCACTCCCCGGAGGTGCGCAAGCTGGAAGCGCAACTTGTCGCGGCCAGCCGCTCCACCGGTCCAGAGAGGGTCGAAACCACCCCGATGGATGAGAAGACGCTGGCTCAGTTGAAGACCCTGGGCTACACATCCGGCTTCTCCCCGCGCTCCTTCAGCCTGAACGGCCAGGGGGTCGATCCCAAAGACCGCGTGGCCGTTCTGAAATTGATGGACACCGCCGAACAACCGCGTTCCGGACTCTCCGCGCCGCGCCGTATCGAAGCCCTGCAACAGGCAGTCCGCCTGGATCCCGCCAATCCGCTGCTTTACTACTCCCTCGGCGCCAAATTGGAGATGTCGGGCCGCTACGATGACGCCATGAAGCTGTACCGGGTGGCTGCCGAAAAGGGTATCCAGAACGGGCGGCTGCGCTCGCGCCTGGGCGATCTGCTGGTGCGTTCCGGAAAGAAAGCCGAAGCTGTCGTCGAATACGAGAAGGCCGCCGTGCTCGACCCCGCCGACGTGGCGAGTCAGGCCAACCTTGCCACCGCCTACCTGGAACTGGGGCGGCTGGGGGATGCGGAGCGCGTCTACAAAGCCATCCTCGCCATCGATCCGGCGAGCAGTGCCGCGCAGAACGGGCTCGGCGTGCTGGCCATCCAACGGCAGGACGGAACCGCCGCCCGCGGTTACTTCGAGAAGGCCGTGGAACTCGACCCGGACCTGGTGGAGGCGCAGTTGAATCTCGGCCTGCTGTACCAGATGGCGGGCGACCGCGTCCGCGCCCGCGCCTGCTTCGAACAGTTTCTGGCCAAAGCCTCCCCGCGGCAATATGCCGCGGTGATCCCCAAGGTGCGCGCCGCGCTCGCCGAGTTGCAATAATCATGGGGTCGAAGAAAAGCGACAACAAACGAAATTGTGTTTGCTTTCACTTTGGCCGATAATACAAGGCAGTTCCAACAGGTCTTATGAATCGAAGAACCCTTCCGGCTTTGGCAGTGGTGGCTGTCGCTCTCGGGGCGAGCAAGCCCGGACCCGCTCCGCGCAGCGACCCCTGGACGATCGTCGGCCCCGGCGGGGGCGGCACCATGATCGCACCCACCATCAGCCCCCACGACCCCAGGATCGTGCTGGAGCACTGCGATATGACCGGCGCCTACATCACGCTGGATGGAGCACAGTCCTGGCGCATGTTCAACCTGCGCGGGGTAGCCGGCACGTTCGCGTTCGACCCACGGAATCCCAAGGCGATCTATGCCGGCAACCAGGCGCTGTGGCGCAGCGAAGACACCGGACGCACCTGGAGCATGGTCTTCCCGGATCCGAAAAAGAACACCGT
>OBLU010001705.1_pt1 | contig 20357 bp, 17 predicted proteins | sample 1518681 | NCBI WGS metagenome assembly OBLU01 (sample SAMEA3539304, study PRJEB22396) | soil metagenome | biome: tundra; feature: field; material: soil | place: USA | collected 2010-05 | depth 0.15 m
AGCGGCTACTTCCTCACCAAATCCAAGCTCTACCAGGCAGCGCAGGAGGCCGTCGAACGCGGCCTGATGTTCGCATACACTGGCCGCAAGCAGAAGAAGCGCCAGTACCGCGCCCTGTGGATTGTCCGCATCAACGCAGCCTGCCACGCCAACGACATGAGCTACTCGACCTTCATCAATGGGCTGAAGCTGGCCGGCAACCCTCTGGATCGCAAGATCCTCGCGGAGATCGCCGCGCACGATGCTGCAGGCTTTTCCGCTCTTACTGAGACGGCGAAGTCCGCCCTTGCCTCCGCCAAGTCGGCTCGCGAGAAGTCCGCAGCCTAGTTATTCCGCAGTTTCCGCGAGGGCGTGGCTGCGGCCACGCCCTCGTTGTTTTGTTTCGCAGAAAAGGGAGGCTCTGATGTCTGTCGACACCGCCAGCAAAGCTGCACGCCGCCAGATCGCCGACGAGTTCAAGGAACGGAAGGTGCCCCGCGGCATCTTCGCGGTTCGCTGCTCGGTCAGCGGGGAGGTCTGGGTTGGCTCCTCGCCTAACCTCAATGCTGTGCAGAACTCGCTGTGGTTTCAACTTCGCGGGGGGCTCTCCCGCCATCGAGCGCTGCAGGAGGCGTGGAAGCGGCATGGCGAAGAGGCGTTTACGCTCGAGGTGCTGGAACAGTTTGACGACGACATCTCGCCGCTGCTGCTCAATGAACTCTATGCCCGGACGAGGAGAAAATGGGCCGAATCGCTGCCGGGGCACGTGCTGTGATATGTGCGGTCATCGACCAAGACTCAGGTCAGAAACTCCCTTCTCCGCATTTTGAAACCACCTTACGGCCGAAGCGACTATCCTATGGCTATGCCTGTTTCAACTGCCGAACCTGAAGTGCTTACCACCACTTCGGCCGCCCCTGAACCCAACCCGGATCCGCCACAGTTTGAGTCCTGGGGACGCTACCCAAAATATGGCGCCAAGGTTATTCCGCTCAACTGGCGGGGAGACTTTCCTGCGGTCCTCGCGGGATTGCACGACTCCGCCCTGCCGGTCGGGCTGGGACGGAGTTACGGCGACGTCTGTCTGCTGAAGGACGGCACCCTGCTGCAGACGACGGGCATGAACCGCCTGATCGACTTCGACCCCGCGACGGGCGTTCTGACCGCGGAATCCGGTATCTCTCTAGCGCAGATACTCGATTTCGCCGTCCCGCGCGGCTTCTTCCTGCCCGTCACTCCGGGGACGAAGTACGTTACCCTGGGCGGCGCAATCGCCAACGACATCCACGGCAAGAACCACGAGGTGGCCGGCTCGTTCGGCAACCACGTTCCGTGCTTCGAATTGGTGCGCTCCGACGGCACGCGCCGCCTCTGCTCGAAGACGGAAAACCCGGACTGGTATGCCGCCACCATCGGCGGCATGGGGCTGACGGGCCTGATCACCTGGGCGCAGCTTCGGCTCCGCCCGATCGTCTCGCGCGGCATCGACTACGAGGGCATCCAGTACCACGGCATCGACGAATTCCTCGACCTGAAACAGCGCTACCAGAACGTCGAGTACACCGTGAGTTGGGTCGACTGCGCCTCGACGGGCAAGAACTTCGCGCGCGGCATCTTCATGCTGGGAGAGCACTCGAGGGTCCCCGGCGAACTGAAGCCATCGCCTGAGCCCAAGCTGGTTTTTCCTTTCGATGCGCCCGGCTTCGCGCTGAGCCACACCACCGTAAGCATGTTCAATAGCGTCTTCTTCCATAAGCAGCGCAAGCAGCACGTGAAGACGGTGCAGGACTACGAACCGTTTTTCTACCCGCTGGACGCGGTACTGCGCTGGAACCGGATGTACGGCAAACGCGGCCTGGCGCAGTTCCAGTACGCGATTCCGTGGAAGGACGCAAAGGAAGGTACGGTCGCCATCCTCCGGGAAATTGCGAAGTCGGGGCTGGCCAGCTTCCTGGCCGTGCTGAAGGCGTTCGGCGATATACCGTCGCTGGGGATGATGAGCTTTCCCCAGGCGGGCATCATGCTCGCGCTCGATTTTCCCATCAAGCCGGATCTCACCTTCCCGCTGCTGCAACGCCTGGGCGATATGACCCTCGAGTTCGGCGGGCGTCTCTACCCTGCGAAGGACGCGGCCATGACCGCGTCGCAGTTCCAGACCTTTTACCCAGAGTGGCAGCGGTTCGCGCGCTTCCGCGATCCAATGCTGACCTCCAGCTTCTGGGAGCGCGTTACCGGAGACAAATCGCAACTATGAGTACCCTTAGTGCCCTCGATCCTCAGCCGTCCGCTTCCACTGCCCCCAGTCTGAGCAAGCTCACCAAGAAGATCCTGGTGCTGGGCGCTACCTCCGGCATCGCGGAGGCGACCTGCCGTATCTGGGCCGCGCAGGGAGCACAGATCTTTCTCGTAGCGCGCAATGAGGAGAAGCTCGCCGCGGTGGCTGCAGACCTGAAGATGCGCGGCGCGGCCTACGTGGGCACTGCCGTGGCCGACCTCGACGACACCGACAAGCATGCGGAACTGCTGGCGCACGCGGTCAACTCGCTCACCGGCATGGATATCGCCTACCTGGCCTACGGAATTCTGGGCGATCAGCCGCGCGCCGAACAGGACTTCGAGCACGCCGCACAGATTCTGCACTCCAACTTCGTCGCGCCGGTTTCGCTGCTTACCTGGCTGGCGAATTTCTGCGTGCAGCGCCATGCGGGTGTGTTGGCGGTGATCTCGTCGGTGGCCGGCGACCGCGGGCGCAAGTCGAACTACCTCTACGGCTCGTCGAAGGCGGGGCTGACAGCGTTCCTTGCCGGCCTGCGCAACCGTATCGACCGCGAAGGCGTCACCGTGCTCACCATCAAGCCCGGCCCGGTAAAGACCGCGATGACCGCCGGCATGAAAGGCTCGGAGAAGTTCGCCGACGTGAACAAGGTGGCCGCGACCATCGTCAAGGCCATCGACAAGCGCGCGGACAACCTCTACGTGCCGTTCCAGTGGCAGCCCATCATGTTCGTCATCCGCAACATCCCCGACCGCATCTTCAAGAAGCTCAACCTGTAAGCTCGTCCCGCGAATCTATTGGCCGGCTTCCAGAGTGTGCGTTGCTTCCTTCAGCAGGCTTGCTTCGCGCTCCACCGCGGCGGCCGTACGCGCAATCTGCGCATCGACATCCTTCCACTCCTTCTGCTCAATCGCCTCACGCACCGCGGGTAGCGTTTTAACCCCATAGCCGGTGTAGAGGCCAGGAGCGTACATCATGTCCTTGAACCAGGGACGGCCGGGAAGGCCTGCCGGATCCAGCAGCACGCGCTCTGCCCGAATTAACTCAGGGTTCACTGCGGCTGCAGCCGACGTCGCATGCGCCGCGAAAGCCTTATCGTAAGCAGCCGCCGCTGCCGTCAGATCATCGGACGCCTGATCGAGCGGAGCGAAGTTCAAGTAGGGCGGGACCACTTCAATGGGCGGAGCAACGCCCACTCGCTTCGGATCTGTCAGCGCCGCGTAAACACCCTCGGCGATTTCTGTGTTGCGTTCCTTCGCCTGAGTGCGCATCGTATCCGCGAGCTTCTTAACCTCGGTGACGTAAGTTCGAATTGTGTCGGCGAAGTCGCCGAACTGGTAAGGGATTGCGTCAGCGTCGGCCATGCGCATCATCATGGTTCCGGCCGTCTGCGCCAGCGCGCGGCCGTAGACAAAGTCAGTGTCGAGAAAGTGCGTGTAGTAGTAAAAATCATCGTAGACGGAGTGGTATTGGCCGCTTCCCAGGTCCTCGCCGCCATAGCCCAGGTTGACACTTGCGATGCCGAGGTGGTCGATGAACACTGTGTAATCCGAACCAGAACCGAGTGCGGGCATACGCAAGTCAGCGCGCGAGCGTATTTCGGACTTTGCATCCGGCGCGGCTTTGGAGATATCGACCAGGCGTTCGCGCTTCGATACGGACATCTTCGTCTCGGGATCGTCGATCTCCCTGGCGACGCTGTCGACGAAGTTCTCCAGCGACTGGGAACCCTCGGCACGGAAGTAGCCGCGCCCATTGCCGTCGGAATTGAAGTAGGCGACCGCGTGCTGGGATAGTTCGTCGGCGTGGGTCTCGGCCCACTCCGTGGAACCGAGCAGACCGGGTTCCTCACCGTCCCAGAAGCAGTAGAGGATGGTGCGCTGCGGACGCCACCCCTGTTTCAGGAGTTCACCCAGGCCGCGCGCCTCTTCCAGTTCGGCGCTGGTTCCGCTCAGCGGATCGGCCGCGCCGTTCACCCATCCGTCGTGGTGATTGCCGCGAATCACCCACTGATCCGCATAGGTCGAGCCCGGGACGCGTGCGATCACGTCGTACAGAGGCTTGCGATCCCAGTTGAAGGCAACAGCCAAATGGGCTTTGGCGACGCTGGGACCCACCTTGTAGGTGAAAGGCAGCCCACCACGCCAGGCCTCCGGCACCACCTGCCCGCCGAGCGCCTCCAGGAAAGGCTTCGCATCGTCGTAGGAGATGGGTAGCACAGGAATCTTCGTGAGAGTCTTGACGTCGGCAAGAGGAATCAGTTTCGCTCCGGGTACCGCACCGACGCCGGGAGTCTGCGGGTCGCCCGGGTAGACCGGCATGTCCATCACGCTTCCACGCTGCACGCCACCCGCGGGCCGGGCCGCGCCATCGGGGTACGGTTCGCCCTCAAAATATCCATCGTCGCGCGGATCGGAGTAAATGATGCAGCCGACGGCGCCGTGTTCCGCCGCCAGTTTCGGCTTAATGCCGCGCCAGGTCTGGCCATAACGAGTGATTACGATAGCGCCTTTCACCGAAACGCCCATTGCGTCCAACTGCTCGTAGTCGGCCGGCGCTCCATAGTTGACGTAGATCAGCGGTGCGGTCACGTCGCCGTCGGCCGAGTAGGCATTGTAGGTTGGCAACTGCTCGCTCTTCTGTCCAGAGGTGGGATCGACCGCAAGCGTCGGCTCTTCCAGTTTCGCGACAACCTTCGTCGATCCAAGCAACTCCAGCTTGCGCGACTTCGGTGTGGGGAATAGCGTATCGAAGACTTCGATCTGCGCGTCCAGACCGTAGGACTTCAGTTGTGCGGCTAGCCATTCCGCATTGTCCTTGTCGTAAGGCGAACCCACATGATGAGGCCGAGCGGAGAGACGTTGCATATTGTCGCGGATATGCCCTGGATCGGGCAGTGCGCGGAATTTGTGCTCCCATGTGATCTCGGTAGCGGAATCATCGACTGTATAGCCGCGGAGGGGCTCGCCCGGTCCGCTATCCAGAGCGTAGGCGGAACTGGCGAGCAATACGAAGCTGGCGATGAATTTACGCATAGGAATTTCCGCTCTCTGTGCGAGGTTTGAGCCGTGGATTGATTCGCTCCCAAGTCGGCGACTTGCTGTTACGCAAACTTATTGCTGCTGCTGCTGCTGCGCCATCTGCTGCATCCGCGTGGGTGGTGGTGGCACCTCGGGGAGCGCCGTCGCATTCTCCACCAGCGTCGACCAGTCTTCCGGCACCGGCATCTCCTGGTCGAGCAGCGGAGTTCCCTGGCTCGGCGTAACCCGCACTGCGACGGTCAACTCGCTGTTGGCCCGGCCGCGAAAGATGCCGTGCGTGGGCGGAACGTCCGCATAATCGCGGCCGATCGCGGTGCGAATATGGCGGTCGCCGGCGATCAGCCAATTGGTGGGGTCGAACCCGACCCATCCGAGTTGCGGCACCAGAGCTTCGACCCATGCATGCGTCGCCGAATTCACGGAGCGGTCATGGTCGCTGTGTCCGTGGAAGAGGTACCCGCTCACGTAGCGGCAGGGGATGCGCAGCTTCGATCGCACCAGCGTAATCATGATGTGGGCGAAGTCCTGGCAGACGCCGGCGTGGGTCAGCAGCGCAAGGTCAATCGGCGAGTCGGCCTTGGTCGACTTCGGCACGTACTCAAAGTGGTTGTACAGTTGCTCGTTCAGTTGCTGCAGCACCATCAGCGGGTCATCCCGCCTGCGTACATCGAGTTCCTCGGCGAGTGCGTCGAGCGACGGCGTGGCCGCGCAGAACTCGCTGGGCAGCAGCATCTCCCAGTAATCTCCCTGCTCAATCATGCTGTCGAGTTCGTCCCACGCGTCCGGTGCGAGAAAGGACGGAATCTGCATCGCCGGCTGCACTTCGACCAATGATTCCGCCACGATGACCAACTGGCCATGTTGGCCCGGGATGTCGAAGTGGTGGATCTGGTTGGCCAGGTGATCGCGATAGCTGAAGACGCGGCAGCGCGGGCTGACCGAGAGATGGAACGTCAGGCAGCGCTGATTCTGGTCCGAGCGCGGATGCATGCGTGTCTCCATCATGCTTTCGCTCACCGGGTTCGAGTAGAGGAACTTGGTCAGATGACGGATCGAATAATACATGCTGCTCCTTGCTTGCCCTACCCCGCCAGCGCGGCCTGAATGCTGTAGTCGATGTAGAGCTCATAAATCATCTTGTGAACGGCAGCGCATTGATACTGGATTCCGCGCAGGTATGCAACGATGTCCCCGCTGAGAATCTCATCGACGCTGGAATAGTTCAGGGATGCCTGCAACCGGCCCACCAGGCGGCGCAACGGCTCTGCGCGGCTCTTTCCCCCCTCGCCGTGGATCGCTTCGAGCGCACGCTGCAGGGTGTCGATCGAGAAGCGCACCGAATGCGGGAACTCTTCATCCAGCAAGAGGAACTCGAGGATCCGGTCGGGCGTGATGTCGGCCGTGTAGACCTTGCAGTACGCCTCGAACGCGGTCGCCGAGCGCAGCAGGCCCATCCACTCGAGGTATTCGTTGCCCTCGGGAATGCGGTCCGTATGCAGCCACAGGTCCTCGTGATAGGCCTCCAGCAGCAGCGCGGTCGCCGAGGCACGCTCGATGTAGCGCCCCACCTGGATGAACTGCCAGCCCTCTCCGTGGCTCATGGTGGAATCGCTGACGCCCTGGAACTGGTGGACCGCCTCCATCACCTGCTGCAGAAACTCGGTGGGTTGCCCGGAGTCGGCCGTGATGGCGCCTACCTGTAAGTCGTCTCGCATCTCCGGCCGCGTGACTTGCAGATAGAGGCTGTTGAGACGAGTCCACTGTTCCGTGGAAATCTGTTCGCGTACATGGCGCGAGTTCTCGCGGGCGGAGATGATGCACGAGAGGATGGACGCCTTGTTGTCGATGTCGAACGTCAGCGATTGCGTCAGCGCGTAGGGATCTCCCGTCCAATGGGTATCTTCCGGATTCCCCAGCGCCTGCAGCATGCGCTGCCAGCAGCGGTCCGCGTTCATCGCACTCTCGTCGAGCATGAGGTTGAGATTCACGTCGAGCAGGCGCGTTGTATGTTCCGCACGCTCGATGGAGCGGCTCATCCAGTACAAACTATCGGCGACGCGGCTCAGCATTTGGCCCCCTTCGACTCATGATCGCGGTTATTGGCTTAGTACCCACGTGTCTTTGCTGCCGCCTCCCTGTGAGGAATTCACCACCAGCGATCCGCGCTTGAGGGCGACGCGGGTGAGGCCGCCCGGCACGATCGCTACCTTGTCGCCGTAAAGGATGTACGGGCGAAGGTCCACATGGCGCGGCTCCAACTCGTCGCCAATCAGGCAAGGCGCGCGGGAGAACGAAATCGTCGGCTGCGCGATGTAGTTGCGCGGGTCCGCCTGAATCTTCTGCGCGAACTCCTCGCGTTGCGCGGCGGTCGACTGGGGGCCGATCAGCATGCCGTAGCCTCCGCTCTCTCCCACCGCCTTGATCACGAGCTTGTCCAGGTTCTGCAGCACATGCTGGCGCGACTTCGGCTCGGTCATCAGGTAAGTCTTGACGTTCTGCAGGATCGGCTCTTCGGAGAGGTAATACTTGATGATGCTCGGCACATACGCGTAGAGCGCTTTGTCGTCGGCCACGCCGGTGCCGAACGCGTTCGCCAGCGTGACGTTGCCGGCTCGGTACGCGTTGAATAGCCCGGAGACGCCAAGAATCGAATCGCCGCGGAACGCCATCGGGTCGATGAAGTCGTCATCCACGCGGCGGTAGATTACGTCGACCCGGCGCAGGCCGCTGGTGGTGCGCATGTAGATGATGTTGTCGTGCGTGACCAGGTCGCGGCCCTCGACCAACTCAATGCCCATCTGGCGCGCCAGGTAAGCATGCTCGAAGTAAGCGGAGTTGAAGACTCCGGGGGAAAGCAAAACGATGTTCGGTTCCGGCCTGCCTTCGGGCGCGAGCGAGCGCAGCGTGCCTAGCAGCAGTTGTGTGTACTGCTCAATGGGCCGGACGTTGTAGCTCTGAAACAGTTGCGGGAAGATCCGCTTCATGACGCGCCGGTTGGTGAGCATATAGCTCACGCCCGAGGGGACGCGCAGATTGTCCTCCAGCACCACGAACTCGCCATTCTCCATGCGGATCAGGTCGGTGCCGCAGATGGCGACGTACACATTGCGCGGTACCTGCAGGCCGACCATCTGGCGGCGGAAGTGCTTGCAACTGTATACGATCTCCCGTGGCACGATGCCATCCTTCAGGATGCGGCCTTCGTTGTAGATGTCCTTCAGGAAGAGGTTGAGGGCGGTGATGCGCTGGGTGAGGCCAAGTTCCACCGTCGCCCACTCGGCCGCGGTAATAATGCGCGGCACCAGATCGTACGGGAAGATATGCTCCTTGCCGCCGTCGTCGCGGCCGTAGACGGTGAACGTGATCCCTTGATTGAGGAAGCTGAGTTCGGCGGCGTGCTTGCGGCGCTGGAGTTCATCGGCAGGGAGCGACGAGAAACGTTCAAACAACGGCTCATAGTGGGGGTGCAGTTGCTCCGGCCCAGCGAACATCTCGTCGTAGGCGTTGTCCAACTGGTAGTTCTTAAGTGCCGCGTTCTCGAACTGTTTTGCCTGGGCTGGTTGCATGGGAGCTATGAGTATAGAGCAAAACTCCCGTTAAGTTGCCCTGGGGAACGCCCGGGAAAGGCACTTTTCCTGTGTGAGAACGACCCCGGGCAACTCGGCCCGGAACACGGCCGCCTCCATCCGGTCGCCTCCTCCGGTCCCTCAGAACCCCTGGTCCGGCCGAAACGCAGTCACGTGGTTGTTTACGAACGTCACGGCCATGGGCTTGCCCAGGTTGGCGTACACCACCAGCCGATTTCCATATTCTTTGCTCACGCTCTGGGACACCTGGCCGAGCGAAAGCTCCACCTGCCGCTCGTTCATCCCCAGAATCACCTGGTGCGAATCAACCGCCTGCCAGATCGCCGGTCCCCAGTGCTTGTACAACTCATGTGGGTCCACATAGAAAAAGACTTCGTCGGTAAAGAACGTGTAGTCGCCGGCCTGCTTGTATCCAACAGGCGCCGCATACTCTTTCGTCAGGTCCGCGGACTTCGGCATCGTGAAGGCCACCAGAACCTGCTTATCGCCGCCTGGAATGCGGGACGTCGTCGCTGACTTTGGTGCCACCTGCTCGAAAACATCCTTGATGGCCAGAGGCTCCGCGCCGAGCAGTGTCCCCACGGACTTAGCGTAGTCCGCGTGGTGCGCGGCGTAGGGGTAGTAATCGATCTGGCCGCCTGCGGACACCCACACGGTGGTGCCGACCAACGGCTTCAGGTCGGCGAACGTCGAGGGCCTTTCCTTCTTCAGGAAGACCAGGTCGTCCGGATCGGTCTTCCCGTACTCCGGCGGCAGGACGGCCCTCTCCGCAGCGGTCCGCTCATGATGCAAATACCCAATCTCAATGCCCACCGCCAAAAACAGGAACAGCGTTCCGCCGATCGCCCACTTTTTTCCCGAAGTCATAACCTCTTCTCTCCCATTGCTCTTATAACCCGGAACCGGCGCGCAAGACTCGTGTCTAGTCTGACGGCTCCGCAATGCTCTGTTGCATATTAGACTGCATCAGCGATTCCGCAGAAAGGCCATTGGCACTGCGCAGCGCCGGAAACAGCGTTCCTGCCATGCCGGTCACGACCAGCGATCCGATTCCACCCACAACCACGGCGCGCACGGCGCCCCACCAGTGCGCGGTCAGGCCGCTCTCAAAGCCGCCAAACTCGTTGGATGCGCCCACAAAGAGCCAGTTGACGGCGCTTACCCGCCCGCGCATCTCGGGCGGCGTGGCCAGTTGCAGAATGCTGGCACGGATCACCACGCTGACCATGTCGCTGGCGCCCACAATCACCAGCGCCACCAGGCTGATCCACATGGTTCGCGATAATCCGAAGATCACAGTCGCCGTGCCGTAAATCCCAACGCAGAACAGCATCAACTTGCCGGCGTCCCGCGTGATGGGTCGCACCGTCATCACCAGCGATACGGCCAGCGCTCCGAGCGACGGCATGGCGCGCAACAGACCTAACGCACTCGGTCCAGCATGAAGGATGTCCGTCGCGTAGATCGGCAGCAGGGCGGTCGCCCCGCCCAGAAGCACGGCAAACAAATCCAGCGAGATCGACCCCAGCAGCAGCTTGGCCTGCCAGACATACCGGAAGCCGGCCAGCATCGTCTCCAGGGTGAAGGCCTTCTTGATCACCTGTGCCGGAGGGGTGCGCATAGCGCCCACCAGCACCAAAAAAGCCAGCAGCGTCGCCAGGCTGAAGGTATACACCGCGGCCGCGCCGTTCCAGGGGGCCAGGAACCCCCGCAACGGCAGCGTAAACAGCAGTCCGCCCACCGAGGGACCCGCAATGTTCGCGATCTGGAAGACGATGGACCCCCAGGTGACCGCATTCACAAAGTGATGCTTCGGCACCAGGCTGGGCAGCAGCGCCGAGGACGCCGGCCCACTGAATGCGCGCCCCATGCCCACGCCCAGAAGCACCGCATAGATCGGCAGCACGTGGCCGGTCGGATGCAGGGCAAAGTGCAGCAGCGCAATTGTGCACAACGTCTGGATCGAGTAACAGACCAGGATGATCCCGCGCCGGTCGTAACGATCGGCCACATGCCCCGCCGCCAGCATGAAGAACAGTCCGGGTGCGAACAGCGCCAGCCCGGTCAGCCCAAGGTCGAGCGCCGAATGGGTGATCTGGTACACCTGCCATGCCACTGCAATCGACTGCGCCTCAGCGCCCAGGATCACCAGCAGCCGCGCTGTCTGGTAGAGCCGAAAGTCCCGCGAAAGAAACGCGATTCCTGCTCCCGTCGGCGAGCCAACCCTCGCCGTGCCGCTCCCACCCTGTGCCATATCTGCTTATAGTTGCATATTTCCTGCACCGTACGCATCGGAGGTCAGTGCACCAGCAAAAGGTAGACCGCCATGCCCACCCCGATGGCCGCCAGACCAGCGCCAGCACGACGCCGGCCGTCGAGATTCTACCCGGCTGCCACGTTCCTGCGCTCAACTGCCCTACGATACGGACGTGATTGACCACCGCGCTGACATTGACGAGGACGCCCAGTGCGACCAGCGCCACACCCGACCACGCCGAGAGCCCCATCGTGTGCACAACCGCACCCGTTTGTCCCGCCTGTATTTCGCGCAGGAATAGCCCAAAGCGCGCTACGGCGAAGCCGACTCCCATCAACCCCAGTCCGGTGCGCAGCCATGCCAGCAAAGTTCGCTCGGCCGCAAAATACACCCGTGGATCGTCTTGCGGTTCACTCGCCATGATCCCTTTTGACGCAAATCCTGCCCCTTCAGCCGGGCTCCCCATCAAAGTTTTTAGGGGCTGGCTCAAGGGTACCCGGATACGACTGGTGCCGTGACTCTTTCGGGTGATTACTACGGTGGTTCAAGAGGTATAGCATCGAACCCATCGCAAGGGGGATCGTTAACCATAGCGATCCGAACAATAAAAGACGAGGACTATCCAAATGAAGCACTGTCTGAAGAAACTTGCTGCCGAGGATTCTGGTCAAGATCTGATTGAGTACGCTCTCGTAGCAGCCTTGGTAGGCTTAGGCGCCGTCGCGGCAATGAAGGGTCTCTCAAACTCCATCAAGACCTCTTTCAACGGCGTGGGTACTTCGCTGACCAATGCTTAGAGGCCAGGAATCAGTAGCTTACCTTCCAAGATATTGCTTGTACTCCGTTTCCACTACGCCCGTGTTGCGGGCCAGATTCAGCTTGGCCTGATTCAATTGAAACTCCGTCGTGATCAGCCGGCTCTGCGCGTTGGCGAGGGTCGCCTGCGCCTGCACCACCGGCAGATTATCGTCCACGCCCGCAGCAAAGCGATCGCGGGTATCGGACAGTGCCTGGGTCGCCAGGTCTACGTTGCTTCGCGCCACCTTCACCAATGCGGCGGATGTGTCCACATCCATCCGGCTTGCACGAATCTGGGCGTCGATGGTCACCCGCAGCGACTCAATCTGGTGCTGCAGGGCGATCTCCTGCGCTGCGGCCACCTCGGTCTCGCCGCGGAACCGGCCCTCCTCGAAGATCGGAATCTTCAGCACACCCTGTGCCGTAAAGACGCCGTGGTACAGGCCGCGGGTCTCGCCAATCACGCCATAGTCCCCGCTGAAGGCAAGCGACGGCAGGCGTTCGTACTTTACCGCCTTGCGCGCCCTCTGGGCGACTTCGAGCTGCGCCTGCAGCCCCAGCAAGTCTTTGCGTCGCCGATACGCCAGCGCCTTGGCCTCCTCCAGCGGCAGTTCCGCGAGTTCGGCGTACGGAACCGTGTCCGTCAGCGTCAACTCCTGGTCCGCGGGCAGCCCGATCAGCCGATTCAGCGCAATCTTGTCCTTCGCAAACGTATTCTGCGCCCGCACCAGCACCTGCTGCTCCGTTTGCAGTTGCACCCGCGCGCGGATCACGTCGATGTTGGTGCCCACGCCCGCGTCGTGCGAGAGCGTCGCCTGGCGCAGCACCTCTTCATCGGCTGTCACCAGCGCCTGAGCGTTGGCGATCTGCGTCTCATCCGCCAGCGCCGCCAGATACTGCGTGCCCACCGCCAGGACCACGTTGCCACGCGCGTTCAGCGTGTTCATCGTGAGGACGTTGGCCGCCTTCTTCGCCGCCGCGTACAGATAGAAATCCGGCAGGTTGAACAGCACCTGGTCCGCATTGAATTGTGCGGCGGTCACATCCAGCTTCACGATCGTCGAAAACGAACTGGCGGGAATCCCGAAGGCGGCCAGCGACGACGGCTTGAATCCCAGCGCGGCCAGGTCGATCTCCTGCGCGTTGGTGTAGGCGGTTGCTTTCATGTTCGGAAGCAGCTGATAGAACACCGTGGAAATCTGCCCACGCACCGACCGCTCAGCCTGGACAGCCAGCAAAACTTGCAGGTTGTGCTTCAGCCCGCGGTCGATGGCGTCATCGAGACCCAGCGGCAGCGGGTTCGTCGTAGCCGATTCGACGGAGACATTGCCCTGAAACCGCATCGTCTGGATTGGATTCTGCGCCTGCGTCGAATCGCCTCGCGTCACGCCGATCTGCGGGGTCGGAGCCGCCGGCAATTCGGCGATTTCCTGTGCGCCCGCCTGGCGGACCAGCCCGCAGCAGGCCATCGCCAGTATGGCCGCATAGGCAGCGGCACTCAGCGGACCGCGCCCTCGCGCCTTGGCGCTTGAAACACCTGGATGTAGAAGATTCACCACGCTCACTCTTAGTTTAGAGTGTCGAGCAAGGCAATGGGTTGCGAAAGTTGTGCTTGTCCGCACCAAAACCGGGTTATGCTGCTCGCGAGGTACGACCATGATCCTTGCGGGCTTTCAATCACTAATTCTCCTCATCGTAGGAGCTTTTTGGATATTCGTTCTCTGGATGTTCTGGAAGATCGTCCAGGCCCTCAAGGGCATCGACGACGGCGTGAAAGAGATCGCCCGCAGTCTCCGCGAACGGCCCTAGCACGCCCCTCGGCCTACCCAGCGCTTCTGCATGCAGCGACGCCTACCGGATCTGCACCAGGCCTGAATCTACCCCCGCACCATGCGCACCGCCCGGGGTCACCTGCGACGTCTGCGGCGCGCGCCAGTGGTCGATGTAGCTCACCTGGTGCACGCAACTGATCGTGCAGTTGGGCGCGCAACTCTTCTCCGTCAGGAACTCGCGCTTCACGTCCGCCCTGCCGTACTGAGCCAGCGGCACGCCGGGATACCCGCGCTGCTGCGAACAATAATGCACCAACCCGAATTCGCAGATATAGAGGTAACGCCCGCCCGCGCGGCATCGCCAGTCGTTCGGCTGCCCGTTGGCGATCGCCTCCTGAAAATGGTTGAACCGCGAGTAGCTGCGCCGCGTCAGCCGCCGCACCTTGTCCCAAACCGTGCGTTCCTCGGCGCCGAGTGGCTTCAACTGCCCGCTGCCGTCGTGGATAATCCCGATGGTTGACGAGAATCCCAGGGCCAGCGCGCGTTCGCTGACGGTCAGCGCGTCCGTCGGATTCGCAATGCCGCCGCCTACCACCGAGTTGATGTTCACATGGAAATCCGCGTGCTCCGCCAGCATCTTCAACTTCGCGTCCAGCACCTTCAGACTCTTCTTCGACACATCGTCCGGCATCACATTGTCGATCGAGATCTGCATGTGATCGAGGCCCGCGCGATTCAGCCGCTGGATCCGGTCCGGCATCAGCAGATAGCCGTTGGTAATCATTCCCGCGATCGCGCCCGTCTTCCGGATCCGCGCGATCACGCGGTCAAGTTCCGGGTGGAGCAGAGGCTCGCCGCCCGAAATCGTGATCACCGAGGTCCCCAGCCGGCCCAGCTCATCGATCCGCCCCTCCATCTCCTCGATGGGCACGGGGTCCGATACGTCATCAAACTCATTGCAGTACGTGCAGGCCAGGTTGCATCGCCGCATGGGCACAATGTGGGCCATATACGGATGCCCGGTCGACGCCAGCGCCGAGGCGATGGACCCAACTTCGCGCACTTTGCGGGTCACTGCCTTCCAGCGGCGCTTCAACGGCATTGGACGGCGGGGAACTGAATTCTCTGAAACCATATCGCTAGCTTCATTGAATCACACCTCCACCATGGAACGCGAAGCCTCCATGGGGCGCGGACAGCCTAACCTGCTCATTTTGTTACTGCAGAGGGGATTTGCAACACAGCCATGAATAAATCAGAGACGAACGAAAACGAGACTCTGGCTGGCCGGGGGAAGGTTTGCCCCCTTGCCATACACGTCCAGCCAGGCCTCAACTTTGCCGAGCGAACCGACCGCGGTTTCAGCCTACCCTCTAGTCATTCGCCAGGACTTGAAACAGCAGCAACGCTTGACCTAGCCCATCCGCATTCGCCGCCGCAAAAAAAAGGGCCAGGGGTTGGGTCCTGATTCAGAAACACCGTGCGTTCCAAATCAACCACGGCCTGCCCTGACATCATCATCCCAGCGAATCCGCAGTCTGTATGTGATGGAAATCACGTTCTCCGTGTCTGGTTGCCGCGCAGTCAGCCCCCGCCGTTACAATAGGCATTGCGTCTCAAACGAAGGGCCTATAGCTCAATTGGTTAGAGCAGCGGACTCATAATCCGTTGGTTCCAGGTTCAAGTCCTGGTGGGCCCACCAAACCTCCCGTTGTTGCGGCTGGCCCTGCGGTGTCTTATGATCATAAGACACGCCTGGCAGCAAATGTTGCTTTAGAGTTTCCCAGAAACACCGCTTATGTACCGCGAGCGCGACTCCTATCTATTAGACTCTTTAAGGAGCCAGGAGAGGCGTTCTCACACGCCGCTCCCAGGCACACGATCTCTCACTCGGTTTCAGGAAATCAGGTCTCCAACTTCATGCGCATCTCTTCCGTCGGCACTGCATTCCCTCCGCATCGTATTCCGCAAACTGAATTTACAGAGAGACTTCGCAACTATTGGGGAACCAAGCTGCCGGAACCTCGCCTGCTCAGTCGGCTGCACGCCAACTGCGGAGTCGAATCTCGCAACTTCGTGTTGCCGCTCGAGGCCTACCCCGGACTGGTCGGCTTCAAGGCGACCAATGACGTATGGATCTCCAACGGGGTCGAACTGAGTCAGGCCTGCATCGCCCGCGCGCTCGATCCGCTGGGTCTGACTGCGGCGGACATTTCCGCGATCTTTTTCGCCTCCGTGACAGGCATTGCCAGCCCCACCATCGATGCCCGCCTGATCAACCTCATGCCGTTCCGCACCAACGTGAAACGGACGCCGATCTTTGGCCTGGGGTGCGTCGCGGGAGCGGCCGGTATCGCGCGTGCCTCGGACTATGTGCGCGCCTTCCCCGACCAGATCGCGCTTCTGCTCTCGGTCGAGCTGTGCTCGCTCACCTGGCAGGATAACGACCAGTCCATCGCCAACCTCATCTCCTGCGGCCTCTTCGGCGACGGCGCGGCGGCCGTGGTCATCACCGGCGACGACGTCGCCCTGCCTGCATCGACCGTCCCGCCCGGCCCCAGCATCCTGGCCACGCGCTCCACCTTCTACCGCAATACCGAGTACGTCATGGGCTGGGACATCGGCGACACCGGCTTCACCATCGTGCTCTCGCCCGACGTCCCCAAAGTCGTGATCGAGAACCTGCGCGGCGACGTAGACAGCTTTCTCGCAGAGAACAAGATCACGCTTGCCGACATCGGCAGTTGGATCTTCCACTCCGGCGGACCCAAGGTGCTGGAAGCGGTCGAGGCGTCTCTCGAACTGCCCAAGGACGCGCTCGCCGCATCGTGGAAGAGCCTGCGCGAGGTTGGGAATCTCTCCGCCGCATCCGTGCTGATGGTGCTGGCCGAGACGCTCCAGGAGCATCGCGGGGCGCCAGGGAGTTACAGTATTCTGGCGGCAATGGGCCCCGGTTTCTGCCTCGAACTCGTGCTTTTGCAATGGTGAGAGCCGCACCCGCATACCCTTCGCCGATGCGCAGGTGGTAAAACTGTCAGACAGTAATTTATAGTACGTCGCTGGCGCCAGCCCTGCCGGATGGGCCGGCATAGGCTCGGAACTCCGGCGGGGAAGCATCGGTTTGAGGAGAATATGGGAGAAAGCATGGACGACATCGAGTCCCGCATTGTCGAACTCGTCGCTAAGTCGAAGAACCTGCCTGTTTCGGACGTTCGCATGGACACCACGTTCGATGAACTGCAGATCGATTCACTCGACAAGATTAACCTGAGCTTCGCGGTAGAGGAGATGTTCTCGATCGAGATTCCCGACGAGAGCCTCAACTCACTGAAGACCGTGGGAGATGTTGTTCGTGGCGTGGCCAGTCTGCGCGCCGCCGCCGCGCCGCCGGATGCCTCGGCATCCTGATGCGGGCTGTGTGCAAGGCTTCTGAACTGTGAGGACCAAGTGAAGCGCGTCGTCGTCACCGGGCTGGGATGCGTCACGCCAATCGGCAATACGGTCGAAGAATTTCGCGAATCGCTCTACGCGGGACGCACCGGCATCGCGCCCTTCGACCTGAGCAGCATGCCGGGAGCGCTATCGCCGGATCCCTCGGTCCGCTTCAAAACCAGCGGCAAAGTGAAGAATTTCAATCCCACCCAAAACCCCGATCAGCGCCTCTCCTCGGGCTTCATGCTGACCTCCGAACTGGGCGCGCAGTTCGGCATCATCGCCGCACGCCAGGCCGTCGCCCACAGCAGCGTGCTCCAACACCACGATCCCACCAACATCGCGATCATTACTGGCTGCTCCTGTGGCGGGCGGGCTGCGGATGAAGACGCGAATCGCAATCTCTATACCCGCAACGCGCGCGTCCCCCCCACTGCCATCATCCGCACCATGGCCAGCTCGGGGACCAGCAACATCACTATCGAAACCGGAATCACCGGCCCTACGCTCAACGTCGCAACCGCCTGTGCGTCGGGCACGCATGCCATCGGTCTCGCGTTCCAGATGGTGCGCGCCGGCATGGCACCCGCCGCAATCACCGGCGGCTACGAGGCCGCACTCACCTATGGCTTTCTGCGCGCGTGGGATTCAATGCGCATCGTCTCGCCTACGTCATGCCGCCCATTCTCTGCGGACCGCGACGGCATGACCCTCGGCGAAGGCGCGGCCATGTTCACCATCGAGCCGCTCGATGCCGCACTAGCGCGTGGCGCGCACATCTACGCGGAGATCGTCGGCTTTGGCATGTCAGCCGACGCCCATCACATTACGCAACCCCGCGCCGCGGGCGCAGCCCTGGCCATGCGCCGCGCGCTCGAGGATGCCGCGCAGTCCGGCATTGACTCCCCCGCCAGCCGTGTCGGCTACATCAACGCCCACGGCACCGGCACGCCCACCAACGACCCCGTAGAGGCGGCCGCCATCCACCAGGCGCTGGGTGAGTTTGCGCCGCATATCCCGGTCGGTGCGACCAAATCCTTCACCGGCCACTCCATCGGCGCCGCCGGAGCCATCGAGGCGCTGGCGACGGTCCTCGCGCTCGACGCCGCCAGCTTGCCCTACACCACCGGCGTCAGCGAAGTCGACCCCGCGCTCAATCTCGATGTCATCATCGGCGAATCGCGCCCGCTTGCGCCCGGCAAAGACCTCGCACTCTCCAACTCACTCGCCTTCGGCGGCCTCAACGCCGTGCTCGCATTCCGCCGCTATATCAGCTGAGCCGCGATACCATAGCCCAAGTGACCGCACCCGCTATCTCCGTCCTCATCCTCACTAAGAATGAGGAGCGCGATCTCCCCGGCGCGCTTGCCTCTGTCGCCTGGTCCGACGACATCCACCTCTTCGACTCGCACTCCACCGACTCCACCGTGGACATCGCCCGCGCCGCCGGAGCCCACGTCCATAGCCGCGTCTTCGACGACTACGCCACGCATCGGAACGCCGCCTTCGCGCTCGACTTCAAGCACCCCTGGCTCTTCCTGCTCGACGCCGACGAGCGTCCCACCCCGGAACTTTCCGCCGAGATGCAGCGCGTAGTCGGCGAGGCCCCCGCCAACACCGCCGGCTTCCGTCTCCGCCGCCGCGACTTCCTTTTCGGAACATGGCTCAAGCACGCGCAGATTTCGCCGTACTATATTCGCCTCGTCCGTCCCGAACGCGCAATCTATACCCGCGCCATCAACGAGGTACTTGTAGTCGATGGCCCCGTCGCCGAACTGGTCCATCCGCTCGATCACTATCCATTTTCCAAGGGCATCGCGCACTGGATCGCGAAACACAACACCTATTCCACGATGGAAGCCGAACTCATCGTCCGCCAGCAAGGCCTGCAGAATCCCAGCCTGCGCGCCGCGCTGCGCGACCCCGACTTCCACACGCGCCGCCTGCACCAGAAGGCGCTTTTCTATCGGCTGCCCGGACGCCCGCTGATCAAATGGTGTTACATGATGTTTCTACGCGGCGCCATCCTCGATGGCGCTGCCGGCATCACCTACGCCACGCTGCAATCCATCTACGAATACCTCATCGTCCTCAAGACCAAGGAACTTCGCCGCGACGGCGCCTAGACATCCGCTCGTTCACAGCCGGGGAAGACCCAGTTTTGCTTAAGGGCACGGGTTTACCCGTGCCATAAGTAGCCACAAAACTTGTGGGCTTTAGCCCCTGAGTCACCTTTGTGGTTTGGACGGACGCCTTACCACTCCTTCGCAGCCGAATCCACCACAACATTCTCCGCCGGCCCCTTCCACCGGAGCACCGGCTTCCGCGCCGCCGCCGTCTCGTCCATGCGTCGCACCCGCGTGCTGTGCGGAGCCGTCTGCACCAGCTCCGGATTCTCCGCTGCCTCCCGCGCAATCTGCTTCAGCGCGTCAATCAGCAGGTCCAGCTCCTCGCGGCTCTCGCTCTCCGTCGGCTCAATCATCATCGCGCCGGGGACGATCATCGGGAAACTGACCGTGTAGGCGTGGAATCCGTAGTCGATCAGCCGCTTGCCCATATCGCCCGTCTTCACGCCATTCTTTGCCTGCGCGCGATCGCTGAATACCACCTCATGCAGCGTCGGCGTCGTGAACGGCAGATCGAACGTGCCCTCCAGCTTGGCGCGAATGTAGTTCGCGTTCAGCACCGCGTCTTCGGTGGTCTGCCGCAGCCCGTCCGGCCCGTTGGCCAGGATGTACGCCAGCGCCCGCACGAACATGCCGAAGTTGCCATAGAACGCTCGTACGCGCCCCACACTCTGCGGCCGGTTGTAGTCCAGGCCAAGCGAACCGTCCGCACGCGTCGCCAGCACCGGTGTCGGCAGAAACGGCTCCAGAATCTTCTTGCAGGCCACCGGCCCTGAGCCCGGACCGCCGCCCCCGTGAGGCGTGGAGAAGGTCTTGTGCAGGTTCAGGTGCATCACGTCCACGCCAAAGTCGCCCGGTCGCGTCTTGCCCACCAGCGCGTTCATGTTCGCGCCGTCCATGTAGAGCAGCGCACCCTTCGCATGCAGAATGTCGGCAATCTTGTGAATCTCGCTCTCGAACACACCAATGGTCGAAGGATTCGTCAGCATCAGCGCGGCGGTATCTTCATCCACCATCCGCTCCAACTCGGCAATATCCACCATGCCCTGCGCATTCGACTTCAGATTCGCCACCTGGTAGCCGCACACCG
>OBLU010001708.1_pt1 | contig 20346 bp, 34 predicted proteins | sample 1518681 | NCBI WGS metagenome assembly OBLU01 (sample SAMEA3539304, study PRJEB22396) | soil metagenome | biome: tundra; feature: field; material: soil | place: USA | collected 2010-05 | depth 0.15 m
GCCTCCTCGGCTGCGACGCCAAATGGTCCGTCAAGAAATACTCCGGCACCGATGTTGACATCGAATGCGTCCGCGAGATCGCCAAGGACCTTCACTACAAAGACCTCTTTCCCTGCTAAATTCCACGCATGGCAACTGAACCGCTCGACAACCATGACCAGTCCGGCTCCCCGACCGAAGAAATCGAAATCGCCGTTGAAGAGTTCACCGGCCGGCCGATGCCTGGCAACCCGGCCGAGCGCATCGACGCCCTACAGAAGCGCATCGCTTACCTTGAGGAGCAGCGCCGTCGCAGCCTAAACGCCGACGAACCCCTTCGCACCGCCCTCCTGCGGCGCACCGACGCGGACCTCGCCGAAGCCCATCGCCAGCTCAGGGCGGCCGGTGGGAGTAGTCTTCAGAGGGCACCACCTGTCTTGGCCCCCTGATGAAAGCGGGCTGGTGGGGAGCGAGAGACTGAAGCCTCCTTGCAGCAGAGGGAGCACAACGCGGCAAAAGATCTGAAAACGGGGCAAATGGGGAACAAACAGAAAGGGAAAGGGGGAAGTGCTCGGGGCCTTATCCGAGGGTCGAGGGCCGATGGCGCCTCACACTGACCCTCTCCCCATCCGATGGGGAGAGGGCTGACTAATCTGGGGGCGTGCTATCCGCACGCGTTTCCTTGTCGCCGGGCGAGCTCCAGAATCTCGCGGATGGGGCGTCAACGCTGACGAAGTCGCTGGGCGGTTGCGACGTGCAATTTGAGGTGGCCGTGTCCATCAAGCCGAAGGCGGTCACGGACCTTACCGGGGCGAGCAAGCTCCTGGAGAAGATAAAGGCCGGGTGGAACTTGTCGTGATACCAGGGCAGCGCAGGGCCTGAGAGTTTTGGCGCGGTGTCGCCCTAGCGTTGGAGTGTATGAGAAGGTAGTGCGACGTTCTGCGAGCTTTTCTTTCTCGGCGGGCGAAGCGATGGAGCGTAAAGAGGGAGGAAGCGGCCCAGTGCGCCGGGACGGATGGATATTGGGTCTGACTGCCAGAGGTCCTTCTTGCGTGTGTTGGAGGTTGCGCCTAGTGCGTCTTCAGATTCCCCGCCTTTAATAAGCTTGACCAATTGCGCAAAAGCAGATGGACCTGGTTTAATTGTTTCAACCCAGTACTTCGCTTTCAGGATAAGTTTTCGCGTTGTGCAAAGCGTCCAAACAGGGCCGCTGACTGGAGCCCAAAAACTTCTAAATTCATCCTCAATAATGAGCCAGCCACTGGATGCGTGTTTCTTTAACTGGCTTTTTATTTTGCTGAAATCGATGCCGTGCTCGACGAATGTCTTTTTGGCTTCATCGCGATTATTGAGCAGGTGTGAGATTGAATGAGCGCTTCTTCCTACACAGCGAGTTTCATCCTCCAGAACGTCTTCGATTTCATTGAACAATTTGAACTTTTCGCTGTTTTCATTCAGCCATTCACCCAAAGACAAGCAAAGGGCTGGCAACCGGTCGCGGTTCCCAGCCTGACCTGATTTTGCGGCGGCTAAGAAGATGACTTTGAGCCATGGCTGCATGTCGTCAAATTGCTTGCGAGCAGATGCCTCGTTGGTTTGGTGGTATTTCTCACGCCATTGGTTGAAATCGTCACGAGTGTAATCCTCAGCTTGGAAAGGGCTTGTAAGTCTGCCCTCTGATAACTTTGCTCCGGTCGCGATCTCAATTCTCTTTGCGAGGTTACGGCTCAACTGATTGCGGCTGTTCTCAACGCTGATGACGGTGTGTTTGGAGACGCCGATCATGGCGGCGAATTGCGTTTGTGACTTGCCGATTATCTTGCGGAGTTCGGCAATCAACTGGCCGGACATTTTGCGGGCTTTCATAGAATTGTCATCACTATTGTATGATGCAACATGAAATACAAGGATAAAGTGAATCGGCGTTGCTATTGTATGTGTAACATATTAATACAACATCATGCAACAAGCGGTAAATGGCAGTGAGAAAATGGGCGTCGTAGTGGCGCTGGTTACGCCGCTGGTGCAATCGCGCCTGGAAGGAAAGCCAATCTCAAAACCAGTTCGGAACCTTCAATCTGTATTTCACTGCGGACTTGGCCAATCCGTTGTGCAACTCACCGGCCACTCTGCCCGCTGGTCCGGCAGGCAGGGAGTCAGCAAGGGACTGATCGTTGTGATTGTCAACGGCGGAGGTCGTGGCGTCGCCTGTCGCGTAGTAAGCCAAAAGGAAAAGTATGAAACAGAACATTGCAGTCGAACAGTTCTTGGCGGGCCGCCGCGTGGTCATCGCCAAGTTTGTGGCCCATCGCCACAAGGAAGTTCAGAACAAAGCCAAGAAGCCAGTCGGGGTCGTGAACCTTTACGAAGTTCAGTGCGCCGACGGCAAGGCCCCCACGGTTCAAACTTGGTGTCCTCGCAGCGTCCAGACGCTCGAACAGGCTGCCAAGGAATGCCCTTGCACGTTCAAGGAGGGGCAAAAGCTGGTGGTCGAGTTCGATCTGATGGAGCCGAACGGATTTGACGCCAAGAACGGGGTCTTGATCCGGGCGGTGTCGGTGCTGCCCTTGGAGTAGTCGTAACGTGGTCACGCATGGGGACCCCGTGGATTGGGCTTGGCGGCGGATGCGCCGCAGGCGCGCCGCCGCCAACCCATCCTTGTCCGAGAGGTGTGTACAGGTGCAGGCAACTGACAGGTCAAAATGAATAACGCTCGAAACATTGAACCGGATTTGCGGCTCAAGGCCGCTCAGCTTCATATCGAGATGGGTGATTGGGTTCACTCGTTGGCCCCGTGGCAGGTCATTTCGCACATGACGTTTGCCTGGGAAGCATCCGTTTGGTCGGCGCAACGGTGCTACGAGAAGTTCATGAAACGGGAAATGTGGGGCGTGTCGTATTTCTACGCGCTGGAACAAAATCCATGCCGTGATGGGTTTCACGTTCACGCGCTCTGGTGCGACTGCAAAAGCAAGTCGCGTCGGGAGGTTTGGCGGACGTGGTTTGAGCGTTACGGGCGCGCCCGGATTGAACCCGTTAATAGCCGGGATGACGTTGCCGATTACTGCGCCAAGTATGTCACCAAGGAGGGTTCGTGGTGGAATGTGAAACTGCTGAGCCACCGGCACCCGGCGTTCAAGGATTTCAAGCTCGAATGAGAGAGGAGCAACATCAATTTCTCAGCCTGCTGGGGCAGTTGCCGGCCCGCCTGACGGAGGAGCAGGCGGCCTGGGTGCTCAATTGCCAGCCACATGATGTGCCGATTCTCGTCTCTTCGCGCCTGCCGAGGCTGTTGGGAAATCCGCCGGCGAACCCGAGTGCGGTTGGGCACATGGTATTCTCGGGGGCGCCGCCGGCGGCGGTGACTTGAAGATAAACTATGCCCAAATGAAAACGACTGAACTAATCAAGCTCCTTTGGCGAGCAGTGAACGAGAGCGACGAAATGCCGCTTTCGGAAGCGGAGCAGCAGCTATACACCGCCATACATGTGGCGGTGATGGCATACGAGGACGAAGTCCGGCTGGGTCATCCCGCACCGGAACGTCGGTGCATGAATTGTGGTGTTCCGGTGAGTCAATGCTGCTGCTGAGTCGAGGATACATACATGCGCGAGGATCAACACCGATTTATGAGTCTGCTCGGGCAGTTGCCAGCTCGCCTGACGGCGGAACAAGCGGCGTGGGTGCTGAATTGCCAGCCGCATGATATGCCGATTCTCGTCTCTTCGCGCCTGCTGAGGCCATTGGGAAATCCGCCGCCCAATGGAATCAAATTCTTTGCTACGGCGGATGTTTTGGAAGTGGTCAAAGATCGTGCCTGGCTGACCAAGGTGACGAACACCATCAATCAGCACTGGCATCGGCAAAATTCCCGCAAGACAAGCGGTTCTGTGAACGGTTCACAGAACGGTCATTCCTCCCTGGTTGATCCCTCTGCGGCGTCCGCCGCGCGTTAGCCTCGGAAGGCAATCCTCGCTGGCGTCGGCACAATGACGTGGCCCGGGAAGACCGGTTCCACGCCCTGCGCTGGAAGTCGATGGCGTAGCCGGGCAGATCAATCGGCCTGAATCCTTTCACGAACCAAGTTCAAATGATACTCGTCGGTCTCGATGGACCGGCGCATCCGCTTCATTTCAATGCGGCCTACGATATACGTCATTCGGCGTTCATCAAATAGCACCGGGCGCTCTGCCCTAAGGTGCTCAAGCAATTGCGGAAACTTAATCACGTGTGGCCCCAGGTCCGCCTTGAATTCGGCATCACCGGTAAAGACCACCAGGGAGAAGAAGGCATTAGCAGGGAGGTTGAACAGGGCTTGGAGGGCCTTCAGATGGCCGTGGTTCTGGCGAAGCGGATTCAGAAACTTGAATTTCTTCCTGTAGATGACCTGAGTCCATTGGTGCGCGTGCGGATCGCCAAAGATCCAACCGGTGTAATGCTTCGTTTCGATGACAAAAATTCCGGTATCCGTGACGAGAACGTGATCAATTTGTGAGGTGTTTTCTCCGATCGGCAACGTGACGTTATTCACGAGCAGGTGAGGGCGTTGGAGGCCGTCGCTGATGATATTGGCAACCAACGCCTCGCCGACATTGTGTCGGGAGGCAATCGAGCGCCCAGCGATAAAGCCGATGAGGCAAGCAAAGCCGAGCATCATCGGTAAAATCAAAATCCACATGCTTGGCGCAATGGTGCCTGCCCGCAATTTGGAAGCAAGCCGATAGCGCCCGCAACATGCGAGCATGAAGAAAACCATTCATTCGCGTCATGGCGAGTGTGTTCGCAAGAGGTTGGTTGCCTTGCGCGGCAAAGCGGGACTGACGCAAAGGCAATTGGCCGAGAAGCTTGGTCGTGAACGGAGCCTGGTTGGGCGTTTGGAACTGGGCGAGCGGCGCATTGATATGGTTGAGTTCTTTTGGCTGTGCCGAGCCTGTGAAGCTGATCCAGTCGAGGAAGCCAAGCGGTTGATGCGGGAATTCGAGGCGGTCCAGACTGAGTTCACCGGTTAGGGGGCTGGCGCTTGAGCTTGCGAGCGCGTCAATGAGTGAGTGGGGGTGGCCGGCGGATTGCGGGCCGCGCCGGCCAAATGAGCGCCGGCACGGTGAGCCTCCGACCGCCGACATCCAAAGACCGGTTCAAGAAGCCGCCGCGAGCATTGGAACAACCACGTCGGCGGAAGCGGCTGCCAGTTTCCTTTCGTAATCCTCCAAGGTGGGAATCACGACCTGGGCTTTTCTCGCGTAGGCGCGATGCACGGCCTTGCTGTTGTGCCCCAGAGCCTCCTGGGCGAATCTTTCCGGGTAGCCGCAGGTCTTGGCACGTTCCGCCCAAGCATAGCGGTAGCTGTGAAGGGTGATGCCCTTTATCATCAATCGGCGGCAGGCACGGGCGAACTCCGTGGATCGGTGAGCCTCGCGCATCGGTTTCAATTTGGGAAAGAGCGGCCCGACTTGCGGGAGTGCCTGCAAGAGGCTCTCCAACTCTTTGCCAAAGCGGATGATGGACACCGTTCCGGTCTTGTGGCGGTGGAAGCTGACGACCCTGCCTTGCCAGTCGATGTCCTCGGCGGTGAGTGATGCCAGGTCGGATTGTGCACCGCCCAGGTGCCAGCAAAATTCGTAAAAGGCCCGGCGCTTCGGGTTCAATTCGTTTTCAACGATGGCTTGGTGTTCCTTGAACGTGATGGCGCGCTTTTCCTTGAAGCGTATTTTCGGCCATTGCCTTTTCGGCAGGATTGACCAGGACAGCCAATTCATGTCCAAGGCGAAGTTGTGAATCCGCCGCAGATAAACATTCGTCGAGACGGTTCCGAGTTCCAACACCTTCAAAAAATGCGCCGAATGGGTTTCCAGAATCGGCAGATTGCGGATCAGGTCAAATGCCTTGTCCTTCATCGCCACTTCGTGCCGGTGGCGCGTCGGGCCGATTTTGGTTTTGGTCATTTCGTCCATCGGCGTTTGCCAGGTCCGATTCGCCACTTCGGGGTCGGTGGCTGTCAGATACGTCCGGGCGATATGAAGATTGAGGACGGGCTGGCGGAAGGATTCGTTTTTGGAATGCAGGAGCGTCAAGGCTTCGGCTTCGTCCTTCGTTCGGAGACTGATTTGCTTGCCGGTGGTGGTGTCCTCGGAATAGAAAACGCCCGCTCGCCGGAACATGATAAACCGCTGTTTCATAATTCAGTTGCTGAATCATGATCCAGTCCGGCTCACTCGCGTTAGCGAGTAGTGGGCGAGTTTCAGTAGAGTACTGCCGAATTCTGACGAGTTGTGTTTGCGCAACCCGTTTTACTGACAATTCCACTGACAGTGGCCATTCCGCCCTGCGCAAGTCCTTACTCCACCGCTCTTTAGAGATGGAGGCGAGGGTCGGAATCGAACCGACGCTTCGATTCCGGCGCAGCAATATGCGTGTTTGCTAAGTAATATGCGGTGTATGGACGGCCTTGACAGCCTTGCACGTTAGCAGTATGTTAGCATGTATGGCGACTATATTGAAGAGAAAAGGCTCCCAATACTGGTGTGCAGTGTGGCGAGATGCTCATGGGCGGCAAATCTGGCGGTCAACCCGACAGTTGGACAAAGCAACGGCTCTAGCCGACGCGTTGGACTATGAGCGTGCCGACAAGCTGGCCGGAGCCGGCACCTTCGTCGAAGCGCAGGCCCAGAAGATTCTCAAGGACATTTTGGAACGTTCCGGAACCGGAGATACCCTCCGCACACCCGCCATTGGAGATTGGCTGCGAGGGTGGGTTGTCACGAAGGAAGCCCATAAAGCATCATCAACCGCCGTCCGATACAAACAAATCATAGAGGAGTTCGTCGAGCACCTCGGGCTTCGTGCCAAGAGGCCGCTGTCGGCCATTTCGGCGCGGGATATTGAAGCGTTCCTCGCGAAGCGTAAGAAAGCTGGGTGTGCGCCGACCACGATCAACCTCGACGGGAAGATTTTGAGAACCGCTTTGAACAAGGCCCGCCGTGAGGGCTTGATTACCACAAACCCCGCCGAGGCGGTTGACCTTCCAGCCAAAAACTCGGTCGAACGTGGCACTTTCACCGCTGCTGAGGTCAAAATGCTGGTGGATGAGGCAGAAAAGGAATGGAAGACGCTCATCCTGCTGGGCTATTACACCGGGGCGCGCCTTTCAGACTGCTGCCGCATGGAATGGAAAGATGTGGACTTCAACCTCGGAGCGGTTACTTACGTTCAACGCAAGACAGGCAAACAAGTCACTGTCCCGCTGCATCCTGAGCTTCAAACCCACATGGACAAATTGGCGTCCACGGACAAGCCGGACATTTTCATCATGCCGGGCATGGCAGACAAAGGACCCGGAGGCCGACACGGGCTCAGTGAGAGTTTCAAGCGCATCGTCCGTAAGGCCGGCATAGATTTGCAGACCGTCCAGGGCGGTGGTGCCCGCAAAATCTCCAGGCGGACCTTCCACGCTCTGCGCCACAGCTTCACCTCCGCACTGGCAAATGCTGGCGTTGCCCCGGAGCTGCGTATGAAACTGACGGGACATGTGAGTGAGGCAGTCCATCGCGGCTATACTCATCACGAATTGGAGGCGCTGAAGACAGCGGTCTCGAAATTGCCTTCGCTAAATTTGGAGAAGTCTGCTCGCTAACCCCAGCGGGATTTGAACGATTTTAATTAAGACTTGTCTGAGATTCTAACATCGGGAACAGATTGCCCGTAACGGCAATCTTACCAACCGGCTGGGAGACAGCACGGTGGTCTGATAGCGCCTGAGTGGGCGTGGTCGGATGTGGAGGGCGGAAGCCCTCAATATATAAAGTTCTCTAACGGCAAGACACCGTCCTGATGTGGACGGTTTTTGCTGTACCTCCCGGTGTGTTGAAAGACACACTATATGAACGAAGTCAAAGTCCTGGGTCGGCAGGGGAATCCTGTCTCCAGTCCTGTTCGCACCCTCAAAATCGAAGACCTGGGTGACCCGTGGCGCGGCAAGCCCTTCTCGGGCATTCGTCTGAAAGGCCGATGGCTGGTCAATGCCGGGTTCCACCCCGGCCAACGAGTGACCGTCATAATCAGCGCGCCGGGCTCTATGCAATTGCGAATCGTTCCTGAATCCCGGACTGCGGGATTACAGGCGTTAGGGTGCGAGCAAACCCACGTCGCGCTGGAATTCGCCAGGGATGCAGAGCGGGACGTTCAAATCAAGGAGTGATTATGTGGGCAATGCTGCCGCTACGAAGCTCCCAAAGAGGGCGCGTGTCGCTCCTGGCCGCGATGGACGGCGGGATGAACAGCGACGACTCGCACGAGTTTGCAATGGACCAGGCGACCCGCCCCGTCAGCATTCCCGTGAGCAACCCACTCAAGGAAGCGCACACGCTCCTGGTCGAGGCCCTCTGTCACGAGCCGAAGCACGACGAGAACTGCGCCGGCCAGAACTTCGCTAACAAGAATCGCTGCCTGCCCGCCAATCACCCGGCCTGGAAGTCAGCGCCGGCTTGCAACTGCTGGGTTGGCCGCATGGCGGAGTGGCTCAAGGAGAACCAAGAATTATGAACGAAGCAATTACCCCCGTCGAAATCCTGCGCGGTCACTCCAGCGAGGAAACCGCCTACATCGTCAACAACTACCCCTATGGTTTCCGGCTGCGCTGCAAAATCCGCTACTGGCTCGAAAACAATCCCCGGCGCGGCCACCGGCTCGTGAGCCAGACCAGCAATCCGAAGGTTACCGTCGAAGTCTGGAACAAGCCCAAGGCCAGCACTTACAGCGCCGCCCTGGACCTGGCCGTTATGTTCAAAGACCAGCAAGGCCACATTCATTGGACCTCGGTTGGCGTGTATTCCTGGCCGGAGCACGTCCAGGAGTTTAAGGCGCAATTCGGCAGCCTTTTGAACGCCGAGGAACAGGCCCAGCTTCAGAAAGTCGTGGCCCTTCTCCGCCGGCTGTCGCCGACTTCCTGGGCCGAGTGGGACGCGAAGCACACCACCGGGGGCTAAAATGAACATGACCCCTGGCACCAATCTCTGTCACAGCGACCAGCGCCACGTCCTGGCTGCGTTCGTTCACCGCTTCACAGCGGAGCATAAGCCGGATTGGGCGAGCAAGCCCTGGAGGGACGGCCTGCCCTACCCGGTCCAGTTCGCCAGTGATAACGATTGGCTTGCCAACACGCTTTTTGCTGTGCGCAAGGATGGCCGGATAGACGAGCGCGTCCGTCACTGCGAGAGCACCCCCACCTGGCTCCATAACCCCAAACTGCGCAGCTAGTATGAACACGCCAAGCCAGATTTCCTATTCCGACGGGTCAGTAGTCCACAGCCCGGTTGTGCAGATTTGGGATGACCACAGCGTCGAGAAGGCTGGTTTCTTCCGGGCCTTCTGGTGCGCATCGCCTGACGCTGACTCCGGCTCCCCCGTCATCGGTTACTGCTCTCCCGGCGGCACTCAGAGAACGATTAAGGCCGCCGCTTGGGAAGTCTGGGAGCGCTACCCTGACACGGCCATATACCGCGACGGTCGGCAACTGAAGAAAGTATGACAACTATCACCTTATCTCTGCCGGCCTACTGGGCCAGCTACCTGATTAACGGCGACCCCTCGGGCCTGGAGCCCGACGAGCAGGAACAGATTGACGCCTTCCTGGCGCGCGAGGGCCTGGGCTCCCCCGTCAGTTGCAGCGAGGAAGCGAGCTTCAGCCGCTACAACGATGCTCACACAGCGCTGGCCGGCAACGTGTTGGACTACACCTTTTTGGTCGAGGCCAACACGATGAAACCCGCATGAGAACTGAATATACTGATTGCGGGTCCAAGGCCAGCGGCCTCAAGGAGAGAAATGATTGCACCGTGCGCGCGACGGCTGCCGCGCTCCGCATCCCTTACCCGGAAGCGCGCCAGAAGCTGGCGGCCCTGGGTCGCAAGCCCCGCTGCGGTTTCAAGTTTCGCGAACCGGCCATGAAGGCGCTCGGCTTCGAGGCCATGCCGGAATTCTCCTGCATGACCTGGCAGAAGGTAGAGAAGGCGCTGCCGAGCCTCGGCGCATTTGTTATCCGCGTGCGCCAGCACGTCTTCGCCGTCGTGGACAGTGTTGTTATGGACAGCCACGAGCCGAAGCCTCGCAAGGCTGTCCGCATGGTTTACCGCGTGAAGCAGGCAGACTGCGGCACCGTGAGCGGGCACCTAGAATGCGCGAGCGAGAGCATTCAGACTTTGCCGAAACTCCAGCCGTATCAAGAGGCTATTCTGGCCGGCGAGGGAAATCTGCGGCTCGGGCTCTACTCGAAACCCAGACGGGCTGACTTCTCAATCTATTCTTTCGGCACCGTCTCGCTGTTCACTCCGCTTACTGGTGCCGCACAGCGCTGGCTCAATGCTCACTGCCCGGAGGGAGAGAGTCACCAATACATGGGGCTGAGCCTGGCGGTTGATTGCCGCTATGTGGAAGACCTCTGGCTGCGCGCCGTCGAGGATGGCTTGACGGTCAGCGGGAGGGCTGCGCGCTAATCTTATGAGCCGAATGCCATACAATCCTTACAGCTTCACGAACGAGCAAGGGGTCACCCTGGACTGGTCCAACCTAGTCGGGGAAGTCGTGCCGGGCATTACCGGGCACAACAGGCCGATAGCACAGGACGAGCTTGCTGTCATCTGCGCCAGGCGAGACCGCGCGGCTTCGTTGCACCGAGCGCTGCTAGCAATGAAGAACGCGGGCGAGACGCAGGAGGCGCTCCGCCTGACCAAGCAAATCATCGGTAACTAACCTTATGAGCGAACCCATCCTGGACCTTGCCTCAATGCGCTTTCTGAACGAGAGCGCCATTCGCAGCCACGCATTGCGCTGTTCAGCGCGCTTACGGGCCAACAAGTTCACCCGCGTCGGGGAGGACTTCCTTGACGAAGTGAAGGCGGACGTTGAAGCCGTTCTTCGCGAGCTTCGCAATAAAGCGACGCTGCACATGCCGCCGGCCCTTATCCCGAACGAATCTTTTGTCACGGGTGTCTTGAAGGACCGGGCCGCCGTTATCTTAGACGAATTGGTTGGGCGCATTGTGCAGAACAAGGTGCAGCGCCAGCCCTCCCGCGGATAAACCCTGAGCCGAACACGATAACAAAATGAGCACGTCACTTGAACAAATCAAAGCCATCAAGCCCGGGCTCAATTACCCCGCCTTCGTCCGTATCGAGGAGCCGAAGCGACAGGCGATTACGTTCTTGTTGCAGTCCTACTATGTCGGCACGTATTGCGCGATTCATGTCGGCGACTCCCGGATGCCGGCCATTCAAACAGGGGACCGCAATAACAAGACTTTCGTAACCAAGCTTAAGCGCGGCATGAACAAAGCCCTGGTTCGCGGTGCGACAATGCAAATCGGAGCGCTGCGTCCCTGTCGGCTAACCCTCTAATATGTACACGCCATTGCATCATCACCCGAACGACGGCGGCTTTCACATTGACTGCCAGCGCTGCCAGCTTGAGCACGCCGCGCCAGAAATGTTTGCCCTGCTGGAGACGCTCCAGAGAACTCTAGCCTGGGGCACGCTGAAAGGCGTGAGCAAGGCCAGCCTGGTCGAGCGGCTGAGCAACGACAACGTCTTGGTGTCTGCGTTTCTGAACCGCGTGGCTCCTGTCGTGGCCGGGCAGCGCCGCATCCGAGCCTCTGACCAAACATGAACTATCCGCCACTTACTAACGGTCTTGATTACTTCACCAATGACGCAGGCCAGAAGGTCTGCAAGGGGGCGCAAATGGGCCGGCGCGCCCTGCTGCCCGAGAACCCCGAGACCGCCTCACCGAAGCTGTTTCTGCGCTACCTCCCTTTTGTGGACGGCTGCTATGACCAAGGCGGCGCATATTGGGGTTACCCCCAGAACCTTTACCGCGCGGCCTGCTACGATGCTGCCGGCAACGTCATCGAAATCTTTACGCGCGCCGGCTCGCACCGCGAGGCCAAGCAGCAGGTGCGCGAACTCCTACCCCTGGCCCACTTTTACAACTGACTCATAACCCCGCGTGATATGAGAGACATCAAAGCAGGCCAGGAATGGTTTTGGGGATGTAGCAGCCTCGCCAGGATTGAAAAGACAACGCCCTGCACCGCTGTCGTGTCGGTGTGGCAACCGTTTGGTTCCGCTGACGAGGCATACACCCGGAGGTTTCGGTGGAGGACCCTGAAGCGATGGCTCGTCGAGCCAGTGCCGGGCGGTTTGCCGACTCTTCGCGAGGCGGCCTCACGGTTGGATTTACTGGTTCATCGGGGTCCAACAGGGGAGATGCGGGTGTTTTCGCAGCACCCGGCGCTGGTTCGGTTGCAGGATTACGAGGTGGAGCAGGTGACCCCGGGCGGCTCGGTAATCTTGCGTCGCAAGGAAGCAACGGATCGGCAGATATGAAATCGGTCATTGCGTTGATTTGTATTGGCATCCTGATCTTCTCGTGGAATCCGGCGTCGTTGATTGTGGCGTTGCTGGTGCTGATTGTGCTGAATCAAGACGAAAACAATCGCGGATCAAAGAACAAATGAAGGTTACCGCCGCCATAAAGAGGACCAGCCGCCAGACTGCGGCGGTGCTAGGACGAGGAGAACGCCTGTGAACGGAATCCGCTTCTATCTGGAGTTCGTTGACAAATCGAAGCGCCAGCCCGGCGGCAATGTGGTCGCGGTGCTGGCGCTTAACGGTGCCTACTGGAGCAGCGGCAAGCTCTGTTACGAGGCCATCGCGGCCTTGTTCGAGCAGCCGGATTCTCCGGTAGCGGGTTCAGGTGTGGCGCTGGATTACTTGCGCCAGCGCTGCCGGCGTGTCAGCGAGGTCCAGGCCCGCGCCATTCACCCCGCACTCTTCAAGCGACTCGACAACCCATGAAAATACGCCAACAGCCATCAGCGGGTGCTGAAATTCCAAGACCAAAAGCTCGCGTATCAAACCTGGCTTTCCCTCCCTCGCGGCACCTGCGCCGCGTTCCGGGGCAAAGGAGATAACCGCCCGGTATATGCGTGGGATTACGCAGACAAACAATAGAGAAGAAAACAGACTATGGGATTAACCATTCATTATTCACTCAAAGCGCGGGGCAACGAAGCTCAGGTGCGTCAATTCGTCCACGCGCTGCACCAGGCAGCCCAGGACCTGCCGTTCAAAGAACTTGGCCCGGTGACGGAACTATCGGGCGCGCAGTGCAATCCCGACGGGCACCAGCGCGGCGAGCCATTGCGCTGGCTGCTGATTCAGGCCGCCCAGAACGTGGAGTTCAAGCCCAAGGGCCAGGGATATACCTCATGGTTCGATGTGCCGCCCACCCGGTTGATCGCGTTCTACACCTGGCCAGGGGAGGGCTGCGAGGCGTCCAATTTCGGGCTCTGCCAGTATCCGACCGTGATGGAAACCTGCCGCGGCCCGCTCAAAACGAAATTGCCGGGCTGGCGCTGGAGTTCGTTTTGCAAGACGCAATACGCCAGCAACTCTCAGTGTGGTGGAGTGCCCCACTTCCTGCGATGCCACCTGACAGTTATCGCAATGCTCGATAAAGCCAGAGAACTGGGCTGCCTGGACAAGGTGAGTGATGAAGGCGACTTCTGGGAGAAGCGCAACTTGCCGGAGTTAGTGAAGGAGATCGGCTCCTGGAACGAGATGATCGCTGCGTTCGGCGGGAAACTCAAAGACCTGCTGGGGAATGGCCCGCTCGGGGTTCAATCGGCCATCGCTCAATATCCGAATGTGGAACAACTCGAAGCGGCTGGGCAGAGCAAACTGCCACCTGGAGTCGAACAACTCGCTAAACTGATCCAGCGCGTGGGGCGAGATACGCAGGGGAGAGGACAAACGCTGTGAATTCGCCGGGGAGCGCACCCCAGGGAAAGCTCACCCAATTCATTACACGCGAGGAACATCTGGCGCGCGAAGCGAATAATGCGATGCCCTACTTCAGACTGGATGATAGCCTGTGCAAGGGATTCCTGAATTTGGCAACATGCCCGAGTGAAGTCGAGGGGTTCAAGCTTCTGTTTCCGTTCATCCGGGAGATGTCGTTACTACGATTAAGCCGAACGCTCGACGCACTTCCCACCTGGATGTATCTGGCATTCATGGCCGGCCACGATCTTGGACGCGCTCGCCTCGACAGCCTGGACGAAGTTCTGCCGGGGCGTGAGTTGCGAGAGGGGATACGGCGTGTCGGGGTAGTGCAGCAGTCATCAGGCGAAGAACATCTCACGTTTACCGGTCTCCAGCGCGCCTGTGCGCGCATTGTTGAGGCGAAGTGGAAGGATGTGAACCAGGACGAGCTGGAGGCTGTGCTGCTCGAAGCCGTGTTGAATACCTTGAGGACCGGTTTCACTGCGGCCACTTTCGCACGGGTCGATCCTCTGCGGTGCGAGTTTGTTTGGGACCTACCGGAGCGGATTGGCGATTGCATTGGGGACATTTTGAGCCGCGTGCTGGTGGGCGCGCCACGTAACGCGGTGGGCAAGACCGTAGTGGAATTGCTGGAACACCCGTTGGTCAGACTGGCGCGGGAATACTACCCGGACAAGAGGGTAGAAGTTGACGCAGCACTTGGCTTTTTCCGGGGGCAATTACGGGCGCTTGGTGTTAAGAGTGAAAACGAATGCCCCGCATCCGACCTCGACCTGGCCGATTGGGTCGCCGCCGGGATGAATTATGGGCGGCTTCTCAAGTCGCAACACCGTGAGGTGGTTGCAGACATATTCGACGAGTGCAAGCGCAACGACCTGGAAGGGACGCTGAACACGGTGCGTGAAGTAGTAGCCAAAGCCGAAGGCACTGAGCCGTGGAGGCTGGTCCAGATTCTGAAAGGATGGCAGCAACATGCATTCGGCTGGGTGGAACCGCGATGCTACGGCGATGAGCTAGCACGGGTCGTCTATTTCTCTGACTTCGCAATCTGGATTCCGTGGGTGGCACCTGGACCCCATGATTGCCCCGGCCATCTTTGAACTACACCTTTGGCACCACAGCGATTCGCCTCCATGCAACAAATTGAAATCCCTGTGCGGTGGGAAATACTGCTCCCAGTTCGGGTCCGTATGGTCATTGTCAATTGGCCGGTGAAGTGGCAACGCCAAATCCTCCTGACTAAAGCTTTGGCAGGGGAGGAGATTCCTGACTGGCCCTTGAAGCCAATCGACTATTCCTTTCGCCCCGTCTCCTATTGGCGCGCCGAGGACCTTCACCATCTCGTCACCAACATCAAGGGTGCCGAGCGGAAGAAAATGGCGCTCCGGCTAATCGCAGAGGAGCGCCTCGACGAGGCCGCTGGGTTCATCCTCGCCGACAGTCTTCCCGATGCAGATCGGGCTCGCGCCGGAGAAATCCATCCGGCCTTGATGGGGGGCGAATACCTGCCGGATTACCAGGCGGGCGAAGTGGAAATCGCTCGGGTGACGATGGCCTCAACCACCCAGGATGTCATCAGCATCCGGGCTCATCCGTTGCCGAGAGGAGTTGGATTCCGCGTGGTCGATGAATACAACTCGACTGCTACCATCAAGCCTCGGTTCGCGAAACGCCCGTTGAGCCTGCGCCAACTGGTTCGACTAATAGACACCAGCCAACGTGACAAGATGGGTCCCATTGGATTGGGAATCATTCAAACCAACTTCGATTGCTCAGAACTGCCCGCCGAGAGTCTCGCAGAGTTCATGGAATTCAGTTCAGAATTTTACCCCGATTTGGGGAGGCACTACTGGTTTGCGACGCAGCGGTGGGTTGAACAGAACCGACGAAGGGAGGGGGCACGATGAAGTGCAAGTCCGAACCTCCCGCAGCCAACTGGCCAGTGAGCGCATGGTTCGCGCCCATAGGCACCTTCCAGGGCATGGTGGGGGGATTGCTACCTCAATTACGGACGCCCAACGGCGCAAATGGTCTGCTCGCAGACCGGCCAGGCCGCCTACCGCTGGGTCCAGCGGGAGAAATCAAAGCCTTAATGCATACCTCAGCGGGCTGGCCGGCGAGGCTGTTTCTGGATCACGGAGTTGTGCGACCGGTTTACCGCTGTGAACAGGCTGTCGGTGGTGACTTTGAGCACACGTGCGAAGGCCAGAAGCTCGTCGTCGGCGACACAGCGTATCTGTGCTTCAATCTGTGACAGTGTGCCGCGAGAAATATCGAACCCCTGCAACTGACAGCGGGTGGCCAGTTCCTCCTGCGTCAGGTCGAGTTCGCTGCGCCGCTTGCGGATTTGCGGCCCAACAATGTTGGCTGGTTTTCTGGTTCTGGCCATGCGCTCAAAGATTGAGCTTGACCGTAACCGGTAGGTGGCCTTCAAAATGCTACGCTTTCATAGCAACCACCGAGAGCGGTGCGGCCAGGAGCAACACACCTCGCCGATCTCCGACCGGGTGTAGCGCACAGGCAATGACCTGTCGGAGGGCGTAGGCGCTGTGAGTTTAGTTGAAACGGAAAAACAACATCAAAACGATGAATTGTCCGATGCTGCGACGCGTCTTCCTGCCGTCAAGAGGCGTTGATCCCAACACGGACTATCACCATTGGCCAGGCACATGATGTAAACAAAGCCTACTATATGGAAGCACACGACAATATTGACCCCTCAAAGGTAAGAGGAGGGGACGGGAGTAAGAGCAGCCCATTCATCATCCACACTTTCGGCTACACCTCATCAGCCAGTGCACAGAAGCATGTGATTTCCGCTGTGTATGGCGAAGGCCAATGGACTTTTGTCCGACGCAATTATTACGAAAGCCCCAATGGAAAGCCGGGCAACAAAGACCTTTGTGAATGGGTCGTTATGGCCGGCGGGGCAAACGCTTCCGTCTGGTTCGACCTTTACATTGTCACCTTGTACCAAACAGACCCGAAATGGATAGCGGAAAGACTGAAGATTTTCGGCCCGCCCAGCCCAACAGTTATGAATGCTATTGCGGAGGAATTGGCGACCAAGGTTCAAACAAACCAGGTTCAAGTTGTTGTGGATAAATCTCCTAGCGACCTTGAGCCGGTTGAGGAACTCAGATGCCTCAATGCCGCGAGGGCACTCGACAATAAGCCCCCCGTTGGGTCCATCCAAGAACAGACCAGCGTATTCAAAGACTACGGCGTCAGCTTGACTAACCCAATTGTCGTCAACGGAATACTTGGATTGGCGATTTACCTGAAAACGCTCCGCTTCAAGCACTCGGCGACGCCGACAAAGGGCACTCTTGAGTCTTCCATCATGCACGGTGATTATCCGGTTGATTGTCTGCGCGTGGCAAATGGAGCGCACGAACAGCGTTTATTCTTTTGCCTGTATGGGAGACGGTGCGACACGATTTACCCGGTCGGGTTTTACAGGCTGCCTTTTGAGGGAGATTTCGATTTTGAGCTTTCCGATTTTATCGGAGTCTCCTCTCCCGTCCGGCTTAAGGGAACTTCTGAGAAACCAGCAGACCTCGGAATGTGTGTCTTCACGAACGACCCCAACCTCGCCCAATCCGCTCCGAAATTTGTCGAAGGCAGAAAGGGGCGTGTGCTGATTATCGCTCGTTGCTTAGACCACACTTCCACTTCAGACGCAGCCGCACTAACAGTTCATGTGCCCCAATACGACAGGGTATTTGGCAAGGGACGTATGGAGCAATCGCCGCCGAACGAGTCTTCCAGCTATTCTGCGTTAGGCGACAGCCAAGGTGTGAAATGCTGGTTCAGTGGGCAGTTGGCAAACCCCGGATGCGAGCTAAGGATTCCGATGTATCGAGAAATAAGCCGGGGCGTTTTGAGCGGCAGCATTGAATACGAAAAGACGGAGGTGGCAATTCCACGATGTTCGGAGGCGCACAAGCTGCACAGCAAGAACAACGGAAGATGTCGATTATGGGCAGTGATTGGTGGCGTTGTCGGATGGCTCACCTTCCCAGTGACACATGTCGAGCCGGCGGTTGGGCTCGTGGCTGGGGCAGTGATCGGACTGACGTGGGGGTTGGCCTCAAAGCGCAGGCGACCGGACGGGTGGAAAAAGCACATGGATTGGAGAATTCATCCGGACGTGCAAGCCCTCCGGCAGCAGGGATGGCGACCGTGGAAGCCAGGATAGTAAGTAGGATGCCGTCAACTTGAGCGACGGATTGACCAGCGACTCCGACGCCGAATGACGGCGCTGGCCCTGGCGCGCGCGAGGACTGTGGCGGCGCGCGGGAGGGGGCGGGTTAAGTTGTTTGGTGGTTTTTGGCGCGTGCGAAGCGCGCTGGTCGGGCAGCCCGGTGCGGACGGCTGTCTTTGAGAAGCAAACCGTAAAGGCCGAGCCGAGGGGGATAATAGGTTTAGTGGTGTATTGACCGACTGCTGCTGCGGCGCGTAAGCTTTTTGACATGAAAGGGTTTGAGTGCCGGAATTATGACGTTTGATCTACCAACGGATGGTCCGGCGAATAATTGTTCGCCGAAATCGGGGACTCTAGCCTATGTTTTTGCACCTTAAGCCGGGGCGGTATGATCCCGTGCAGGAGGAGATTGAAAGGCGTCGGCCAACATACCGGCGCGAGCGAGTCCTGCTGGTCGTGGGAATCGTGCTGATATTCGCGATATGGCTGCTTGCACGGCTGATGGGGGTGGATACTCCCTTTCCCTTTTGACTATGCTCGCGGCCAACAACTGCGTGCAGGCGACGCCGGATTGCGGCTTTGTGCTTATCCTGACTCAGGTATTCGTCCAGGTCTTCGTTGGCCTGATTGGTCTGGGCGGTTGGTTTGTCAGTTTGAAAGAGAAATAGCGTCCGATCCGATCATGCAGAACAGAAAAAAGGAATGTAAAGAACACGGGGGAGGCCCCAACCCATTTGCAAGTCACTTCCGTATTCCAACGCCCCTGGTTATCTCGCCCCCGCGTTCTCTACATTCCTCGATCTGTTAGGCCACGATTTACTCGCCATAAACTTTAATGGTGAAATCTTCCGATGCGCCTGAAACTCCACCAACGTAAAGACTAACTTCCGACACTGGCGCAGTGGTATGTCCGCTGTGAACATTCTCGAATATCTTTGGGTCAGTGAAACGCTGGTCTTTAGCGACTGAAAACGTGGCTGCTTGGGAGCCGGCACCAACGATGATCCACTTCAATCGTCCGATGCCCGGCGGTGTGCTAATTGAAAAGTTTTCAGACGCACGCCAATCCTGTCCCCTTAGAGGGCCGTTATGGACGCTGATACTCGCAAGAATGGTCTCGGTAAGTTTTGGCTGGAGGCGACCGGCAGGCGGATTGCTGATGGCAGGCTGAGTCGGAGGAGGTGCAACGGGTGCTAACGGCGCTGGTGCCTGCTGAAGCTTACCAAGCGGAGGAACCGATGGTGTATCCACATGCGCGGCTTCCCGATCAGTCACGACCTGGGTTTGGTGCATGACGGTCGCTGCAAATCCGGCAACTCCCACGAACAAAATAACAAAAATGACAAATTTAATCTTAACTGGTGCTGACTTGAAAAACGTCAGAGCGAGGACAGCGAGGAGAAGAATCATGAGGGCCAGAAGCCCGTAGGGACTCTTGGCCGCTTCTTTGATAATCTTCGCTGCGTGTTCGGTGAATACTTTCATTTTGGTTGAATTTGGTGACGCGCACGAACTGGCGACTAACTTTGATTCTGCGACTGCCAGTCGTTTATCCTGGTCCGGAAAGCTCCAGTCCCTTTATACGTAAGCTATTGATTATCAGCCACAGTGGGCTCAACCATACGACGGCTAGTCGTTTATCTCAAGCCCAAAACGGTAGCTTTTTCCCTGAGTCTCGGACAGCTTTTGTTTTACACCCCGAGCTAAGCTGTTCCCAATAAGCACACCAGCAACTTGACCCTCGCACCAACGCCATCCACATTGCCCCATTATGAACTCAATCACCACACTGTCACCAAAAGCATTACGAAAAGCAGCCGACCTCCAGGAGAAAATCCAGTCGCTGCAAGAAGAACTCAGCCAACTCCTGGGCGGCCAGGTATCCACTCCTGCTCAACTTACTGAAGCACCCAAGAAGAAGTGGAAGTTCAGTGCAGCCTCCAGAGCCAAGATGCGAAAAGCTCAAAAGGCAAGGTGGGCGAAGATCAAAGGGACAATGCCATCAGCTAAACCAGCATAGAAGCCCAAGAGAAAGATGAGCGCTGCCGGAAGGGCGACTAATTCGGCTGCGGCCAAGGCGAGATGGGCGAAAGCGAGAAAGGCCGGGAAAAGCCGGTTGTAATTTCTAGGGTTTGGCTCAGGCGCGATGCCCCTTGATTGGGGTGTTACGCCTTTTGTATTCCCGCGCTCTGCTATGCCGATCCTATTGAAGAATCAGACCTCCCCGCAGTTGCACGCCACCCTGACACATGCCGGGGTGAGCCCGCACCTGGCGCGCCGGATATTGGCGGCTTCAATGAGGCGCGGCGAACTGCCCACTCTGG
>OBLU010001714.1_pt1 | contig 20298 bp, 16 predicted proteins | sample 1518681 | NCBI WGS metagenome assembly OBLU01 (sample SAMEA3539304, study PRJEB22396) | soil metagenome | biome: tundra; feature: field; material: soil | place: USA | collected 2010-05 | depth 0.15 m
GAAACGCATAGCCATCATCGGCGGCGGAATCTCCGGCCTTTCGGCCGCGTACACGCTCGAAGAAAAGCGCCAGTCCGGCACGCCCGTCGAGTATGTTTTATTCGAGTCCAGCCCGCGCCTCGGTGGTGTGCTCGTCACCGACCGCGTCGACGGCTGCCTGGTTGAAGCCGGACCCGATTCATTTCTCACCGAGAAGCCCTGGGCTGCCGACCTCTGCCGCAAGATCGGGTTGGGCGATCAACTCATCGGCTCGAACGACTCTGAGCGCAAGACCTACATCGTAGCCAGGGGCAAGCTAGTGGTGATGCCCGACGGGCTGATGTTCATGGTGCCCACCAAGATCATGCCCACGGTCTTCTCACCGCTTTTTTCCTGGCGCACAAAAATGCGCATGGCCGCCGAATGGTTTCATCCGCCGCGCAAAGCCTCTGAGGATGAAACTGTTGCCGAGATGGTCGAACGCCACTACGGCCCCGAGATGGTTGAGCTGCTTGCCGATCCTCTGCTCTCCGGAGTTTACGGTGGCGAAGCTTCGGCGTTGAGTGTGCGCGCCGTGCTGCCGCGCTTCGCCGACATGGAATCGAAACACGGCAGCCTGGGCCGCGCCATGCTAGCGGCCCGCAAGAAGATGGGCGCGGCGCCGAACCTTCCAGCGCGGCCGCTGTTCACTTCGCTCAAAGACGGCATGCAGCAGATGACCGATGCCCTGGTCGCGCGTCTGGATGCGAACGCGTTAAGAAAGTCTTCGCTCGTGCAGTCGGTGATCCCGCAGGATGACGCTTGGACCGTGTCTGCCGGATACCAGAGTGACCAATTCGACGCAGTGATCATCGCCACCCCGGCCCATGCCGCTGCGGCCGTGCTGCAAGTTGCGGATGGGAACCTGTCTCGCGAGCTGGGCGAGATTCAGTACAGCTCTTCGGTGACTATCACGCTCGGTTACGACGAAAAAGTGCGCCGGGTGCTTCCACCAGGCTTCGGATTTCTGGTGCCGCGCAGCGAGGGCCGCCGTATGCTCGCGGCCACCTTCGTCCACAACAAATTTCCTCACCGCGCACCGGAAAATCGTGCCCTTGTCCGCTGCTTTCTCGGCGGCGCGCGCGACGAGCAGATCCTGCAATCGAGCGAAGAAGAAATTCTCGAAATCGTTCGCCGCGAACTGCGGCAGATCGTTGGAACTGCCCTCGATGCCGAACCGCTGTTTGCGCGCGTCTACAAATGGAAGTCCGCCATGGCGCAGTATTCGGTCGGCCACCTCGAACGCTTGCAGCGCATCGAAGCACTTCGCCAGAAACTTCCCGGTCTGGCGCTCGCAGGCAACGGCTATAGCGGCATCGGCGTCCCCGACTGCGTTCGCTCCGGCGCCGAAGCGGCCGGCAAAATCCTCGCCGAGATGGGGATGTGGTCGTCTGCGTGAAAATCGGCTGCGAGCTTCGAGCCCCGAGCTGCGCGCAAACAAAATCCCGGATTCGCTCGAAGCTCGAAGCGCTTCCGAGCACTCTGATATTCTGAATTTCCTACTCCTATTCCCATGAGCACTGCTGCGTCCGCGAGTCGATGGAAGATCATTGTTGCCTTTGGGCTGGTCTACGTCTTCTGGGGCTCGACTTATCTCGGCATCGGCATCGCAGTGGAGCATATTCCTCCGGCCGTTATGTGCTCTGCGCGTTTTCTGGTCGCGGGCACGGTTATGCTCGCTTACTGTGCGCTGACCGGACGCCGCATTCGATTTTCGGCGCGACAGCTTAGCCATCTGGCGGCGGTCGGCATTCTGCTTCTGATGGGCGGCAACCTCACGCTTTCCTACGCGGAGCGGATCGTTCCCACCGGCCTGGCGGCGCTGCTGGTTGCGGTTACGCCGCTCTGGTTTCTGGCGCTCGATACCCTGTTGCTCGGCGACCATCACATCTCGCGGCGCGGCAAGATCGGGCTGGCCATCGGAATCGCCGGAGTGGTTGTGCTCATCTGGCCCGATCTTCGGCACAACAACGCCCTTGGCCATCGCGAACTTTGGTGGTCGCTCGGGTTGCAACTCGGATCGTTCAGTTGGGCGCTCGGTTCGGTGCTCTCGAAAAAGTGGCAGACGGCGGCTACCGATCCGTTCGGCGCCATCGCGTGGCAGATGACCTTCGCGGGGATGGCAAATCTAATTTTCGCGCTGCTCGTCGAAAAGCCTTCCAACATCGCGTGGACCGTCCCCGGAGTAGCCGCGATTCTCTATCTGGTGGTGTGCGGTTCCTGGATCGGCTACACGGCCTACATCTGGTTGCTGCAGCACGTTCCGACCTCGAAGGTTTCCACCTACGCCTACGTCAATCCCGTGGTCGCGGTGTTTCTGGGATGGCTGGTTCTGCACGAGCGCATCGACCGCTACATCCTGATGGGGAGCGCGATCATTGTGGCATCTGTTGTGCTGGTGACGAGCGCGAAGATCTCGACTCGGGGTGTGGCGGAAGAACTGCCTGCGGTTGAAGCTGCGGGAGACTAGTTCGCAGTTCTCAGCCCTCAGCTTTCAGTTAAAGCGGGATTTTCTGAGAGCGTTTTGCGGGCACCCGCCGGTCAGCCGGCCCACGCGGGCCAGCTCCGTTCCGGCTAGGACGACGTAGTGGACAGAAGCGCAGTCCTAGTGGTTCCTCACTTTTCCGTGGCAACCTCCACCCGCGCCTCTTGCGGTACCGACTCCAATCGGCTGAGAGCGGCGATCGGACGGGCAAAAGGGATCGGAGCGTCTTTGCTGTAGGCGCGCAGCAGGTGATAGGTGATGAGCAGTTGCGTGAGGGCCAGCGGATCGCTGTGGCGCACCTCAGTGCCGTAGTTGTAATCGCCGAATTGGTCGGCACGCAACGGGCGCAGATCGGGCAGATGCTTCCACATCGTCTCTTCCAGCTCCGCGGCATGTTCCCGGCTTACATCGCCGTCCACCTCGAGGAAGTCCACGGGACGGCCATTGTCGCGGCCGAGTGCGAGGCGCACCCCGGAAGCCTTACTCTGGTCCGGCTCGAACAGATAGCTCAGATCCGGATGAGGAATCGTCGGGCGCAAGACCAGCCGGACATTTAAGTGGCTGTCGGCCTGGTCCGAGCGCACCCCACCATCGGGGTGGAACTGAACGACAATGTCGGCAAATTCGCGCTGTGGACGGATGAAGCTCTGTGAGTCCGACTCCCGCTTCTCCATTTCAGCCAACACCTGCTCGGCCGTATACCCACGCTTCGCCGTATCGCGCTTGATCTTCCAAAGCCGCCTTAGGTCCTCCGGTGGATCAAGGAATACTTTGACGTCATAGAACTGCCGCATTGCCGCGGTATGAAAGCCCAGCAGTCCTTCCACGATGACAAACTCGCTCGGCACCAAGTATTCCGGCCGCACCAGCGAGCCTGTACTGTGGTCATACACCGGCTTGAGCATCGGTTGGCCGTAGTGGGCGCGTTCCAGGTGCAGCTCCAGAATGTCGAGATAATTGCAGTCGGGATGCAAGGGAGTGATTTTCAAGCGCGCCCGCTCGGTGCGGTCGTATTTGTGATAATCATCGGCGCAGATGTGCGTAACCCGGTCCTCGCCGAACAACTCCACCAATCCACGGGTAATCGTCGTCTTGCCAGCAGCACTGTCCCCCACGATGCCCAACACTATTGGTCTTCGTCTAGTCATCACGCCTCCTCGCGCCGGATACTTTGCGCGCCGCCATCGTCAACACCTTAGGGTTCTGCGTCCGAGCCTCCTTGGAACACCCGGCTTTGGCGAATGTCAATCGCCGCGATGCGTAGCAGTTGCTCTTTCGGTATGCAGCCCCCCTCGCTGACCAGGCGGCTGGCCTGGCGCAGTTTTATGCGGTCAATGGCATTACGCACACTGCGAGCATTGGCAAACTGAGGCTGCTTCATCCGCAACGCGAGATACTCAACAAATGCCTGGCGCGATTCGGCGTCGAAGGCATAGTTCTGCTGGCGCAGCATCAATTCGGCAATCGTCGTCAGCTCCTCCAACGTGTAATCGGGAAAGCTGATGTGGTGCGCCACACGAGAGCGAAAGCCGGGATTGTATTGGAAGAAAGTCGCCATCCGATCTTGATAGCCGGCCAGGATGACGACCAGATCCTCGCGCTGGTTTTCCATAGCCTGAAGCAACATCTCAATCGCTTCCTGGCCGTAGTCGCGCTCATTTTCGGATCGATAGAGGTAGTACGCTTCGTCGATGAAGAGCACGCCCCCCATTGCCTTCTTGAGCGTCTCTTTAGTCTTCGGAGCTGTGTGTCCCACATACTGGCCCACCAGGTCGTCGCGCGTGGCCACTATCAAATGGCCGCGGCGCAGGTAGCCGAGGTGGTGCAGTATCTTCGCCATGCGCATCGCGACTGTGGTCTTGCCGGTGCCGGGCTGCCCGGTAAAGGACATATGCAAGGTGGGGCGTTCGCTCGCCAGCCCAACCTTCTCGCGTAAACGCGCCACCAACAGCAGCGAGGCCACCCGCCGGATGTAGGCCTTCACGGGTTTGAGACCCACCAGCTCACGATCCAGTTCATCCAAGATTTCCTCGAGATTGGAATCCCGATGAGCGGCGCCGATATCCACAAGGCTTTCCCCGGTCTCCTGGGCAGTACCTGTGTCAACGGCGGGATCCGGATCTAGTCTTTGCATGGCATTCTCGCGCTGCTATTTCTGCAATAAGGCGATCTTCACGGTCTGTGCTAACCCGCCAGCTTGGCTTTGGGCCGAATCGTGTACTGGATGCGGCGATCTTGGCCTTCCGTGCGCTCCAAATAGAAACCGGGCTCCTCTTTGGGCCGGTGCACGATGAAACTCAACATGGTCGTCTGCCGGCCCTTGGTGCGGTCGAAACCGTTTACTTTGATGTAATGGTCCGGGAAGGCCTTGCGACACTCATCGATCTCATGCATGGCGCCGTCCAGGTCGCTCGCATCAAACATCGGCAACCCCCACATTTCCCAATAAGCATTGCGGGGATGGGGATCGTCGGTGTGCTCGATGGAAAAGGCCCAGCCGTTATCGAGGCAATACCGCACCTCGGCTTTAATCTCCTCTTCCGTGAAGTCGGGTAGATAGGAAAAAGTACCTTGCGTGATTCGCATTGTTCGTCTCCGTTCCGCAGGTGTGCCGGGCATTGAAGGTGTAGCGTGCCCCTTCAGGCCTTGCTGCCCGGAACGACCGGCCTCTAGCAATCAAACCGTGAGCGTGCCGACGGCATCCGGCACATCGGTCGATTCGTAGTTAAAACTAACGTCCTTCCAGATCTCGAGTGCCGTGCGCAGCTCTGGCGACCAACGCGCAGCCTTCGCCAGGATCTCCGGCCCTTCGTTGAGGATGTCGCGCCCTTCGTTGCGGGCTTGGATCATCACTTCCGTGGCCACGCGATTCGCTGTCGCACCCTGCGCGATCCCGTCCGGGTGACCGATGGTGCCGCCCCCAAACTGAAGCACGACATCTTCGCCCAGCAGGTGCAGCAATTGGTGCATCTGCCCGGCATGGATACCGCCGGAAGCCACGGGCATTACTGCGGGCATTGATGCCCAGTCCTGATCGAAATACAGACCCTGGGAGGGGTCGGCCAGCAGCGTGTTCGCCCGCAGAGTGTTGTAGTACCCGCGAATGGCGTTGGGGTCGCCCTCGAGCTTGCCGACCGCAGTGCCGGCATGAATATGATCCACGCCCGCCAGACGCATCCATTTGGAGATGACACGAAAGTTCACGCCGTGCGTCTTCTGCCGCGTGTAGGTGCCGTGACCCGCCCGGTGCAAGTGCAGGATTACACCGTTGCGGCGCGCCCACTTGCCCATGGACTGAATGGCGGTGTAGCCGACCGTCAGATCGATCATCACAATCACGCTGCCCAGTTCCTTGGCGAAGTCAGCGCGTTCGTACATCTCTTCCATGGTTGCGGCAGTGACGTTCAGATAATGCCCTAGGATCTCCCCGGTAGCGGCCATGGCGCGGTTCACTGCTTCCATGCAGAAGAGATAGCGATCGCGCCAGCGCATGAAGGGTTGGCTGTTGATGTTCTCGTCGTCTTTGGTGAAGTCGAGCCCACCGCGCAACGCCTCGTAGACCACGCGGCCATAGTTGCGGGCGGAAAGGCCCAGCTTGGGCTTGACCGTGGCGCCCAGCAGCGGGCGCCCGAATTTATTCAGGTACTCGCGCTCCATGACGATGCCGTGAGGCGGCCCCTGGAAGGTTTTCACGTAGTGCGGTGGTATCCGCATATCTTCCAGGCGCAGAGACCTGAGCGCCTTGAAGCCGAACACATTGCCGATAATCGACGAAGTCAGGTTGGCAATCGAGCCCTCTTCGAAAAGATCAATATCGTAAGCAATGTAGGCGATGTACTGATCGGTGCCGGGGACGGGATCGACCCGATAACATTTCGCCTGATAATGTTCGTACGGGGTCAGGCGATCCGTCCAGCACACCGTCCATGTGGCAGTGGAGGACTCGCCCGCTACCGCTGCCGAGGCTTCGATCGGTTCGACACCAGGTTGGGGCACCAAGCGGAATGCGCACAAAATATCCGTGGCCTTCGGCTCGTAGTCCGCGTTGTAATAACCCATCTCCGCGTAGGGCGTAATGCCTGCTGCCCAACGGCCCTTCTTCTTAGCCGGGTTGTTGTTGCTAGCCATTTCTGTCTCCTTCGAAAACAATCGAATCTTTTCCGCGCTTAACGGCATTCGCTGGTGCCGAGATTGTAGCAGGGGCCCACGCGGTCATACTGACCAGCGACCGAAAGTGAACGAGGCCTTCACGTCTGGGAGTGGGTTCCCAGGCCATCGACGGACAGCGTGGCAGCAGCCAAGGAGAAATGCTCCGCATGGAACGCCGCCAAATCTGGAAAGCAATCGGTCAAAGATCGACTCGGCTTTCCGTAGGTCCAGAATATTTGCCCTAAAATATCTCTCTTATTGGCTCAAAGATCAGTGACCTTGGTCACGCGTCGAAGTGATGCGTTCGCCGGTCACTGGCTCGACGGGTCGCCCGGCTATTCTTCTGTTTCTTCGGTGTCGTTGACCACGTCGACTACCCGTCCACGGATGGAGAACACCAGCTTCTGATCGTCGTCGGGCTGAAAGGTGACTCGCATGGGGGTGCGCTCCCAGACTGGAGGCGGACACTCCGAGTCGGGATCGTCGGCTCCCGCGGGTACGCCTGCGTCTTTTTTCAGGATCGGCTTTCGACGTCCAACCTGGGCGACGATCGCGTACAGTTTCTTGCCGTCTTCGGAGACGCCGCAGTAGGCGATGTAGTCGCGATACCAGCTCGCCGTGGAGTAGAAGGGATCGAACTCGGGCAGGTTGAGCTGGGAGACGTGTCCGGTGAGGCGGTCCACGAGCAGCCAGCCGCCGCGTTGCCACTGCCAGCGCATGGCGTTTGCGTTCTCGGTGGGCAGCGCATCGTTCACGCGAAAGGCGCGCCGGACCACAAACAGGCGGTCGGTCAGTTCATGGGGAGTTCCGGTGGTGTATTCCTTGAGTCGCGTATCTACGAACAATGGACGCACTTTCAAGTCGAGCAGCTTCTGTCCGGTTGCGTTGGGCCACTTGGCGAAAATCCACTTTCCGAAACCGATGACATGCGGCTTCGGGGCAGCCGCGCATTCGCGCCACGATAGGCAGAGCATGACAAACATCAGTAAGAATTTTCGCAGCATAATGATGGAAGACTGGCACAGGGGCGGAAATCGCCGCAATGACGTTTGAACAGGGAAAATGTTCGGTTTTCCCACGAAGCTGGACAGCCGGGGGCGGCCGTCCCCACGCGGGTTGTGGTAGTGGCGCAGTTTGTGGGGGTGTGGGAGACTGGAATCATGGCAAAGCGCAGTCTTCGGATATTGAAACGAGTCAGCAACGTCCCGTCGCGGGGAATTTGTGAATCGTGCAATGCGCAGTTCTCGGCAGACCCTCGTCAGCTCGGGCAGGCGGGAGTTCAGCAGCAGTTCAACGCGCACAAGTGCGACGCCGGGCAGAACGCAGCGCCGATCGCGAAAGAAACAGCCAAAGTTGCGGGGAAGTAGCTGATTGGCGCATGTTTTCTTGCTTACGAGCTTGCAATATCGCAGCGAATTGAGCAAAGTGAAGTGATGAGTCTTCCACCACGACAGCACCGGACAACTTTTTCTCCGCAATCGAGTTCCTATTCGGGTATGGGTGATCTGCTGGCAGGCCGCCGGAAGCAGTCGATTCTCGTGGTCGACGACAATCTGGTGAACGCCGTGCTGCTGAAGGAGTTGCTTGCGAGCCGCGGCTATCAAACGATTGCGGTACAGGACGCGGCGGCCGCGGAGGTGGAAATCCGGCGCGCGGCTCCAGACCTGATTTTGCTCGACGTGGTCATGCCCGGCAAGAGCGGCTACGAACTGTGCCGCGAACTCAAAGAGGATTCCAAGACGCGGCTGATTCCGATCGTCATGATTACCGGCCTGAGCGCTCGCGAGGACCGCCTGAAGGGAATTGAAGCGGGCGCCGACGATTTTCTGACCAAGCCGATCAGCCCCGAGGAATTGTTTGCGCGTGTAAGTTCGTTGCTGAAGTTGAAGGAATTCACCGACGAACTGGAGACGGCGGATTCGGTGCTGTGCACGCTGGGGCTGAGCGTGGAGGCGCGCGACCCTTACACCGAAGGCCACTGTGAGCGGCTGGCGCGCAACGCTTCGGATCTGGGGCGATTTCTCGGATTGGACGCAGAAAGCATTGTGGCCCTGGAGCGTGGCGGCTACCTGCACGACCTGGGAAAGATCAAGGTGCCGGATTACATCCTGACGAAAGGCAAAGGCAGCGATCTGACGCCGGCGGAGTGGGAGATCATGAAACAGCATCCAGTGACCGGCGAAACGATTTGCCGCCCGTTGAAGTCATTGCGGCTGGTGCTTCCGATCATTCGGCATCATCACGAGCACTCGGACGGCAGCGGCTATCCGGATGGGCTGCTCGCCTGCGAGATACCGCTTCTGCCGCGCATTCTGCAGGTGGTGGACATTTACGATGCGTTGCGCACGGAGCGTCCGTATAAGCCGGCGCTCGGCCACGAGCGGGCCGCGCTTACCATGCGTGCCGAGGCGCAACGCGGACTCTGGGACGAGGAGTTGGTCGCGGAGTTCTTCCGTATGCTCGACAAGCGCCGCCAAGTGGCATGAGAAAATCGGACCATCGGGTGATCGGGCCATCGGGTGATTGAAAGTCAAAAGCTTTCGCGTTTGAGTTTAGATGGCCCGATCACCCGATCACCCGATCACCCGATGACCTACAGTTTCGTCATTCCCGCCTATAACGAAAGCGTACGCATCCGTCCGACGCTCGATGCGCTTCTCCGCTATGCGCGGGAACAAGACTGGGACGCGGAAATTCTGGTCGTGAACGACGGATCGAGCGACGATACGGCGCAAATCGTGCGAGAGTACGGCAGGTTGCATCCGCAGGTTCTGCTGCTGGAGAACCCCGGGAACCGCGGCAAGGGTTACAGTGTGCGCAACGGGATGCTGCATGCGCGAGGCGACATTTGCCTGTTCACGGATGCCGATCTTTCTTCACCGGTAACGGAGGCGCAGAAACTGTTCGATGCGATTGGTCGAGGCGCCGACATCGCGATCGGGTCGCGTTGGCTGCGGGTGGAACTGCAGACCGAGCGGCAGCCACTGTACCGGCAGGCGTTTGGACGAATCTTCAATCTGGTGTTGCGGGTGATTCTGGGCTTGCGTTTCGCGGACACGCAATGCGGATTCAAAGCTTTTCGGCGAGACGCCGCGCAACGCATCTTTCCGCTGCAGAAGATTGAACGCTGGGGATTCGATCCGGAGATTCTGTTTCTGGCCCGGCGCGCCAGCCTGCGCGTTGAGGAGGTCCCGGTGCTGTGGGCGCACAGCGAAGGGACGCGGCTGCACCCTTTCCGGGACGGACTGCAAATGTTCGTGGAAGTTTTAAGGATCCGGTGGAAGGCGATGACTGGGGAGTATGCGGCTGGTGCGGTGCCTTCTCCGGGGAAGTTGTAGAAATTCTCCCCGATCAAATTTCCCGTAAAGACGCGGCTTGCCGCGTCTCCCGCCGGCGGGACAAAGGCAGACGGGGCAAGCCCCGTCTCTACCAGCGGAAGCCCCGGACTACGAGGCGGCTCGGTTGTTCGAGTTTGCGGCCAGGCGCACGAACTCGGCAATCTGGGCTCCCATTTCTTCGGTGGTGACGGTTCGCTCACCGGGGCGCGCCAGATCGCGGGTGCGGAAGCCTCCCTTCAAGATTGCGGTGACGCCAGCCTCCACGCACTCCGCTTCTTTGGGCAGATGAAAGGTATGGCGCAGCATCAGGGCTACCGAGAGGATGGCGCCTAACGGATTGGCGACGTTCTGACCTGCAATGTCGGGAGCCGATCCGTGGACGGGTTCGTAGAGACCGACCGGGCCCCCGATGCTGGCCGAAGCGAGCAGGCCGAGCGATCCCACGACTCCGCCCGCCTGATCGGACAGGATGTCGCCGAACATGTTTTCGGTGAGGATGACGTCGAACTCGGCGGGCTTGAGGACGAGCGACATGGCGGCCGAGTCCACGTACATGTGGGAAAGATGGACATCGGGAAAATCGCAGGCGATGCGAGTGACGACTTCGCGCCAGAGACGCGAGCACTCCAGAACATTCGACTTGTCGACGGAAAGCAGGCGCTGGCGGCGGGTGCGAGCGAGTTGAAATGCGACGCGGGCGATGCGCTCGATCTCCGGCTCACTGTAGCGCATGGTATTGATCGCCTGGCGCGCGCCGGGGGCGCCTTCGATGGAGCGAGGCTGGCCGAAATACAATCCGCCGAGCAGTTCGCGCACGATGAGAATGTCGGTTCCTCTGACGATTTGTTCACGCAGCGGCGAGCAGGCAGCGAGCACCGGATAAAAGACAGCAGGACGGAGATTGGCAAACGCTCCGAGTTCCTGGCGGAGACGCAACAGCCCAGCTTCGGGGCGAAGTTCGCGAGGATTGTGATCGAAGGCTGGACTGCCGACTGCTCCCAGCAGCACGGCCTGCGAGGCGAGGCAGGCCTGAATGGTCGCGTCCGGCAAGGGATTGCCGAACTTTTCCAGAGCAACTCCCCCGATCTCCTTTTCGTCGAGTTCAAGATCGTGGCCAAAGCCTCCGGCCACTTCTTCCAGAACACAAATGGCTTGGGACGTAACTTCGGGACCGATCCCGTCTCCGGGGAGGGAAGTGACACGCAGTTGCATGGAGTCCTCGCTTATTTCCGAGAGGATATACGAGGAAATGCCGCGGTGGTAGCCCGATTTCAGGGCGTTCCATGGGTTGCCACTAAGCGTGATTGTTACACATCGTTGTCACACGCCCCAGAGATAGTCTTCCTGCTCGCTGTGGTGATCGGTGAAGGGGATCGACACCGACGCCTGCCCGGCGCTGCCGGAAACGTGAGCCGGATGCGCGTCATTGGTATTGGCGCCAGCGGCGGCGGCACGCGGGAGAGGCAATGAAGCCGCAGCAGGCGGGAATTTCTTGCCGTGGCTGGCGGCGCCTTCGCCGTTGCTAAGGTTGGCGCTGGCAACGTCATGGATCAGTTCGAGCAAATGACTGTCCTGAACCTTCTTAATGCGGTCGGCGAGAACTACAAACCTGCGATAGATCTCATCGAGTTCGCGGCGCTCAAACTGGTGTCCCAGTTGTTCGCAGCGCAGAGCCAGCGCGTGGCGGCCGGAGTGCTTGCCCAGCACCAGCCGTGAATCGGGCACGCCCACCGACTGTGGCGTCATGATTTCGTAGGTCAGCGGATTCTTGAGCATGCCATCCTGGTGAATTCCGGCCTCGTGCGCAAACGCATTGCGGCCGGTGATGGCCTTGTTGGGCTGCACCGGAACCCGTGTGATCTCCGCCAACATCTGGCTGGAAGAATATAGCTGTTCGCTAGCGACTGCGGTTTCGTAAGGATAGCGGTCGGGGCGCACCCGCATGGCCATGACGATTTCTTCGAGAGACGCATTGCCGGCGCGCTCGCCGATGCCGTTGATGGTGCACTCCACCTGGCGCGCACCGGCCTGCACTCCCGCGAGCGAGTTCGCGACCGACAGGCCGAGGTCGTTGTGGCAGTGCGTGGAAATGGTTACTTTGTCGATGCCGGCAACTTCTTCACGCAGGGTGCGAATGAGGCGGCCGTATTCCTCGGGCATGGTGTAACCGACGGTATCGGGAATGTTGACGGTGGTGGCGCCGGCTGCGATCACCGCTTCGACAACCTGGCAGAGAAACGCGACATCGGTGCGGGTGGCATCTTCGGGCGAGAACTCAACGTCGGCGCACAAAGACTTGGCGTGCCGAACCGCTTCCCGCGCCTGCTCCAGGCACTTCTCACGCGTGATGCGCAGTTTGTATTTCAGATGAATGTCGGAGGTTGCGAGAAAAACGTGGATGCGCGGACGCGCGGCTCCCTGCAACGCCTGCCAGGCCCGGTCCACATCGCCGGTGCAAGCACGAGCCAGGCCAGCGACGATGGGACGCCGCACTGAGGCGGCGATGCGTTGCACGGCTTCGAAGTCGCCATCGGAGGCGATCGGGAATCCGGCCTCGATCACGTCCACGCCGAGGCGGTCGAGTTGCTGGGCCAGGCGCAGCTTTTCCTGCACATTCATGCTGCAGCCCGGCGACTGCTCGCCGTCACGAAGCGTGGTGTCGAAGATGGTGATGCGCGGTCGATCCATGGATTCCGTACCTCCCGGAAAAATGTCTTTCTACTCTATCGGCCGATTGGGGCAAAAGAAAAGGTTATTATCTTAACAGTAGCATTAGCAATGGTGATAGTATTAGAAATGCTTATTGATTATCTGTGATTTATAAAAATATGTTAGGTCTCAGCTCTCAGGAATCCCCGCCTCGGACACTCGGCCTGAGACCTTAGGATCTGAGAGCTGACAGATGAGAGCTTATTCCCATGGACCTTTCGCAACTCGAAGTCTTCCTCGCCGTGGCTCGCGAACGACGGTTTTCGCGTGCAGCCGAAAAGCTGTTTCGCACGCAATCGGCGGTCAGCCAGACCATCCGGAAACTTGAACTGGACATCGGCGAGCCGCTGTTCGACCGTTCTTCCCGTGAGGCCGTACTCACCGACGCCGGACGTGTTTTGCAGGAATACGCCGAGGAGTTGCTCAACCTGCGGCAGGATGCACAGGCGGCGCTGGTGGAAATGCGCGAATTACAGAAGGGCAAGCTGGCGATCGCCGCCAATGAATTTACCGCGCTCTACCTGTTGCCGGTACTGGGCGAGTTTCGCCGCCTGTATCCCGCGATCAAGATCACGGTGCGGCGTTCGTTGGGCAGTCGCATTCCCGACGATGTGCTCAAGCACAACGTGGAACTCGGGGTCCTTTCTTACGATCCGCAGGAGCCACTGTTGCGATCGGCGGTGGTTTATCTGGACGAGTTGGTATTGGTCGTTCCTCCGGGCCATCCGCTGGCCTCGGCGGGCGAAGTCAGCGTTCGGCAGCTGGGGGCGGAGTCGTTCGTGGCCCACATCGTCGCGTCTCCTTATCGCGATAAAGTGATCGAAGCGTTCCGCCACCATAAGACTCCGTTACACATGGACGTGGAACTGCCCACGCTGCAAGCCATCAAGCGTTTCGTGTGCATGGGGAATGGGGTGGCGCTGGTGCCCGAGATGAGCGTGGAAAGCGAGATCAGCCGTGGAGACCTGGTGCGCGTTCCGGTGCGCGATCTGCATTTTCAGCGCAAGCTGCGTCTAGTGTACCGGCAGGAATCCGGGCTCTCGCACGCGGGGAGAGCGTTTTTGAAAGTGGCGGAGCAGGTTGCCAAAGACAGAGGCGGTCGTTATCGCTTCCAGCGGGAAAAGTAATCCCCTGTGCTCCCCTGTGCTCCTCTGTGCTCCCTGTGGTTAAGGGTTCGCGGAGTTCTCAACCACAGGGAACGCAGAGGAACACAAGGGAAAGCCAGCTACTTTGAATCTTTGCGGCGGGATGAATCCACGGCGGGGACGAGGGGCCGCCGCAGCGGCACGATCGCGCCTTTGGACGGATCGGCGGCAGCTGAGGCCCGCGTCAGGACCTCGTGCTGAATGTACTGCACGAACTCCTGGATCTGGCGCTGCATTTCTTCCATGCGCTCGCGCATTTGCAGAATGATGGCGATGCCGCTGATGTTGACGCCCAGATCGCGCGCCAGCGACAGGATGAACTCAAGCCGCTGCAAATCTTCATCGGTATAAAGCCGGGTATTGCCCTCAGTGCGGCTCGGCTTCAGCAACCCTTCGCGCTCGTAGAGGCGCAAAGTCTGTGGATGAATCTCATACATCTCAGCCACCGCCGAGATCATGTACGCGCCCTTGGATTTACGCTTGGAGGACATGGTCGGAATGAGCGCTCACCTTTCGGCGCAAGAGCCAACAGCTAACCAGCCAGGCGACGGTTCCCGGCATGTACCATGCAACGCCGATCCCACCGAAATCAAGGGGCCAGACCCAAACCAAAATAGCGCCGAGAACAAACGCGAACGTAGGACTCCGCCAAGAGGTCGCGTGATGCCAGTTGACTAAGATAGAGAAGCAGGATACGAAGCCGAGGACTGCAATGCTTGGTGCCGCATAGAAGACGGCGAGGATTGCATGATCGAGATCATCCCCCCGATGGAACTTATCGAGGAGGAAATCCAGCGCGAACACCCCCAGAGCCACGAGCGCCAAGGCCACAACGGCGGAAGCCAGAAGAGCCAGAGGCACAGCGAGGTAGGATGGCATTCTTCGAAAAACGCTCTGGATGCTCATACTGAGACTAATGTAGCACCGGAGCAAAGAAAAAGCGGGACAACTCTCGCCATCCCGCCATTCGAGTCAAATTTACAGTTACGCTGCCATCTCCGGCTTCGGCTCCGCCGCCGTCCAGCCCGCCGGTTTCAGCGCGTGGTTGATCACATAAGCCACTACGCCCGCGCCGATCACGATCAGTCCAAACAATAGCGAGCTAATGCCAAGCACAACCTCATGTTCGCTGCGAATAATGGCAAATCCCAGCAGCAAAATAGGAGGAATGCCAACGGCAATCGCTCCAAACAGCCCGCCCGGCACGCGGAACGGACGCTTCAATTCCGGTTCGCGAATGCGCAGGCAAATGAGCGCAACAAACTCAAGCGCCAGGCTCGCGCCGTAGATCATGATGTCAAGCGTGACCAGCCGTTCGAAGCCAAGATTCAGAGCCAATCCCCAGCCAACCGCCAGCGCCAGAATCGCAACCCAGGGCGCGCGCGATTTCGGATGCAGCTTGCCAAAAACTTTCGGCAGCATGCCATCCTGAGCCATCGCCAGCGGCAGCCGCGAGTAACTCATGACCAGCGCATTGAACATGCCAAAGCCGCTCATCATACCGCCCGCCACCAGTGCGATCCGAAGCACCGGCCCACCCATCAACTGAGCGATGTCGGCCCAAGCGCCGGTTTCCCAGGCGCTGGCCGGAAGGCCGGTGATCCACATCGCGGCAAACGGAAGAACGTAAGTAATGCAGACAATGACCACCGCGGCCAGCATGGCGCGGGGATAGGTTCGCTGCGGACGCTCCACTTCGGTGGCGATGGTGGAGGCGTTGTCCCATCCCATGTAGTTCCACATGCAGATAAGCAGGCCGCCGAGAATGTCAACGTTCGAGGTGGTCGGCTTGGTCACCGCATTCGCCAGCGCGTGAATCTTGAACGGCGCCAGCACGAAAATGGCGGCGAAGGGCGCTGACAGGGCGAAGAACAGCCACAGCGAAGTCGTCGAGACGACCTTCACGCCCATGATATTAAGGACCGCGCAGACGATTACCACGGCCAGCGCGACGGCCACGCCGCGATAGTTCGCCTGGAACCAGGGAAACATGCGGGTGAGGTAGGCGACAAACAGCGTGGGATAAATCGCCATATCGAAAATGGACGCTACCAGCGACAGCCAGGCTTCCTGGAATCCCCAGAAATTTCCCATGGCGCGCCGCACCCAGGCGTAGTAGCCGCCTTCAAAGGGCAGCGCGCTCGAAAGCTCGCCGATCATGAACGCGGTCGGCAGGCTCCAGAGAAGCGGGGTCAGCAGCAGGATGAGAATCCCTTTGCCATAGCCGGCGCCGTGCACGATGTCTTCGGTACCATAGGTTCCGCCCGAGACCATAAAGAAGGTCGCGGCGACCAGGGGCCACAGCGTGAGGCGGATAGACTTCTTCTTCCGGGGAGCGACGGCAGGAATAAAGCTAGGCTGCGAAAGGTTAGTGGTTGCGGTAGCTGTTGCCAATTTCTATGTCTTCCTCCTCAGGCGACTCACTCTCACCACCGCGTCTCCGGGTCATCGGATGAACGACTTGCTCTCGCGGCTCCCGGGTGCTGAGCGATTCCCGGGCATTTTCGGTGAAGTTAGTTCGCAGTTGTGAGATTACGGCAAATTTGCGGAGATGCAAGAATATTTTTAAGAAATAGCGAAAAGTTTTGTCAAGGGGGCGGGTACGGAGGTAATGGCGTCAAGAACACTTCACCGCCGAGACGCCGGGAAACGCCGGCGTCAAGAGTCCTTCTGAAAAGGACTTTGAGCGGATCGTGGGCCGCAGAGACTGGGACGGTCGGAACCTGGTGGCTGTGGAACGCGGACTTGATGTATAACCCTCAGAGGTTATTCAGCTTGAATTCTGCCAGGAGGCAACAGCTATGAGGACAGTCGCGCTCGCAGTTCTGTGTGTTTGCGCGGGTTTATTGCTTGCCCAATCGGGGACGCATCAGAATGCGTTCACCCCGGAACAGATCAAATACGGACCGCCACCGCCGTTCCTTGCTCCCGGCTCGCAGTTGGTCGTGCTTGAAGGCGACCCAACCGCAAGTACCGGCGACTTCACCATCCGGCTTAAGATGCCTGACGGCTACAAGATTGCCCCGCACTGGCATCCCAAGCGCGAAAACGTGACGGTAGTCTCAGGGAGTTTCAAGGTCGGGATGGGCGACAAGTGGGATGAAACCACGATGATGACCTTCCCGGCCGGCAGTTTCGCGTATCTCGATCCCGACATGCACCACTATGCAATGGCGTCCGGAGAGGTGGTGGTGCAGGTCCATGGCATGTCGCCGCTGCAATTTAACTATGTGAATCCGGCGGACGATCCGAGCAAGAAATGAAAAAACTCTCAGCTCGCAGCTCTCAGGGAACCTCACTTCGTCGCCTGAGAGCTGACAGCTGAGAGCTGAGAGCTAGACTTGCGCCCAGAGCTCCGCCCGTGGGTCTTCGGGGTTCAGCTTAGCCAACTCCCGCAGCAGTTCTTTGGTTTTTTCATCGCGGGGCATGGGGACCGTGATCTTTACGTCGACGATCTCGTCGCCGCGGGCTCCGTCTTTGGTTGCCGACGGCACGCCTTTTTCGCGCAGCCTCAGCTTCTGGCCAGACTGCGTCCCCGGAGGAATCTTCAGCATGCTCCGGCCATCAATGGTGGGCACTTCAATCTTCGACCCCAAAGCCGCTTCTACCGCCGTCACCGGCACGGTGATGTGAATGTCGTCACCCTCGCGCCGGAACAGTGCGTGCTCGCCGATGCGGATGCTCACGTAGAGATCGCCGCCCCCGCCCCCCCGCAGCCCGGCATTGCCTTTGCCCGCGATCCGAATGCGCTGCCCGTCGCGGGTTCCAGCCTTGATCCGGATCTCGAGCGGATCGGTGCGCTCGACACTGCCTTCGCCATGGCAGACCGTGCAGGGCGAAATATTCTTGCCCGTCCCATGGCATCGCGGGCAGGTGACGTTGAACTTCATCCGGCCGCCGGTCTGTTCGATCGTTCCCTTGCCATGACACTGCGGACATTGCCCCGGAGCTTCGATGAAGCCATTGCTGTGGCAGTTTCCGCAGGCATCGCGCCGGGCGATATTGAGCTTCATCACCCCGCCACGGATCGCGGTCCAGAACGGCACGTTGACTTGGTACTCAAGATCGCTGCCCGGCTCCGGGCCCTCGGCTGCCTCACCGTGTCCGCCGCCGGTGAAAATGCTGGAGAAGATGTCGCGGAACCCGCCGCCCGCGCCGCTTGATCCCTTCCGCCCGCCGGCGCGGCCGCCTTCGAACAGATCCGAAAAGTCAAAGCCGCCGAAATCGACGTTGCTTTGTCCACCGGAATGGCGGCCTCCCGGAAAGCCTCCGCCAAAGTCGCCGGGGCCGGCCCCAGGCTGCCCGCCGCCGCGCGCGTAGGCCTCCGCCGTAGCCGGGTCGATATTGTCGGAGTAGAACCCGAGCTGGTCGTAAATCTTCCGCTTCTTGGGATCGCTGAGGACCTCGTTGGCCTCGGAAAGAGTCTTGAACTTTTCTTCCGCGGATTTGTCCCCGGGATTGACGTCAGGATGATATTTGCGAGCAAGTTTGCGGAACGCCTTGCGCACGTCGTCGGCCGAGGCGGACTTCTTTACACCGAGAACCCCGTAGTAGTCTTTGGTTTGGGTGGCCATGTCAGCCGTCAGCACTCAGCCATCAGCATTCAGCTTTACATTGTAGCGCGTGCGTGAAAGGCCTCCTTCGACCCCGCTCAGGATGGCACGCTCTGAATTGTTGCTCAAGAATCAGAATTCTGAGAACTGAGAACCGGGAACTGATAGCTGACAGCTGAGAGCTGACAGCTCGATTTCAGTTCACCACTTCCTTCTCTTGTTCATCCACCGCGACGGTGAACGCCTCAAATGGCGAGGCATCCATCGACACGGGAATCCGCTGCACTCCCGTCGCGGTCGGCGCGTAGCAAAACCAGCGTCCCTCTTCGGGGATGAAGTTCACAAAAAACATCTGTCCATTGACTTCGAATCTCAATTCGCTTTCCTCATTTCCTGGGCCCGACTGCAGATCCCTACGCTTCGCTCGCGGCAACAAACCCTTCCATTGTGATGCAAATGGGCGCGCATCGCGCCCCCACTGAAGTGCCACTCGCTAAAAGCAACTGCCGAGCTTCGCTCGGGACGACAACTTCTAATGATTTAGATGCAGCTTGGGGGCGCTCAACGCGCCCCCAAGCCAGAAGCTAGTAGCCAGAAGCAAGCTTATTTCTTGTCTTCGACATCCACGTACTCGGCGTCGATCACGCCTTCGTCTTTCTTGGCGGCGCCGTTTCCGCTGGACGCCGCGCCCTGCCCATCAGTCGGCCCCGCGCCGGTCGCGCCCGGTGCCGCGCCAGGAGTTGCCTGGGTTGCCTTGTACATCTGCTCCGCCAGCTTGTGCGATGCCGTGGTCAGCCGCTCGCGCGCCGAGTCCATCTGCGACTTGTCGCCGCTTTCGATGGCCTTCTTCGCGTCCGCCAGCGCGTTCTCCACGTCCCCGCGCTCCGTGCCCGAGATCTTGTCGCCATGCTCCTTCAGCATCTTCTCGATGTTGTAGACCATCGAGTCGAGCTGATTCTTGGCATCGATCTCTTCGCGCCTGGTCTTGTCTTCGGCCGAGTGCGCGTCGGCTTCCTTCGCCATGCGCTCGACTTCTTCCTTCGACAGTCCCGAAGACGACGTGATCGTGATCTTCTGATCCTTGCCCGTGGCCATATCTTTCGCGGTCACGTTCAGGATGCCGTTCGCGTCAATGTCAAACGTCACTTCAATCTGCGGAATGCCCCGAGGCGCCGGCGGCAGCCCGGTCAAATGGAACTTGCCCAGCGTCCGGTTCTGCGCCGCCAGCGGACGCTCGCCCTGCAGCACATGCACTTCAACCGAAGTCTGGCTGTCGGCCGCCGTCGAAAACGTCTCCGTCTTCTTCGTCGGAATCGTAGTGTTGCGTGGGATCATTCCCGTCGCAACCCCGCCCAGCGTTTCGATCGAAAGCGTCAACGGGGTGACGTCCAGCAGCAGCAGGTCTTTTACTTCGCCCTTGAGCACGCCGCCCTGGATGCCGGCGCCGATGGCCACCACTTCATCCGGGTTCACGCCTTTGTGGCCTTCGCGCCCAAACAGTTCTTTTACGATCTGCTGAATGCGTGGCATGCGCGTCTGTCCGCCGACCAGCACCACTTCGTTAATCTTGCTGGCATCGATACCGGCATCTTTCAAGCACTGCTTCGACGGCCCGACCGAGCGCTGCAAGATGTCTTCGATCATGGTTTCGAGTTTGGCTCGGGTCAGCTTCTTGACCAGGTGCTTCGGCCCGGAAGCATCCGCCGTGATGAACGGCAGATTGATCTCGTGCTCCATGGTGGTCGAAAGCTCGATCTTCGCCCGCTCGGCCGCATCCCGCAGACGCTGCAAGGCCATCTCGTTGCCCTTACCGCGCAGGTCGAGGCCTTCATCTTTCTTGAACTCATCAATCAGCCAATCCACCAGCCGCTGATCGATGTTGTCGCCGCCCAGATGCGTGT
>OBLU010001716.1_pt1 | contig 20273 bp, 17 predicted proteins | sample 1518681 | NCBI WGS metagenome assembly OBLU01 (sample SAMEA3539304, study PRJEB22396) | soil metagenome | biome: tundra; feature: field; material: soil | place: USA | collected 2010-05 | depth 0.15 m
GACCGCCTTGCGGGCGGAGAATATCCTGATGTCCCAGACCTCCTCGCTCAAGGTAGCCGTGTGCCAGTACGCGCCCCGGCTGGGGGACCCTGAGGGAAACGCGACGTCGGGTGGACGATGGATCGCTCGAGCCGCCGACGCCGGGGCCAGGCTGATCGTGCTACCCGAGCTGGCTGCCTCTGGCTATGCCTTCGCCAGCGAGGAAGAGGCGGCACTGGCCGCAGAAGGTGCCGATGGGCCGTCCCTCACCAGGTGGGGGGAGATCTGCCGGGAACTGGACGTGTTTGTGGTCGCGGGATTCTGTGAGCGGGGCCCCGCCGGGAGGTTCAATTCAGCCGCCCTGCTCGGTCCAGAGGGGCTGATCGGCGTCTACCGCAAGGCGCACCTCTTCTACGACGAGCAGAGCTACTTCCAGCCCGGAGACAGGGGCTTTCCGGTCTTTGACCTCCCTTTCGGGCGAGTTGGGATGCTCATCTGCTACGACCTGTGGTTCCCTGAGGCTGCTCGCGTGCTGGCGTTGGCGGGGGCCGACATAATCTGCGTTCCCACCAATTGGGTCGCCAACTTCCGCAGGCGGGTTGCTGACGAGCGTGGTTGGATCATGGGCAACTACGCGTCGGTGGCGGTGGCCGCCCAGAACCAGGTGTTCGTGGCTGCGGCAGACCGCATCGGGACCGAGCGCGACGTGGAATTCATCGGCGGCAGCTGCATCGTGGGTCCGGAGGGGTGGCTCGTGGCGGGCCCAGCAGCGCGATCCGCCGAGGCGCTGTTGCTGGCCGATATCGACCTTGGTCAGGCAGCCGCCCGGAAGCACCGGACTCCTCGCAACCATGCCCTCGGGGACAGACGGCCGGAACTCTATGGTGAGCTCAGTGCGGCCCAGCCTCTAGCCGCCGAGTGACTCAGCCAGCCGAGCTCCGCCAATCGGTGCGCGCCGGAACCGAGGGCGACGGCGAGGAACTTCTGCGAGGGCTCAACCCAGCCCAGCGAGAGGCGGTGGTCGCCCCCGATCGACCCGTCCTGGTGCTGGCGGGAGCTGGCTCCGGCAAGACCAGGGTGCTCACCCACCGGATCGCCTACCTGCTGGCCCAGCGGCGGGCCACGCCCGACCGAGTGATGGCGGTCACCTTCACCAACAAGGCGGCTCGCGAGATGCGAAGTCGGATCGCTGGCCTGCTCGGCGCTGAACCCCACGGCATGTGGTTGGGCACCTTCCATGCCTGCAGCGCTCGGATCCTGCGGGATAAGGGTGAGTTGATTGGAATCCCGCGCAACTTCGTCATCTACGACGAGGTCGATCGCTTGGCCCTCATCAAAGCGGCCATCCGCCAAGCCGGATTGGATGAGAAGCGCCTCAGTCCCAATGCGGCAGCGGCGGAGATTTCGCGGGCCAAGAATGACCTCAAAGATGCCACCGCCTTCGCCGCAGGTGCGGTCGGCTACGTCGAGTCCCAGGTGGCCACGGTCTATCCCCGCTACCAGACGCTCTTGGAGAGCGCGGGCGCTCTGGACTTCGACGATTTGCTCTTTCGGGTGGTGGAACTCTTCCAGCAATCGGCGGAGGCGAGGGCCCGCTACCGGCGGCGCTTCGACCATGTTCTGGTCGACGAATACCAGGACACCAATCGGGCCCAGTACCTCTTGCTCCGAGACCTGGTAGAGGAGCATCGGCACATCACCGTGGTGGGGGATCCCGATCAGTCGGTCTACAGCTGGCGGGGGGCTGACATCCGCAACATCCTGGAATTCCAGCGTGACTACCCAGACGCCCTGGTGATCCCGCTCGAGCAGAACTACCGCAGCACCAAGACGATCCTGGCCGCCGCCCAATCGGTGATCCGGGAAAACTCAGAGCGGGTGGAGAAGGGTCTCTGGACCGAGGGCCCCGAGGGGACCGCGGTGGTGGTGGCCCAGCTCTACGACGAGCGGGAGGAGGCCACGGCCGTCGCGCGGGAGGCGCACCGGCTGGTCGACGAAGGTGACTGTGACTTCGGAGATATGGCGATTCTCTACCGGACCAATGCCCAGTCGAGAGCGCTGGAGGAGACCTTCCTGCGGGCCGGGATGCCCTATCGACTGGTTGGCGGAGTCCGGTTTTATCAGCGCCGCGAGGTCAAGGACGTGCTGGCCTACCTCAGACTCCTGGCTCACCCCCGGGACCGCCTTGCCTTCGAGCGGGTGGTGAATGTGCCCAAACGGGGGGTGGGCGCTCAGTCGCTCAGCGAGCTGCTGCGAACCGCCGGAGAGCGCGGGGTGTCCCACTGGGAGCTCTTGGCGGACCCCGGGGCAGCGGGAGTGCGGGGCGCCGCCGCAAATGGCCTCCGGCGTTTCCGGGAGATCATTGAAGAGGTCGCTGAGTGGGGCGCGCCCTGGCCGCTGGTCACCGTCCTGGACAAGCTCCTGGAGCGCAGCGGCTACCGGCAGTTCGTCCGGGACGGGAGCATCGAGGGAGAGGAGCGCTGGGCCAACGTGGTCGAGTTGCGCGGGCTGGCTGCCGAGCAGGGTGACCTTCCCAGCGCCGAGGCACTTCCGGTCTTCCTGGAACAGGTCGCGCTGGCCGGTGAGGTCGACCAGATGGACGACTCGACCTCGGCCCTGACGCTGATCACCCTGCATCAGGTGAAGGGCCTGGAGTTCCCGGTGGTTTTCATCACTGGGGTGGAGGAGGGGCTCCTGCCTCACAGCCGGTCTCTCGACACCCTAAGTGAGATCGAGGAAGAGCGCCGGCTGCTCTACGTCGGTATGACCCGAGCCAAGCGCCGCCTCTACCTCAGTCACTGCTTCCGTCGCCATGTCTACGGCAGTCCCACCCCAGCGATCCCGTCGCGTTTCCTGGCCGCCTTAGGCAACCAGGCGGCGGTGGAGCGTTGGGACGCCGGCCCAGCTACGACCTGGGGCCTCGCCGACCAACCGGCCGGTCAGAATCACAGCTTCGTGGCCCCGGTCGCGTCGCGAGGCCAGCCGCTTCCCTTGCGACGGGCCCGTGATGCGGTCTTGGACCATGCCACAGCGCCGGGCCCACGGCCTCCGGCGGAAAGCCGTTTCCGAGCCGGCGACCGGGTTGAGCACGCTCGCTTTGGGCGGGGGGTGATCCGGGCCAGCGAAATGACGGGCGCCGGGGAGGAGGTGGTGATCGACTTCGAGTCAGCCGGGCATCGGCGGTTCGCGGTCAGCGACGCGGTCCTGCGCCGGGTCGAAAGCTAGGGAAGTTGGTGGCGGAGGAGCCGGTACCGAGTGCGGCCAGGCGGCGGGTCGCCGAGCTTCGGGATGAGCTGGCTCATCACAACTACCTCTACTACGTCCTCGACGCGCCAGAGCTTTCCGACGCGGAGTACGACGCACTTTTCCACGAGCTGCAGGAGCTGGAGGCGGCCTATCCCCGACTTCAGAGCAAGGATTCCCCCACCCGCCAGGTGGGCAGTCGGGCCGCGACCCCTTTTCGGAAGGTCCGCCACCTCGTACCCATGTACTCCCTGCAGAACGCCTTCTCGACTGAGGAGGTAGAGGCCTTCCGCGACCGGGTGAGGCGGCTGGCGGGGCTTGAGCCGGACCTCGGTGCGGAGCTCAAGATTGACGGCCTGGCGGTCAGCCTGACGTACGCCGCCGGCGAGCTCGAGCTGGGGGCGACCCGAGGCGACGGCGAGGAGGGCGAGGACGTCACCGCCAACATCCGGACCGTGCGGGGGATCCCCGACCGATTGGACGCCGGCACCGTGGCCGGACTGCCGGCTCGGTTCGAAGTTCGCGGTGAGGTCTACATGCCCAGGACCGTCCTGGCTGAACTCAACGTCCAGCGGGAGCGCGAGGGGCAGCCCCTCTACGCCAATTGCCGCAATGCCGCGGCCGGAAGCCTGCGTCAGCTGGACTGGCAGATCACCGCCGGTCGCCACCTGGAGGCCTTCTTCTACGCGTGCGATCCTCACCCGGCGGCCGTAAGCGGCCAGTTCCAGCTGCTTAGCTGGTTGGGAAAAGTGGGCTTTCCGGTCAATCCCCACCGCCGTCTGTTGCACGGCGGCACCGAGATCGCGGAGTACCTTGACCACTGGCAGGAGGGCCGCCATCAGCTCGCCTACGAGACGGATGGGGTGGTCCTCAAGGTCGATGAGCTCCGCCTGCAACAGGAGCTGGGGGCGGACAGCCGTCGGCCCCGCTGGGCGATCGCCTTCAAGTTCCCCCCGGAGGAGCGGGAGACCACGGTCCGGGCAATCGAGGTCAGCATCGGCCGGACTGGGGTGGCTACCCCGGTCGCCAGCTTGGAGCCAGTCTTGGTGGCCGGTTCCACCGTGGAGCGGGCGACCCTCCACAACGAGGATCAGGTAAGGGCCAAGGACATAAGGGTCGGCGACCGGGTCGTCATCCGCAAGGCCGGCGAGGTGATCCCCGAGGTGGTGCGGGTGGTTCGGGAGCGCCGACCCACTGACTCCCAGCCCTTTGAGATGCCCAAGAGCTGCCCGATCTGCGGTACCCAGCTGGTCAGAGAGCCCGGGGAAGCGGCCACCCGGTGCCCCAACCCGCTCTGCCCGGCACAGCGGCTGCAACGCATCCGCCACTTCGTCAGCCGCGGCGCGCTCGACATCGACCGGTGCGGTCCGGTGGTCCTGAGCGAGCTGTTGAACCGGGGCCTGATCGAAACCGCGGCCGACCTCTTTCGACTGGAGCAGGAGCAGTTGGAGGAATTGCCTCTCTTTGGGAAGCGGTCGGCCCGCCAGCTGGTGGCGGCGATCAGGTCACGACGGCACCCGGCCTCGGAGAGATTCCTATATGCGCTGGGGATCCGGCATGTCGGCGAGCGCACCGCCCGACTCCTGGCCGAGCACTTCGGCAGCCTCGCCGCCCTGCGTCAGGCCGACGTCACCTCCATTACCGCCGTCGCAGGGGTCGGGCCCATCGTTGCGGAGGAGGTGGCGCAGTTCTTCGCCAGCCCGGGCGGAAGAGAACTCCTGGACCAGCTCCTGGCGGTGGGAGTGACCCCTCAGGGGGCGGAAGGCTCCGATGGACCGTGGCGGGGCAAGACCTTCGTTCTGACCGGCACTCTTAGCCGGTGGACCAGGACAGAGGCGGAGCAGGCGATTCGCGATTTGGGGGGCACGACCGCCAGCAGCGTTTCGCGCAAGACGACCGCGGTGATCGCTGGGGAGTCGGCCGGCTCCAAGCTGCAGACAGGTGAGCGGCTCGGGGTGGTGGTCCTCAGCGAGGATCAGTTTGCGGCCTGGCTGGCAGCTCCCGAGAGGGAGCCCCTGGGCTAGTAATCGCGCTAGCAGCCGGGGCAGCACTACTATTCCCACCAGACTACGATGACCGCCCAGGCGAAGGGATGCCCAAAGTTGACGGTCCGGCTGACTCCGCATCGCTTGGGCACCACGAAGGCGGGGTCGGCCCGGTTCATCTACAACGGCCCGCTCCGCTAGTACCGGTCATCATCGCAGTGGACGACTCCAATTGCGTGGTCCGGCGGCGGGGGCGAGATGGAGACGGGCTCCCTGCTACCAAGTGTGTCTGGGACCTCACCCAGAAAGCGGCGTAGCTTCAGGTGGATCTCCTCTTTGGCAAGGCCGCGTGCTAGCCCGGCGGCGAGCAACAAGCGCTGGCGTCGCTCCCAGTCGAGGCTGAATTCCAAGGTCGCCGTGAGTGGAAGCAATATCAGCAATCGCCGCTGACGGTCGCCGATGACGACTCCGTCGGCCTCCAAGGGTGGATACGCCTTCTCGACGGTCTGGAAGTTGACCCCCAGGCTCGACGCCAGGCTGCGGGCCGACGGGAGCCGGTCGCCCTCGTTGGCGCGTCCCCGAGCGATCTCTTCCAGGACCTGATCTCGGATCTGGCGGTGGACCGGCCTGGTGTTCTCGTCGACTACTGTGAGGAACATACGGAGGTATACGCGCTCTATCGCGCCTGTATCACGTAGACGTTGCAGCCGATCCCCGCAGCAGGCGGAGCGCCACCTGGGCAGCGTCGAGCGCCTCGATTTGGGGCGCCCCGGGTGCGGTGGTGGCCTCGCGGCAGGCCAGGAGGGCGGCCTCCAACTCCTCCAGGGCGATCGCGAGACCGAACCGTTCGACCAGCTCGACGAGCTGGTCTGCTCCGACGTTGAGGTCCGCGGCGATCCCGCGCATCAGCGCCGCCCACCGATCACGGGCCTCCTCCAGCTTCCTCGCCGCATCCTCGAGACTGGCCTGGGCCTTGGTGCTCGCCCGCCGGGCCCCGGGGATGGGGTGGCTGCGGTTGACCGCCGCCGCGCCGCGGCGGCCGGCTCCATCCAGTAGTCGCCTCGCCGAGCGCGCCGCGGCGAAGGCCTCGGCGGCAGCATCCAGGGCCCCTGGCTGGGGATCGACGACATCGCGACCGGTATTGGTCATGGCACAGCACTCCTGGGGCGCAACTGAGGCGATCCTATAATCCAGGCTCTGTGGCGCAAGAGCGAGCGAGTGCACCTCTGGCGGGCTCGATAGCCCTCTCCGAGGTCGCCCACGTCAGCAACCTGGCCCGGCTCGGGTTGACCCCACCAGAACTGGAGAAGCTGGCGGCTCAACTCGACGTCATCGTGGCCGCGGTGGGCAAGCTGTCCTCGGCGGACACCTCTTCTGTTGAAGCGACCGCCCAGGTGGGCGGCCTGCGCAACGTCACCCGGGCTGACGTCGTGTCCCCCGGGCTGAGTGCCGAGGAGGCGCTGGCTAATGCCACCGCCAAGGCGGCTGGCTTTCTCCGGGTCCCGGCAATCCAGTGACTTTGCTCGAGGAGCCCATTCGAGAACTCGGTCGAAGACTTCGCGAGCGGGAGATCTCGGCGGTAGAATTGACCGAGGAGGCGCTGGCTCGGGCGAAGGAGTTGGACCCCACCTTGGGCGCCTTCCTCAGGGTTACTCCCGAACTCGCCCTCGAGGCAGCCGCGGCGGCGGACCGCCGCCTCCAGGAGGACCCGGCGGGCGCTCCCATCCTTTGCGGGATCCCGGTGGCGTACAAGGACGTGGTCTGCACCGAGGGGGTGGAGACCACCGCCGGGAGCCAGATCCTTAGGGGGTTCGTACCGCCCTACAGCGCGACCGTGGTCGACCGGCTCTCTGCTCTGGGAGTGGTCCCGCTAGGCAAGCTCAACTGCGATGAGTTCGCCATGGGGAGCTCCAACGAGAACTCCGCCTACCAACTCACCCGCAACCCCTGGGACCCGGAGCGAGTGGCTGGGGGCAGCAGTGGCGGCTCAGCGGTCGCGGTCGCAGCACGGCTGGCCTGCGTCACCTTGGGCAGCGATACCGGCGGGTCGATCCGGCTCCCCGCCTCCTTCAGCGGGGTGGTCGGGGTTAAGCCAACTTATGGCCGGGTCAGCAGATACGGCCTGATCGCCTTCGCCAGCTCTTTGGACCAGATCGGCCCGCTCGCCAAGACGGTCGAGGACGCCGCCCTGGTGCTGACCGCGATCGCCGGACAGGATCCCCGGGACAGCACCAGCGTCGTGGCCCCGGTGGACGGTTTCCTGGGCGAGCTTCGCGCCGGGGTGAAGGGTCTTCGCCTGGGGATCCCGAAGGAGTACCTGGAGGTGGGCCTGGACCCCGGGGTGAGGGCGGTCTTCGAGCAGTCGATAAGGATGCTGGAGGGCCTGGGCGCGGTGACCCAGGAGGTCAGCCTACCCACCACCGAATACGCCCTCTCGGCCTATTACGTCATCGCCCCCGCCGAGGTAAGCAGCAATCTGGCGCGCATGGACGGGGTCAGGTTCGGGCCCGGCTTCGCCGGTGCCACCACCCTCAAAGAGGCCTACGAGCAGGCTCGCCACGAGGGCTTCGGTGAGGAGGTGCGCCGCCGGGTGACCCTCGGGACCTACGCCCTCAGCAGCGGGTACTACGACGCCTACTACCTGCGCGCCCAGAAGGTCCGTACCCTGGTCGCCCAGGACTTTGACCTGGCCTTCGCCCAAGTGGACGCCATCATCTCTCCGACCGCACCGACTGCCGCCTTCAGACTGGGGGAGCGGACGGCCGACCCGCTGGCCATGTACGCGACCGACGTCCTCACCCTGCCCGCGAATCTGGCCGGTATCTCGGGGATCTCGGTCCCGGCGGGCTTCGCCGCTGGGCTGCCGGTGGGGTTGCAGGTTCTCGGCCCCTACCTTGGGGAATCAACCTGCTTCAGGGTCGCCCAGAGCCTGGAGACGGAGGCGAGGATCTGGGACCGGCTCCCACCGCTGGCGGTGGCCCCGGCGTGAGCACCATTGCCCCGTCCCCGTGGGAGGCAGTGATCGGGCTAGAGGTGCATGCCCAACTGCTCACCCGGAGCAAGATGTTCTGCTCTTGTCGGGCGGACTACCTAGGACTTCCCCCCAACAGCAACACCTGTCCGGTTTGCCTGGGCCTCCCAGGCTCACTACCGGTGATCAACGAGGAGGGGATCAGGCTCACCCTCCGGACCGGGCTGGCGCTGAACTGTGAGATCCCCGAGTTCACGAAGTTTGACCGCAAGAACTACTTCTACCCGGACCTCCCCAAGGGGTATCAGATCTCCCAATACGATCTGCCGCTCTCTCTCGGCGGTTGGCTGGATTTCGAGGTCGGGGGCCGGTCGGTGCGAGCGGGCATCACTCGCGTACATCTGGAAGAAGATACCGGGACTCTTCATCACGCCGGTGAGATCCACAACTCGACCTTCTCCTTGGTCGACCTGAACCGGGCCGGGGTGCCTCTGATGGAAATCGTGGGGGAGCCGGACCTGCGCAGTCCCGCGGAAGCCAGAGCCTACCTGGCGACGCTCCGTCAGGTGCTCATCTACATCGGGGTGAACGACGGGAACATGGAAGAGGGCAGCCTCCGCTGCGACGCCAACATCTCGCTGCGCCCGGTCGGCGCCGAGGCCCTGGGAGTCAAGGTCGAGATCAAGAACATGAACTCCTTCCGGAGCGTCCTGCGGGCCTTGGAGTACGAGCTCACGCGTCAGCGGGAGGTACTGGATGAGGGTGGACGGCTGAGCCAGGAGACGCGGGGCTGGAGTGAGCTGGAGCAGCGGACGGTCTCCCAGCGGAGCAAGGAGGAAGCCCAGGAGTACCGCTACTTTCCGGAGCCGGACCTGCCCCCGCTGGTGATATCGCGCGCTCAGGTCGAGGAGGTGCGGGCGGGTCTGCCCGAGCTCCCGGCCGCGAGACGGGCGCGCTTCCAAAGCCAGTACAGGCTGGCGGATGAACAAGCCCTCCTGCTCACGGCCCGCCCGGGTGACTCGCAATACTTCGAGGAGGTCGTCGCTCTCGGGGTGACCCCACAGCTGGCGGCCAACTGGCAACTGGGTGACCTGCAGGGGTTGTGCAACGCCGCCAACCTGCCGGTTGAGAAGTGTCGGGTGGGACCGGCGCCCCTCGCCGACCTGCTCAAGATGATCGAAGACCATGAGGTGACCGCCAAGGTGGCGAAGGAGGTCCTCGCGCAGGCCTTTGAGACTGGTGAGGACCCGGCGGAGCTGGTCCGCAGCCAAGGTCTGGGTCAGGTCTCCGACACCGGGGAGATCGCCGTAATGGTGGATCAGGCGCTGGCCCAGAATGCCAAGGCTGCCTCCGATTACCAGGCGGGCAACGACCGGGCGCTCGGAGCCTTGGTGGGAGCGGTCATGAAGATGTCCAAGGGCAGGGCGAACGCCGACATCGTCAACCAGCTGTTGCACACGCGCCTGCCCCGACCGGGAGGCTGAGGGCTCTGTCGCCTCGCCAAGAGGCTGGGCCTTATCCGGTCGACTCCGACCCGACGAGGTCTCGCCCGGATCTGCCCCCGCTGCGACCGGGTGATCTGATTCGACTGCAGTGTGTCGAGATGGCCCACCGCGGCTTGGGGGTGGGCCGCTCGTCCGGCCTCGTCGTCTTGCTGTTTGGGGCCCTGCCTGGGGAGGAGGTTTCGGCGCGGGTGACCAAGGTTCGCCGCCGGTACGCCTTCGCCGACACCGTCGAGGTGCATCGGGCCTCCGAGCACCGGGTGGTTGCCCCTTGTCCCTACTTTGGCAGCTGCGGCGGATGCCAGCTCCAGAACCTCAGCTACCCCTTCCAGCTGGAGACCAAGCGGGCTGTCCTGGAACGGGCGCTAGTCCGGGAGAAGATCGGGCTCCCCGCGACGGTAGAGACGGTCGCCTCTGCGGAGCCCTGGCGATATCGCTGGCGGGGTGAGTTCCACCGCAGCCCTCAAGGTCCTCCGCTGGGCTTTAAGAGCCGCTCCAGCTACGACGTGGTGGGGGTCTCCGACTGCCTCATCCACCATCCGACCATCACCGGAGCGCTGGCTGCTGTCGGCGAGGCAGTCCGGGGCGCCGGCCCCGGGGTCCAGACGGTGCAGCTAACGGTAGGAGAGGGAGGCGGGGAGCTCCTGGTCGACGCGCGGCCTGACCGTTCGGCCAGCGCCGCCATCGCTACCGCAGCCTCATCCCAGATTCCGGGTGGGGTGACTCTGACTGACGAGGCGACCGGCCTGAGATACCGGGAGCGGGACTTTCGGGTCTTTCCTGACTCCTTCATCCAGGTGAACCAACCGACCTTGGACGCTCTGTATGAAACCGTCGGGGAGTTCTTACAGTCCGAGATCTCGGGTGCGCACGTGGTCGACGGCTATGGCGGGACGGGCATCCTCAGCCTCCGACTGGCCGATCTCGGGGCCCGGGTGACGGTGATCGAGTCGAACCCCGTCGCGGCCCGGCTGTGCCAGCTTCATGCCGAGATGTACGCCCCCGGTCGAATCAGCACCATTTGTGGGCCGGTCGAGAGCGAGCTCCGCCGCGCTGATGCGGCCGGGGCGGTGGTCCTGGACCCCCCTCGGGCCGGCCTCTTGCCGGAGGTGCGGGGCTGGCTGGTCCTAGCCGGACCTCCAACTATCGTTTACCTCAGCTGCGAGGTCTCGGCGCTGGCACGCGACCTCAACACCCTCTGCCGTCGCGGACCCTACCGGTTGGACCGGCTCCGGCTCATCGACATGTTTCCCCAGACCTACCACTTTGAGACGGTCGCTCTGCTCCGCCGGACCTGACCACGGCCGCCCTGCCCAATCTCCGATACTGAAGCCCTCCGGGGGAGGGGACTCCCCCAGTTCAGGGACCCTTGCACAGCTATGCCTTCCGTCCAGTTCGCGCACCTCCACACCCACTCCGAATACTCCCTGCTCGACGGAGCGGCCCGGGTCAAGGGTTTGGCCCAAAGGGCCCACGACCTCGGCCAGAACGCGATCGCCCTCACCGACCACGGTGTCCTGGCCGGGGCTATCGAGTTCTATGAGGCCGCCACCGAAGTAGGGATCACGCCGATCATCGGGTGCGAGGTCTATGTGGCGGCTCGTTCCCACCTGCAGAAGGAGGGGAGGGCCGACCGCGACCCCTTCCACCTGGTCCTGCTGGCCCGGGACCGAGAGGGCTATGGCAACCTGGTCAAGCTGGTAAGCAAGGCCCACCTGGAGGGTTTCTACTACAAGCCTCGCATCGACCACGAGCTCCTGGCCCAGCATGCGGGCGGGCTGGTCGGCCTGTCCGGCTGCATCGGCGGCGAGGTGCCCCAGCGACTGCTGGCGGGCGATCCCGACGGGGCCCTCGCGATCGCTCGGGAGTACTCGCAGATACTCGGCCCCGATGGGTATTTCCTGGAGATCCAGGACCACGGGATGGAGGAGGAGAGGGTGGTCCGGGAGGGGCTGATCAAGATCGCCCGTCAGACCGACCTTCCACTGGTAGCCACCAACGACTGCCACTACGTGGACAAGGACGACGCCGAGGCCCACGACATCTTGCTCTGCATCCAGACCGGCAGCCGGTTGGACGAACCCAAGCGGCTGCGCTTCTCGGGCCCCCACTTCTATGTCAGCTCGGCTGCGGAGATGGCGGCCAAGTTCGACTACTGCTTGGAAGCGGTCAACAACAGCTGGGAGATCGCCTCCCGCTGTCGCTTCGAGCCGCTGCTGGACCAACGGTTGTTGCCGCTCTACGACGTGCCCGCTGGCCAAGACGCTGACGGCCTCCTGGAGCTGGTGGCGACCGAAGGGCTGCGCCAGCGGCGGCGAGGCGAGGACCCTCCGGCGGAGTACCTGAAGCGGCTCGCGTACGAGCTGAGCGTGATCCGGGAGACCGGCTTCGCAGCCTACTTCCTGATCGTGTGGGACTTCACCCGGGCCGGACGGGAGGAGGGCGTCAAGATCGGGCCCGGGCGCGGCTCCTCCGCCGGCAGCCTGGTCGCCTACAGCTTGGGGATCACGGACATCGATCCGCTTCAGTACGGCTTGATCTTCGAGAGGTTCCTCAATCCCGAGCGGGTGTCCATGCCGGATATCGACATCGACTTCGATGTCGAGGGCCGGGGTCGGGTCATCGACTACGTCAACCGACGCTACGGGACCGACCGCGTCGCTCAGATCGTCACCTACGGGACGATGGCGGCCCGCGCCGCCGTCCGCGATGTTGGTCGGGCCCTCAACGTCCCCCTGCCCGAGGTCGACCAGTTGGCCAAGCTGATCCCCACCAGGCCGGGGGTAACCCTGGATGCGGCGCTGCTGGAATCGAAGGAACTGAAGACGGTCTACGACGGCCAGCCCTGGGCACGGCGACTGGTGGACGCGGCCCGGCGGCTGGAGGGGATCTCTCGTAACGCGGGCACCCACGCCGCCGGGGTGGTGATCGCGCCGGGTCCGCTCACCGACTACGTACCCTTGCAACGCGCCACCACCAACCGGGAGGCGGTGGTGACCCAGTTCGACATGGACGGCGTCCAGAAAATCGGGCTGCTCAAGATGGACTTCCTGGGCCTGGAGAACCTCACCATCCTGGAGGAGACCCTCGACAACATCGAGCGGCTGCGTGGGGCACGCCCCGACCTGGACGCGATCCCCCTCGACGATCCCGCCACCTATGAGCTGCTTGCGCGGGGCGACACCCTGGGGGTGTTCCAGCTGGAGCAGCAGGGTGGCCGCCGGATCGTCATGGACATGCGGCCCCGATCTATCGAGGACATGGCGGCGGCGGTCGCCCTCAACCGTCCGGGCGTCATCGAGGGGGGGGCGACCGAACTCTACATGAAGCGGCGGCGGGGCGAGGAACCGATCACGTACCTGCTGCCGGAACTGGAGCCGGTGCTCAAGGAGACCCACGGGGTCATCCTGTACCAGGACCAGGTCATGCAGATTGCCGCGGCGGCGGCCGGATTCAGCCTCGGCGCGGCCGACCTGCTGCGGGCGGCCATGGGCAAAAAGGACAAGGCGAAGATGGCAGCTCAGCGGGAGAGTTTCATCGCCGGCGCGGTGGGCCGCGGGGTTCTCGAGAAGACCGCTGTCGATCTCTTCGACTACATTGATTACTTCGCCGGATACGGCTTCAACAAGGCCCACTCGGTTGCCTACGGTCTGATCAGCTACCAGACCGCCTACTTCAAGGCCAACTTTCCCCTGGAGTTCATGGCCGCGCTGCTCAACAGCAAGGCCAGTGACTTCGAGCGCCTCAAGCGGGCGATCCAGGACGCTCAGTCGCGGGGGATCGTGGTTCATCCGCCGGATATCAACCGCTCCCGAGCCCCCTTCAGTGTGCTAGCCGCCGGCGAGGCCGCGGTGCCCGGGGAGCCTTCCCCGACGCGGGAGATCTTTTACGGGCTCCAGCACATCAAGAACGTGGGCGAGTCGGCGGCCCAGACCCTGGTCGCCGCTCGGGAGGAGGGCGGTCCCTTCCGCTCCTTGGTCGACCTCTGTACCAGGGTGCGCGGCCGGGAGCTCAACCGGAGAGCTCTGGAGGCGCTGATCCGCAGTGGTGCGTGCGATGTCCTGGGAGACCGGGGCCTGCTCCTGGCCCAGCTGGAGACTGCTATGCGTCGGGCTGAGATCGCGGCCCGGGAGCGGGATTCCGGCCAAATCGCGCTGTTCGACTCAGATCCCTCCGAGTTGCCAGCATCGCCACCGGCCCTGGAGGATGGGTTGCCCACCGAGGCTCGGCCGCTCACGCCCGAGATGCAGCGCGAGCGGCTCGCCTGGGAACGCGAGCACCTGGGTATCTACCTCAGCGACCATCCCCTGCAGCGGCTCAGCCAGGAGCTGAGCCAGCGCACTGACACCGCGGTGGCGGACCTAGCCCGGTTGGAGGGCACAGTGGTCCAGGTGGGCGGCTCGGTAAGGGAGTGCCGCCGGGTCCAGAGCCGGCGCGGGGAGGCGATGGCCTTTGTCCAGCTGGAGGATCTCACCGGGGTCTGCGAGGTGGTCGTGTTCCCGTCGCTCTATCAACAGGTGGCAGAGCTGCTTCACGCGGACGGGGTGATCGTGGTTAGGGGCCGGGTGGAAGTCGGAACCCGGCGTGGCGGGGCGAGCGTCAACGGTGGCACCCCGGCGCCCACCGATTTGGAGGGGGAGGAGGCGTCCGGGCCAGCCCCCAACGAGGAGCCCGAGGAAGCGAGGGTGATCGCGGAGGAGGTGCTGTCACTGGACGACCCCACCCTCACCAACTGGCGGGCCGCGGCGGTCATTCATGTGCGGGCCCACCAGGGAGGGGAGGAGGAGCTCCGGCGCCTTTCGGCGGTGCTGAAGGCTCACCCAGGGGAGTCCCGGGTCGTCCTTCACGTCCGGGACGCCGACGGTGACCATGAACTGGAGCTAGGCAGCGAGTACTCGGCAACCGCTGCCCCGCAGCTGGAGGCGGAGGTGATTGAGCTCTTCGGGCCGGGCTCCTACCGCGCCGAGGCGATCAGGTCCCTGGCGCCGCCGCCCCGGTTCCGCGGCCGCAGCCGCTAGACACGGCTCCGGCTAGAGCTGATTTAGGCCGGTTAGGAGGGCTGGGAACAGCACCTGGGCGAGGGCGATGTAGACCACCACCGCGATGACCAGCCCGATCACCGCGGCCATTTCCGCCTGTACCCGGGCGGCGCGCTGGATCGGGGCCACGAAGCTGTCAGTGATCTTCCGGATCGAGTAGACGAAGGGGTGCCAAGGGTCGACGTGCAAAACGCTGATCAGGACCCGGATCAAGAGCAGCACCAGGATGACCAGCACCATCGCGGTGATGAAGTCGAAGATGACGCCGAAGACCGCGCCGACCGGGTTCACAAAGCCGCTGGCGGCCAGTCCCTTCAGCAGTTCGGCCACCCCGTAGACCAGGACCAAGGCGAGCAGGGGGGAGAAGTCGAGGCCCGCAATGGTCGGCAGGACTCGACGCAGAGGCCGGACGACGGGCATCACGAGCGCCTCCAACAGGTGCCCCACCGGAGTGCCGTACGCGCCCGGGAAGAAAGACATGAAGGCCCAGGCCAGGATGCAGAGCGCATAGAGGTCGAGTAGGACGGCAACGTCGTTGACGAGGATCTCGGCTAGGTGCATCGGGCGGAGTATAGATCGGGGCGCGGTAGTGGCCGAGTTGGCCCGAAGGGCCCACCGAGTCGGTCCCGGTGGTTGAGTGTCGCACTCAATGGCCCTCGGCCGACCCCTATTCGCCAGGCCTCGCTGGCGGAGCGTCCCCGCGTCCGGAAAGGTCGCGGGCAACCATCGTGGCGCCTTTGCGGTCGAGGACGGTGCTCCCGGCCAGGCCACCTCGCAGAACCTCTAGCGCCGTCGTGGCGCTGACCCCGTGGGCTTCCAGGAAAACGATCGCCTCAGCAACCAGGCCGATCGGCCCGGCGGCTGGTTGGCTGCCTTCACGGTCTGACCCGCGCCAGCTGGGCCCCACGTGAACTATCGTTCGTCCGACCGCCTTGAGCACCGGGAGCGCCGCCGTGAAGTCGGTGGGCTCACCGCCCACCATGATCGACAGGGTGCCTTCCACGGCGCCTTGATCGCCTCCGGACACCGGGGCGTCGAGAACTCGCGGTGCCCCCGGCCCCGACCTGCCGCCGCCAGCTGGCGGCGGCAGGTCGGGCCTAATCGTCGAGAAATCGATTACGAGCGAGCCAGGTTGGGCCTTCCCAAAGGCTCGGGCCGGTCCTGCCAGGACCTCGAGGACCTGGGGGCGAGTCGGGCAGCATCGGTGGCCACGACGTGGGCTCGCTCAACCGCCTCGGCGGCGCTGGAGGCCCAGCGCGCGCCAAACTCGCGAAACTCGTCAGCTCGGTCCTCATCCCGGTTGTGCCCGACCACTTCGAACCCGGCCCGGCACAGATTCGTCGCCATAGGCATCCCCATCGTCCCCAGCCCGATGAAGGCGGCCCGGTTAACAGGCGGTTCCTGTGGGGCCGGCCTCAATTGAGGGCCTTTGCTCAACCTTCCACGTACCGGTCAGCCACGGCGAGGGCCTGGTCAAGGCGCCCGATGCCGTCTTGGAGCTCTTCTGCGGTGATGATCAAGGGGGGAGCGACGTGAATGCGATTGAAATGGCTGAACGGCCACAGACCCAGCTCGCGGCAGGCTGCCACCAGCTGGGTCATGGGCTCCTTGGCAGCGCCGCTGGCGTTGAAGGGGACCAGCATCTCTCGCGATTGGCGGTTCTTGACCAGCTCCACGGCCCAGAACAGCCCCCGCCCGCGCACCTCGCCGATCGAGGGATGCCGCGCCATTAAGTCGCGCAACGCAGGCTCGGCTACCTCGCGGCCCAGGCGGCGGACGTGATCCAACAGGTTGGTCTCCTCAAACACGCGAATACTGGCGACCCCCGCCGCACACGCCAGAGGGTGCCCCGAGTAGGTCAACCCGCCGGGATAGGGGCGGTCGGCGAAGGACGTCCAGATCCCCTCGGAGACGATCACGCCGCCCAGGGGCACGTATCCGGAGTTGACCCCTTTGGCGAAGGTGATCAGGTCGGGCACCACGTCCCACGCGTTGACAGCGAACCACTCTCCGATGCGACCAAATCCAACCATGACCTCGTCACAGCCCATCACGATCCCGAATTCGTCACAGAGAGCGCGCACCCCGGCGAGGTAACCGCTAGGCGGCAGCAGGACCCCGTTGGTCCCCACCACCGTCTCCAGCAAGATCGCGGCTATGGTCGCTGGGCCCTCGAATTCGATCACCTCCCGCAGGTGCGCGAGCGCCGCCGCACACTCCTCGGCCTCGGTGTGGGATCCGAACGACGAGCGGTACAGGTAGGGCCCCAAGAAGTGGACCACGCCGGGGATCCCGGGCTCACTGGACCATCGCCGCGGGTCTCCAGTCAAAGAGATGGAGCCCGCCGTCGCCCCGTGGTAGCTGCGGTAGGCGCTGAGGATCTTGTGTCGGCCGGTGTGGAGCCGAGCCATCCGGATCGCGTGCTCGTTGGCCTCGGTCCCAGCGTTGGTGAAGAAGACGTAGTTGAGGTCACCCGGGGCGCGGGCGGAGATGAGTTCCGCCAGCTCGCTTCGGATGTCGTTGGCAAAATCGGGAGCCACGGTGCAGAGCCGGTTGGCCTGCTCCCGGATGGCAGCGATCAGGGCTGGGTGCTGATGACCGAGGTTGAGGAAGAGCAGCTGGGACGCGAAGTCGAGGTACCGGCGACCCTCACTGTCCCAGAACCAGCAACCGGCCGCGCCCACGGGCTTGATCTGATGCACGGCCCGCTGGGCCGACCAGGTGTGGAAAACGTGGTCGACCCCAGTTTCCGTTGTGGCTTCGGCGCGCACGGCGACGTCCTCCCTCAGTTGGCCGGGAACGCAAGGTTGATCGAGGGGCCCACGGCTCCCGTCTCCAGCCATCGGCTGGTTACCACCTTCATCCTAGTGAAAAAGTGAATCCCCTCAGGGCCGTACATGTGGGTGTCCCCGAACAGTGAATCCTTCCAGCCGCCGAAGGAGTAGGTGCCCACCGGAACCGGGATCGGCACGTTGATCCCGACCATGCCAACGTCGGCGTCCTGGCAGAACCGCCGGGCCGTGGCGCCGTCTCGGGTATAGAGCGAAGCGCCGTTTCCGTATTGATTGCCGTTCACCACCGCGAGCGCTTCCTGGAAGGTAGCGCAGCGGACGACGCAGAGCACTGGGCCGAAGATCTCGTCCTGGTAAACCTGCATGGCAGCCGTGACGTTGTCGAGCAGGGAGGCGCCCAGGTAAAAGCCGCCGCCATCAAAGGTCCTCGACCTGCCATCCACCACCACCGTCGCTCCCTCCCGCTCGCCGGTTGCGATGTAGGAGGCGACCCGATCCCGGTGCTCGCCGGTGACCAGCGGGCCCATCTGCGACGACGGATCACTGCCAGGCCCAATCCGAAGGCGGGCCATCTTGGAGCCGACCATAGCCACCAGCGGATCGGCCGCCTCCCCGACCGCGACCAGCACCGAGATGGCCATGCAGCGCTCGCCGGCGGACCCGAAGGCCGCCGACACCGCGGCGTCGGCAGCGGCCTCGAGGTCGGCGTCCGGCAGAACCACCATGTGGTTCTTGGCGCCTCCGAGAGCCTGCACTCGCTTGCCATGCTGGGCCGCTCGCTGGTAGATCTGCCGCGCTACCGGCGTCGATCCGACCGAGCTGACCGCCGCGACGTCGGGATGGTCTATGAGCCGGTTCACGGTGCTGACGTCGCCGTGGACGATGCTGAGGACGCCGGCGGGCAGGCCGGCCTCGGCGAACAGTTCCGCCAGCAAGACAGCTGGGCTGGGGTCCTTCTCGCTGGGTTTGAGGATGAAGGCGTTGCCGCAGGCGAGGGCGCTGCAGATCATCCACAACGGGACCATGACCGGGAAGTTGAAGGGGGAGATGCCGACGGCCACCCCGACCGGGAAGCGGTACTCCTCGACGTCGATGTTGGAAGAAACGGCCGCCGACTTGCTTCCCTTCAGCAAGTGCGAGAGACCACAGGCGAACTCCACGTTCTCCAGTCCGCGGGAGATCTCTCCCCGAGCGTCCGAGAGGACCTTTCCGTGCTCCCGGGTGACGGCTTGCGCCAACTCGTCGGCATTCCTGGTCAGCAGCTCGCGGAAGCGGAAGAAGATCTCGGCCCGCTGCGCCAGGGTGGTGGCCGCCCAGGCCGGCTGCGCCGCCACCGCGAGAGCGACGGCTTCATCCACCTCAGATGCCGAGGCAACTGGGACTGAGCTGGTCTGCCGCCCGGTAGCGGGGTCAAAGACCGGCAGGGAGGAGGATCCCGGTGAGGATCGCTTCTGGCCCCCTATGAAGTGCGGGATGCCCACGATCTCGGCGGTCGCCAGCCCCGCGTCTCCAGCTGTCATCCTCACAGAGAATCCCTCCGATCCGCAATTTGTGTCGTCCACCCCAATGTATGCCTTCGCTGGCTCCAGTTCACAGCGCCATCTGTCCCCCGTCAACTACCAAGGCATGTCCGCTGACGTAGGAGGCGTCGTCGGAACAGAGGAAGGCGATGGCAGCGGCCCCCCGGCGATGGACCGGCCGCACCCGGGCGGCTGCGACTGAAGCCTCCGCCCCAGTGGCCTCCGGCTGCCGCCAGGCTCAGCGCGGCCGGGTGGGGATCGCCCGAGGGACGACCAGGATGGCGGCGGTCGCCGCCGCCTTCGGGATCTGCGCGCCGTCCGCGCGCATCCCGGCCAGGTGGAGAGCGATGGCCTCCGCCATGTGGCGCTTGATCTCGGCCAGCGTCCGGCCGGTCGTGACGCACGCGGGGAGATTCGGCACATAGGCCGAGAACCCAGTACGGGTCGGCTCCACGATGACGGCGTAGCCGAGGGTGGATCGCCCGGGGGCCGTCGCCATCACCCGTCCCCTCGGGAGGGGCAGGCTGGCCACCCGCCGGATGCTCGCGAGCGTGCCCGGCGCAAGCTCGTCGTCGAGGGTGCCGGGCACCGTGACCCGGCCCCGCTTGCGCAGGTGAATGAACTGGCGGTGGCTGCCCCCGACCAACGCGACCTCCGACCAGCCGTCGCGTTCCAGGGCGGGGATCACGTCGCGGACCTCCGCCGGCCCGAGATGGCGAGGCTCAGCGTGTGCACATCTACCAGGGTAGCGGCTCCGGGGGAAACAACGGGTCAGTTGCCGCACCAGATCCCGCCGGGGAAGCACCGGCCCGGGCCCCCAGGGCCGGCACCGTCAGGCACCGCCCTAGGTGGTGGTCGTGCCCGGGTCAGCGGCGGCGCTGGCCGCCAGGGCGAGCACCAGGATCACGATGAGGGCGAGCAGGGCCGAGCCCGAGCCGGCCTCAGCGGGCGGTGCTTCGCCGGTGCTCCCGGCCAAGTCGCCGCACGGATCCACGGCTGAAATCGTCCCGCAGTGCGGCGATCTAAGCCCCGGGGAGGCTGTCCCTCGACCCTCAGCGCCCCGAGATTTGGGCGCTGCGGTTCACGCTGCAGTGCCCTGGACGCGTGCCCGCAGAGTCGGTACGCCAGGGCCGTCGAGCTGGTCAACGTAAGGAGCGCGGCCAGCCATGCTCATCACCAGCGCGAGGGTCGATCCGGTGACCAGTGGTCCGGTGCTCGTGGCAAACGGTCCATCGTCTGCGC
>OBLU010001717.1_pt1 | contig 20269 bp, 12 predicted proteins | sample 1518681 | NCBI WGS metagenome assembly OBLU01 (sample SAMEA3539304, study PRJEB22396) | soil metagenome | biome: tundra; feature: field; material: soil | place: USA | collected 2010-05 | depth 0.15 m
TGAAGCGCCAGCCCAGCGTGCGAATCGTCCGCTTCATGCGCTTGATCCACCCTCTCGGCAGTCCGTCCCGGTCGCGCTGATAGTAGAGCGGAATCAGTTCATCGCGCAGCACGCGGTACATGTCTTCGCCGTCCCGGCTGTCATGCACATCAAAGTTCGTGTGCGTTCTGCCGCCGCCAATGGCAAAGCCATTCATGCCGTCGAACGCCTCAGCCCACCAGCCATCCAACACTGACAGATTCAAGCCTCCGTTGAGCACAACCTTCTGTCCGCTTGTGCCCGATGCCTCCAGCGGCCGCCGTGGATTGTTCAGCCACACATCCACGCCTTGCACCAGGTACCTGCCCACATTGATGTCGTAGTCCTCTACGAAGACAAACTTGTTTGCGAATTCACCGTTGCGCATCATCTCCGCAATCTGCTGTAGTACGCGCTTGCCCGGTTCATCATGCGGGTGAGCCTTGCCGGCAAACACAAACTGCACCGGCCGCTTCGGATCGTTCACCATCGACGCAAGCCGCTGCATATCGGCCAGCAGCAGGTTTGCGCGCTTATATGTGGCAAACCTCCGCGCAAACCCAATCGTCAATGCATCCGGCGAAAGCACCTTGAGCAGCTTGTTGAGAGACTCCTGCGGTTCATTCCGGCGATTGGCCTGTTCCCATGCCCGGCGCCGGACGAATTCCAACAGCTGCGCCTTCAGGCTCAGATGTGTCTCCCACAATTCGCCGTCGTCCACATTCTCAATCTCTTCCCAGGTCTTGGCGGATCCGCTGTTGCTCTGCCATCCGACCCCAAGATGCCTATCGTAAAGCCGGCACATTTGCGGCGCCAGCCACGAGGGCACATGAACCCCGTTGGTGATATGACCGATCGGCACTGCGTCCTCTGATCTCCCCGGATACAGACAATTCCACATGGCTCGCGACACTTCGCCATGCAGCGACGAAACCGCATTCACGCGCCGCGCGAGCTTCAGCCCCAGCACGGTCATGCAGAATGGCTCCTCGTGGTTCGACGGATTCTCGCGCCCAAAACTCATCAGCGCATCGTGCGAAAGTCCCAGTTGCTCACGCAGGGGCCCAAGGTGCTCCTCAATCAGATCCGGGTGGAACCGGTCATGGCCTGCTGGCACGGGAGTGTGCGTGGTAAACAGAACTTCACGCGGAATCTGACTCGCCGCTGCGTTGAAGTCGATTCCTTCTTCCACCATGCGACTGCGAATCGCCTCGAACACCGCAAAGCCGCTGTGTCCCTCGTTCAGGTGCAGAACCCCCGGCGAGATGCCCATCGCCTTCAGCGCCCTGAACCCTCCCACACCCAGCAGCAACTCCTGCCGAATTCTCGTCCGTGAATCCCCGCCGTAAAGCCGCGAGGTCGTTTCCAGATCTTCTGGCGCATTCCCCGCCACGTTCGAGTCCAGCAGCAGCAGGTCAATGCGCCCTACCTTCACCCGCCATACCTTGGCGCGAATCGCAGCGCCGCGCGTCGCAATCTCCACCACCACCGGCTCGCCATTCTCTCCAATTGCCGGCTGCATGGGTAACCGATTCACGTCGGTCTCCAGGTACTCCTCTCGCTGCCATCCCTTATCGTCAAGCCGTTGCAGAAAGTATCCTTGCCCATAAAACAAGCCGATCCCGATCAGCGGAATATCCAGGTCAGATGCGCTCTTGATATGATCTCCCGCCAGCACGCCCAGGCCGCCGGAATAAATGGGCAGCGATTCGTGCAGCCCGAACTCAGCGGAAAAATAAGCCACCGGACGTGGCCTGAGAACCCCCGCATTCGTCGCGCCCCAGGTGCGGTCTGCATTCAGGTACTCCTGCTGCCGCCGGTACACATAGTTGATGCGGCTATGCAAAACCAGCTCTGTTGCACGGCGCTCAATCTCACCCAATGGGATTTCGCTCAGCAGCGAGATCGGATTCTGATTCAGTTGCCGCCAGCGCGTCGGGTTCAGGTCGCGAAACAAGCTGATGCAGTCGTGGTCCCAGCTCCACCACACGTTGCGGGCAAGCGCCCAAAGCCGCTCCTGCGCCGGTGCGATAAACCTGTCCAGCGTGCGCGCCTCGCTCACCACCGGAGCCACCTGGCTGGCGGCCTCCACCAACATGCGAATCTCATCCTCCCTGAAGCGCCGCAGAGCCTTGGTCTGCACCACCAGAACGCCCTGCAAAATTCCGCCGTCGATCAATGGCACGCCCAGGAACGAGTGATACTCCTCTTCTCCGGATTCTTTGAAGTACTTGAATCTCGGATGATTCCTCGCGTCGTCCACGGCCACTGGCAATACCTGTTCCGCCACCAGCCCGGCCAGGCCCTCGCTCAGCGGCATGCGCAGCTTGCCAATGGACTGAGGGAGCAGGCCAAGCGTCGCCGCCAGCACCAGGTTCGATCGATCCGGCTCAAGCAGATACGCTGAGCAAACATCGGTCTTGAACCGCATGGCGATCAGCGCCACAACGTTCATCAGGGTATCGGCAGCCTTGCCGCCCTCCTGGGTCAGGTTCGTGATTTCCTCAAGTGTCAAAACAAGACTGGCGTGGGTCGCTTCGTAGGACTCGGTCATCGGGATTCGCCTTTCGAGGTTTGGTCAGCAATGACGTATCGACACGTGTGCAACGCCTCAACAATGAGTGCAAAGGCGCTTACGGCAAAGATGGGAAAAAACTGGGAACGGCTAAAACAGGCTGATGGGTTGAAAGGGGAAATCCCGTGTTTCGCTGCTGCTGATTATTGTGACAATATCATCAATCCACCCGCAACTGCGAATCGTTTTTTCTGTCCTTGCACGTCAGGTGGCCCCGGTCTTCTCCGCCGCCGCGGCCTGGACCTGTCGACCCATGCAGCTACCCAATTGGGTTCCCTGGCCCTCCAGGAACCCTCCGGAGCGGTATCATGAGAAGTCGGAATCCTGCTTGCGAAACAGTCCTCTGCGAAGCCCCGTCTCGCAGCAGGCGCCAAGGAAAAATGAAAGAAACTGGTACCAGAAAAGTCGAGATCTTTGATACAAGTCTTCGAGACGGGATGCAACAGCCCAACCTCGAAATCTCCGTCCCCAACGCTGTTGGCCTCCTTCAGCGCATGGCCGCCTTTGGTGTTCACTATGCTGAAATCGGTTTTGCCGGCGCAAACCAATTCATCGGAGATTTGACTGGCGCCCTCCGCGCCGCCGACACAGGCTCCATGAAGCTGGCTTTATTCGGCCGCACCCGCGGTCGCGACTCCAGCGTCCAGCAATGGCCCGACGTCCAATTCATCGTCGCCAGCAAGCACCGCATCCCGGTCGCCGTCGTCGTCGTCAAATCCCGGCTGCTCGACGTCATGAAGTCCCTCGAGACCACGCCGGAAGAAAACCTGCTCATGGCCTACGAAACCGTTCAGTGCCTGCAGGACAATGGTCTTGAGGTCATCGTGGACTTTGAGCACGCCATGGACGCCTCCTGTGGCCGCCGTGAGAACGGCGAGAATTGCGACGCAGACTTCAGCAAACGCAGCCTGGAATACTTCCAGCAGATGACCGAGCAATGTGTCCGTCAAAAAGTAAGTCGATTGGTTGTGTGCGATACCACCGGCGGCGCCAGCCCTGAAGAAGTGAGTCGGGTAATGAGCAATCTCATCCTCACTTACCCCGATGCCAGATTCGGATTTCACGGCCACACCGATCGCGGCCTTGGAGTCGCCAATGCCCGAGAGGCCGTACTCTCCGGGGCTCTTCAAATTCAAGGCACTCTGCTCGGAACAGGCGAGCGCTGCGGCAATGTGAACCTCACCACCGTTGTCGCCAGCATGCAGCTCCGTGGGGAAGCTGAATTCGTCTCTGCCCAGTCGCTCACCGGGCTTACCAGCCTCGCACAATCGGCCTATGCCGCCTTCTCGCTTGAGCCTCCGCATGGTTCACCCGTTGTGGGTCCCGGCGCTTTTGGAACCTGGGCCGGAATGCATGGCAGCAGCGAGCGCAAGAACCCCGGCGCTTATCTCTGGTGCGATCCCGCCAGAGTCGGAGCAAGCCCGGTCATCGGCGTAAACGGCCAATCGGGAAAAGCCAACATCCTGCTGCTCTCCGATTCGCTTGGCGTTGCACTCGATTCCGCGCAGGTCCAGGTCTTCCTCGACGACAATCAGGCCATGATTGAAGGCGGCGGCTTCACCGCAAGCGAAGTCTCATTCAAGCTCGCCTGCATGAAAGTGCTCAAAACCCTCCGCGACCGCTTCAGCGTAAAAAGCTGGAGAGTCCTCGACGAGTCGGACGAAACCGGCAACCGGTATGTCCAGGCCTCCATGCTGCTCTCCATCGGCGACTCGGCCGTGGCCACCACGCGCGCCGAGGGTTCCGGCCCCGTCGATGCGCTCACCAAGGCCATGCGCCGCGAATTGGAGCGCTGGTACCCCGCGCTTGCGCAGATGCGTTTGGGCACCTTCAGTGTTACCGCTCTTGACGTATCCGCCCACGACTCCGCGGCCCACGTGCGCGTCACCGTAAGCTTCAACGCCGATGGTCACGAATCGTGGAAGACCGCCGGAGTCAGCAGCGATTTGAATCAGGCAGCGCTCATGGCCATCGTCGACGGTTTCCATTATTGGCTGCTGAAAAATCCTGAATAAAGAATTACAGTAACCAAGCAAACTCGCTCGTTTGCAAAGGCTTACTGCAGCTTCAAACTCCGCGGTCTCAGCAGGTTTGCAGGATTAAAGCTCTCAGCTCCCAACGCACCCGGCCGCTCGGCCGCCCGGTGAGGCACGCAGTGGAGTCTGCTCTGCATGGGCGCAGCATACGAGAGCGTAACGTGCATCCGGTCCATTACCACGTATCGTGTGCGAAGCCCGTCCACTGTTGCCAGCAGTTGGCCAGGGAGCTGCTTGCGGTCCGCGTAGATCACGAGCGCCGCTTCTTTCGGGTTGTCCAGGCTCTGGCCCACACCCACGCCGAAGAACGCTGGATTCTGCCGCATCAGGCTATGCGCCAACTGCTGCTTGATAACGATCGCCGGGCCCAGGACCGCAGCCGTCAAGCCTGGAACCGCGGAGATGGAATCCACGGCCGTCAGCGGCGCTGAGCCGAAAGCAACCGCGTGAGAGTTGGTAGGAATCACAAGCGTGCGGACGCCATCCACGGTGGCCGGAGCAGTCGCGTTCATGGCCTCATCCACGTAGATCACCACAGCACCTTCGCCCGGATGGTCGCTGCTTTTGCCGGCGGCCACACCCAGAATTCCGGCTGCAGGATTCACGAGCATCCGTGCCGAACCCAGTGCCTGCTGCGCCCGGGTAATCTCCGTGTCAGGCAGCGTGCGCACCTGCGCCGCATGAACGGTGCTGTCTCCATAATTCATGCAGCTCGCCGGATGGTCTGCGCCGCCGACAAACGTATACGATCTTCCCCCGCCCACCTGCGCGCTCAGTTCATTCAGCACGTCGGTCGCGGGGCTGGCTACGCCCTGGCTTACGCCGGACGCATCTATTCCGCCTGTGAAGTAAAGACCCACCGGCTCGGAATTTGTCGTATCCACCACAAGCGACCCTGAGTCGCCCGCATCGCTGAATTGGTTGCCGCTGATGGCCAGCTGGTTCGTGTAGGTCTTGGTCAAATACGGCTTGGTCTCTGCACAGTCCAGGTAGTAATCGACAGTTACGTCCAGGTTGAGTGCCGAGATGCTGCCGCACGTCAATCCTGTCGTTCTTCCGCTCTTGGCGACTAACAGGTTCAGCGACCCCGTCTCCCCTTTACCGCCGGTTGAGGAAACCCCCGGAGGTGCAGCAGCCAACGTCCCGTCCGCCTGTTTGCCGCCAAGTTCCAGAATGCTGCCGCTCGCACTCACCGCGCCAGAGTTCACCTGCGCAATCGCCGCGTCGGCATTGGTCGCGCTGGAACTGAGCGCAAGCCACCCAGTCAGTGAGCCCACCGGCGTTGTGCCTGCGCCGTCTCCGTTCGGTGTGCAGTTGTTATCAATCAACCCCGGCTGGATGATCGCGTCGCCCACGCTCGCATGATCGCTGCGCGCCAGCACATGGTTGTTGCTCAGCAAGTACTGATGGTTGCTGTTGTCTTGAATCAGCGATCCCAGTGTCCCGCCGCAGCAATCCACAATCTGGTTTCCCTTCACGTCGTAATCGTTGTTGTTGCCGCCGGAGCTGCCCAGTGCCACCGGCGCGGCTGCTTGCACCTGGTGGCTGGCGGGACTGCTTGATACGCCCGCCGTGTTCAACAGCACAATGGCTGCCGTCTTTGACGGGGAGGTTCCAACCGTGGCGACAACGTAGGTTGCGCCTGTTGCCGAAACCTGGGTTGGCGCCGTGTAGGTCACTGTGCAGAAGGTGAAAGTCTCGGCGGTGCGCTGGCAGTTCGTCGTGCCTAGGGATCCCTGTCCGCCGGTCGCGCCGGTTGGGGTACTCGACAGCGCGTAGTTGATGCTGGTGTAGCCGCCCGCCCCTGCAATATAGCCAGTAACGATCACTTGCCCGTTGGCGCCCAGAGCCGCATTTTCCGGGGTCATTGGCTGCAGGAACCCCGGCGTCACAGTAAGGACCGCGGTTGCCGTGGTGGTCGGGTTGAGTGTCGCAGTTACCAGCACAGCCACTCTGTCGGCGGTAAGGTAGGGCGGAGGCGTGTATTGCCCGCTCGATGAAATACTGCCTGGCCCGCTGTTCGCGTCGCCGCCAGACACTGACCAGGTCACCGCTGCCGGGCCACCGCTGCTCAAGGTTGCCGCGAACTGCTCCACAGAGGTGCCCTTTGCATTACTGCCGTTGCACCCGGTGCAGTTGGTATCAATGAAGTTAGTACCCGGCGAGATGGAGAACGTGGCATTGCTGGAGTCGGCAGCTACATGTCCGGCGCTGCAACCGGCTGCCGCCACCATCATCGGCGTTAGAAGCAACGCTAGTGCCCTCACCGGCCATCTCCGCGCAAGCAGCAACAGCCCGCGCGATTCCTGGGTACTCGCGTGGGGAATGGAGCCGTTTCGAGTGACTTGAGCTAACTGCAGCAATGTCTCCGGTGCTTTCCTGGGCTCTCTTAGGTTAGACCCTTGAAGCGCGTCAAAGTTGCACTTCGGTACCCAATCCAGGTGCCAGGTGCCCCATCCATCACCTTTTTGTTTCATGGATTTGCCGAGAAAGTGCACTTCGAATTTAGCGCTCTTTTCATCAACTGCCTGCACCCTACGAGAGCACTCGCCCCAAAAACCCGCGCAATCCCCATCGGCCCAGCGCCACCATGAAAAACACCAGCGCCAGCAGAATGGCCCACCACGGCATGTGAGCAATGCCTGGAGTCACAGACGCGCGCAAGCCCTCACTCATATATACGATGGGATTGAACAGGACGGCCATTTGCAGCCAGCGAATTTTGTCCAGGTATGCCCAAGGGTAGTAAACGCACCCCAAAAATGTAATCGGAACCACCAGGATCGAAAACACCAGCCCGATCTGGCGCGGGTTCACGGTGGAACCGATCACCAGCCCCAGCGCCCCGGTCAGCAGGCTGGACATCACCAGCACCAGGCCCAGCAGAAACCAGTTTGCCACGTGGACGCGCACCGGGACCGCCGGAACGTAGTACGCCATCGGGATCACCAGCAGCGCAGCAATGATGCTCTGCATGGCGCTAAAACAGACCTTTTGCAGGGCCACAGCCCATAAAGGCAGCGGGCACATCACGCGATCGTCGATCTCTCTCGTAATGCCGAATTCCTGGGACAAGGGCAACGCCACCGCGGCAATGCCACTGAACATGATCGCCACCGCCATAAGTCCCGGCAAGAGAATCGTCCCAAAGTCCAGCCCCGCTGCAGCAGCCATGGGGTTCGCCCCGCCCATGCGCGGAAGGATGAAAGTAAAAACAAACAGAAACAGAAGCGGCTGCATTCCCACGCGAGCAAGAAACACATGGAACTCACGAAACAGCACCCGCAGATCGCGCAGAAACAACCCCAGGAAAGCCTTGAAGAAAATCCCCGAGCCCCCGCCCCTCCCCGGGGAAGCTGACTCCTGATCCCTGCCGGGGTGGCTGACCACTGATCCCTGACCACTGACCACTGTCTCTGAGCTATTCACGCAAGTCCCTCCCCGTGAGCTTGATGAACACCGTCTCCAGGCTCGGTTCGGTAATGGCCAAATCACGCAGCCCAAAGCGCGTAGCCGCCTGAACAAGATCGGGAAGCAGGCCGTCCGAGCTGGCAGCAATCACGCGCAAACCGTCCGCTGTCACTTCCGCACTGGTCACATCCGGTCGCGTCGTCAAAGTGGCAGCGACTGGCTCAAGTCCCTCATGCGACTTCAGTTTCAGGTCGAAGATCGTGTGCGCGCCAAACGTGGCCTTGAGCTTTTCCGGTGAACCAAGTGCCAGGACGCGGCCGTGGTCGATGATCGCAACGCGGTCAGACAGCGAGTCGGCTTCTTCCATGTAGTGAGTGGTCAGCAGAACCGTAATGCCCTCCTTGCGCAGGTCTGCCACGGCCGCCCACATGGCCATGCGGCTCTGCGGGTCCAGGCCGGCCGAAGGCTCGTCGAGAAACAGCACGGTCGGCCTGTGCGCAATGGCGCGAGCGATCTGCACCCGCTGGGCCAGCCCGCCGGAAAGCTCCGCGGGATAAACATTTTTCCTCTCGGTCAGCAGGAACTGGGCAAGCAACTCCAGCGAGCGCGATTTGGCCTCGGCGTGAGAAAACCCGAAATAGCGGCAATGGAAATAGAGGTTCTCGTAAACGGTCAGCGACCGGTCAAGCGTATTGAATTGGGGCACGACGCCAATGTTTCGCCGCGCATGAGCCGGATGCTTCACCACGTCGATGCCTGCAATGCGAACGGTGCCGCTCGTGGGCAGTGCCCGCGTTGTCGAGATGCTGATTGTAGTGGTCTTGCCCGCGCCGTTGGGTCCGAGCAGCCCGAAGATTTCTCCCTGCTTCAGATCGAGGTAGATGCCGTCGACAGCCACAACACGGAGCTTCGAGTCGTAGATCTTCGTCAGCGCTTCAATTTCAACAATCAAAAGGTACACCCGGTTCGGGAAAGGAGAATGCGTTCCCCCTCAAGATTACATCAGGGGTGCGCGCGCAGTCGGCCTGACCTGGCGAGGGTTCAGACCGTCCGACTCGAACACCGCCCTCCTCGAACCAGGCCGGCCGTCGTGCTAATTATTCCTCAGCGCAACCATTGGGTTGATGCGTGAAGCTCTCCGAGCCGGAAGATAGCCGGCAACCAATGCGACCGTTCCCAGCAACAAGATCATCGCCGCAAACGTAACCGGGTCGGTTGGAGTTGTGCCGAACAGCAGCACCGCAATCCCTTTCGACACCAGAAGTGAAGCAATCGTTCCCACGGCAACCCCCACCAGCGCCAGCCGCAGCGTCTTGGCAATCACGCTCATCTGCACCTGCGCCATGGAGGCCCCCAACGCCATGCGAATACCTATCTCCTGCGTCCGCTGCATAACCGAATACGAGATCACGCCGTAGATGCCCAACGCAGCCAGCAGCAAGCCAAGGCCGGCGAATGAAGCCACCAGGAGCATGAAGAACCGGCGCGGCGAGTTGGCATGATCTACGAGCGTCTGCATGGGTCGGAACTCCGCAATAGGTTGCTTCGGGTTGATGTCGCGCAATGTGCGGAGGACGTCGTTGGCCAGTTCGGCAGGCGGTAGCGTGGTGCGAATCACGAGTTCCGCGCCGGTAGGGTCCTGTTGGGACGCGGGGTAGTAAATTTGCCAGCCGGCATCGCCTTCAATGGTCTCTTCGTGGACATCGGCGGCTACGGCCACGACTCGATACGACTGCCCGGCGCCGTTGACAAGGGTCTGGCCCACAGGATCGTTGTTGGGCCAACGAGCGTAGGTGGCCATAAAGCGAGCGTAGGCCTGGTTGATCACCACTACGGGTTCGCCGTGCGGTCCGTCGTCCCAGGTAAAGTCGCGCCCGCGAAAACTCGTACCCATGGCGCGCAGATATCCCGGTGACACCACGTACACCAGCGGCGATCCCGGCACCTTTTTGGGCCGGTCGATTCCTTTCGGCCATGGCGTTCCCCAGGCGCGATTTTGGCCAAGGGGAAGGTAATCCGAAATCCCGGCAGCCTCGACACCAGGAATTGCACTTACACGGGAGAGTACTTGCTGGAAGATTGCGATGCGTTTCGGTTGACCGCCCTCCTGGGTGGGAGCGCCGTCGTCGTATTCCACTTTCACCGCGGCTGCGCGCTCGGGCTGGAAGCCGAGGTCAACGTCGAGGACGTGCATGAAGCTGCGCAGCATCAGTCCCGCGCCTACAAGGAGTACGCAGGCCAGAGCTACCTCTGAGACAACAAGAATGGAGCGGATGCGATCGTGTTTGCGGCCTTGTCCTGAGCCCTGACCTGAGTCTTTCAGCGACTCGTGCAGGTTGCCGCCAGCCATGCGCAGTCCGGGGACAAGACCAAAGAGAGTGGCGGCAGCGACGGCAATCAGCACCGTCCACGCCAGGGCGTCGCCGTCGATCCGCAGCGTGCTGAGCAGGGGAAGGGCGATGGCCCCCTGGTGCGCAAACCAGACAACGAGAATCCAAGCGAGGCCCAGGCCCAGCGCCGCGCCCGCCCCAGAGAGCACAAGGCTCTCCGTGAGGAGCTGACGCACTATGCGTAGGCGGCTGGCGCCAAGAGCGCCGTGCATGGCGAACTCCTTTGAGCGCGCGGCGGAGCGGGCCAGCAGCAGGTTGGAGAGGTTAACGCAGGCGATGAGCAGAATCATGCCGACTGCGGACCACAGCACGACGAGCGCGCGTCGCAGGCGCCCGCTCACATAGTCTTTGAGCGGCACCGGAATAACCCCACCCTCACCTGCATGCTTCGCATAAGAGCCACAGGATTGCGGGTTTTTGTTGTTCCAGCACATATGCGGCGCAGCCGCATATGCATCATCCTGCGCCTGGGCCAGGGAGACGCCAGGCTTCATCCGCCCAATCAGGGTGATAATGTTTCCCCAATCGCGAGGAGGGCCATACAGGTTCAGCGGCGTAATCGCGTCGACCTTCGTGCCCGGCGAAAACACCGCGCCAAAGTCGAAGGTCTTGGACAGGACGCCAATCACTGTGGTTTGCCGGCCATTCATGTCAAACGTTTTGCCCACAATCGCTGGATCGGCGGCGAACTGCCGTCTCCACCACGCATCCGTCAACAGCACCGCAGGCGGAGCTCCATCTTGCCCGTCTTCCGGCCTGAAAACGCGCCCCATGGCCGGCTGCACGCCGAGCACCTGGAAGAAGTTTGCGATCACATCGATGCTCGTTGCGGGTATCGGAGCCCCACCAAGAGTCAGGCTGAGGTTGCCTGAGCTGGAGAAGGCAAAGTATCCGGTCACATCCTGGTACGAACGGCTGTACAGGCGGAATTCATCGTAAGCATCCGTCGAATAGGTTGCGCAGGAGAGGCCACACCCGGTCGGAGGCGGCGCGATCCACACAAGCTGCTTGGCATCAGGAAACGGCAGCGGGCGCAGCAATAGCGTGTTCACCACGCTGAAAACGGCGATGTTAGCGCCGATGCCCAGGGCAAGGATCAGCACGGCGACAATGGTGAAGCCGCGATCACGGCTCAGAGTACGCACGGTGTACTTCAGGTCCTGCAGCAGAATATCGAGTTTCATCAGACCTCTAGCCTCGCGTTGTTTTTCTTTCGCTGGTTCCAGCCCGCCGAATCGAATCAGTGCCTGGCGGCGCGCTTCTACAGGTGCCATTCCTCGCTGAATGTTCTCTTCGATTGCCATCTCAAGATGAGCGGTGATCTCGGCTTCCAGGTCGAGGTCGAGCACTGGCTTGCGAAAAAAAGAACGTACGCGGTTCAGGCCGCCTCGCAACTTTCCCATCACCTGCCTCCCTCAGCATCCATCGCCAGCACCCGGCCCATCACCATGGACAGTCTCTGCCAGTAAACGGCGTCCTTCGCCAACTGCTTGCGGCCGCTCTTGGTGATGGAGTAGAACTTCGCCTTGCGATTGTTGTCGGAGGTGCCCCATTCGGCGTCGATGAGTCCCTGCTGTTGCAGGCGCACGAGGGAAGCATAGATAGTGCCCTGGTTGAGCAATATCTCGTCGCCACTGGCCTGCTCAATGCGCCGCGCTATCCCGTAGCCATGCAATGCGCCAAGCACAGAAAGGGTTTGCAGCACCATCAAGTCCAGCGTGCCTTGCAGCAGATCAAGCTTTGGATCAGGCCTGGATTCACCCATTCAGCCCCTCCTGTGTTCATGCCACACAAGTATGCCATAGCATCTGTGGGAGCGCCACAGGAAAAAATGAGGGGCTCGGATGATCCATTTTGCGAAGGGTTTCGCCTCGGTGAAAGAGTTGCGCCCGCGCCGGCGAATCGCTTGTCGGTTGGTCGGAATTCAAAGAGCAACCGCATAGAGCGCTAGATCTGGATCTTCACTGGCCACGTCTTCCATATGTCGGCGCAGTAGTCCCGGATCGAGCGGTCGGACGAAAACTTGCCGATGCGTGCCACATTCAGGATGGACATGCGCGTCCACTCATCGGGATTCATGTAGGCCTGGCTGGCACGGTCCTGGCAGTCAATGTAGGACTGGTAGTCGGCCAGCAGCATGTAGTCGTCTCCGTTGAGCAGCGAGCTCACCAGCGGCTCGAACAGAGACTTGTCGCCGTGCGAGAATTCGCCGCCTGAAAGAGCGTCGAGCACCTGCCGCAAGTTGGCGTTGGAGTCGTAGATTGCGTGCGGATTGTATCCCTCCCGCTTTTGGCGCTCGACATCGGGAGCCGTAAGTCCAAAGAGGAAGAAGTTCTCTGCGCCTACTTCTTGGCGTATCTCGATGTTCGCTCCATCGAGAGTGCCAATCGTCAGTGCGCCATTCATGGCGAACTTCATGTTGCCGGTTCCTGATGCTTCCTTGCCCGCGAGCGATATCTGCTCGGATAAGTCTGCGGCCGGGTAAACTCTCTGGCCGAGCTTGACGTTGTAATCCGGTAGGAAAACAACCTTGAGCCGTCCGCGCACGCGGGAATCGGCGTTGATGACTTCGCCGACGGAATGAATCAATTTGATGATCAGCTTGGCCATCCGATAGCCGGGCGCGGCCTTGCCGCCAAAGAGGAAAGTCCGGGGAACCACGTCCTCATCCGGATCGCGCTGGATGCGCTTGTACAAGGTAAGGATATGGAGAATCTGCAGGTGCTGGCGCTTGTACTCATGGAGCCGCTTCACCAGCACGTCGAACATGGACTCGGGATCAACGGCGATGCCCAGCCGGTCTTGGATGTAGTTGGCGAGCGCAACCTTGTTTTGCAGCTTGATGGCTTTCCATTCGTCGCGGAGCTCACAGTCCGATGCAATAGGCTCGAGGCGACGAAGCTTTTCAAGGTCGCGAATCCACCCCGTGCCAAGGCGCGCTGTCAGCAGTTGGGCGAGCCCGGGATTCGCCAGGACTATCCAGCGGCGTGGCGTCACGCCGTTGGTCTTGTTGGAAAATTTTTCAGGCGTCAGCTCATAGAAATCGCGTAACACACGAGTCTTCAGCAGTTCAGTATGCAGCGCGGCCACGCCGTTGATGGCATGGCTGCCGAGCGCGGCCAGATGCGCCATGCGCACGTGCTTATCGCCGCTTTCGTCAATGAGCGATAAGCGCTGCGCGCGCTCCCCGTCTCCGGGAAACTTTTGCCGCACGTCGTCCAGATGGCGGCGATTGATCTCATCCACAATCTCCATGTGGCGAGGGAGTAGGGAATCGAACAGGGCGCGCGGCCACCGCTCAAGGGCCTCCGGCATCAGCGTGTGGTTGGTGTAAGCCAGCGTTTGCTGGGTCACGCTCCACGCAGCCTCCCACTCGATCGAATGCTCATCCACGAGCAGCCGCATCAACTCAGCCACTGAAATGGCAGGATGCGTGTCGTTCATCTGGATGGCAAAGTTGCGATGCAGCTCGGTCAGCGGACGGTTCTCATTGGTTTGGATTTGCAGGATGTGCTGCAGCGAGCAGGAGACGAAGAAGAACTGCTGGGCCAACCGTAGCTGCTTGCCCTGAAAGCCTTCGTCGTTTGGATAAAGAATCTTGGAGATGTTCTCAGAGGAGACCTTGTCCGCTACGGCGCCGAAAAAGTCGCCCGTGTTAAAGGTCCCAAAGTCGAAAGACTCTACAGCCTGCGCGGACCAGAGACGCATGGTGTTTGCCGTGTTGGTGCGATAGCCAAGGATGGGGGTGTCATGTGGCACGCCGCGTATGACTCGCTGCGGAATCCACAGCACGCGCGTGCGGCCATTGGCATCGGCATGTCGTTCCGTCCGGCCACCCATCTTTACTTCGAATGCGTCTTCGGGGCGCTCGAGGGCCCAGGGATTGCCGAGGCGCAACCATTTGTCCGTCGTTTCCACCTGCCAGCCATCGCGAATCTGCTGATTGAAGATTCCATACTCGTATCGAATGCCGTAGCCTATGGCAGGCACATCCAGCGTGGCCAGCGAGTCCATAAAGCAGGAGGCGAGCCGGCCGAGTCCGCCGTTGCCCAGGCCGGGCTCCTCTTCCTGCTCGATCAGGACGTCGAGATCCAGGCCGAGCGTGCGCATGGCCTGCTCAGTCTCGTTGTAAATGCCCAGGTTGATCAGGTTATTGGCCAGGTGGGGCCCGGTCAGAAACTCCGCCGAGAGGTAGCACACCACGCGCACATCCTGGGCACGATAGTTCTTTACCGTTGAGATCCAACGCTCGACGAGGCGATCGCGCACCGTGTGGGCCAGGGCCATGTAAAGATCGTTGACCGTGGCCCGCTCGAGGGATCTTCCCTGCACAAAGAAAAGGTTGTCGAGGAAAGATCGGGCCAGTGCCTGAACGTTCAAGTCGGTTTTCTGGTCCTTCAGCGATCCGGCATCGGAAAAGGTTGCGGCAGGAATTTCAGACATGGATCCCCTCGACGTTTTCTGCAAGTGCGGGAAATGACCATTGCACAATCAGTCTTACAACGACAAGTTTGAACCTGCTGTTCAGGGATTGGCATAAAAAACTGTTGAAAGTGACATCAAGAGGTACCTTTCGCCCATTGCGAATTCAGTGAGATCATTTTGGGCAACCGTGTCCCAGATGATGCAACCGGCCCTCACGTCCCCCGCTACTCAATGATGCGGAAGTTCCCACTGCAGTGCATCATGCTCATCAGATACAACATGCCGTCGTAGTAGCGCTGCTCGCCTGACGGTATCGGCACATTCCAGAGCTGTTCAACAAAGGCTTTGGAAACCGGCCCCGGCGTTGCGGCAAAGCTCCCAACGGCGGTGGTGGCCGCCATGCCGGGGGAATGAGTGGTAGAGAGCGGCTTGCCATCGAGCGTGTAGCGATTGACGAATTTGTCGATGCCCTGGGTGAACAGGAATCTTTGAATGCGGTCGCTGAGCACCGTCTCGCGGGGGTCCTTTTGCCACCAATCGTAGTCCACCGACCAGTTGCTCACGCTGCGCCAGGAGTCAGCGGCGAAGGGCGTGTGGGTGCCTTCACGGCCGGCGATCGGGGTTTCGTCGAAGTTGCTGCGTTCGGGGGTTAGCCCTGTATCAGGGCCGGTTACTTTGTTGAAAAGATCGCGACTTACATCGGCTGCCTTGGCCCAGAAGGCACGGTCCTCCGCCGGTCCCCAGCGCGACCACAACTCATAAAACGCCGGCAGGTGATAGGACGCGTCGGTGTTGCCGCCTTCAACGTTGGGCACAAAGCGAATCATGAAGTGCGCCTCATCCACCATCGGTCCGATCGATTCAGGCCGCGGTTCGCGACTGAAGCGAAACATTGGCGTCGGCGCCGAGCCGCCTTTGGCCGCGGCTTCTCTCTCACGATCGGTGTTGTTCGGGCTCGGCCACGGATGATCCGGCGGCGTAAATGGTGGATCCTCCGGGTGAATGCGGAATGGGCTCATCTCCGTCAGCACCGGGTGATGGCGCATCCTGCTCAGGATCTTGTCCGCCTGAGCCTGGTAGTTGTAGATGCCCTGCCCGTTGCCCCATCGGTGTGCCGCAAAGTAGAGCGCCATGGTGAAGTATTCTTCGCCGTCCGGGGCAGCGCCAGTGGATCGCGGCGACCCGTCGGTGGCCATCGACCACGCAAAGTAGCCAACCGAAGGGTTCTTCGGATCCGTGACCAGCATGTAGGTGTTGGCCCAGTTCCACAGAGTATCGAACTCGCGCTTCTTGTTGAGCTGGACGGCGATCATCATGCCGTAACTCATGCCTTCGGTTCTGGCGTCATTGTTGGCCCAGTCGGTGATGTAGGCCAGGGGGCCGTTGGCGTTGCTGCCGGTCTCAAAGTAGAGCCGCTCCTCTTGTCCGTCGCCGTGAAACAGCTGCTGAAAAGCCTTTTCAATCTTCGCTTTGGACTCAGCCGGCTTGTGCCCCTGCTCGGCAAACAGATCGCGATAATGGTGGGTCTTGAAGGCGCCGTTGCCATCGCCGGGCATGCTGCGGATGTCGCCAAGCGGAGCGTTTTCGTGCGGCGCTGGCCAACTGAAGCCGGGCGGCGACTGCGGAGCCGCAGCGGCGGGAGCCTGGGCCAGCACGGCGCAGGCAAGCGACAAAAAGATTGCGGCGACCGCAACATCAAGATGAGAACGGTTGAACATGGTGGGACCTTTCATCTGAGAGGGCTCATTGGAATCAGGACTGTCCGCAAACGCATTGCAGCTTTCCTGCATTGCGGACATTATGCTAGTCCACCCGCGCCGCAAGAAGAAAGCAGCGCCATATCAGTGCCTCCATCCTCCGGTGCGTTCAGCAGGAATGCTCTACGCGATTGTGAGAACAAGCTTGCCGAAGTGGCTGGACTCTTCCATCCGGGTCAGGGCTTCCCGCGCCTGCGACCAGTGGAAGTTCTCGCCAATCGGGCGGAGCTGGGTGAGGGTGATGGCCTTGTTCATGTCTTCAAACTCCTTGCGCGAGCCCACGTAGATCCCCTGAATGCGAGCCTGCTTGTGCAGGATCGAAGGAATTGGGAACGGGATACTGGTTGCGAGATCCGCGGGGCCTGAGAGGATTCCAATCTGGGCGATGGTCCCTCCAATGCGGATGGATTTGATCGAACGCGGCAGCGTGGCAATACCCCCCACTTCCACCACCAGGTCAACGCCTTCGCCGGCTGTCTCTTCCAGTGCCCAGCGGTCCCAGTCCGGGTTCTCTGTGTAGTTGAGCCCGGCGTCCAGGCCCAGGGTGCTGGCGCGTTGCAGCTTGTCGTCGCTCGAGGAGATGCCCAGCACGCGTGCGCCGTGCAGCCGGGCAAGCTGCAGCGCGAAGATAGAGACTCCGCCGGTTCCCTGAATCAGGACGTTTGCTCCCGGCTTCAGTTGACCGGCAGCCAGTGCATTCCATGCGGTTAAGGCCGCGCAGGGAAGGGTGGCAGCCTCCTGAAAGCTCAAGTGCTGGGGAATGCGCACCAAGCCGTTTTCGTTCAGAACAACGTACTCAGCCAGCATCCCGTCAATGTCGCCACCCAGCGCGCCTCGTGCCTTCAGTGGGGTCAGCGCGCCGTCGAGCCAGTTTTGCATGAAGATGGGCGTTACGCGGTCCCCGGGCTTCCAGGCAGAGACGCCTTCGCCGATGGCCACCACTTCTCCCGCGCCGTCCGAGCAGGGGATACGAGGGAACTTCAGTTTTGGGTTGTAGAGGCCCTTCACCATGAGTAAATCGCGGTAGTTGAAGGAAATCGCACGCACCTTGACCAGCACTTCACCGGGGTCTGGCGAGGGGGTAGGACGCTCCACAAACTCCAAAGAATCAACACCAAACGAAGAAATCTGCCAAGCTCGCATGGGAAATTCTACCTCATTTAGGCAAAAGGATATTGATTCCGATGGGCCCACTGCGGCAAAACACTCGTAGAATGAACATAGGGCTCGTGATTCACGAAAGTAAATCCTTGGAGGAGCAGATGGCAAAGATCCTGCAGCAACCGGAGGTAGATCCCGGCCTCGGCAACGGATTTGTGAGCGAAGAGGCCCGTCGGGTGGCGGAACAGCTCCGCACCGTGAAGGAACGCCAGAAGCAGGCGCTGAACCTGCAGCGTGAGAACATTCTTTCGCAACGGACTTCAAACCCCGCCAGGCGGACTGCCCTCGAGGCCGCGCTGACCCAGATTGAGAGTCAGATCCAGGCGATGGGCTAGGCCTGACGGTTGAAGAGCAGGGAATTAGCCTGATCGATGGTAGTCAGCACCACCTGTGCGATGTTCACGTGGGGCGGACGGCTAGCAGCCCACAGGATCGCATCGGCAACGTCTTCCGGCGTGAGCGGTATTACCCCTTTGTAGACCTTGGCCGCGCGTTCCGCATCGCCTCGAAAGCGGACCAGGCTGAAGTTGGTTTCCACCATTCCCGGTTCAATGCTTGTCACGCGGACGGGAGTCCCCAACAGATCCTGCCGAAGTCCGTCGTTGATCGAGTGCTCGGCAGCCTTGCTGGCACAATAGACAGCTCCATTCGGATAGGGAAGCGTTCCGGCGGTCGAACCCAGGTTGATTACGTGGCCACGGCCGCGGACCACCATCCCCGGGACAACCGCGCGGGTCACGTAGAGCAGTCCCTTCACGTTGGTGTCGATCATCTCGTCCCAGTCTTCAATCTTGCCCACGTAGAGCTTCTCCAGCCCTCGGCTGAGCCCGGCGTTGTTGACCAGTATGTCAATCTCGTCCCACGAAGGCGGTAGCGAGTCCATGGCATCCTGGACAGCGCGGTGATCGCGCACGTCAAGGTCGATCGAGTGAACGGCTGATGCGCCGTGCTCCAGGGCAAGCGAGGCTACCTGGGCGAGTTTTCCCGCGCGCCGGGCAGCTAGCAAAAGCCGCGCGCCCTCGGCTGCGAATCGAAGCGCCGTGGCAGCGCCAATGCCGGCGCTGGCTCCGGTAATGAAGACGGTTTTTCCCTTGAAATCCATGCGTCTATCCTACTGAACACCTGGACGGTGCAAAAGTGCTGTGGAGCACAATGCCTTCAATCAGCTCTCAACCACGCCGCGCTTCTGGGCCATGCGGTACTGGCCCAGGGCCCAATCCTCGTTGCCAAGCCCGGATTCCCGAGCCTTTTCGAAGATTTCGGCAAGGTTGTCCGCCAGGCTGAGCCTCGTGTGGCGGCTGGCGGCCGCTTCGCGCAGCAAACCAAGGTCCTTTGCCCCCAGTTCGATGGTGGCGCCGGGTTGCTCCGGGGGACTGAACATGACGTTACCATAGGCCGCGTAGAACGGGGACTGAAACAGTGCGCTGTTCACGGTTTCAAGAAAGGCCGCGGGGTCGATGCCCTGGCCCTCAGCGTAGACGAAGGACTCGGCGAGAGAGTGGATCATGGCGCTGATCAGAAAGTTTCCGCCGAGCTTGAGAGCGTGAGCCTGCCGTGGCTCGGGGCCAATCACTGAGATCCCCCGCGATAGGGCTTCAAGCAGAGGCCGCGCCTTGGCTAAGGCGTCCTCAGCACCGGCGGCAACAATCCACAGCCGGCCTTCAGCGGCAATATTTGGGCGGCCGAAGACCGGGGCAGCGACAAATTGCTGGTTGCGCCGGGCGTGCTCGGCGGTCAGCCGATCGCACAGCGCAACGCTGATCGTGGAGAGCGAGATGTGCAGCGCGCCGAGCTGGATCGCATCCAGCACCCCATCGGAACCGAACAGCACTTCTTCGTGCGCGGCATCGTCGAACAGCATCGACAGGACGGCATCGGCGGTGCGTGCGGCGTCAGCTGGAGAGGACGCGATTTGTGCGCCTTCGCCAGTCAGAGCTGCCGCCCGTTCACGCGTGCGGTTCCAAACCGTTACTTCGTTGCCGGAGGCCAACAGACGCCGCGCCATGGGCGTGCCCATCTTGCCCAATCCAAGGAAAGCGATGTTCATGGTGAAAGCACCTCGCAAGGAACACCCGATTCAGTTTTTGGATGCGGGATTGAGGGAAAACGGCGCATTCAATGATTGTGACCGGGCTGCCAGAACACGGAGCGGCGGGCTGAACGGTTTATAGGCGTGGGAACGTCGTAAACTGAATGCGCCATGATTCAAACAGCAGCGCGCGGCCTTCGAACCGCACTTGCTACGCGGTATGTTCTTCCGCTGCGCGAAGGGGGCTCACTGCCCGCCATCGTGGAGGCCGACGATCTGGGCACCTACTATGTGGCCAAGTTTCGCGGTGCCGGGCAGGGTGTGCTGGCCCTGGTCGCGGAACTGGTGGCAGGAGAGATTGGGCGGGCGCTTGGGCTGCGGGTACCTGAGCTGATCTTCATCGAGATCGATGCGGCGCTCGGGCGCAACGAGCCCGACTACGAGATCCGGCAACTGCTCAAAGCAAG
>OBLU010001718.1_pt1 | contig 20266 bp, 13 predicted proteins | sample 1518681 | NCBI WGS metagenome assembly OBLU01 (sample SAMEA3539304, study PRJEB22396) | soil metagenome | biome: tundra; feature: field; material: soil | place: USA | collected 2010-05 | depth 0.15 m
ATGCCTGCTCGCCGCCACCGCACAGAACATCAAGAAAATCGCACTGATGCTCAGCAGAATGGGGCCCAATACGCCCCTTCAGACCATCCTGACCCTCCTAAATGCCTACATCGATCAAGTCAGACGATATGAGGAAATAGACCAGACGGATCTTTTCCTCCGATGAACTTCCTCACCCAAAAACAAACCCCACCAAAATGATGGGGTTCGTCAGCAGTCTGAGCAGGCCCAACTGGGCCTGCTTTTGTTTTTGCTGAAGTTAGGACTGAAATTCGTCGCAAAATAGCCGATATATCTTGACAACGTATAAATAGCTCCACCATGATCGTGCGCAGCGGTCGCCGAGAAGCCTCAAGGTGGATGACGTACCGCACACCTTCCTTCGTAATTCCAACTGCTGTCTTACTTTCCTTAGATCTAATGGCTAACGGCCTATTTCACTGGTTGGAGTTGCGCTCATGGTCCGTCTTCGCGGGATACTTGTTCCCCTTCTCTTGCTTTGCTCACTCGGAATAAACCTCTCCTCGCAGACGAGTTCCAATGGTTTGGAGCAGAATTCGGTTGCCGATCAAGCAGTCTCGCAGCAACTTCGCGGGGTAAGACCCAATTCCATTGCCATCGCATATCCGCGCTATCAGTGGCCCAAGGTCAATGGAGTCGCCAGCGTCTTCTATGTAATTGACCCGGATTCCGATCCCAACGCGACCCCGAATATCGACGCCGCGATCTCCATCTTCAATTCAGACTTCACAGGCATCATCCAGTGGGTGCCATGGACTGCCGCCAATGGTCCGAATTATGTCGACATCAACCTCAATGCCAATGACACGAGCGGTCAGTGCGAGGCGATCGAGGGATACCAGGCGATGCCCGCGCAGCCTATGAATGGCTCGACGAGCTGCACCGTCTCAACCCTTCTGCATGAGATGGGGCACGTGATCGGGCTCTGGCATGAACAGTCTCGCCCCGATCGCGATTCCTACATCACAGTGAACTACAACAACGTCATTAAGGGCTCTTGGTCAAACTTTGCGATTGCCACTGACAATGAGCAGCTTCTGGCTCCGTATGACTACGCTTCGGTGATGCAGTATCCGGCTTTTGCCTTTTCGCGCAACGGCGGCCCAGTCATTGAAACCATTCCGGCGGGCATTCCGCTCAATGGAACAGAGGGGTTGCCCGTTCCCGCACAGGCCGACTATTCAGCGGGCGATAAGGAGTCGATCGAGCGCCTCTATGGTGCGGCGCCCACCACCGTAACCATCACTTCGAACCCTGTTGGAATGACAGTGATCGTGGACGACGAAGCTTACACAACACCGCAACAGTTCCAGTGGCAGTTGAATTCTACTCATAGCCTCAATACATTCACCGGTGTGATCACGATGGTTGGGGATGTTGATAACACCACGACTACGGGCACGTTCTATTACACGTTTGGACGCTGGAACGATACCACGCAGCAAAACCGCATTATTACCGTGAGCCCCGGAGACGGAAGCCCCGCTTTCCCGCTCTCATCCCCGATGGTGGCCACGTATTCAGCGAACTTCATTCAGCTCGTTCCTTATCTTGGTGGAATCTCCCCGGGCGGAAGCTCAGGTGCGATCTCGGTGTCTCCGCAGCCGCAATCCTACGGCGGCACGCCCAACAAGTTTCTGGTGGCACGGCAGTTGGCGACCTTGACTGCAACGCCAGCGTCGGGTTGGAGCTTTTACCAATTCAACAATTACCCGGTTCCATTGCCCGGAGGCCCCGGGGCTAACCCAAAGAGCTTCTACGTGCCGGATACCGGAAGTACGGCTGAAACGACAGCCTACTTCTCCAGTACGCCTATCTACACCGTGGATGTACAGCCAGACTCCTTCAGTTCGAACTTGGGGGTTATGGTGGACGGCCAGTTTACCTACACACCGAAGAACTTTTCCTCGACTTACGACACGTCCTGGAATTTTGGGAGTCAGCACACACTTAATATCGCTTCTTCTCAGTACCCATATAGTTCGAATAGCCGCTATGTCTTCTCGAACTGGAGTGACGGTGGCAGCCAGAACCACACTCTCACTGTACCCGGAGCGAGCCAGACGTACGTCGCGACCCTGACTCCAGAGTTTGCACCCGCTACAAACTTCAACTATCCGCCCTGCGGCGGGTCTGGGACGCTTTCCCCCGCATCCCAGACTAACGACGGTTTTTATCCGACAGGCCAATTGTTAACCTACTCAGCAACTCCAGCCCAAGGCTGGGCCTTTGCAGGCTGGACCTATGACCTTACAGGGACAACGAGCCCATCTACGCTGACGGCATCAGACGAGACGCTGGTTTTTGCGAATTTCAATACGGTTAATACTCCGCTAACGCTCACCAGCCTCTCCCCCAGCACTGTTTCTGCCGGCTCGGTTGGCTTCACGCTTACACTGAATGGGACCGGATTCGCCCCCGGCTCCATTGTGACCATCAACGGACAGTCAAGGGCCGTTACCTACATCAACTCGACCACTTTGCAGGTTCAGCTCACGGCGGCGGACGTCGCAAGCCCCGCCGCAATTCAAGTTGCAGTCGAGAATTTCCCGAAGGGCTGGACCGGCTGCGGTGTGTTCGGTTATCAGACATTTATCGTTGGCGGCTCGGGCCTCGCCCAGTCACAGACCATCACCTTCCCGACAATTACTGGCACTCAGACCGCAGGGACCAATCTCCCACTTTCCGCCACAGCAAGTTCCGGCTTGCCCGTGAGCTTCGTATCCACCACGCCCGCGGTTTGTACCATCGCTGGCACCACAGCCTCTTTGCTCATTGCGGGAACCTGTACCATTCAGGCCTCTCAACCCGGCAATACCGCCTACTTCCCCGCGCCCACTGTGTCGCAAAGCTTCACAGTCAGCCCGGCGTTCATTGCGCAAACCATAACCTTCTTGCCCATCACCGGAGTCGAATATGCTGGAACGAGCCTTGCCCTCGCGGCAACGGCCACTTCGGGCTTGCCCGTTAGCTTCGCCTCAACGACACTGGCGGTCTGTACCGTCTCGGGCAACACGGCCTCGCTGCTGACAGCCGGAACCTGCACCATCCAGGCGACGCAAAGTGGAAACTCCGTCTATTCCGCTGCACCCGCGGTGTCCCAGAGCTTGACCGTCAGTCCCGCTCTGAAAACTCAGACCATCACTTTCCCCGCAATCACAGGTATCCAATACACGGGGACGAACTTGACCCTTTCGGCGTCCGCAAGTTCCGGCTTGCCGGTTAGCTTCGCCTCCACAACACCCGCGGTCTGCACCGTTTCGGGCAGCACCGCCTCGCTTCTGACTGCCGGAACCTGCACCATCCAGGCGACGCAAGCCGGCAACTCCGCCTACTCCGCTGCACCCGCGGTATCCCAGAACTTCACCGTCAGCCCGGCGCTGAAAGCTCAGACCATCACTTTCCCGGCAATCACAGGTACCCAATACACGGGGACGAACTTGGCCCTCTCGGCTACTGCGAGTTCTGGCTTAGCTGTCAGCCTCGCCTCCACGACGCCCGCCGTCTGCACCCTCTCGGGCAGCGCCGCCTCGCTTCTGACAGCCGGAACCTGCACCATTCAGGCGACGCAAGCCGGCAATTCTGTCTACTCGGCTGCACCCGCAGTTTCGCAAAGCTTCACCGTCAGTCCTGCTCTCAAAGCTCAGACCATCACCTTTCCGGCCATCACCGGGACGCATTACGCGGGGACGAATCTGGCCCTCTCGGCTACTGCGAGTTCTGGCTTAGCTGTCAGCCTCGCCTCCACGACGCCCGCCGTCTGCACCGTCTCGGGCAGCACTGCCTCGCTCCTGACCGCCGGAACCTGCACCATTCAGGCGACCCAAACCGGAAATTCCGTCTATTCCGCTGCATCTGCAGTTTCGCAGGGCTTTACCGTCAGTCCGGCACTGAAAGCTCAGACCATCACCTTCCCGGCAATCACCACCTATGCGACCGCGACCACCAAGCTGGCCTTGAACGCCACGGCCAGTTCCGGTTTGATCGTCACCTTCGCCTCCACGACTCCTTCCGTCTGCACCATCTCGGGAGCCACCGCCTCTTTCCTGATCTATGGAGTCTGCACGCTCCAGGCCTTTCAACCGGGCAATACTGTTTACCTGCCAGCCCCAACCGTGTCCCAGAGCTTCCAGGTTCACCATCTAAGCCAAACTATCAACTTCCCCCCGATCACCGGGACCGAACTTGCTAGTTCAAAACTGACGCTGAAGGTGACCGCGAGTTCTGGCCTCCCAGTCACGATTACGTCCACCACGCCCAGCATTTGTACCGTTTCAGGCGCAACAGCTTCGCTCCGCATTGCCGGAACCTGCACGCTTAAAGCTACTCAGGGTGGTAACGCAGTCTATAACCCGCCCAGCAGCGTTTCGCGCAGTTTTACGGTGAGCAAGGCGAAACAGACGATTTCCTTCGCCACCATTCCAACCCAGGTCGAGGGCACCAAGCTGACTCTTCACGCCACAGCGAGCTCGGGGCTCGCCGTCAGCTTCAACTCTGCGACAACCAAGGTATGTACCGTGAGTGGCACGACCGCGTCGTTGCTAACCACCGGAACCTGCTCAATCACGGCCTCGCAGGGTGGTAATAATGCCTATTACGCTGCCGCTTCGATAGCCCACTCCTTCACGGTGAATCCATGAGCTGTCTCGGCTTGGGTAATCAAACTATCAATTGAAGTATTGGTCCTAATTTTCTGCAAACGGAGCACATACTGATTCAAAACGTGTCCACCCCAAGCTCCACCACGCGTGCCGACTCGAATCTGAATAGTCTCCATCGTTGCGACCAAGCGGCGGGACTTAGAACAACCAACTCCTTTACACTTGAACCATGAGCACCGGTTTTATTCAGGAGACGTTTCCGGTTGGTCCCTTGCAGTGCAACTGCACCCTGATGGGCGACACAGAATCCGGAGAAGCTATTGTCATCGACCCCGGTGATGATATCGGGCGTATCCATAAGCGCCTCACTGAACTTGGCCTAACGCTCAAACAGATCCTGATCACCCACGCGCACATCGACCACGTCGGGGGCGCTCTCAAGCTGAAACGAATGACCGGTGCGCCAATCCTCCTCAATGAAAACGACTTGCCACTCCTCGAAATGATGGAGACTCAAGCAGGCTGGCTCGGTGTGCCAACACCCGAGGTTGCCATGCCGGATGAGAGCCTTTCGGATGGCCTCGTAGTGGGACTCGCACGCTATCCAGCAGAAGTCTTGTACACGCCGGGACACACGCAGGGTTCGATCTGCCTTCATTTCGCCCCGCTCAACCTGGTTATCGCGGGGGACACGCTCTTTGCCGGAAGCATTGGAAGGACGGACCTGCCGGGAGGCAATACCCGTCAGATCCTGGATTCAATCCAGACGCGACTACTCACGCTTCCCGATGAGGTCAAGGTCATTCCTGGTCACGGTCCTGCCACGTCGATTGGCGTCGAGCGCAGCCAGAACCCTTTTCTGAAATTTCTCAAGTCTTGAGTCGCAATCACGCTAGTGCTTGAAATGAGTCATTTACACCTTGCATCCTTAAGTATTTTCTAGCCCTGTCCTTGCAAATTGTTACCACCTTGATGCGTGTTTAGATAGTCAAAGAGTAAGGCAACCCCGCGGCGAAAATCCGCACTTTGCGGTAAGAAGCTCAGCACCAGCCATCCCGACTCCGGCATCCCGAAAAAGTAGCCGGGATGCACCCACACCCCATGGTCGAGTAGGGCCCGCACTGTCTTTTCGTCTGGCTCCAAGGCCGGAATGCGTAGCACAGCGTACCAACCGCCCTCTACCTCTAGCCGTCTGACAGTTCCCTGTCCTTTAAGTTGCCGATCCAACTCGGCGAGATTCGAACCGACGCGTTGCCGTATCTGATTCTGGATCGTATGACGCCCCAACAGCCACGAATCCAACGCATATTGCACCGGGGCGTTCATCGAAAGGAAAGTGTCGGCGATGACTTCAAGCCGGTTGAGGGCGTGGCTCCTCTGCGGACCGGTCGCCACAATCCACGCTGCCTTCATCTGGGGCAGCCCGGCGATCTTGCTTAATCCGCTGACCACGAAGATCGGTAAATCCTCCAGTCCCGCAGCGAAGCTCATCGCCGGGCCCGGGGAACTGTCGCCAAACCCGTAGTCGAGAAACACCTCGTCGACAATGAGTGAAAGATCAAATTCCCGGCAAAGGCTAGCCAGTTCCGCTGCCTCCCACGGCTTAGTGAAATGTCCAGTCGGATTGTTAGGGTGCACCAGCACAATGGCGCGAGTGGCGGGAGTAATGGTACGGCGAAACCCTTCTGGATCAATTTGCCAGCCGTGGTCATAGACGAGTGGTGCCAACTTCACCCGCACATCATCAAGTACCGCTAAAAAGTCGAATAACGGGTATCCGGGTTGCGGAACTACGATCTCGCTCCCAGGGTCGCAAAGCAGCTTGAACAAGAAACTGTAAGCTTCGCTGGTACTGGTGGTGAGCACCACCTGATCCGGCACCACAGCCACACCGTGTTCGGCGTAGTACCCGCAGATCGATTCCCGCGCACTCAAAAGGCCGCGGGGCTGAGGATCGTAGTCCAAAGCGCGCGCATCTGTCAGAACCGAAAGAACTTCAGGGTCGTAGCTGAAGCCGCACCGCGTGGGGTTGGAAGCCGTCAAGTCAGCAATCGGCAAACCTGCCTCAAGGCGCAAACGGTGAGTACGCGCCAGTTCGCTCTCTTCGGTGTTCCAGTTGGTTCGTCGAGAAAACCGCATCGTAAGATCGCGCTTCTTGCCACAGCCAACGCGCCCTCATCCAGAAGACGCGACGGACATCGTGCACAATAAGTACAGGTGCCCTTTTCAACCATACACGGGGCACTCCCTGGAGGATCATTGGCTCTGCGCGCGGTGGTGTTCGATTACGGAATGGTCTTAACAGGTCAACCCGATGCCGAAGCGCATGATGGCATGGTCAGCCTTACTGGTTTGGCGGTCGAGAGGTTCGAAGAGCTTTACTGGGCCGATCGGCACGCGTATGACGAAGGCAAGCTCACTGGAATTGATTTCTGGAAGAAGCTTGCCCGCGATGGCGAACTTGCGCTCAGCCAGGATCAGATAGAAGAACTCAACCGCCTCGATGCCCGCATGTGGACCACCCAGAACCCCGAAATGGTGGCGTGGCAACAGAAACTCCACCAAAATGGTCTGCTGACCGCGATTCTCTCCAATATGGGAGACTCAGTGCTTGAGAGTATCCAGCGAGAATTTTCCTGGCTGGGCGGATTCGATGTGCGGGTCTGGAGCTTCCAGTTGCTGATGGCCAAGCCGGATCCGGCCATCTACCACCACGTACTCAAGGAACTGGGAACTCGCCCCGAAGAGACACTCTTTATCGACGACAAGCTCGTCAACGTCGAGGCCGCCAAGGCAATCGGCATGAAAGCCATCGAGTACTCGACGATAGCTCGCCTTAGGGAAGACCTGATCGAGGCTGGATTCGATAAGGAACTACCACTCCCCTAGACTTCCGACATTACGTCTGTTTACCTCACAGAACCCAAGAATGAGCCGGTGATACACTGCTTGCCGTCAAGCGAGTCTTAGCCTGGGCGTGCTGTAAGGATAGCCTTGTCCGAACTGTCTGTTCGTGTGCCTACGACGGGAACATGCTTGGATTGAAAACAGGGGGCTAGAATGCAAATCTCACAAGGGACAAGACAGAACGCGAAACGCTCGTTGGCAGTCGGAATCGCGACATTCATCCTTTGCGCAGCAACCACGCTGGCGCAATCGATCCCAGAAGTCACTGGCGACGCTCGAGTCGACAAATTGCTCAGCCAGATGACTCTTCAGGAAAAGATAACCCTGATCCACGGGACCCACGAAGATCCCAAGGCTTATCAGGGCCAGGCCGGATATCTCGGAGGCGTTCCGCGCCTCGGTATCCCGGGCTTACGCTTTGCCGATGGACCTCCCGGCGTCCTGACTCGACACCCGTCTCAGGGCGAAACTGCCACCATGGGGGTGGCTGCCACCTTCAGCGTCAAGGATGCTGAGCAGAATGGCGTGGTGATCGGTCGCGAAGATCGCGCACTGGGCATCGACGTTTCGTTGCAGCCGTTTGTGAATATCGACCGAGATCTTGAATTCGGGCGTGGCTACAATACATTCGGCGAGGACCCTTATCTGACCTCCGAGATGGGCGTCGCCGAGGTCAAGGGCATCCAGTCTCAACATGTGATGGCGCAGATCAAGCACTACGTCGGCTACGACTCGAATAGCGGCAGCACGTTTATCGATGATCAGACGCTGCACGAAGTCTATGTTGCCCCATTCGAAGCGGCCATCAAGAGAGCGGACGTCTCATCGATCATGTGCTCCTACAACCGTCTCAATGACACATTCGCATGCGGCAATAAGGAGACGCTTACCACCATCCTGCGCGATCAGATCGGCTTCAAGGGCTTTGTTACATCGGACTGGGGTGCGCTCCACGCTGTCACCTTCATCAACGAGGGTCTCGACATGGAGATGCCCGGAGAGCCAACCCCCGGTGCTCCATTCAACATTCCGTCCTTCTTTGACCTGCAACCCATTCCGCCACCGCCCCCACCGATGCCGGCCGGAGCAGAAGACGCGAATGAAGCCATGTTCGGCGGCCACATACCTGAAGAGCCCGCGCCAAAACGCGAAGGCATGGGCGACTTCGGCGTAAAGCTGGCTCCTGAAAAGATTTCAGAGGCGCTCAAGAACGGCACTGTCAGCGAAGCCACCATTACCCGTGCGGCAGGACGCGTGCTTTACGAAATCATTCATTTCGGCTACATGGATGGTCAGCAGAAGCACGAAGTGACTCAGCAGGCCATTGAAGCCAATGCGAAGATCATTGAGAAAACCGGCGAAGATGCGGCAGTCCTCCTCAAAAACGAAGGCGCGGCACTCCCGCTCAAAGCGGCTGATCTCGATTCCGTCGTTCTGATCGGACCGACCGCGGCACAGGTCGATTCCATCGGCATCAACGGCGAGCGGTCCGTTGGTTTGCCGGAAAGGCAGGTTGGGCCCTTAGAGGCGATGAAGAAGATCTCTGGAAATGCCAGCATCAAGTTTGCCGTGAATGATGACATGACCGGCACTACGGTTCCTCCCGAGGTTTTCAGTCACGATGGCAAACCTGGGCTTGAGCGCACCGGCTCAGGCACGGCCCACACTGACACAAACATCGATTTCACGACGAAGAACGGGAAGGCGTTGCCACCCAACTCCACCCTGACTTGGAAGGGCACGCTTACCCCGCCCCATGCCGGGACGTATTGGATCTATCTGCAGGCCATGGGCACCAACGCAACCATTGCTCTCGATGGCAAGAGGCTCGCTGGTACCGGAGCGTTTCAGGGTGGAGTGCACGGAGACATCCTGCAAGCCAACCAGGACAATGTTGTGCCTACACCCGACCGGCTCGACAACGTTCGCCGCGCAGTGGAGCTGACCGCCGGCCCGCATCAAATCGAGATCAAAACCAGCCCTGACACATCCAACGCTCCGGTTCAGGTCCGCCTCAACTGGTACACGCCGGAGCAACGCAAAGAGGATCATGAAGCAGCTATCGCTGCTGCCAAGTCAGCGAAAACAGCAGTCGTTTTTGTCTGGACGCGGCTTTCACCTGTCTTCGGCCTGCCTGGTGACCAGGACAAACTGGTAGAAGAAATCGCAGCAGTCAATCCCAACACAGTCGTCGTGCTCAATACCAGCCAGCCCGTTGCCTTGCCGTGGGTAGACAAGGTAAAGTCCGTGCTCGAAATGTGGTGGCCCGGCGATGAGGGTGGCTGGTCGACAGCCAATCTGCTTCTGGGCAAAACCAGCCCAGCGGGACGTCTCCCTGTAACCTGGGGTAAGAGCCTTACTGATTACCCAGCGGCCGATCCCAAGCATCCCGAGCGTTCGATGGCAGGCGTGGACCATAAGACCAAATACTCTGAGGGAGTCAACGTCGGCTATCGCTGGTTCGATCACGAAAAGATCGATCCGCTCTTCGCCTTTGGGCATGGGCTGAGTTACACCACGTTCGATTACTCCGATCTCAAGGTTTCGAAAGCTTCCGATGGCGGCCTCGAAATCAGGGTATGGATCAAGAACACTGGCAACATGGACTCAGACGAGGTGCCGCAAGTTTATCTGGGCGCGCCCAGCGAAATTCCTGAAGGCGTGCAATTCCCTGTCCGTTCGCTTGCCGCTTTTGATCGAATTCATCTGGCAGCAGGGGAAGCCAAAACTGTTACCCTTCACGTTCCTGAGCGCCAGTTGCAATACTGGTCAACGAAGGATCAAAAGTGGGTTACGACAACCAGCAAGCGCACTGTCAGCGTTGGCGGATCATCCAGAAATCTTCGCCTCGAACAGAGCATCAACTAAGGTGTCTGATCGCAACGCAACAATGCCGGGGCTCGTCCCCGGCATTGTTGTGTTTGGATGCCCGCAACTCCCGCTTCACACACGGTTCGAATTCCTGATGGCACTTTTCTTGACTGGGATTCACTGTCGCTCGACATTGAACACTGATCTCTGACCGCTGATTATTGATTTTTGATCTCTGATCACTTTATTTACGATGCAAGACCCAATCCCACCAGGTTAGCCGCCGCGATAATCACCAGCATTCCCGCCCACAGCAGTCGCACCGGTCGAGAACCCACACCCGCCCACTCGCCCAGCGCCAAGCCGACAATCCCGCCGCAGAGGACATAGCCACTCATGTGAAGCATCCAGTTCACATACGAAAGGCGCTGCGGGATATTCGCCGCACCCCAAGCATAGAAGAAGAATTGGAGATACCACATGATGCCGCCTGTGGCCGCAAGTGAAGCATTCTTCACCAGGGTCCCCCGCGTCTCGGATAGATCGCGCCGCAACGAAATGCCCTTGACCACGGCCAGTCGCACGAAGCAATAAGTTAGATTCACCACGGCGCCGCCACCCATTATGATCACGTAACTCGGTAATGCTGCATAGAGCGGGTTAACGCCCAGGTGAAGAGCCGCGGCCTCCAGTGGTTTGGCCGCATCAATGGCGAACGACATTCCCGATGAAAACACACCGCATAACCCGGCCAGCATCAATCCGAGTTTCAGATTGAATTCCGTCGGCTCACCGCGAAGTTGAATTTCTTTTTGATGCCCGGCATAGCTGACGATCGCCACGCCGATCAGCGCGACAAAAACGCCTGCCATTGTCAATAACCCACCGCGCGTCGCGAACAGTATTCCGGCCTGTCCATGCAAAATCGGCGGCATGAGCGTCCCCACTACCAATGTCACCCCGATGGCAACACCAATGCCCAGAGACATGCCAAGATGCCGCATCGCCAGCCCATAGTTCACATTGCCTACGCCCCACATCGCTCCGAACAACGCCACCTTCCACAAGATGGCCGAATCGATGGACGCATAGAAAGCGCTATAACTCGGGAGCAAAAACAAGCTCACGGTTGTCGGCAGCAAGATCCATGAGAATAGTCCAGCCACGGCCCACGTGGTTTCCCACGACCACTTCTTGACTTTCTCGATGGGCGCGTAAAATGACGCGGCCGAGGCCGCTCCCACCATGTGCCACCCGATACCCGCCAAGATTGCCGGCATGTTCCTCCTCTGCTGTTGTCCTGACGCTCGTCCTCATCGACGAGGAAGTTTTTCAGTGTCGGTTGGTCCGATCGCCGTGGGTGCGCAACGAAATTTGCGTTTACATCTGCACTGCGAATGTGTAACTACCAGCCTCTAGCTCAAATCCCTTTTGTCCATCCAAGTCCGTCGGCTTTGCGTGCCTGCTCTTTTCAAGCAGCAAACCGTCCATTTTGTACTTTGCGGCATCCGCTGCACTGACCCATCCCACTGCATTTGCAGGAATAGTGAGATGCCAATCCGCCGTCGATCCCTGGACTGTCCAGTTGGAACGGATTATGCCGTAAGCCGATGGATAACTGAAATCTACGGAGCCCAATTGCGCATCGAACATCGGGTGCAGCACGATTGTGTGAAATCCAGCATCGAGCGGAGTCGCATCGACCCCGGCCGCGTAGCGGTAGATCCAGTCGGCCACAGCACCATAAGCGTAGTGGTTGTAGGAGTTCATGCTGGGATCGCCCTTCATCTGATCGCCGTTCCAGCGCTCCCACATCGTCGTCGCGCCATGCTCTACCAGGTAGCCCCACGAGGGATACTGCGTGTTGAGCAGCAGTTTGTAAGCCACGTCGGCATGGCCCGTCTTTGTTAATTCCTCCATCAGATAAGGTGTGCCCAGAAAGCCGGTAGCCAGCAGCCCATGATTGGCGGCGATCTTGTCTACGAGTTTCTGAGCTGCCGCCGCGCGCAGCGCATCGGGCAACAGGTTCATGTGCAGCGCCAGCACATAGCCGGTCTGCGTATCGCCGCCCTTGCTCTTCGCATCTGGATTATTGATCTGTCCGAAGGGCGACGCGCTGTTATCTGCACCCGCGATGAACCCATCCGCATGCACAAATTGCTTTTCGAAAGCCGAACGAATCTTTTCGAAGAGCTGTTCATATTTCTGTTCGTCTTGAGTACGCCCCGTCGCATGTGCCATCTGTCGCATGAGCGTCACGTCATATGCCCAGTAAGCGGTCGCTACTAACACCTGGTCCGTGCGTCCTTCGGGAGAAAGCCAGTCACCAAAAGGAATTCCGGATTCCTTGCGCCACAGCCCTTCGGGATTTACACCTTCAATGGCGTCGAGATACTTCTGCATCGCAGCCCAGTTCTGCTCAATCACCGTGGTGTCGCCTGTCTGCAGCCATGAGGTCCATGGAATGACCACACCCGCATCGCTCCATCCCGCTCCTGAACCGGACGAATGTTCCTGCGCAGTTCCGGGCGCATAGATCCCGTAGAAGGGAGAGCCCGCCTGGGTACCGCGCATGTCAGCCGCGAACTTTCGCGAGAATGCGGCCAGGTCCATGTTGTAACTTGCAGTACGCCAGAATACTTGAGCATCCGCCATCCAGCCCAGTCGCTCATCACGCTGCGGACAATCTGTCGGCACACCGACAAAGTTGGATCGTTGCCCCCAGAGAATATTGCTCCATAGGTGATCGATCATCGTGCTGCCGGTCTTCAGTTCTGCCGCGAACGGGGCCTCCGTGTGAATCACCACAGCCGTCACCGCGTCCTTACCCGGCGCGATGGGCAGTCCCGTCACTTCAGCGTACCGGAACCCGTGAAACGTAAACTGAGGAGTAAATTCCTCCACGCCCTTGCCCGCAAGAATGAAATGATCCGTCACTTTCGCGGTGCGCAGGTTGTCGGTATAGATGGTGCCGTCCTCATTGACCAGTTCGGCAAACCGCAGTTGCACATCTGTCCCCGCAGGACCTTGTAACTTCAGGCGCTCCACGCCCGCCAAATTCTGACCAAAGTCATACACGTAGACGCCGGGCTTGGGCTGCGTGACCGCCTTGGCGGCAACGGTCCGCTCCATGTGAATCGGTTGAAAATCCTGCGCCTCGATCTTCAATGGTTTAGGTTCAATCGCGATCGCGCTTTCCCATCCTTTTCCGGTGAACCGCGCGGTATCCCAACCGGGCTCGACAAGACGCGCATCCTGGCTCTCTCCGTCGTATATCTCGGAGTGAAGAATGTTCGAAGTGTGGGCCTGCCACGTCGGATCGGTCTCTATCCATTCCACGCTTCCATCGTTGTGTTCAATGCGCAACTGCGCACGAAGGGCTGGAGGGGTCTCGCCGTAGTTGTTCGGCTGCTGAAACCATTCCAAAGGCGTCTCATACCAGCCCGGTGCAAGAAGCGCTCCGATTGCGTTCTTCCCACTCGCCAACTGTGAGGTCACATCGTAAGTCTGGTAGGTGACATGTTGGCGATAATCCATCCAGCCTGGCGCTAGCACATCTTCGCTCACCCGTTTGCCATTGAGAAACACTTCGTACGCACCAAGAGCAGTTGAATAGAGACGAGCTGACTTCACTGGCTTTGACACTTCGAAGGTGTGCCGCAGCGCCTTCACCGAGTTCGGAATCCACGGATTCCCGAGAGGCGCGGCCATAGGCCCCGGAGCTTGTTTCCAGACCACGGCTTGCTTCCATCCTGCATCGTCAAATCCCTTTTGCTGCCACCCTTCCGCTGTGTGAATCGCTGCTTTCCATTGCGGGCCGCTCGCCAATGCCGCGGTGGTGCCGTCGGCATATTCGACCACGATTGTCGCGATCATCGGGGGCGCATCTTCTGTGGCCATTCCGTTGGGATTGGCAACATAGTGAACGGTCTCGATCGCAATGGAATTCTCGCCATTGGCCAATTTGTCTGTCACATCAGCGCGGACAAACTTCTTCCAGGGCATCTGCTTCCATGCCGGGAATGGATTGGCCGTCAGAACCTGCGCTCCATTGACCCACGCCGAAACCGTATCCTGACCAGTTGCAAAGAGCGTGGCCTGCCGCACCGGTTTTGCCGGTGTCACCGTCGTCCGATAAGCAATGCGCTGCTCGGCAGCCTTGTCAGCCGTCAGCGTTGACGCATCCGCGCTGGTAATCCATGCGCTCGGCGCATGTCGTACTGCAGCCTCTTCGGCGGTCTCACTCCCAATCCATTGCGCGGGCCACGCGTCCTGTTTAAGCAACCCTGTTTCCCACCAGCCGGATTCGCTGTCGGGATAGGTCTTGCCCGCTGCGCCCCACACCTTGACGCGCCAAAAGTAGCGTGTGGAAAGCGCGAGCTCCGGGCCGCTATATGAGACGTTCAGCGATTGACCGGATTCAATTCGTCCGCTATCCCATAAATCGGTATGACCCGGCTCTAGGAGATCGGAGCGCGACGCAATCAAAACCTCATAGGCTGTTTGCCGAGCGCCGTGTGTGGTGTCGCGTAGAATCCAGGAAAAGTGCGGCTTCGGATCGTCGATCCCTAGCGGCGAAGTTAGATTATCCACCCGCAACTGAGCAGGGCCCGTCACTCCTTGGGTCGCCGGAACTCCGTGGGCCCCCCTTATCGCACATAGAAGGAGGCAGCTCATGACCGTAGATGATGCCAGGTTTTTCATCTGATCTCCCTGTCTGCCCGAGGCTCCTGATTCACACGCTGGGCATTCGACGCGGTACTGGGACTCGCGGGTTCTGAATGCGCAGGTTTCTGCATTGAAAACATTTCAGAATATGCACCTTACCGATCCCTCGCCGCCTTTGTCAAAGCATTCAGCAACGGCCCCATCTCGGTTCCCATTGCCCATCAGAAATCGACGCGGCTCCCCGGTACACTTAAACTATGGCACTTCGCCTTTATGTTGCGACCACAAGCCAGGGAAAGCTGCGCGACTTCAAGACTGCTGCCCAGACCCGAGGCATTTCCATCGATCCTCTCCCCGCGCTGGCTACCATCCCGCCTCCCGAAGAGAACGGGGCCACCTTCACCGCAAACGCGACGCTGAAGGCCGTGTACTACTCCCGCTTCGTACCTGGAGAGCTGGTGATCGCCGACGACTCGGGCCTCGAAGTGGATTCGCTCTCGGGCGAGCCAGGCGTGCGTTCCGCTCGCTTCGCCGCAGACAGCGGTCTCGTCGACTCGCCTGACGCTAATGACAATACAGACGTTTGGAACAATATATTGCTATTGCAGCGACTTGCCGAGGTGCCTGCGGCCAATCGCGTTGGCCGCTATCGATGTGTGCTTGTTGCGGCCCGCGACGGATTGCCGTTTTATACAGCTGAGGGCTCAGTCGAAGGCGTCATTCTCGAGGCACCGCTAGGGACGGGCGGCTTTGGTTATGATCCCCTCTTCTACCTCCCGGAACTCGACCGCAGCATGGCGGAACTTGACATCGAAACAAAGCTGTCACTCAGCCATCGAGGTCGCGCTATTCAGGCCTTGCTTGCCATGTTGATGACCTAGCAAACTCCCCGCCCGCTTTCATGAGGCCAACAATGCCGAAGGCTTGGGTTGACGGGGGTGCTATGCAACTCCAATAATGCAGTGGTAACAAACAAAGTATTCCCGTCCCTCAATCCGAAACGCATCCCTCCGAATTTGGAGCCGCAGCCTTTAGGAGCCTCGATTTCATGGCCACTGCCCAACATCCTGCCGCGCCCAATGTTTCTCGCTGCGTCCAGCCGCTGCGCGCCGGCCAGGGTAATTCCTTCCTCTGGCGTAAGCTGCATTCCCTGCTGGGCGTCATCCCCATCGGCGCGTTTCTCGTAGAGCATCTGCTTTCGAACTTCGAGGCACTCAAGGGTCCCGCCGCCTATGCCGCGCAGGTCAAGTTCCTCAATTCTCTGCCCCTCGTCCGCGTGCTTGAGTGGACGTTCATCTTCATTCCCATCCTGTATCACGCGATTTATGGCGTTTACATCTGGCTACGCGGCAAGTCCAACGTCGTCTACTATCCGTGGGCCGGGAATTGGATGTACGTATCGCAGCGCTGGACGGGCCTGATTGCCTTCGCGTATATCGTGCAGCACGTTCTGCGGCAGCGATTCCTCGGGGTCAGTCTGCCTGAAAATCCTGGCGCTGCTTTTGCAAAAGTTCAGCACGAGCTCGCAAACCCCTTTATGGTTGCTGTCTATGTGATTGCCATGATCGCCATCTGCTGGCATTTCGCGTACGGGATTTGGCTGTTCGCCGCCAAGTGGGGCATCACCCCCGGCGAAACCGCCCGCAAGCGCTTCGGATGGGTCTGTCTAGCTTTGGGAGTAATTCTGGCTGCTATGGGATTGGCCAGCATCTGGGCCTTCATCGGTCCCAATTACCAGGCCGCCCCTGAGACGATCTCCCCAGCAGCCGTTGTGGGATATTGCCAACCGCTTCCACGATCCGGTGCCCTGGTCTAGTTAAAGGAACAAATGGCGATGCCCACATCTGAAACCACAGGCGCCCGGCTCGACTGGCAGACATTTCAGGGAATCGTTCCTGAGATGGCAACAGGGATGGCCGCGATTACACATGCGCTCAAAAAGTCAGGTCTGGAAGGCGAACTGATCGAGCTCGTAAAGATTCGGGCTTCGCAGCTCAATGGCTGCGCGTTTTGCGTGCAATATCACCTGAATGACGCTCGCCACCTGGACGTCGCTGCCGAGAAGCTCGACCTGCTGGTCGCATGGCGCGAAGCAGGGGTCTTCACGGAGCGGGAATCTGCTGCGCTAGCTTGGACTGAGCAAGTGACTCTGCTGGCGCAGAGACCCATCGAGGATGAGGATTTCGCTGCATTGCAGAGATATTTTTCAGAACGCGAGATTGCTTTTCTAACCATGGCCATTGGCCAAATTAATTTCTGGAATCGGGTCGCCGCGCCCTTGCGCTTCGATCCTCCCATTCCAGCTTCGACTAAGTAGGGTGCAAGAAAGGATTCGAGTATAACCATGGCGGCATCACCCAGGATTATCGTGGTTGGCGGAGGCCTCGCCGGACTTGCGGCAGTCATCAAGATTGCCGAGGCGGGCGGCACTGTTGACCTGTTTTCCATTGTCCCGGTCAAGCGCTCTCATTCCGTTTGTGCCCAGGGCGGCATCAACGCCGCAAAGAATCTCAAAGGCGAAGGCGACACCACGGCGCAGCACTTTGACGACACCATCTATGGGGGCGACTTCCTGGCTAACCAGACGCCCGTCAAAGCCATGTGCGAAGCCGCGCCTGCCATCATCGACCTGCTTGATCGCATGGGTGTGCCCTTCAATCGCACCCCGGAAGGCCTGCTCGATTTTCGCCGCTTCGGCGGAACGCTCTATCATCGCACCGCGTTTGCCGGGGCCACCACTGGCCAGCAGCTTCTGTACGCTCTCGACGAACAAGTGAGGCGCTACGAGGCCGAGGACAAAGTCAAGAAGTACGAGGGCTGGGAATTCCTCTCCGCCATCATCGACTCAAAAGGTGTGGCTCGCGGCATAACCGCTCTCAACCTGCGCAGCATGGAACTGCGTGCCTTCCCTGCAGACGCGATCATCATGGCGACTGGCGGCAACGGCGCCCTCTTTGGCAAGAGCACGAACTCCGTGGCTTGCACCGGCTCTGCGCAAGCAGCCCTCTATCAGCAGGGTGTGTACTACGCGAACGGCGAATTTATCCAGGTGCATCCCACCTGCATCCCCGGGGAGGACAAGCTGCGCCTGATGTCGGAGTCGGCCCGCGGCGAGGGTGGCCGCGTGTGGGTGCCGCGTACCCCTGGAGACAAGCGACCCGTAAAGCAGATTCCCGATTCTGAACGATGGTACTTCCTCGAAGAGTGGTATCCGAAATACGGGAACCTGGTCCCACGCGACGTCGCCACACGCGCTATTCACAAGGTGGTCTACGAGAACGGACTTGGCCTTGATGGCCAACCCATGGTCTACCTGGACCTCACCCACATCGATCGCGAGACACTCAATCGCAAGCTCGAAGGTATCCTCGAAATTTACGAGAAGTTCGTTGGCGACGATCCGCGGGATGTTCCCATGAAGATCTTCCCCGGCATGCACTACACGATGGGCGGCCTGTGGGTCGACTTCGATCAGATGACCAATATCCCTGGGATCTTTGCCGCGGGCGAGTGCGAATATCAGTACCATGGCGCCAATCGTCTCGGTGCCAATTCTCTGGTCAGCTGCATCTTCGGTGGGTTTGTCTCAGGCCCGAACGCGCTTCGCTATGCCAAGAATCTGCCTGCTATTGAAGGAGACGGTGGAGCGGCAGCAGAACTCGCAAGGCAGACCGAGATCAATCAAGGTCTCATGAGCAATGCGGGCACCGAGAACCCCTTCAAGCTATGGCGTGAATTGGGCCAGACCATGACCGAGCACGCGACGGTCATTCGCTACAACAAGGGTCTTAAGTTAGCCGATGCAAAGATCGTTGAACTCCTTGAGCGCTATGACAAGGTGAATCTTAGCGACAAGAGCCAATGGGCGAACACCAGCTTTGCTTTCACCCGCGAGCTGAAGAATATGTTGGAGCTAGCGCGCGTGGTTGTTCAGGGTGCGCTGCTGCGCGACGAGTCGCGCGGTGCCCACTACAAGCCGGACTTCCCTGAACGCAATGACGAAAAGTTCCTCAAGACCACCAAAGCCAGCTTCACCGGTGAACTCGCTGGCCCTCGCTTTGAATTTGAGGACGTCGACACGCAGTACATCAAGCCACGCCCGCGCCGCTATGACGCAACCAAGTAGGCGGAGGACGCAGCAAACTCAATAGGCGGTTTTTTAGTCCCGCTGTTGTAGAAGGAACAAAGTTCGGGGCTCTTTCTCCTCAGGAAATGCAACTGAGCGCTGTAGAGCTTCCTACGAAAGGGATCATGGCAACCAAGACTGTAGCAATCGAAATTAAACGCCAGGCCAGCCCCGACAGTCCGTCGGTGTGGGAGAAATTTGAGTTGGAGTGGCGCCCGGGCATGAATGTTATCTCCGCCATGATGGAGATCGCGGCCAACCCCGTGACCGCCGATGGCCACGCCACGACGCCTGTCACCTATGATTCCAACTGCCTTGAAGAAATTTGTGGCTCCTGCGCCATGCGCATCAATGGCAAAGCCCGAATGGCATGCTCCGCACTGGTCGACAATTTCGAACAGCCCATCCGGGTCGAGCCGCTTTCAAAGTTTCCGCTGGTGCGTGATTTGCAGGTTGATCGTTCAGTGCTCTTTGAAAATCTGAAAGCCGTCAAGGCATGGGTCCCGGTTGACGGCACTTACGATCTCGGCGCCGGTCCGCGCATCTTTCCTCAGCAGCAAGAGGCGAATTACCCTCTCTCGAATTGCATCAGCTGCTGCTGCTGTATGGAAGTGTGTCCGCAATTTAACGATGCCACCGGATTTGTGGGTGCTGCAACGATCGCCCAGGTCAAGCTGTTCAACAATCACCCGACAGGCAAGGTTTTTAAGGAAGAACGTCTACGCGCTCTTGCCGGCGACGGTGGTATCCAGGAATGCGGCTACGCGCAAAACTGTGTTGAGGCCTGCCCCAAGGGTATCCCTCTCACAGATGCTATTTCGGATGTTGGTCGGGACGTTTTGATCCAAAAAGCTAAGGATTTCCTGCGCAGCTAACTTCCGTACCTTCTGCGAATTCGACGGCCCCGGTCTCGCTCGAGATCGGGGTTTAATTTTCATCTCAGGTCTGCCTTTTCGAGCCGAAGATGTCGGTCAGAATTCTACTTATAAACTCTTAACGATTCCCTTTCAGACGCCTATCAAAGTCAGCCGTATTCTGACTAGCGGGAGTTTACTGCGAATCCGAAAGTAGGACATATAAGTCGATGATTGTTCGGTGGTTATTCTGTGGCAGTTGTATTACCCACGTTGGG
>OBLU010001719.1_pt1 | contig 20261 bp, 18 predicted proteins | sample 1518681 | NCBI WGS metagenome assembly OBLU01 (sample SAMEA3539304, study PRJEB22396) | soil metagenome | biome: tundra; feature: field; material: soil | place: USA | collected 2010-05 | depth 0.15 m
CGCGATCCTTTTACTTCCCCGCGCATGGCGGCTGAGTCGTCGAGGCAGAGCAGGCAGTCTCCGCTATAGCAAAACGAAGATCGTCCATTGCAAGTCCGGGTTCCCCTTGGCAACTGTGGCAGAAGAAGAATGACTGGCGGGCAGAAGGTCTATTGAGATTCCTTGACCTTAGGCTGTCAGGTGACATGACCCTCTCAGGATTGCCGGTGCCTTCATACAAGTTGTTTTTTGAGTTGCCGAGCTACGCGTTCGACATGCATACGCGCGTTGGCTTGGTTGTACTGAGGAGGCTGTTTATGGGGATCGATGGATCGACAGAAATCAGGGACTTAATTCAAGCGCATCGCGTACTGAACCCCACCAAGGCTTTGGGAGAAGCACTCTTCTTTGTCGAAGGCGCTCGCATTCGCAATGAGCTGATCTACCCTGTCCTTTCCTGCCTTGAACAGAGAGTGCTCGCTCAGCACTACGGATTTTCACTCGAATGTTGGCAGAATCTGTGCTCACTGGTCGAGGCAGGATTGCGGAGCGGATTGCTCGACCAAATTCGGGAGGAGGTTCTGATGAAGTTCTATGGGAACCGCCCGACGGGTTGCGCGACGGAGAAAGGGCTGTTCGATGCGATATAGACCTCTCGCAAAACACAACAAACTATCCATTCTGTTGCATTCGTCGGATTTCTGATCCCGCAAACAAACGGCTTAACGAACAAACAAGAAAGCGACATTTCAACATAATGTTGCATTTTAGGGGGACACAATGCAATCACCTCGAACTATCGGCAAACAAAACGGAATGTCGATGGAACACCTCGAACCGGCAGAGGTCATCTCGGTGCTCCGAGCGGCCAAAGCCAACGGGCCGCGTCAATGGGCCATGATCCTTGTAGCTTACAAGCATGGAATGCGTGCCTCAGAAGTATGCAACCTTCGGGTTGATGATTTGGACCTGAAGAATGGCAGCATTGTTATCGAAAGGCTCAAAGGCTCCCTCCGAACCACGCAGGCCATTACAGAACATCGCGGGGAGCCGCTGTTGAATGAGCACCGAGCACTCCGGGAATGGCTGAGGGAACGTCCGGCTGATGGCTCCGACTACCTATTCACCAGCCAGAAGGGAGGACGGCTTGATCGCACTCAGTTCTTTCGGCTATTTCAAGCGATTGCCGGTCAGGCCGGGTTGCCGGCGGAAAAGAGGCATCCCCACGCATTGAAGCATTCGCTCGCCAGTCACCTGGTTTCTGCGAATGTGAATCTGGCCCTGGTAAAGCAACAGCTTGGGCATAAGTCGATTGGCTCCACGATGCGCTATGTGACGACCAGCGATCTGCAAGCCTCAAAAGCGACTACCAGCGCGCTCATGACGATTTTTTGAGTCCTGATTTCCACTTTGGAGTCGATCCATTTACACGTGGATGGATGAAATACGGGATTTCATGGCTCTGCCGGTGGTTCTGACGAATCGAAGGCCTGGACACCGACCCCGCCTGTGCACACGATTTCCACGCACAAGGGGAGCTATCGAACCCGAGGGCGAACACGGCGGACTACCCGCTCATTTACACCGCGAAGGTTGCTAGTGTAGCGCAGTTATCGAGTTAGTCCGATAGCCGCAGTCGGGGGAACGGAAATGTCGTAAGCGCTGTTTGCTCTCGTATTCCGGTGGGTGTACGATTTCTATCTTCTAATTTCTTGTCCTTCGAGGGCCATTCGATGGATTCACACCCGTGCATCTCCTCTGCTCACTTGCAGGGCAAAAGCGTGGCCCCGGCACTCAGGTGGGTTTCGAATCCCCCATTTCCGTTCACTCGACCGCCCAAAGCGATGATTTTGCTGGTCGTTTTTTATGGCGCGATGCTCCTTGCCCAGGAACCCACCCCTTCTGACAAGGATTATCGACCTGCTGAAATGCAGCTTTCTGACCCAGAAGTCAAGTCGGCTGTCGATTCAACAAAGGCTCTTTCGGAGAGCGGAGATTATGACCAAGCGATTCGGGAGATTGAAAAGGCGCTGCAGCTAAGCATCAAGAAAAACCTTCGAACAGATCGCGCGCTCGTAGAGGACGACCTCGCAAGAACCTACATCCTCCGAGGTGACATCAGTCGGGCCGAGGACTACCTGAACAGCGCAGAGACACTGGCATCAGAGACCGGAAACCTCGTTTTAGAGGCTGAAACTTTGGCGACCCTATCCGATCTTGCGCGGACTGAAAGCGACGAGCAAAAGGCCCAGGAGCTTATGAGCCAAGCGGTAGATCTCGCTCGGAAAAGCAAGAATCTCTGGATTCAAGCATACTGCTTAGGCGAACTGGCAGACCTGCAAATGTTCGAAGGACAACGGAAAGAGGCCCGTTCAAATCTCGAAGAAGCTCTCAGCATCGACAAATTGAATCATTACGAATTTGAAGCGAGGCACTCGCTCTACATGGCCTATCTGATATTTCTGTCTGGGGAAAGCCCTGAGGACGGGATAAGATGGGCAACTTCTGCCAGAGACAAAGCGCTTGGGTCGGAGGACTTCAACTACTTCATTCAATCATCGACAGCCCTCGCGCGTGCGCTTGCGCTAAAAGGCGAACTGGACAAATGCCTTGTCATACTTGAGCAAACTCGGAACGGTTTGAAAGAAAATGGTGTTCCATTCTTTCCACATCAAAACGCATATCTGAAATTCGTATCCTTTCCCGTGAATCAGGTGGCGCTCCTTGAGGCCTTTGCGGCCTGTTATTCGATCGGCAATCGTTCGGACGATGCCCTTCGAGTCTCGCTGGAGCTGTATTCAGTCGGAACATCCAGCAATTTCACCCTTGCTATAGCAGAGGCCGCTCACAGCGTTGCTGATATATACCAGGCCAAGAAAGACCGAAGTGCTGCAATCAAGTGGTACGCAATCGCAATCGATGCGTGGGAGAAAGGTGGCAACAAGACCCGTCAAATGGATGCGATGGCTTCCGAAGCGTTCATGCTCAATCAAGACCAACAACGAGCAAAGGCAATACAGCTGCACCAGGCCCTTGTCTCTATGGCAAAAGAGAGTAAAGATCGTCGTCGGGAGTTCATCTACGGACTAGCCCTTGCCGAATTACTTCAGCCCGGAACCGGCAAAGATTCCTACAAAGGAACACTGCTGGCGGCAGAATCTCTCCTTACGGAATCTCTGACCCTACCCGGAGTTGATCCAACTCTCATAAGCGAACTCTACAGCCGCCTCGCAGCTCTGTATCTGAGTGAGGGCGATGAAATTCACCAACTGGTTTTTCTCGAAAAGGAAATGAACCCAATTGCGCAAACAAAGAAACCCGATTTGATGCTCAGTGTAGATGAAGAGGCCAGCAAGCACATTGAGAGCACACACCTTTCGGAAAATGCGGAGAAGGCTTATCAAAGTGGGGATCTCGCAAAGGCGCTGCCATACTTCGAACTCTTGCAGCACTTCCAACAAGTTGATGCGGACTGGCGCGGAAAGAGCTACAACGAACACTACGACGATCCAATAGTCAATAAGCTTACCGATATTACCACGCGACTTGCCGAACAACCCGGAGGCCCGGAGATTCTCGAAGCAAATTTGCGTGAGTTGGGACCAATTGCCGGAATGATTCATTTCTCTACAGAGGTGTCATTGACCCTTCATTATGCGAGAGAGAACCAACCAGATAAGGTGATCCAGTTCGCGTCCCTCGCGTGGCCTTATCTCAATCTGAAGGCGGACCAACACCCTCAAAGGTATGACGTCCAGGTTGCGTGCCAGTATACCCTGGCCCTACTCTCCAAACGCGCAATTGATTCTGCTGTTCAGAAAGTCAGCGGTTGCTTGAGCAGTGCAAAGGCCTTTGGCGACCCGGATCTTGTTCTTGTTGCTCATTCGCTTAATGTCACCATTCTTGGAATAGCCGGAAAATCGGAACAAGCCAAACCATCGGCAGAGTACCTACGTTTGCATCCTTATCGAAGTGCTCCTGGACTTCTTTCCATCGCTTCGGCGGAGGAACAGGCTGGCGATTGGAAGAGTGCCTTCGAAAGTCTTCAGAGTGCGCTCAAAATTGTTGAGGCAACCAACGACCTGCGGACACTTGCGTCTATTCACGTCCAAATTGCAAATTTCATCGCCATGGGTGTGGCCAATGACGACCTGGGTCTAGAAGGGCATCTCCAGCAGGCCAACTTGCTATATATCAAGCTTGGGGACAGCGCGAACATTTCAGAGGTGAATCTGCAACTTGCTACCGTCTTCATCCGGCAACGGAATTGGCAGCAAGCAGACGCCCACCTGCAAGCAGCATTGAAGCTGGCCTCAAAGGAAAAGCGCCCTGACCTTGAAGCACGTGTCAAGTCATTGGGAGGCGACCGTTTCCGCGCAGCTGGCGATCCAAGCAAAGCGATAGGTCTGTTTCGCCAAGCAGCGCAAATCTATCGCGATCTGGGTAACAAGGGAAAAGAATCAGCAGAACTCCGAAATGAAGCCAGTGTCCTCAACAGCAATCTTTACAAGCCCAGGGATGCGTTGACGATTGCGCTTAGGGCTTTGGATTTAGCTGAGTCCAGTAACGACTGGCAACAACGTGTTGCTACACTCCGCCAAATCGCCGAAATCAATGGAACTCTAGGAGACTTGTCAGCTTCGCTCAATGCGCTGCGTGATGCTCTTACACTTAGCAAGAAAGAGGGACAACTACTGCTCTCTGCCTATATTCAATTGCAGATGAGCGAGGGCTTTGCCACTATAGGCCAGTGGGAAGAGGCGCTAGATTCGACCACTGCTGCGTTGCCCGCCTTGAGGCAATTCAATGATCGAGAGAGTTTGTTCAATGCATATACGGAGTTGGTTTACGTCTTCGCTGCACGCGAATCCGATCTGCAGGACCTTGACAAAGCACTTGAGTATGCAACGGAGGTGAAGCAAATAATTGGAACTCTCAGTCCGTTTCAATCAGCATCTCTGTCTCTGAACTTATACGAGATCCACTTCCAACAAGGCCGCTTCGATGAAGCGATTAAAGATGCCGAAGCGGCATTGCCATACTTCGAATCGGTGAAGGACGCGCAGGGCCAAGCAAACGCACTAATGAGCCTGGCGGAGGCGCTGCGATCTTCCGGTGATCCGACGAGAGCCAGGCAGGCTCTTAATCGTGCAGAACCTCTGGTTCGCGTTGCTGGCAATTTCTACCTGACGGGTCGCTTTTACTATGGTGAAGCTAATCTAGAAAAGCGCGAGGGTCGTCTTCAGTTGGCAACCGATTCATATGAGAAGGTCATTGGCCTTCTTGAACAATTCAAAGCAACCAATAGTGGTCCCGCAAGAGGTGCTGTATCGGAGACATATAACTACATATATGGAGAACTGATCGACACCTACTATATGCGTGCACAAACTGAAGAAGCGTCCAAGCCGATCCTGACTTCAAAGGCCTTTGAGATGGCTGAGTTGAACAAGGCACGGGTATTCACGACTACATGGGGCCGTTCACTGATCGACGCATTGCGGCGAAAGCTCCCTGTAGATTTGCAGGAAGCGGAGCGGACGGTTGTTGAGCAAAGCGCGGCTCTTCAGAATGAACTGAGTCAGTCAGCCGGTCCTGAGGGTCGCCCAAAGAAGGACATAGAAGCTGAGCTACAGAAGCTCTCTGTACGGGAGGAAGATTTCCAGCTTCAACTGCGGCGTAATTATCCTGTCTACGCAGATGCCCGTTATCCAAGGAGAATGACGATAGCTGATTTGCCACTGCGGCCCGGCGAGATGCTTGTTGAGTTCAAAATGTTTGATCCTGCCTTGTTTGTCTGGATCGTGGAGGGCACCGAAACGGGGCCACAAGTTTTGTCGTTCTACAAGGTGCATCAGACTAGAGACTGGTTCATGGAGCGGATCGCTGATATTCGTGGCGCTATGAACAGGAGCGATTTGGACGGCTTTGATCCTAAGGTGTCGGAGGAGCTTTTCAACGCACTTTTCCCTGAGGGGGTTCCCGGGCTCCTCCGCTCTGCAAGTTCCCTCATCTTCATTCCCGACGAGATTCTTTCGTTACTGCCCTTGGAGATCCTCTCTCCAAATGCAACCAAAGGCGAGTACGTCCTGATTGGTACTCCAACTTCGTATTTCCCCTCAGCAGCAGGGCTGCGATTAACCAGGTCTGTTAGAAACCCAAGCTCGGAATGGCAATCAAACTTCTTTGGAATCTCTGACCCCATCACAGCTGCGGAGGACGATCGTTACAGAGCTGTCGCTGACCTAGCGGCAACAAAGGCCGATTCAAGTAGGAGTGAGCCTGGTGTGGCGAACGTCTCGTATGAAAAACATGAGACGAGTCGGGACGTGCGCTTCACAACGCGCGGGTATTACTTCGATCGGTTGCCCGAAACTGCGCGCGAGGTGGACAACATTGCCAACCTCTTTCCCAAAACCAGCTCTAGCACGACCGTTCGCACCGGAATAGAGGCTACGAAGAAGGCTCTCCTTCAAACGGATCTAAGTAAATATCGTTTTCTGCACTTTGCCACGCACGGCTTCCTCCCCGTAGAACCTGGTGCGATTGAGCCCGCACTCATCCTTTCATTCGACGGGACTGATCAAGATCAAATGATGCTTAAGGTGTCAGAGATCTCGAAGCTGCAGATACACGCCGACATGGTTGTACTTTCAGCATGCAATACCGGCTCTGGAAAGGTCACCCATGCTGAAGGCGTGTCAAGTTTGGGTGCCGCATTTCTTGCCGCAGGGTCCTCAAGCGTAGTTGTGAGCTTGTGGAGAGTTTCGGACAACTCTACTTCGCTGCTAATGCAACAGTTTTACAAGAACATCCTAAGCGGAGAACCAAAAAACAAGGCGCTAGCTGAGGCGCGCAAGCAACTATTCTCCGAAGGAAAAACTCATCCTTTTTACTGGGCTCCATTTGTGCTATCAGGCGACTAGCAGCCTTCGAAAGAAGTTGAAGCGACGGGATAAAGCGCTGAGGGGCTCTACTAGAGGCTTCATCAATAAGATCCAGCTCAAACTGTCACTGTTTGATGTAGGGCGCGATTTCCTTCCGTAGTTTTTGGCTCGTAAAGTGGCCGACTAGCGCGTCGTTGATGAGGGTTGTCGAATCGGATTTTGATATCCACGCAGAGCTCTGGTACATGATGACCGAATCGAGGACGAAGACACTACCTCTGGTTAGAGATCCATTCCATTCGTTGATTTGCTTTATGAGGGCCGTAGGTGGAGTTGTTCCTTTGGGTAGCTCGCCTAAATAAAAGATCATTTGCATAACTTGGAGATCGTCGTCATTCGGGTTGTTTCCGATTGTCTGGAGGAAAACCTGAAACCTATCAGATTCGTTCTCGTCGATGCTCACAACCGCCTTGTAGCGATCATCCGCAAGCTTAACGTAGGGGATCTCTGCGGTCTTAAATATCGCCTCCAGCTTCGTGCCAGCACTTGAGCCCCCTTGCTGAGCTCTAACGGGACTTTGAAACCCGAAAGAAAACAACGCCGCTAATCCGATAACGAGAATCCTCTTCATCATTCCTCCAATCGAATTTGTGAACACATTACCTTAGATCAAGCCAGTATTCTCCTTCGGAATCTGACTGATGGCCATCTCAACAATGAACCCGTCGCGTATGAGTATCGCAACTCCAAGATCTCTGTAAAAGCGATAGTTTATTTGCGGATCCGTGAGCTGCCGGAAATCGTAGTCTGAATCCTGCATCAGTTCGTCCAATTCTTTCGCAGACATACCGATACGGACTTGGTGCGTGTGATTTCCCACGCCAACCTCTCTTAAAGAAAGCACGGGAGCGCTCTTACCCGCCAGAACAATGGCGAGCACCTCATCAGACCCGATCAAGCTGATACCCAACGGATTGAAGTCAAACCTAAGCAAGTTTGTCTGCGGGATAACGGGCGAGACGGAAGGCACGACCCCAAACTGTGATTTTGCTCCTGACATCTGATCCCCAAGGGCCACATGCGACGAATTGACCTCCAGATCCAGGACGGGCCGGAAGTGGAGATTCAAGTCGCTATGTACGAGAGAGGCCGGTTGTGGAGCGATTCCAAATATCTTGCTGAGATCTGCATACTTGTTGTAGGCGAACTTCCACCACATCCCTGAGGGATCAGAGCTTCGCAAATAGCCTTCGAGATCATCAAATGCGATCTTTTGCTGCGCCTTTTCGGGGGACTGCGCCAAGAGAAAGGCCCTGTTGTAGGCGACCGCGCTAGAAACAGAACCCGCTGCTCGGGACAATTGAGCATCGGGCATGTGAAGTGAACGATCAACTTCGACTAGTGCCTCTAATGCCTTCTTATTGTCTCCAGCGGCGGAATACGCAACCGCAAGGTTTGTATTTTCAGCTAAACGCGAAATCGGGTCGAGAGAAGGATCCGTTGGGGCTAGATTAGCTGCTTCCTCAAGGTACTGTGCTGCCTTCCCCGGGTCCTTTCCAGCTGGCCTGAATAGATATGCAATTCCCAAGTTGGCTCGTGGTAACGAGAGACCCGGATTGAGCCGAATCGCCTCGCGTAAAGCACCGACGGCATCCCACCAAAGCTCCTCATTAATGCCACGGACTTTGGCCTCAAGTGACTTTGATCTTCGGTAGAAGCCGCCGGTCACAATCTGGCCGACACCGAAGCGTTGGAGGTCCGCCTCGTCCAGAGAGTCGGCGTATTCCATGAGCATTGCATAGCCCAGATTTGCCCACGCTTCATCCGCATCAGGAAACGCCTTCGTCACTTGGCGAAAAGCGCGCTGTGCAAGGACGTAATTCTGCACAACAAGGAAGTAGGTGCCATTCTTAAACGAGCTCAAGGACCTCCAAATGCTGGCCTGGTCCTTGTCCAACTGCGCTATGCGGTCGTACGAAGTTGGATGGTCGCTTGATAATCCTTCAAACGAGGAATCATTGAGTCCCAAGTCGATCATCTTTCGGATCGCACCAAGTCCGCCGCTGAAAGAATACCCAGCTTTGACGGCGAGCTCCATCCCTTCACGATCTGCATCAAGTTCTTGTGCGCGGCCAAATGTAGCCTGCAGGAAATCCGTATTCTCTTTCGGTACTTGAGTATGTCCTAGAATATGATGGGCGAGTTCATGCCCAAGAACAAACGCAAGCCTATCTGCGTTTCCCTCACCCACCTTCTGCAGCAGACCGTTATAACATACAACGACTGGCCGGATTTGAGCGTCTTTCTTCTCGATGGAGGCGTACGCGTTGATTTCCCCTTTGTCGACAAGGATCAATTCGGGGGGCCAAGGAAGCCGCTGCTGTTCAGGCACGACGCTCAGAAGCTGCTTGAATACTTGGCGGGCAAGTACATCATCACTCTCTCGGATCTGGGCACTACAGTCGGTGGGAGTGAATAACAGAAGGCAAAGGCCGAGACAAGCAAAGATAAAGCGCTTCGTCATCGATCAACCTCAACGAGTGGCGTGGGTGGTTATTTTTCGTCGGACATGCCGGACTTTTTTGATGACGTAACGTAAGAGTGGCTCAGGTTGGCTTCGCGACTTTGATCAAATCCCATTCGCATATCAGGCTTGACTCTGAGAAGTTCGATGTCGCCGAGTCGATTGGGAACAGGCTTCGCGAAATACGGAACCTGGAAGGGATCATTTTCTGCTGATTTCTTGATTGCTAACTTGGGCGCTAAGTTCAACACATGGAGATTGATCGCAACCAGTTGCGGGGGTGGTCCTATCCTAAACGCAGCTACATCAATCGACTTTCGTGCTACTAGACCCTCGAAAGCGAAATCCCTTTTGGCTGCCTGCCCGGACATTCGAGCGGGTTTTTCTTGAGGAAGAGCAATAGTGGCCGCGATTGCAGCGATTGCGACCAAAGCAGACTTTCGCAACAAGTTGGGCATATCCGCCTTTCAGGCAGCGCCTTTCTGGATTTCAGAGCCAGGGTAACATCCCCGTGAAGCCCGGTGGCTTCTTTCGCCCGGACTATAGCTCTGGCTGGTCAGAATGTCAATTGATCCGCGTGCCCTTGAATACCTGCAGGCCACAGTCGGAACGTCCACACCGGTTCGGTCCAGAAGCTGGCTCCATCGCATACCGTTGACTCTTGTTGGAGGGAGCTTGCAAAGCAGAGGACTATTCTGTGGCTTTTGCAACCAGCTGCGAGCGTTTGCAGACCCCACAAGTGCCACCATCCTTGGCGCAGTGTTTGCAGTATTTGCAGTTCTTGCACGCGTTGCACGGGTCACTTCCGGTACAAGTTGTAAAGGAGGAATCCGCGATTACCCCAAGTAGAAGCGGAAACATCAACAAAGCAAACCAAGAGAGACTCTTTAGCTTCATAGAAAACCTCCGAGGGATTCTGTATCGGAATCGTAAGGAGAAGCTTGGTACTGTGCAAGCGAAAAACGCTTTGTGAAGAAGCCCAACTCTTGAGAATGGAGATTTCTGCGCGAAGGCAGAGACCAGACCCGAAGACTTTCAACCTCACACACATATGTCTCCTCTTTGGCCACAAGATTCCCCCAAGGAAGCATTGAACGGTCTACTTCGCTGCGCGATGACGCAGGGCCGGATGCCCGCCACGCCTAGCAGCTGCCGCCATCGTAGTAAGCCTCGCGGAGATACTCCACGGTGCAACTTACGCGGACCCGCTTGCCCACCAATGCATCCATACCCTCGGTGGCAGTGAGTGAAATCAGTTGATCATCACGTGTCAATACGCCCTGCTTGTTAAGTTCGCTGACGAGGAAATAGCCGCACGAGTCGGCATTAAGATCGGGACGCTGACCGACGCGCGGACAGTGAAGCAGGTATGGAACCTCTACTACATTTGGCCCCGTGGTGCGGTCCTCGGCCTCCCACTCATCCTTGCCACCGCAGACTTCCAAGCGACGGTGGCGGATTAAATGAAATTCCATCAAGTGGGCAGGCGCCGTGCCGACTACTATGCTCATTCGTCCTCCATGAACTCAGCTGCCTTCTCGTGGTCGAACTCGTAATCCTCCATCGCAGCCAGGTACGCCCTGATGGAATCGACTGGATCAAATGAAACAAGTTCCTTGATGCTAGCGGCAATGTTCTTCGGATCTGTGCCGTTCCTTTGGGCTACCCATGCGAGGAGTTTTTCGATGCCGTTGATCTCTTCAACGCTTGAGGCCAAGGCATCCAGCTTCGCGTAGGTCCGATTACTCATGGTTCGCCTCGATTGGCATTGATGGCTCGCACGATTTTGTAGCGATCCGCTCTCCGCCTTGATACAGTGACACTTCCTCGAAGACAAAGCGTTCCACCTCGTCAACAGGAAACCTCTCACAATCCCGGAAGCAGCGCTCGTAGAACTCCCGGGCATCGGTGCCGGCCTCGAACAAAAAGATTTCGTCGAACGTACAGTTCTTACCTGTCGAAAGGACAACGAAGTCCCCCTTCGCATGCAGACGGTCGAAATTAGCGTGGAATTCGTTGCCCAGGTTCTCTCTCTCGGCCTCGCTCCGTTCGTGAAATTGCTTCTGATGTTCACAGCATTGGATCCAAGTTCTGATGTAGCTCATATTTTTGGCCATCCTTTAAATCATGTTTGGTTGTTGTTGTCTGTAGAACTGTACTTTCAATAGTTCCAAAGCTTTCAATGCGTCCCGAACGAGGTTTCCTGCAGGTGTCTAAAGTTCGTACAATTGCGCGAAGGTATTCCTCGGCAACTTGCCCTCATTGGTACTTAGATACTGTGAATCGCAAAGTTCTTGCGATGGAAGTTTTGCAAATGATTTCCAGGTCCGATCCGGCTTCTAGTCGGGCCAGAATATCTTGGAGACACTCTGTCCGGCGCCGTTCGCCATTCGTCGAGATCCAGCGAACGGCTTCGCGATGCCGCAGCATTACATTGTCAGGTTTTCCAGTTAGTCTCTTGCACTTCGATTACATTACTACGGCTAGAGCCGCTGAAAGCATCGCGAGCTCGGCGACTGATCACTATAGTGATGGATTACGTTAGTGACTACGCACCTACACAAGGTGCGCATAGACCCTGCCACAATAAGTGCTCCTTGTGGCAATTACCCAACAAACAGAAATCACAAAGTCGAAATCTTTGCTAACCCGCTCTCTGGTTTAATTTTCTTGGATTGTCGCGAGCCCTCACTTTCGGCTTCCATCTACCCAGGACCGGTGCGCATGGATCCGACGCGCAGCAAATCAGCACCTCTGTGTTTAGTGTGGCTTACTTGTAAGATTGCGTGGAGTACCTCAACTAAGGTAAGACCATAGTATGTAATAGCAACTACCAACGCCCTGCCAAATTGTTAGCACACTGTTTATACCTGCCGCTGATACACCAAGCAATCTTGGAGAGAACCTTACCGTACAATGCTTGGTGGATACATAGAGTAAGTAAGCTACCAATGCATGAGCGGGAGCAGAGTACAACAGTGATCCTTGTGATACTATCTCGCCGCGATTGCAAGCTCGAAGAAGCTCAGTCGCCCTCCATGAACTCAGCGGTCAACTCTCACGTCGGAGTCAGACCTTCCGATGCACTCATCCCGTTCCTCAGTCGTGAACCCCGCTTCGAGCCATGGGAACCTCGGCACTTCATAGCCAGGGGAATTGCGGTCGATACGGGCCTTGCCGAGTCGATTCCAGTACCGCAGGATGCGCCCATAATTGGGATCATCCTCTGAGATTTCAAGACCGAAAAGCTCGTTCTTGAATGCGTCGAACAAAAAGTCGTCGCTTAGGATTTCCTTGGTATGCCCATCCAAGTTAGTCGGGTCGATGTAAACCCGGTAGTCCTCGACCTCAGTCCCGTCAAAGCCCGTGAAAGTGTCGCTGGCAATCCAAATGTATCCGTGCTCTTCGTTGCCAAGATCGGTAATCTTCCACTCAAACACTGTCATTGTCTTTCCTTCTTCCAGCTCCTCATGCAATTGCTTCTATTGTTGGCGGCCCACAATCTCTATCCCGCTCAGGCCGGCTGATCCGCGGCGCTGGCCTGAGGGGAACTGCTCTATGCTAATACTGCATTCGGTCAATATTTATCGGCGGCTCACGTCGGGATAGCCGCGGGAATCGACCTCCTTGCCGTCAATCCAAAGAGCCATCCGGTCATAGGACATGGACGCGCCTTCGTCATCCACGTACAGCCGTTCCTCGTACCCCATGTTCCAGAACCACCGGGCGTCGTCCGCGGACTCAAACAAATACTGCTCATCGATCAGGATGTACCCGCCGTGTGCAAGGAATACCTGGTGTCGCGTCGCAGTGGGACTCTCAGCTGCAATCATTTCGTTCCACGTCTTGTACTTTCTATACGGGGTGCTTTTGCTGTTGTGGACACCTGCCGGTGCCCAGATATAGTTGTCAATACTCATTGAGATTTCTCCTGCTTCTGTCATTTCGGTCTGGTCGTAGACTTATGCGCGCGAATCAAGTCCACCGTTGTAGATGGCTGTTCGCGGTGCCAGCGCGATCGGGACCGCTTGACACTAATACTGCGTCTCACCGGCTACTCGCCGAATTTGTCTGGGATTTCTCGCAAGGCCCCTTCCAGCTGATCCTGATGGCAGCCTTGGCATGCTCACCAGGTCACGAGTAAGCAAGTTCCGCATCACGCAACCAGTGCACTCTCCTTTAATTGGTCGATCGCATCCCGAGCGTCATCCTCTTCCGCAAACAGCTGCATGAGGACCAGAGAACGCCCCTCGTAGATGCCGAACCCCCCAGAAGGAGCCGGGCGAACCTGATGCTTCTTACCCGGTACCAACTGCGTGCACGTCGTTTCTCCGTGCTGCGCCGCTGAGCCTTGCAGCGGCACCGGCGAGTTGTCTTCGACAAGGTTCTCGGCCGGCAATGTGCTGTCTTCGTTCGGCAGTGGAGGGTTTTCCTTGACGGCCTCGGGGCCCTGGGTATGATCCGGTACAGTCACTGCGTGAACATCGCCCAGGTTCAACCGCCGGCGCGTCCGAGGTACCTCAGTGGACGGAACCGTGGCCGGCGATTCTGGCCCAGGCTCGGGTCCGGGATTCACGTTTGCCTGGACAACTTCTGGATCGGCGCACGGACTCAGTTCCAACCGCTGAACATGTTCAGAGGTTCCCAATGGCCGACCATTCTTCTTGGTGAGACGCCTGTCCCGCTTGCGCTTTTCTTCCGCTGTTGCATCGGCCAGGATCCTCGCTGGATCGGGCTTCGGCCTGAAGAGGAGCAGCTTACCGAGAAGTTTCTTGGCCTCGGCTTTGACACTCTCATTGGGCGCCAGCTTCGCTATTGTCGTGACGAAACTCAACACTTCGGTGTAGATGTCCGGCTGCAACGGCGTCACCGGCGCCGGAATATATTCGGCTGCGGCAAGGATCTGCTTCTCGACTTCACCTTCAGGATTGCTAGACGCAATCGACATGGCCGCGGTCGCGATGTGTTCGTACCGCTTCTGCGCGGTTATGTCGTTCGTGCTGCGCCGGCTGGGCCTTGCCGGCGCAACCTCCTCGGTCTCCGGGTCGTCGATATTTTCTCCGTCGTCAGTCAGGAGATCATTTGACTTGGCATACTGCTTCAACAAGCGATCGGCGTGCTGCAGGCTGTACGCGTTGCACTGGGCATTGAATGTGGCCCAGTCGGGAGCGCCGAAATTCTTCTGGTTCTCGTCGGGCGTCCTGTCCTTGCCATCGTTAACATCAGTGCGATACCCCGGGTTGAGGAGCCGCTCCTTAGCCTCGTAGTAATAGCCGATGTTTTCCTTGAACTCGGTCTGCGCTTGATCGCGCGCAGTTTTGGCCTTTTCCTCATGGGCAATAGCCAGGCCAAGGTGCTTCGTGATCCGCTTCGTCGGTCCCTTAATCGCCTTGCCCAGTTCCGCCGAGGACATAGCAATCGCGCGGCTGTACTGCTCCTGGTACGCTACATTCTCCGCCGACACTGAGCGCGCGTGGGGCTTCCTGTTGACAGCGGGAAGGGACGGGTGCACCAGGGTCGATGGTGCGCTGGCTGGAGCACCAGCGTGCTCCTTTACGCCGGCCGTGTCGATCCCGACATCATCTGTCGGGATGGGAGAATTGTGATTTTGATTTTCGGACATAATACTTCTCATCTGCTGTCTCATCGCCCGGAGTTTTATTGGCAACCGAGGTATCCGTGATCATGATCGCTACAATGGCGTTGAGCTCTTTCATTCCGGAGCTGATCATGCGTGTGACCCGGTCCTTTTCGCGCGGATCGGGACTCATCCCCGAGAGGCGAACTGAAACTATTTCCCGGGGATGAAGGATATGGCACTGGTGGCGACCAGGTTCCACCGGCCTCAATCACGGAGCGCGCTTCACTCAGCGAGTTCTGAATTAGTTCCATGACTTTATTTGTCATGTCACCTGTCCTCTAATTGCTTCTCTGGAATCGATAAGTCGTTCTGGTTTTCAAACGACACAATGATTACTTTGTTATTGAGCTGGATCAGTTACTCATCAACTAACCCTGCGACTCCAGTCAACCAATCGCGTATCTACCCATTACTGACTGGACAACTCGATCTCGGTATCGCTTCGTTGGTGTCATCGCTCCGGCTCTCTTGCACTTCAATTAACTTACTACGACGGGAGCCGCAGAATGCCTCTCGAGCGTCGACGACTGATCACTTTAGTGATCGAAGTACGGCAGGGACTACGTATCTGCAAGCTCCGCGTAATAAGTTCTCCCGGTGGCAAATACCTCAAAAAACGGAAATTACCAAATACGACATCTCTGCTACTCGATTCGTCGGTTCACTTTTCTTTTATTGTCGGGAGTCCACACTTTCGGTTTTCATCTACCCAGGACCGGCGCGCGCGGCATCACACCCGCGCCGATTCCCGACCCTTTGCAAGCATATGGGCAATCTGCCGCCGCTCCCCCGTCCCCAAACTCTACGTGCACGTGATAATGTGCGAACGGGTCTTTGTTTTCCATCCCCATGAAGCACCGCCGCGCTATATTTCTGCAAATAATGGCTTAAAAAACTTCTCTAAATTCAGGCCGAAACCGCTGATGGCTCCGTATATCTAACACCCGCATGGATACAGGGGATTGTTTGCTTTGGTCATCTTCGGGAAGTTGCGCCGGCGTAGGTCTACCGGTTGGCGTGAAGTGTTTGCGGTCCTGCGGCACGCGCACTGCAGGCGACTGTACCTAAGTTGAGATGGGTATAGTAGGGTTGAAAGTAAACTTGTTTACTCAAATGCAAACAAGTCTAGTGTCGAAACGACCCTCCGAAACTTCGATCAAATGCGAGCCCTACAAATGGCTCGCTTATCAGACGATGCAAGCAATGATTCAGCGGAACTTGGACGTTTCTCCTGGCTGTTGGCAAGACCGTGATCAGCAAATCGCATGAAAGATTTCATCCGCATCGATCTCGCGCGGTGTTGTGAGTATTAGGATCTACGCTCCCAAGTCTGCGTTGGCCGACCTGATCAGCGTAATTCGATACGATAGGTACACGGTAAGTGGAAGATGAACTTTACTCCGTCGCAGAAGTTGCGGCACGCCTAAAAATCAGTGCAGACAAAGTGGCCCGGATGTTTGAAGATGAACCCGGCGTCATCGACCTAGGTGCGCCAGAGCTGATGCACAAGCGCCGCTATCGCATTCTGCGCATACCCGGCTCCGTCTTGAACCGGGTTATACAAAAACGCCGAATCAAGTGACCCGGCTGCCAAGCGAGAAGATACGAAGCGAAGGCCTCAAGTCCATTACTGGATCATTCCCGGGATGATGGCCTCCGAGAGGCTAATGACATCAGGCACTGCGTTCTGCTGGTGCGACGGCGGAAGAGCCGGCAACTCCATGCTTGTCCACGCCAGTTTGACATCTGCCTCGAGCTTCTGCTGGCGTCGTATGACCCACGCGCTGTAAAACCTTTCTGTCGTACGCACCGTCCTGTGCCCCAGCAATTTGCTGACTTGTTCAATTGGCACGCCGGCGACAAGCAACTCAACAGCAAAAGTGTGGCGAAAGCGGTGCGACAGCATTTGCTGCTGACCGTGTTTTACGCCGGCCTTGTCAAAAACCAGTCGAAGCCAATCACCAAATTGACAGATGAGGGAAGTCTTTTTCATCCGTCCAGGGTGCCAGAAGAAATAGTCCGGGTGATCGTTTGCATGCGCGCGAAGCATCTGCCCAACCGCTGGAGGGAGCGGGATGAAGACTTCAGTATTGGTCTTGGTGCGATGCACCTGGGTCAAGTTGTCATCAGCCCTCAGCAGATTTCGTGGCAAGGTTGCAGCATCGACGCAGGCCAGGCCAGACCAGCGCTGCAGCAAGATGAAAATTCTCACTCGTTCAGCGATCTCCTGTGTGAAGCCGCACTGGCTGGTGGCAGCGAGCAATCCTTCCATTTCGTCCCACGTCAGAGGCTGCACCTGCTTGCGGACGATTGGAAGGGACTTCAGCTTGCTGCTGACATCGGAGGGAATCAGGTCGATCGAATGCGCCCAGCGAAAGAATGTCTTCACGATCGACCAGGCCACGGCCGGGCCGCTTGAATCCCTGTTGAATGTCCAGGCAGCACGCCATTCGGTCAGCATGCGCGCCGTCACGTCCTTCAGGAGGATGACGTTCCGCGAGTACGCGTAGTCCCGAAGCCGCCCCAGCAACCGTTGGACTTTGGAGGAATCCTTGAGGCCGCGCTGCGACCGGTCAAGCAGGTAGAGTTCCAGCGCCGAGTCGATCGTGACCTGGTCGGGCGGTTTGGGAGTTTGAATCCCCAAGGACTCCCGTTCGAGCTCCTCTTCGAGCTTACGTGCACCCTTGGTCGCGATCTCCCAGGAGCGTGTCCGAGCCGAACGCTTGTGGTTCTTGCCCCAGCGCAGCCATAGGGGACATTTGCAGCGCTTGTATTGGCCGGCGTGCCTTACTTTACTTTGCGGGCACCCTGCCGCATGCCGGGCATAAACAGTCACAACCACGGTTGAAATCCCTCTGGCTCCTAATACCGCCAGACGGCGCGAAGCCGAGCGGGGAATTTTCCCCGGCGGTACAAAAGCAGTACAAAATTTCTGGGATTGGACGCAAGTGGCTGGATAATTTAGGGATAGTTCTGGCTCCTCAGGTAGGACTCGAACCTACAACCCTTCGGTTAACAGTTGCAGGGGCGCCGGTTTCTTCTGATTACTTTGGTTGTCTTTGGAGTACTCAAAGTCTCAGTAAATGCGATGGTTAGCGAAGCTCTCTATTGCCGTCGATTGCTGCTGTTTGCTGCCCAGAGTCCCCGTCATTTCCCCCGGGTGTCTTTTTGGCTTCTGAACTGGCAACTCAAGCCCCCTGGCACAGCATTCCAACATGGGGGTCCCTGCTGGCAGCAGGACGGGCTATTTCGGGGCTGGATCTTCGAATGTACCGACCCCTCGCACCTCAAGCGGGTTCCCCAGAATTTATGCGGTTTGCTATTGAGTGCTAAATATTACTTTCTACAATGGGTTAGATCCGTCTTTCACGGAGGCCCGATGTATGCCAATTCATGCCATTTTCGATCTAGGGTCCCCACAAAAGTCCCCACAGTCTCCACTGCCCAGAACCGGCGACTTTCTCCATCGGTCTCGGTGCCCCGCCGTCTATTTTTACTCCGGCGCTCATACCGCCTCTATCGCTCGCTTCGGGCCACCAAGAGTTACCTCACCGGGAAATCCGAAAAATCTCAAACACGGGGTGAGTGATAAACGCCCACTCATTTGCACAAGATGATGGCCAGGATCGAGCCGCTCTATCGGTTCCTGTAGGTTTGCCAACCGCGCTATTTGGAGACTTGCGGCGTGTGATAATATCGACGCCGTTCCAATATCGAAACGTCGTTCAGTGAGGTATGCCTTGCGCTTTCGAATTCTATTCGCGGTTGCCGGGCTCTTGTGGTTCTCCGCTGCGGTCCAATTGGTCTCCGCCCGCGCCCAAATCGGCCCATGCTGAGATCGTGAATGCGCAGGGGACGAAAATCGGGTCTGCGAAAATCACTCCCACCGGCCAGGGCGTCAAAATCGCTGTCAAAGTCTCGCAGCTAACCCCCGGCGAGCATGGCATTCACATCCACACAGTCGGCAAGTGTGAAGCACCAGCCTTCACGTCAGCTGGCGGCCACTTCAACCCGACCGCGGCCCACCACGGCATCCACAACGCACAGGAGCCGCATCCGCACCTCGGTGATCTGATGAATCTCGTGGTGGACAACAACGGCAACGGCAATGCGAACTTCATCGCCAACGGCGTCACGCTCGATGATGGCGCCAATTCGCTCTTCCACGAAGGTGGTACTTCGCTGGTCATCCACTCCAAAGCCGACGATCTCATGTCCGACCCCTCCGGCAACTCCGGCGATCGCATCGCCTGCGGAGTGATCGAAAAGTGAAGCGTCGTCTCCCCCAGCCGACCCTGCCAGCCCTCCCCGTCAAGAGAACTTTCGCGTTATAAAGTACCCGCCGGATTGGCAATGAACGATAGACACCTCATCCACCGCGAATCTCAGAGAAAACTTGCCTCGTGTTGGCTCAGAATTGACCCAAGGGTGCGCTCTGGCCGCCGGGTAGCCCGTGTACCCCCCTTCCGGCCAGCTGGCGAGCCGTAGAGCCGAAATCTGCCTCGCCCAACCTTCTAGACTTGTAAATTCATGATGCCCCAATCAACACAAACCCGCATTCTGGTTGGGATAAAGATCCTGCACACCGTAATCTGGCTCTTCTCCGCCGGATGTATCGTAGCGATTCCCATTGAAGCTGCCCAGGGACGGTTCTTGTCGGCGATGGTCCTGGCTGGGCTCGTCCTGGTTGAGTGCGCGATTCTCGCAGTGAGCAAGGGCCGTTGCCCGTTAACCGACCTCGCAGCTCGCCACACGCGCGAACGCGCGGATAACTTCGACATCTACCTGCCTCTTTGGCTAGCCTGGCATAACCAGGCGATTTTTGGGACGCTCTTCATCGCCGCAGAATTGTTCGTCCTGGAACGATGGTTGACTTCCGGACGCTAGGCAACCATTTCCACGGAGCGTTCGTGGACGCAGCGGACATTACTCGAAAATGGGGTTATGTCCGGTTAGGCGGTGAGAACGAAGCCGCAGGCGCCGCGGTCGCTACGGTTTTGGCCTGCGAGTAGGTTTTCGGCCGGTGTAGGTTATGGGTCACTAGGTCTGTGACCGTATAATAATGTACCTTTCCAGTCACTTTTCTATCCCCAAGAAAGCCCGCATAGTGGAGACATGCAAAGCTACCATCGGGTGCATGTCCATTTGAGGACGAAGGATCGGCGACAGGTTGCAGGGATGCTGACCAAGGGGCGGGAATCGGCGCGTGTGTTGCGGCGTGCTTCGATCC
>OBLU010001720.1_pt1 | contig 20260 bp, 20 predicted proteins | sample 1518681 | NCBI WGS metagenome assembly OBLU01 (sample SAMEA3539304, study PRJEB22396) | soil metagenome | biome: tundra; feature: field; material: soil | place: USA | collected 2010-05 | depth 0.15 m
ATCCGCAGGTTCCGGGTTCGAATCCCGGGGGGCGCACCAGGTGGCCTTGACCCCGAGCAGTTTGTCGAGTTTGGCCACCAGATGGAGACCGGCTCGGGGGGTGATCCGACCGTCAGGTGCGCCCAGCACCACCTTCCGCTTTTTCTGGCAGCCACGGCACCGTGCCGGTGCCTTACAGCGTTATCGCTGTAAGCTCACAGCTAGGGGATGGTCGAAGGTTAGGAAGGAGCAGCGATGCCGGACATGGAAACCCACATGCCATGGGAGGCGACCCGCCGAGGCCTCGCAAGCGAGCTGGCCGCCATCGACGGGGTGCTACCGGGCAGCGTGGTCGTACGCCACATACGCTGCGGGAAGCCGGGCTGCGCTTGTGGGAGCGACCCGCCCACCCTCCACGGCCCCTACACCCAATGGACCCGAACCGTCGCCGGCAAGACCGTCACCCGCTACCTCACCCAAGGCCAGCTCGCCCGCTACCAGGAGTGGTTCGACAACGCCCGACGTCTCAAGGAGATCGTCGCCAAGCTGGAGATCGCCTCTCTGCACGCGGTCGAGCAGTCCGAGGACGCCAACACGCCGACCGCTGGCGTCTCAAAGCCTGGCGCGTCCCGGCGTCGCCCACCGGGCCAGTGACCCACATAGAACCGTCAGCCGGATCTGCCCCTCCGCAGACGCCAACGACGGTCACTCAACAAGCACAAACGACCCACACTCCCTGGTCACAGCCCCGAAGAGTCATCACTCCTACAGCGCCGCACCCAAATCGAACAGTGATTCAGTCCGAAATCCGCCTTTTACCAGGGTGGGCCTTGGGGGACACAATAGGTCGACCATCTTTGCCGCGCCCACTATGCGCCTCACATAGACGGGCGCTCCATGGCCGACCCACTGTTCTACCGGATCGTCCACATCTTGTAGCACTCACTGTGCTACAATGATGTGATGACCCGGATTGGAGTGCGAGAACTTCGTCAACACGCGAGCCGCTACCTCGAACGAGTGAAGGCTGGGGAAGTCGTCGAGGTCACCGAAAGGGGGAAGCTCGTTGCCCTTTTGGTGTCCCCCACCCCGGCCGTTGCCGTGAGGGATCAACTCATCGCTTCTGGTCGCCTTGTGCCAGCAAAGAGCGCGTTCCACTTGCCGGAGCGCCGACGGGTAGTCGGCGGAGAGGCGACGGGAACTGAAGTCCTCACTGAACTGCGCCGCGACCGACTCACGTGATCTACTTCGACACGTCCGCCTTGGTGAAGCTGGTCTTCGATGAGACCGAGAGCGCGGCCCTAGCCGAGTGGCTGACCCTCAGAGCAGACGTCCCCAAAGTCAGCAGCGACCTGTCGACAATTGAACTGCTCCGTACATGTCGGCGGGTCGACGAGGGTGCGGTTGAGGGTGCGGTCCTATTGCTCGGGGGCATCGACCTCCTCCCCATAGATCGTGCCATTGTCGAGAAGGCTGCGACCCTCATCCCAACCGAGTTGCGAAGCCTTGATGCAATCCACCTGGCAAGTGCATTGTCCGTGAAGACGAATCTGACCGCCCTCGTCGCATATGACGTTCGACTCTGCTCGGCCGCCGCGGAAGCGGGCATCGAAGTGGTCTCGCCTGCCTGATCGCGCTGATCCGGGTGCGTCCCGCTCCGAGCCGTCCCGCTCGACCTGTCCGGGTCGGATTGCAGTGGGAAACCGGTTCGCGCATGCCAATTTTGGTAAACATTCAGGCCCGCCAGTGACCAGGACGTAGTTGTGCCAGGTACGCGAAGTTGGGCGCTCAGACCGTGACTTTCGTTGATCGCCGATCGCGAGTGTCAGTGGTCTCGCGCAGCACGCGAGTGATCGTGCTCGATGAAGTGCCGGTCCAGTCGCTCTTGCTTGTTCAGTTGGTGATCGGTGGCACCCAAGCGTCACCACGGAAGAGCATGGCGAGGACGTCGAGTGCGCCGACGCCGTGCTTTCGTGCCGTCGAGATGTAGGAGCGGATGGTGGCGAAGTTGCGGGCGCCGTCGTCACTTTGGAAGCACCCGCTGATCTTCTTGAGCTTGGCCATGCGAAGGTCTCGCTCCGCTTGGTTGTTGGTCAGCGGTCCGGCCGCCACCCGGGCCCAGAAGCCGTAGGCCAGGGGGATGAGGATCCACGGCTGACGGAAGGCGACGGTGCAGACCGCCATCACCACCACGCCGGCGGCCCCGGCGTTCGACCTGGGGAAGGCCCAGCCCGTCCTCCTTCGACGGTGGCATCGGGGACCAGCTGGCGGCCTTGTGGGATTGGTCGGCTCGTGGCACCAGGCTGCCGAAGCGGGAGCGGAGCCAACGGACGTGCCCATGCGGCCTCTCTGGGTGTACAAAGACAGGGAAGCCAGCAGGCGAGGCCGACGCAACCGAAGCGTGCGTGGGTGAACAGGCCGAAGGCCGAAGAGACCGGAGAAGGGGGACGGGGGGAGCGCCTTGCCGGCGCCTCCCAGTGACCATGACACCATCGACCCGATACCATCGACCGTGACACCGTCCACCGGTAAATCCGCCCGTTCGTATGCACAAGGGACGACGGCGAAGCCGCTGCTCGTCGAGACCATCGGCGACAACTTCGCGGCGACTGTCGAGCGTCTCCCCGACGCTGAAGCCATCGTCAGCCGTGAGCAGGGGGTGCGGCTCACCTACTCGGAGCTCTTCGCCGAGGTCGGCCTGGTCGCCCGAGGCCTCGTCGCGAGAGGTGTCGCGCGCGGCGACCGGGTGGCCATCTGGAGCCCCAACCGGGTCGAGTGGATGGTGCTCCAGTACGCGACTGCCTCCATCGGGGCCATCCTCGTGACCGTCAACCCCGCCTACCGGACGAGCGAGCTCGCCTACGTGCTCGGCCAATCGGCGAGCACCATGGTGGTTGCGGCTCCTTCCTTCAGGGACGCGAACTACGCGACCATGATCGACGAGGTGAAGCGGGACCTCCCGGGCCTGACAGACGTCGTGCTGTTCGACGGGCCCGGGTGGGACGCTCTGCGCTCGGACGCAGATAGCGTGCCTGCCGGCCGTGTCGCCGAGCTCGGGAGACTCCTCGACCCCGACCAGCCGATCAACCTCCAGTACACGTCGGGCACGACCGGGTTCCCGAAGGGGGCGACCCTCACCCACCTGAACATCCTGAACAACGGCTACTTCGTCGGGGAGGGGTGCCGGATCACCGAAAGCGACCGGATCTGTGTCCCGGTGCCCTACTACCACTGCTTCGGCATGGTGATGGGGAACCTGGCTGCGACCTCCCACGGGTCCTGCATCGTCCTGCCGAGCGCCGCCTTCGAACCGAAGGCCGTACTCGAAGCGGTTGCGGCGGAGCGCTGCACGGCCCTCTATGGGGTGCCCACGATGTTCATCGCCGAGCTGGCCCAGCCCGACTTCGACCACTTCGACCTCTCGAGCCTACGGACGGGCATCATGGCGGGGTCACCGTGCCCAGTCGAGGTCATGAAGCAGGTCGTCACGCGAATGCACTGCGCCGAGATGACCATCTGCTACGGCATGACCGAGACCTCGCCGGTCTCCACCCAGACGTCGCCAGACGACTCGATCGAGCACCGGACGGCGACGGTGGGCCGGGTCCACCCGCACGTGGAGGTGAAGGTCATCGACCCCGCCTCGGGGCTGATGGTCGACCAAGGCGAGGCTGGTGAGCTGTGCACCCGGGGGTACTCGGTGATGCTCGGCTACTGGGACGATCCCGCCCGCACGGCGGAGGCGGTCGACGCGGCCGGCTGGATGCACACCGGCGACCTCGCGACCATGGACGCAGACGGGTACGTGAACATCGTGGGCCGGAGCAAGGACATGATCATCCGGGGCGGCGAGAACGTCTACCCCCGAGAGGTCGAAGAGCTCTTGTACGTGCACGAGGAGATCGAGGACGTCCAGGTGGTGGGTGTCCCCGACAGCCGCCACGGCGAGGTGGTGATGGCCTGGGTGCGCCTCAAGCCGGGAGCCACGCTCGAGAGCGAGGCGCTCCGTGCGTGGTGCCGGCAGCGGATGGCACATTTCAAGGTCCCTCAGCACGTCAAGTTCGTCGACGAGTTCCCGATGACGATCACCGGCAAGGTTCAGAAGTACAAGATGCGCGAGATCGCGGTCAATGAGCTCGGTCTCGAGGATGCAGCCTCTGCCCGGACCGCGTAGAGCCCGGACCGCGTAGAGCCCGGCCTCCAGATGAGTTCGGCGGCACTGCGGGCTGCCACGATCATGAGGGCAACATGAAAAGTCCCGATCAGGCCACCAAGCGCCGGAGCTTCACCTCAGGCTTGCCCCGAACCGAGGAGGTGAGGTCAGCACCCGTCTTTCGTCTGGCCGGCTACCCGGTTTGGGTCGTGTGCCCTACTGGTCAGGATCCGGCCATGGCGACGATCGGTTTGTTGAGTTGTTGACCGCCGTCCACTCGGACTCTGTGCGGTCCCCTCGATGATGGTCGGGACTGGCATCGGGTGGCGCGAGGCCCCCGCCCACCACCCAATTCCATCCCATCAAAAATCCCACCGATATGTGAGCATGGCGGGTCGATGAATAGGCGTGGCCCGAAGACGGCGTCGTAGGAGGGGCCGCCGACCGCGCCGATCAGGCCAAGGGAGGCTGCTCCCGGGCCGCCCCAGACGGGTGGGGGCTCATCCCACGAGGCGAAGTACTCGAGGGTGGCCCGCGAAGGCGCGCAGCAAATGCCGGACGTGGATTGTGGCCGATCACCGGAGGCGGGCCACAGGCGCGGCGCGGAACCTGGCGACAAGCAGGGCGGGTGGCATCATCGGATGCCGCCACGTGAACAAGGGCGGGTTCTGGAGCGCGGGTTCTGTGTGGGCGGCGGGAGCTACGTCCTTGCGGCTCGGCGGTCAGCGTGTATTGCCGCCTTGCGCCGCTTGCGCTCCGCTATGTCACGCCGCGTCTCGTCGAGTTCCGAAGACGCCGGCTCGGCCGTCAATCGCAGCCAGCTCTCGAGACGGCCGCGGTCAAGGCGCCCTTCGGACGCCGCCGCAGCAAGCGCGCATCCTTGCTCCCCTTTGTGAGAGCAATTGGTGTACTTGCAGTTGCGGGCCAGTACTTCGACATCCCAGAACGCCTGCTCCACGCCGTCACCCGCGCCCACCACCGACAGGGCTCGCATCCCCGGAGTGTCGATCAAGAGCCCACCTCCAGCAAGCAGGACCAGCTCGCGGTGGGTTGTCGTATGCCGTCCGCTGCCGTCTCCACGTACCGCCCCAGTCGCTAGGATTTCCTCACCCGCCAACAGGTTCACCAGGGTCGACTTCCCAGCTCCTGACAACCCCAACAGCGCGACCGTGTGTCCCGGGACCAAGTAGGGCGCCACTTCTTCCATGCCCTCACCGGACGTCGAACTGACGACATGGACGCTGACTCCATTGGCGACCGCCTCTACCGCCTCTACCGCCTTTACCACTACCGCAGCCGGAGCCGCGTCGGATTTGGTAATCAGCACGACGGGGGTGGCGCCGCTCTGCCACGCCAGCGCCAGGAACCGTTCGAGGTGGCGAAGGCTGAGACCTCCGTCGAGTGCATCACAGAGCAAGACTGTGTCGATATTTGCGGCGACGATCTGTGGGGGTGCCGCACCTCTCGTTTTCGCCTCTCTTCGGAATACGCAACGACGAGGAAGGACGGCCACGATCCGCGCCTTACCACCGGCGGCGGAGCCTGGGCCGACACCCACCCAATCGCCGACCGCCACCTCCACACCGCGTTCGGCAGCGACCCGTTCCTCGGCCATTCCGGTCATGACGGTGCACATGCCACGGTCGACTCGCGACACCCGTGCGGGCGACAGGGTCGGATCACACAGCTCCGACAGCGCTGACGCCCAGGCGGCATCCCACCCAAGGGCCAGCAAGCCCGGGACAGTTGGGATGGGGGACATAGGGCACTCCTCATAATTCGACTGGTCCCATTGTCCCACCGTTGCAGCCATCACCTGTCTCAGTCCGCACGACCGGCGCGGGATTCACCGCCCCAGCCATGGCCGGTCAGTTCAACTGACTCCCCTCGGCTGCCCGGGTTTGGCCACTACCTTGGGTCGCAGCACAGCCGGACGCGCCTGCGGTCGCGTGGCCGCCCCTGCTTCGACCCCACACTTCGGCCTTCTCGATCACGTCTCCCGCCGGTGCGTCGCCACCGTGTCATGCGGACTCCTTGCTCGCTAATGTTGCGGCGCCTGGAATGGCACTCCGGAGCTACCCGCGACGCGTTTCCGGGCATTGTTATGGGCGACTCACCAGGACGCCAGATGTTTTCAACCTGCGCCGCATCCTCTGTCACCGCCCGACGTCCCATGGCACGCAGTTCTGTACTCAGCGATTCAAATCGAGGGACCCTGTGTTGTGACTGTTCCCCTGCCGGAGAACGGCCCTTTCTGGGCGCTCGCCGACCGGTCTTTGAACTCGGCCATCAACAACCCCGGACGCCTTTGGCGGCAAGAGCCGCTGAAGGGCAGGTAGACACAGTCGGATAATAGGAACCCATGGCGACTGATGCTGCGGATGGACTCAGCGTCGTGGTCACATTCTGAACCGAGTTGGTGAACTGGCTGCTGACGAGAAGGTTGCGCAGGAGCAGGAGGTAGACGCTGGCGGCTTGGCTGGTAGAGAAGGGGAGGAACGTGACGTCCGGGACTCGGTTTATGGCGGCGCGCTGGGCTTCGGTGCCGATCACAAAGGTGTAGTTGCCGGCAGCGTCGAGCTTGGTCGCCTGGTCGGCTCGACACCCGTAGTCAGTCTTCCCGGCGGTGAGATCGTTGACCACCGTAGGCGTATTGGCCACTCCGACGCCGATACACATCGACCAATAACGCATGTCATCGCCGGGCGCCGGCCAGGGCGACGGATCGTCGCCTGGCGCGTGGGTTGGCGCCTTTCCCGTCACGACCACCACATCAGCTGCAGATGGGCGGACAACGTAGGCTTCGGCGTAGGCGACGTCGGCATTGGCGAGAAGCCCGGCGTCCGTCTTCTGGGCGGGCTTGTAGAACTCGCCCGCTGGAGGCGTTGCCCCAGCAGAGGTGACGGCGGTGGACGTCGTCGCTGGTGCCTTTTCGGGAGCGAGCACGGGGCTCGTATGGACGCTGCAGGAAGAGAGCTCAGTGGACGCGGACCCCTTCTCCATGGTCAGTGTCGGGAGCTTTACGTGCGAGAAGTCGCCCACGGCCGGGAGGTAGACCCGATACACGAGATAGCCGGGGTGTTGCGCGGTGGTGCCGGATGGCAGGGGCAGGACATTGGCCTGGCCTGATGACACGTCCGAACGAATGGTCACTTCGAACTTGCCTCCGGCGGAGGCGTCCGCCCGCCACGGATTGGTACTGCCGTGCTCGGGCGCGATCTTGTAGTCGGGCAGCGACGAGCTGATGCCGTCGGTCGTGAAGGGACTGCCATACGGCGTGTAGACGCTCAACGAGCGTAGCGGGCGTCGGGGAATGTCCCAGAGATGACAATCCGTGTCGCAGGGGCGGCCACGATTGGCTGAACCCAATAGGACGCTGCGGAGTCGGGTATGACGGTGTTGGACGTCTTGACACTGATCATCGAGGGCCACGCGCATGACTGACCGCTCCGTGACGCGGTTCGGTTGGTTGCGCCCGACGACGAACATGACGGCACGATCACTGAGCAGGCCACGAGGGCGACCGCAATCTTGAGCTTGCCGGCGGCGCATCTTTGAGTTTGTCGCATCTTGGTCATCTCCTCGGCGAGATCGTGGCTGCCGCTCACTGCTGCTTCAGCGAGATCCCCAGGTCAGGCTTGACCAACGCCGCGACATAGATCGGCCATATCCGGGCGCCGTGACACGAGAAGTCAATTACTTCTCCCTCTGTTGCGGTGAACGAGTGTTCCGGGCTGACCTGTCGGCCCAAACGCAGTCGGAGCGTGTGATGCCCGGGTTCGACCGGTAGCTCGATGGTCTGGTGACGAGCGATGGTCCCGACGACTTTGGCGTCGAGGAAGATCTCGAACGGATGTCGCTGGACTTCAACCGCTCCCCTCGTGAACTTCAGTGTCGCTGTTGCCATGGTTGTCCCTTCTCTCGTTGATCGGGATGAAACGAGCTGCTCCCTGCCTACGGCGTCATGTCTTGTTGCCGGTCACGAGGCGCTCGCGGTCGAACATCTTGGCCACGACCCACCATGCCAGCCCGTCGATGAGGAGGAGGGCGGCAGCGAGACCGAGGGCGAGGCCGAGCGAAGGGGTGATCACGTTCTCCGACATGAGGGCCACCACGGCGAGCGGGGGAAGGCTGGCGAACATCCCGATCTGCTGGGCGACGCGGACGTCGCTAGCTCGAGAAGAGATGGCAATGCCCACCCAGATCGACCATCCGGCGAGCAGCGGGGTGAACAGCAACTGGGTGAGGACGTGGGATCGTTCGAACACCGCGGCAGAGACGGCCGGATGGGCGAAGAGCTCGGCAACGGCGAGGAAGACGCCGAACACGGCATAGGCGATCACCAGCGTCGGGAGCAGCACAGCGAACGCTTTGCCCAACAGGAACTCGGTGCTTCGGATCGGCGTGATGAGCACGGGCTCAAGAGTGCCCTGCTCGCGCTCGCCCACTACCGAATAGCTCGCGAGGGCCGAGGGCAGAAGGGCCGGAATCAGCAGCATGTAGAGCAGGGCAAGACCGATGCGGGTGTCCAGTTTCGAGCTCGACACCGTTGCGTTGATGGTGAGGATCTCGATGGTCGGCACGACAATGAAGATCAGCGGCAGCATGGCCATGGTCATGATGACGAATCGGTTGTGCCGATAGTCTCGAATCTCCTTTCGGAAGATCGCCCCGACGCGCGTCCAGCTGAACGTCACCGCGCCTTCGCCTCCACATCCTCGTCAATGAGGTCGAGGTAGACGTCTTCGAGGGAGTGACGCGACTCGCCAAGAAAGAGCAGGTCGGCGCCGGCCGCGATGAGCGCCCGGGCGACTTCAGGTGCGGCAACTGAGGGATCTGAGATGGTGAGCACGTAGATACCCAGCTCGCCGGGCTCCCAGCTTTCCACCCCCGGGAGGCCTGCGAACACGCGATCGGCGTTGTCTAGGGGCGCTCGGATCCTCACGTCGAGCGTCCTCGTAAAGAGCTGCTTGCGTAGCTCATCGGGACGGCCGATCAGACGCAGTGTGGTGTTCAAGATGGCCACGCGATCACAGAGGCGCTCGGCCTCTTCGAGGCGATGGGTCGTGAGAAAGATCGTCACCCCGCTCTTGCGCTGCTCATCGATCAGGTCGTGAACCTCCCGGGCGGCCACCGGGTCGAGACCGGAAGTCGGCTCGTCGAGGAACAACACGGATGGGTCGTTGAGTAGTGCCCGGGCCAGGCCCACCCGCTGGCGAAGACCCTTGGACAAGGACCTACAAGGATCGTTCGCGCGGTCCACGAGGTTGACCGCCCGCAGGGCGGCCGCTATGCGCTCGGGGGCGTCGTGGAGTTCGTAGAGATCGGCGAAGCACTCCAGGTTCTCGGCCACGGTCAGGCGGAGGTAGAGACCGGGCGACTCGGGCATGATCGAGATACGCGCCCGGATCTGGGGCCCGGCAGCGGCGCTGAGCGGGATGCCCGCCACAGTGGCCGATCCCGACGTCGGCGCCAGCAGCGTACCGAGCGTGCGGACCATCGTCGTCTTCCCCGCCCCGTTCGGTCCGAGGAAGCCGAACACTTCGCCGTGGCCGACCTCAAAGGAGACGTCTTCGAAGGCAACACGATCCCCGAAGCGCTTGGTCAACTTGTTGACAATGAGGGCAGACCCGCTCTTAGCCTCATCTTGAGCCGGCGTGTCCGCAGTCTCGGTGCGTGAACCCCCCACGGCGGACTCGGAGTGCGCGCCGACCACGACCGCATCGTGCGCATCTCCTTGGCGAGGCACCGTCATGGGGTCGTGGTCACTACAGCTAGCCGTTGCCGTCGTGCTCGACGTCGGCCAGCGACCTTGCACAGTCAGGCGTGATGGAGTGGCCCGTTCGCCAGATCCTCACGGCTCCCATCACTGTCGATACTCCGCGCTCTGTGGCACCAACCGCATGTTGCGACTCGTCCCCGCACCATAGCCTTGTATCGGCCAGTTGTACTGATCTCTGTCCATGCGTTCAGGAACGGCGGTCGCCGAGAGGCTCGGGATCAGCAAAGGTGTCATCAGCTACCACTTCGCCGGCAAAGATGACCTCATCAAAGAAGTCGTGCTCGAAGTCGTCGAGAGCGGACGCAACGGCCTGAGCGCCGACGACGCACGTCGCTTCTACGGCGACACCGACGTCGACACTGCGGTGCTGACCTTGGAGCAGCTGCTGGGTCAGTGGACAGGATGGGGCGCTCAACCTTGACCATAGTTGTCGACCAGCCAGGTTCCCTCTGGACCTCGCACCATCGCGATGTTCCAGAATGAGTCGGGGTTCCCCATCATCGAGGACTGAGACTCGTTGAATGTGCAGTTGACTGCCGCATTTGTACTCGCCTGAGCCGTCGTCCGGCAGCGGATGTCAGAAAAGGTAGACACTTGGGCGTCGCCCTTCATCCAGCCCATCATCCACATCTGCTTCGGTACGAAATATGCACGAGCGGCAGCGGCATCCTTGCTGTTGATTGCCCGGAACCATGCCATCGCCGTCTGCTCGGGCGACATTGAAGTGGCAGGGGCATCAAGCCCACCTGTCTGCGTTGTAGAGCATCCGGCCAGCCCCAGGGAACACAGGCCTGCCACCATGGCCCACCTTCCAGGCCGTGCGGGCATCATCTTGCAATTATGCCATTGACTTGACCGGAACGGTGCTCCAGATCGCCGTAACATCCGCCTGTGGATGTGCAGGTCGCTGTCGGCTGAGCGACGGCGCGCCACGGGCGGCGGGGCCAGGGCAAGCGGATCCCGATCAACGCCTCGTGGATCTCCGCCGTCATCGACTGCCAACCGTATTCCGGTCTCTTCCCCAGAGGGGGATCATGACGATATCCCGGGCGCTAAACTGAATAGTTGACTATTTCTGTCACCTTTGTCAAAATCTGGCGCGTAGAGTGACGTCCCGATCCGGCGAATTACGTCGAGGGGCCAACGTGTGAGGAGCAGACGATCATGCCCGATTGGGACTTCGAGACCCGCCAGATCCATGCCGGTGCCGCCCCCGACCCCACCACCGGGGCCCGGGCCGTGCCGATCTACCAGACCACCAGCTACACCTTCCGCGACACTGACCATGCCGCCGCTCTCTTCGGCCTCCAGGAGCTGGGGAACATCTACACCCGGATCATGAACCCGACCCAGGCGGTCTTCGAGGAGCGGATCGCCTCGTTGGAAGGCGGGGTAGCCGCGCTGGCAGTGGCCAGCGGCATGGCGGCCGAGACCATCGCCCTGCTGAACCTGGCGGAAAATGGCGGCCACATCGTTTCCTCGGCCTCGCTCTACGGCGGCACGTACAACCTCTTCCACTACACCTTCCCCAAGCTCGGGATTGATGTCACCTTCGTCGAGGACCCCGACGATCTCGACGCGTGGCGGGCCGCCATCCGGCCGAACACCAAGGCCTTCTACGCGGAGACGCTCGGCAATCCCAAAGGCAACGTGCTCGACTTCGAGGGGGTGTCCGGGGTGGGGCATGACCACCGCATCCCGCTCGTGGTCGACAACACACTGGCGACTCCCTACCTGGCGCGGCCACTGCAGCACGGTGCCGACATCGTCGTTCATTCGGCGACCAAGTTCATCGGAGGACACGGCACCTCGATCGGTGGGGTCATCGTGGATGGCGGAGTGTTCGACTACGAGGGCAGTGGGCGGTTCCCAGGGTTCACCGAGCCCGACCCCAGCTATCACGGGCTGGTGTTCGGCGAGCTTCCCGAGGGTCTCTTTCCAGCGCGGTTTGTACTGAAGGCCCGCCTTCAGTACCTGCGGGACTTGGGACCGGCCATCGCCCCCCTGAACTCTTTCCTGTTCCTGCAGGGGTTGGAGACCCTCAGCTTGCGGATGGAGCGGCACGTGCAGAACGCCACCACAGTGGCCAAGTGGCTCGAGGCACGCGACGAGGTGTCGTGGGTGGCATACCCGGGCCTCGCATCGAGCCCGTGGCACGAGCGCCAGCAGCGCTACCTGCCCAAGGGTGGCGGCGCCATCATCGCTTTCGGAATCGCCGGTGGAGCCGCCGCCGGCCGGAAGTTCATCGAGGGGCTCGAGCTGTTCAGCCACCTCGCCAATGTCGGCGATGTCCGGAGTCTGGCGATCCACCCGGCGTCCACGACGCACTCGCAGTTGACCGAAGCCGAGCAGACCACGGCCGGCGTGAGCCCTGACCTCGTGCGGCTGTCGGTCGGGATCGAGTCGATCGAGGACATCCTGGCCGATCTCGACGCAGGGTTCCGCGCGGCCAAGGGGGCATGACGCGGAATCCCTTCCCGGGCGTCTGGCAGCCCGGTGACAATCCGGGCCGGCGGCAGTTCGCCGTGTTGGCCGGTCATGCCGGCTGGGCCGGCGTGCTGGAAGCAGGCGGTTCACTCCCGGAGGTAACAGTCGCCTACGAGACCTGGGGTGAGCCCGATCCCGCCCGGAGCAACGGCGTCCTGGTTCTCCACGCGCTCACGGGCGACTCCCATGCGGCCGGTCCGGCCGGTCCGGGCCACCTCGCTCCGGGGTGGTGGGACGGCATCATCGGCCCCGGTGCGCCGATCGACACCGACCGGTACTTCGTGGTCTGCCCGAATGTCCTCGGCGGGTGCCAGGGGACGACCGGACCAGCGTCGCCCGGAAGTGATGGCGTCCCCTACGGCTCCCGGTTCCCGATGGTGACCATTCGCGACCAAGTCGCGGTGGAGGCCGCGCTTGCCGATCAGCTGGGCATCGGGCGGTGGTCCGCAGTCATCGGGGGCTCGATGGGTGGCATGCGGGTCCTCGAGTGGTGCGTCGGCCACCCAAAAAGAGTCGCACGGGCCATCGTCCTCGCCGTCGGGGCCTCGGCCACGGCGGACCAGATCGCCCTGTGCTCGCTGCAGATCCGCGCTCTCCGGTCCGACCCGGCGTTCGCCGGCGGGGATTACTACAACGCCGCGGCCCGTCCGGTGGACGGGCTCGCCATCGCCCGGGGGATGGGCCAGGTCAGCTACCGGACCGCCCACGAGTTCCAGAACAGGTTCGGCCGAAGTGCCCAAGAGGAAGAGGACCCGCTCAAGGGCGGCCGCTTCGCCGTCGAGTCCTACCTGCAGCACCAAGGAGACAAGCTGACCCAGCGGTTCGACCCGAACGCATACATCGTCCTCAGCGAGGCCATGAACCACCATGACGTCGGCCGAGGGCGTGGCGGAGTCGAGCGCGCACTTGCCGGAGTGCGCGCCCCGGTTACGGTGGCGGGCGTGGCCTCGGACCGCCTCTACCCCCTCGAGCAGCAACAGGAGCTCGCTCGGCTGATCCCCGGTGCCCGACCGCTCACCGTCATCGGCTCTGAGTCCGGGCACGACGGGTTCTTGTCGGAGATCGACCAGGTCGGCGCGATCGTGGCATCGGCCCTGAGCGAATGAGTGCGAACAGCGACCCTCTCGGACAGCACGATCCGGCGCAGGCGCCTACGGGAACCGGGCCCGAGCCAGAAAGGCTGTGGACCGACTGGTCGAGATCGTTCGGTCTACAGGTCCCCATCCTCAATGCCCCAATGGGCGGCGTGGCTGGTGGCGCCCTGGCGGCGGCTGTGTCCAAGGCGGGTGGCCTCGGCATGGTCGGCGTCGGCAGCGCGGGGACCGTCGAGTTCCTACGTGAACAGACCTCGGTCCCCAGCCACGCCGGCATCCGCTTCGGCGTGGGGCTGCTCGCCTGGGCCTTCCAGAATGACCCGGGTCTGCTCGACGCGGCCATCTGCGCCGGGCCGAGCCTCATCTCGGTGAGCTTCGGGAACGAGTGGTGGTGGGTGGACCGGGTCCACGATGCCGGGATCGCCACGGCCACGCAGGTCTACGACGTGGACTCGGCGCGGGAGGCATACGAAGCCGGGGTGGACATCCTGGTCGTCCGGGGGTCTGAAGGCGGCGGCCACGGTATCCACCGGGTCAGCACACTCGTGCTCCTCCAGGACGTGATGGACGCGGTGCCCGCAACCGTTCTCGCCGCCGGCGGTATTGGGTCCGCCCGGGGGTTGGCGGCGGTGCTGGCTGCGGGCGCGTCCGGGGTGTGGCTCGGCACGCCCTTTCTCGCCTGCCCGGAGTCGCTCGCCACCGATGCTGTGCGTGCCCTCGTTGTGAAGGCACGGGGTGAAGACACTGTCCACACCCGCATCTTCGACATCGCGCTCGGGTATCCGTGGCCGCCGCGTTTCGACGAGCGAGTTCTCCGCAACGACTTCACGGATCGTTGGTGCCACCGCGAGGATGAACTGGTCCGGGACCCGCAGGCCCGTATCGCGGTGGCAGGATCTGTCGAGCTCGGGGGTCCGGCCGCTGCGGTCGTCGACGCCGGTCAGGGTGTGGGGCTGGTCACCGACGTGCGCCCGGCGGCCGCGGTCATCGGTGAGTTGGCATCGGGTGCGGCGGCACTCCTCGCCGGTTGGGCGCAAAGAACAGGACGACCCGTTTCAACAGACGCCGAGTAGGGACGGGTTGGGCGAACCCGGACAACAGCGCATCGAGCTCATACATGAACTTCTCGACTGCCACGTTGCGGCTCGCTAACACGACCGATTGCCGGACTGCCATCTGACATAGTTCCTCGCTGCTGAGACTGCAGGAGCCTATCCGGCTCCACCATCCGCATACCCGGAATCAGACAGGTGTCCCAAATCAGGGCTCGGTTTGTCTTGGCGTCTTGCGGACGGCGGAGATGAGTTCCACGATGAGCGGCCTGAGAGTGACCGGCACCCAGCAAGACGTCGTCCCAACTATGGAACGGCGTACGGGATGGGTAGCTGGCTCGCGGTAATCAGTCGGAGGGAGGATTTGGCTGGAAACCCAGGCCTGCACATGCGGTCACAGTCGCCAGGCGCTTGTCGCTGGTCCACAGCCTGGTGTCAGGGGTGAGTTTGGTCGAAGCAAGAAGCTGAGCATCGACGTAGCCGATCCCTGCCCCGTGCAACGGTTCGTGCTCGATGAGCTGCAAGACCTCATCGTCGTCGGCGACGATCGCTTGCGGGAGTGCGCGAAGTAGCCCGATGACCTCGTCACGGTCGCTCAGGTTCCCCAGTGCGAGCTCTCCAGTGACCCACGGATGGGCCACGACAGCGTTGTTGTCGAGTAGTCCCGCTAGCGCCGGATTCCCCGATCGGAAGTGGTCGATCCAGACGGAGGTGTCGACCAGGATCACTCCGCCGAGGTCCGGCGCCGGGGTATGTCGGCGAGCGCGGGTTCGGTCCCACCAAGCCGGGCCAACCGCCGGGCGCTCTCACGTTCGATCAGGGCGCCGAGCGCTTTGCGCACGAGCGCGGTCTTCTCGGTCGTGCCGGTGAGGCGCTGCGCCTCTGCGACCAGGTCATCGTCCAAGACGAGAGTCGTACGCATCTCTACCACCTTCTGAGCACTATATCTCTCATCTAATGATGACATATACAGTGCCTCAGTGCGGGGCGCCATGTCTCATAGGGGGATCCCCCTGCGGCGATCGCCCTTGTCCACTGTCGGGGCCGATCGGTGGCGTCAGTCACCGTGCCCGGATACTCAAGGTTGGGACCGGCCCGGCCGATATGCTCATGTGAAGTTGTCGGAGCTAAGAAGAAGATCGTCGGGGTCGCCGATGCGCAAAATGGCGATGTTGGCCGCGGCGGCGACGTTATCGGTCGCCCTGCTGAGCGTCAGCAGCATCGTGCTGGCCTCTCGCCAGGTGAGCAGCCAGGCCAACAAACGCATCCAGGCGACGGCGGCGGTCAGTTCGGTGGCCGTCCATGAGCAAACCAGCGCTCTGACCGCGCTGGTGCATAGCTACGCCACCCGGTCGTCGCTGGTCGCCGACCTGGCCGCCGGTCCAAGCGGTGATGCACGGCTCGACTCCCAGTTGACCAGCCTGGTCATGACCAGCCCAAGCCTCAGCAGCGCGGCCATCAGCGACCTCCGCGGGACCTTGACCAGCGTGGAGCCCCCTGGCCCGAATGTGGTCGGCGTCAACTTCGCCTACCGGGACTGGTTCAAGGGTCTTGCTTCGTCCGGAGGCCCGTACGTGTCTCCGGCATACCAGGCCGCGCTGACCGGTCACCCCTTGGTGGTGACCGTAGCCGACTACATCAGGGGGTCCGACGGGCGGCCGATCGACATCCTTGTCGGTCTCTTCAGCCTGGATTCCATCCAGGCACTCAGCACCGACCTCGGCCGGGTTCAGGGGATCACCCTCACCGTGACCGACCAGAACGGGACCGTATTGAGCGGAGGAGGCTGGCACGGGCTGGTGTCCCTTGCCGGTGATCCCCGTGTTCAGGACGCCCGGGCCGGGCACAGTGGCCTGGCGGACTTCGCGCCGGCCCTCCCTGGCGGAGGGCGCGGCCCCAAGGAGCTGTCGGCGTACACACCGGTAACGGGGACCGGGTGGACGGTGATGGCGTCGGTGCCTGAGCGGGTGGCATTGGCGGGGCTGGTCCAGTTGCGAACGACCGTACTGGCCATCACCGCTGTTCTGGTGCTGATTCTGCTGATGGCGATGGGTCTCGTCATCCGGGCCGACCGGCGGAGACGCAACTCGGAGCTGCAGGCAGGGCGCCGCGACCGAGAAGTGTCCTGGTTGTTGGAGTCGACCGGCGATGGTTTCGCGTCCATTGACAGCACCGGTTCGATCACCGGGTGGAGCGCCCAATCTGAAGCGCTGTTCGGCTGGAACGCGTCCGAGGTACTCGGCCGGCAGCTGTCCGACTTTCTCATCCCGCCGTCGCAACCCCCAGTGCACGGCGACAGTTTGCTGGGCTACATCAAGGGGTTCGACTCGACGGTGGTGGGCAAACGGGGCGAGGCGACCGCCCTGTGCAGCGACGGCCACGAGATGCCCATCGAACTGGCGGTGTGGCAACACGAGGACGGTCAGGGCTACAGCGGGTTCATCCACGACATCACCGAGCGGGTCAACACCCAGGCCGAACTGGAGGCAGCTCGCGACGAGGCGATGGAGGCCACCCGGCTGAAGAGCGAGTTCCTGGCCACCATGAGCCATGAGATCCGCACCCCGATGAGCGGGGTCATCGGGGCGAGCAGCCTGTTGCTCGACACCGACCTCGATGTCGAGCAACGGGACTACGCCGAGACGGCGAGCTCATCAGCCGAGGCTCTGCTGACGGTCATCGACGACATCCTGGACTTCTCCAAGATCGAGGCGGGCAAGCTCGCGTTGGAAAGGGTTACCTTCGACCTGCACGCGGTAGTCGAGGAGTGTGCGGTGCTGTTGGCGCCGCGAGCCCAACAAGGCGGTCTGGAACTGACGTGCCTGGTCGACCCCGGCATCCCGTCCGACCTCCAGGGAGACCCCGGACGGCTACGGCAGGTGCTGCTCAACCTCTTGAGCAACGCAGTCAAGTTCACCTCTGAAGGAGAGGTAAATGTGGCTGCCCGGCTGATCGGCGACCCGGTCGGCGATACCGTGAAGGTCGAGGTCGAGTTCGAGGTCAGCGACACCGGCATCGGGATGACCGCGGATAGCTTGGAGCACCTGTTCGACCCATTCACCCAGGCCGACATTTCCACCACTCGCCACTACGGCGGGACCGGACTCGGCTTGGCGATCTCCCGTCAACTGGTCGAGATGATGGGCGGGACATTGAACGTGACCAGCCAACCGGGCATGGGTAGCACGTTCACGGCCGTCATCCCGTTCCAACTCGGGTCCGGCATGGCGATCCCGAACTTCCCGGCAAAGCTGGATGGAATTCGCGCCCTGATTATCGACGACAACGCGACGAATCAACGGGTACTCCAAGAGATGATTGCCGGGTGGGGAGGCACTGCGGTCACCGCCGGCGGGGCGGACCAGGCACTGATGCTCCTGCGCGAATCGGTGGAAGAAGCCAACACCTTCGATGTGGTGCTCACCGACCTCGACATGCCCGATATCGACGGCTACGGCGTGGCCCGGCTGGTGCGTGCCGACCCACGCCTGGCCCACACCCCGATCGTGATGCTCGTAAACTCGTCGCAACACTTCAAGGTGGCGGAAAGTGAGGAGACAGGGATCGTGCGGCATCTGACCAAGCCGGTCCGCTCGGCCCAGCTCCGCAGTGCGCTCGAAGCTGCGGTCGATCTCGCCCACGACCAGGCCACCGGCCTGCCGCTTCTCAGCGAACCGGATCGCCAGAATCCCGTTCCTGCCAGCCAGATCACCGCCACAACCACCGGAACCCACGGCCGGCCGGACGGTTCCGACGGACACTCGATCTCGCCCATGGCACCGGCCGGATCACTTGCGTTGTTGGTTGTGGAAGACAACGCGATCAACCAAAAGGTCGTCCTCGCCCGTCTGACCCGGCTCGGTTACACCGCGGACCTCGCCATCAACGGGATCGACGCCTTGGAACACCTGAGGCGCAACCGTTACGGCGCTGTCCTTATGGACTGCCACATGCCGGTCATGGACGGCTTCGAAGCCACCAGGCGTCTCCGCAGCCTTGAAGGAGCAGACCGACACACGCCGGTCATCGCCCTGACCGCCTTGGCGATGACCGGGGACCGAGCGCGGTGCCTGGATGCCGGCATGGACGACTACCTGGCCAAACCCGTGCAGGCGGAGGACCTCATTGCCGCCCTCCACCGGTGGGCGCCGGTCGACCTGTCCAACCGGGTGGAGGCTGGCGCCGTCACCGCCGAGGCGGTATCTGGTGAAGTCGTCGAAACTGCCGACCAGCAGCCCGACCTGGATCAGGAGATCATCAGGGGACTGCGCGAGCTCGGCGGAACAGCCCTCCTCGAAGAGCTCGTCTCGTTGTTCCGCGATGACGTCGGCCGACATCTCTCCGAACTCGATCGCGCCCTCGAGAACCATGACCCGGTGGCCCTCCGAACAGCAGCCCATGCCATCAGCGGCAGCAGCGCCAACATGGGCGCCACCCACCTCGCCAACGCCGCAGCCACACTCGAGAACCTGGCGGCGACCGGAGACCTCGAAGGAGCACAGGCCCTGACTACCGACCTCGCCTCACACTGCCGGCGGGCGCTCGATGCTCTGACCGGAGAGACCGGCCGGCCTGTCGTTGACCCTGGCGACGACGTCCGGCTCGACCCATCGGGCCGGGCGCTACCGTATGGAACGATATGACAACGCCCCCGGACCCCCAGCCAGCTATAGAGCCCGAGTCATTGCCACTGCGAGTGATCATCGTTGACGACGCGCCGTCCACCCGGCGCCTCCTCAAGGCTGTGCTCGACTGCGTGCCTTCCCTCGAGGTAGTTGATGCGGCCGACAGCGGGCGCACGGCAATTGAATCGGCGGAGAGGCTCCGCCCCGATGTCGTCCTGCTCGACCTGTCGCTGCCCGACACCGACGGCGCTCTCATCCTGCCAGAGCTCCTCCGCGTCGCTCCTGGCGTAAGAATCGTCATCTTGTCGCACACATCGAGGAGCGCTGGCCCCGAACTGGTAGTCGCAGGCGCCACCGGATTTATCGAGAAGGGTCTGGCGCCTTACGCCCTCGTCGACCAGCTGTCGACAGTGCTCGGAGTGCCGCTCGCCGTCGTAACACCCCTCCCCGATCCGTGAATGTGACGCCGACCGGCCGATTGGGGTAACCCTCCAAATCGACGCCACAGTCGATCGGATCGAGGGCCGGAAGCGCTGGGTCAGCGCGCGGCTACTCAACGGTGGCACGCTGATCGCTGACGCCGAGGGGCTCTTTGTGGAGCTTTTGCCCGACCAGCCATAGCGCTCCCGGCAGAATTCGATCAGCTCCCGCCCGAAAGGTTAGGAACGGAAGACCGCTTCCGCAGCTTCCACGTCAACTTCTCGGCCCTAAAGGACCGAGCTTGCAAATCACCGAGGGCTAGCGGGCCGTTCGGACTCACCGAGGTGAGGTTTCCGAGGGAACACGGTCCCATGGACTATGTGGCTAGTTCGGTGTTGCGTTCGGTAGCGTGACTCACTACCCAGCCCTCTTCACCACGCATGGTGATGTTGATGGCTGCGTTCCAGTCGGCCGGCAGCGACAGGCCACAACTGGTGCAGAGGAACGTGGCGCGGTTGGGCCGGTTCTTTTTGGAGATGTGCCCACATCCAGAACATCCCTGTGAGGTGTAGGCGGGGTCGACGTAGACCACTGGCACACCGGCTCGGGTTGGCTTGTAGTCGATGAACGACCCGAGTTGGTGGAAGCTCCAAGAGTGCAGCGTTGCC